>SXGT01779357.1_pt1 | contig 163559 bp, 130 predicted proteins | sample 3176221 | NCBI WGS metagenome assembly SXGT01 (sample SAMN11356862, study PRJNA531348) | freshwater metagenome | isolation source: freshwater sample F1-120 | place: China: Fuxian Lake, Yuxi | collected 2017-12-25 | reverse complement strand
GCCGTGCGGGCCGCGCAGCACCTCGATCTGCTGCAGGTCGTAGAAGGCGGCCATCTGGGCCAGCGGCGAGGCGACATAGACCCCGTCCACATAGATGCCGACGGCGCTGGCCGTCGAGGGATTGAAGTCGTTGACCCCGACCCCCCGGATGAAGATGCGCGGGTTGGCGGCGTTGTCGTCGGTCTTGATCTGCAGGGCCGGCGCCAGGCCGGACAGGCCGACCAGATTGCCGACCCGCTTGTTCTGCAGGGCCTCGGCGGTCAGGGCGGTGATGGCGATGGGGACGTCCTGGAGGTTCTCCGCCCGCTTCTGGGCGGTGACGACGATCTCCTCGACGGCGGGGGGCGCGCCCGCCGGCGCCGGCTTGGCGGCCTGTTGCTGAGCTTGGGCCGCGCCGGCCGCCAGCATCGCGGCCAGGCTGACGCCGGCCGCCGTTTGTAACTTGCGCATGCTTCATCCCCAATCGTTATTGAGGATACGGTAGCTCATGCTATTATTATCGCAAGCGCCAAATCTCGGCGATCAGCGACCGGTCGGGCGGTCGCCTAAACTGTGGGCGAAGAAGTCCGCCGCCTGCCTCGCCCTTCGGCGATGGACCTCGTTTCGGTCGACGCCGGGGCCGGCCGCCGGGGCGGCGGCGATGACGTCCACCACCCAGGCGACGCGCCGGCGATAGTCGGTCCTGGTGCTCGGCTTCATCAGGGCAAGCTGGCGAAAGCCCGTCCCTTCCGCAGCGCGGAACTTGCTGAGTTCGACCGCCAGGCGCGGCGTCCGGCCTGGCGGAAACCTCGCCGAACGCCGATCCTCCCGGCTCGGTTGCAGGCGATTCGAGGAAGGATGTCGCGATGTCGCAGATCGGCGGTTCGACGGCGGCGGCGGAACTGGGCCAGTTGAAGCTCTGGCCCGATCGCGCGGCGCCCATTTCCCGCGAAGAACGGACGGGGCGCATCGCGCGGGCGCGGGCCCTGATGGCCGAGCACGGCCTGGACGCCCTGCTGATCGGCGCGGGCCACAGCCTGCGCTATTTCGCCGGCCCGGCCTGGGGCGCCAGCGAGCGCCTGGTGGCCATGCTCCTGACCCAGGACGGCGAGCCGACCTTCGTCGCGCCGGTGTTCGAGCGCGGCAGCCTGGAGGCCGAACTGGCCGTGCCGGGCGGGCTGGCGCTGTGGGAAGAGGACGAAAGTCCGCACCAGCTGGTCTCGCGCCTGCTGCCCGGCGGCGGCGGGGTGCTGGGGCTGGACCCGGCCATGGCCTTCCAGCAGGCCGAGCGGCTGCGGGCGGCCGCCCCCGCCTGGACCGTGGTCGACGCCGCGCCGGTGGTCGACGGCTGCCGGATGTACAAGTCGCCGGCCGAGATCGCCCTGATGCAGCAGGCCAAGTCGATCACCCTGGAGGTCCAGCGGCGTGCGGCGCGCATCCTTCACCCCGGCGTGACGGCCAGCGAGGTCCGCCGCTTCATCGACGAGGCGCACCGCGCCCTGACCGGGGGAACCGGCTCGACCTTCTGCATCGTGCAGTTCGGCCGCTCCACCGCCTTCCCGCACGGCCTGCCGGGCGAGAACGTGCTGGCCGAGGGCGACATGGTGCTGATCGACACCGGCACCTCGGTCGAGGGCTACAACTCCGACATCACCCGCAGCTACGTGTTCGGCCAGGCGACGGACGAGCAGCGTTCGATCTGGAGCCTGGAGCGCGAAGCCCAGGCGGCGGCGTTCGACGCGGCCCGCCTGGGCGAGCCCTGCGAGGCTGCGGACACGGCGGCCCGCCGGGTGCTGATCGCGGCGGGCCTGGGGCCGGACTACCGGCTGCCCGGCCTGCCGCATCGCACCGGCCACGGCATCGGCCTGTCGATCCACGAGCCGGCCTATCTGGTTCGCGGCGACGTCACGCCGCTGGCCGAGGGCATGTGCTTCTCCAACGAGCCGATGATCGTGGTGCCGGACCGCTTCGGCGTGCGGCTGGAGGACCATTTCCACATGACGGCCTCCGGGCCGCGCTGGTTCACCGAACCGTCGCCGGCCATCGACCGGCCGTTCGCCTGACGGGCCGGCCGTCGCGCGTCGGTCAGCGAGGATTGTCCGACAGCGCGAAGGCGCGCAGCCGGTGCCCGTCCGGGTCGACGACCACGAAGGTGAAGCCGAAATCCATCTCGGTCGGGGCCTGCACCACCTCCAGGCCGAGCCCGGTCCAGGCCTCGTAGGTCTTCAGCACCCCGGCCTTGTCGGCGTGCGAGAACGACACCTCGACGCCGCCGGGCCGCCGGGGCGTGGGCTGCATGTCGGCCTTGGCCCACAGGCCGACCTTGACGCCGTTGGCGGTGACGAACAGCGCGAAGGTTGGGGAAAGCTCGACCGGCGCGACGCCGAGCAGGCCGCGATAGAGTTCGGCGCTCCGTTCCGGAGCGTCGACGGCGAGCAGGATATAGTTGAGCGTGGGCATGGGAAGGTCCTCCAAGGGGCGGGAGCCCACGCCTAGCGCGGAGGACTGTCAGTTTCCGGCAGCATCGGCGAGGCCCTGGCTCGCCCGCCATTCGCGGAACAGGACCGCGCGCCGGCGCGGGAAGGGCGCGCCGGTCTCCTCCAGGCGGACGATCCGGTCGATCCGGAAGTGGCGATAGGCCGCCCGCGTCTCGCACCAGGCGACGATCACCCGGGCGTGCTCGAAGAACCCGATGGCGAACGGCCAGACGACGCGCTCGGTCTCGGCGCCGTCCGGGCCCCGATAGGCGATGACCAGCTTGCGCTCGGCCCGCACCGCCCGGCGGACGGCGGCGGTGTCGATCAGGTCGATGTGCGGCGTCTCGGGACCGACCATCAAGGTGGCGGCCTCGACCTGATCGCGCAGCTCGGCGGGCAGGACCGCGACGATCTTGGCCAGGGCGTCGACGGCGGCGGTCGCCAGGCTGCGGTCGTCGGAGCGGCGGGCCACCCAGCGCGAGCCCAGGGCCAGGGCTTCCAGCTCCTCGACCGAGAACATCAGGGGCGGCAGCACGAAGCCGGGCCGCAGCACGTAGCCCAGGCCGGGCTCGCCGCGGATGTCGGCGCCCTGGGCCTGCAGCGTGGCGATGTCCCGATAGAGCGTGCGCAGGCTGACGCCCAGTTCCGCGGCGAGATCGGGCCCGGACGCCGGGGTCCGGCGGCGGCGCAGCCGTTGCAGCAGGTCGAGCAGGCGGGCGGCGCGGGACATGGCCAAGAAATAGCCGATCCGGCCGGCGCGTCACCGGCCAGATCGCGGCGCGGGCGTCAGAAACTGGCCGTGAGCGACAGCTTGAAGGTGCGCGGGCGCAGGGGGGTGATCTGGCGGCTCTCGCCGAAATTGAACGGGTTGCCGAAGGCGAAGGTGTCGCCGCTGCTGTTCCACGGATTGTCGACCACGCCCGACAGCCGCCAGCGCTGCGTCCTGAACTGAAGCATCAGCCGGCTGGCGATGTAGCCGCCCATCTGCTTGGAATCGTCGGGGTCGAAGGTCGGCCGCGAGCGGCCGATATAGGCTTCGTCGGCGCCGAACAGCAGCGAGCGGTTGTGGCCGAGCGGGTGCTCGTAGACCACCGACACCGCGCCCGAGATGTCCGGGACGGCGGGCAGGGCGAAGCGTTTGCGCGTCTCGGCGTCGGCCCCGAAGTCGCCGCCGCCCAGGCTGGGGTGGTTGAACAAGGCGTTGGCCTGGATGGTCAGGCGCTCGGTGGGTCGATAGGTCAGCTCGGTCTCGAGGCCGAGGTTGCGCGCGTCGCCGACATTGGTCGTGTAGGCCAGGCCCAGATAGTCGAACTGGTCGCTCTGCAGCGAGGACCATCGCTCATAGAACAACGCGCCGCGCGCCTTGAGCCGGCCGTCCAGGAAGGTCGCCTTGGCGCCGATCTCGTAGTTCCACAGCTTGTCCGGCGAGAACATGGCGGAGTCGCGGTCGAGGTAGTAGAGGCCGCCGGTGTTGAAGCCGCCGGGACGGTAGCCCTGCGAGACCAGCCCGTAGAACAGCGCGCCGGAAGGCGCTGTGTAGCTGAGGATCAGCTTGGGCGACCAGCCTTGGAAGACGGCGCTCTGGTCGAAGACGTCGCCGCCCTCGCCGTCCCAGCCGGCGGTCACCTGCGAGCGTGTGCGGATATGGGTGTGGAAGCCGCGCAGGCCCAGCGCCACCGTCCAGCGCGAGGTGAGGGCGTAGGACGCTTCGCCATAGACGGCGACCTCGTTGCGATCGTCGGAGCGGGCTTCGGTATAGTACTGCTTCAGCGGACCGCCGCGCCGCGAGCCGATGTTCAGGGCCGGGTTGATCTTCTCGTGGCTGCTCATCGCGAACACGCCGACCAGCCATTGCAGGCGCTGGTCGTCCGGCGAGAACAGAGTCGCGTCCTCGACCGCCATCACCGAGCGGCTCGGCTGGTCGAAGACGGCCAGGAGCAGGGGGTCTTCGTCGGGGTCGGCCAGGGCCGCCGAGGCGTCGAAGCGGCTGGAGAAGTTGTGGCGGACTAGGGCCGTGGACGACTCGAACCGCCCCCAGCTCCCGGAGCCTTCCACCGTCGCGCGGACCTCGCCGAAGCGGTTGAGGTGGCTTTCCTGGATATAGTTGGCGCGCCGTCGCCGGGGCGCCATGTCGTCCTGGGTGATGTACTGGGCGTCGGACGAGCGGATCATCTGCCCCGCCGCGCCCAGGGTCAGGGTCCATTCGGGCGAGAGCGGCAGGGCCAGCGCGATGCGGGCGCCGTTGCGGCGGGTCTCGTTGACGTGCGAGCGGCGCAGGTTGACGTCGTCCAGATAGCCGCCGCGCACCTCGGAATAGGCCACCAGCCGCACCGCGCCGCCCAGCGGGGTCGGCCGGTTGGCCACCGCCTCGAACGCATAGCTGGGCGAGCCGGTGTGGGTCAGGGCGCCTTCGGCCGAGACGCTGTCATAGACCACGCCCGGTTCGGGGGCGCGGGTGACGATGCGATAGACCCCCGCCAGCGAGCCGCCGCCGTAGAGCGCGCCCTGCGGGCCGCGCAGGACCTCCACCTGCTTGACGTCGGCCAGATAGAGGTCGGGGTCGGGCGCGTTGTAGTTCAGCGGCACCTTGTCGAGATAGGTGCCGACCGTCGACTGGGTGCGGCCGGTGAAGGCCCCGTCGGACAGCCCCCGCAGCATCAGCTTGTCCCGGCCCGGCCCGAGGTTGGTCATGCTCAGGCCGGCGACCAGCTGCGAGATGTCGTGGGTGTCGGCGGCGCCCCGCGCGGTCAGCTGGTCCTGGGTGATCACCGTCACCGCCGAGGGCGCGCGCCCCTCGGCGGTGGGGCGGCGCGTCGCCGTACCTTTGCCGCGCTGGCGCGGAAACACTTCGGTGGCACGCTTGCCAAACGTCTCGTCGTCAGTGCCGGACTCGGCGGCATGGGTGGCGCACAACCACTCGCGGCCGTGCTTGCGGGCGCCGCATTCCTTGCAGCGGAAATCGATCCGGTGCGTGTGCAGCGTCGCATCGAGACGCGCTACCTCGATGAATCCAGCGCCGACCTCGACGAAGCCATCGACCTCGCTCTGGCCCATCGCGATGCAGGCCGCGCGCGCTCGGTCGCCTATGTCGGCAACGCGGTGGATCTGTTGCAACGATTGATCGAGCGTGGCCTCGTGCCCGATGCATTGACCGACCAGACCTCGGCCCATGACCCTCTGCTCGGCTACGTCCCTGAGGGCATGAGCCTCGCGGAGGCCGCCGCACTCCGCGCGGAAGACGCGGCCGCATACGTACGCCGCAGCAGCGCCAGCATGGCCCGCCACGTCCGCCAGATGCGGCTCCTGCAGGACCGCGGCACCATCGCCTTCGACTACGGCAACAACATCCGCACCGTCGCCTTCGATCAGGGTGTGCAGGATGCCTTCAAGATTCCCGGCTTCGTCCCCGAGTACATACGGCCCTTGTTCTGTTCAGGTCGCGGTCCGTTCCGCTGGGTGGCGCTCTCCGGTGAAGTTTCCGACATCCACAAGACGGACGAACTCGTGCTCAGCGAATTCGCCGACAACGAACTGCTCTGCCGTTGGATCCGCTTCGCACGCGAACGCGTGGCCTTCCAGGGACTGCCGGCGCGCATTTGCTGGCTGGGCTATGGCGAGCGTGCGCGCTTCGCGCTGCTCATGAATGACATGGTGCGCAGAGGCGAACTCTCAGCCCCCATCGTCATCGGCCGTGATCACCTCGACTGCGGCTCCGTGGCCTCGCCCTTCCGCGAGACGGAAGCCATGCTGGACGGATCCGAGGCGGTCGCCGACTGGCCGCTGCTCAACGCCCTCATCAACGCCATCGGCGGAGCCACCTGGGTTTCCATCCATCACGGTGGTGGCGTCGGTATCGGCAACTCCATCCACGCGGGACAAGTCATCGTTGCGGATGGCACCGATGCTGCGGCGCGCCGCCTTGAACGTGTGCTCACGTCCGATCCGGGCATGGGCATCATCCGCCACGCCGACGCGGGCTATCCCGAAGCGAAGGAGTTCGCTCGCACCCACGGTGTGCGCATTCCCATGCCCTGAGCGATACCCGCGCCACCACGCGAGATATCCCGCCCGCCTCTCGCGCTCAGAACCGGCGCAAAAAGGCCGATGATGACTGTTGCGGCGCTTCGCCGCGGCTCCGAGCCGCGACCCGTCGCAGGAGGCAGACCGGGAATGGAAGGGCGTGCGACCGTGGAAGGCACTTCGCTCAGACGAACCAGCACGGCACGCCCGGTCGCGCGGCACCCCTTCGTCATCCTGCTGGCCATCAACGTGCTCGGACTCGGCGTGGTCGGTGGCGTCGTCATGCGTCTCCTCGAAGAGCGCGATCTCGCGCGCGTCCGCATGGAGTCGCTTGAGAAGTCGGCCGCAGCAGCGGGCGAAGCTGTCGCCAGTGCGCGCAGTTTCGTCGAGGACCGCAGCGCGCGTCAGGATGAGGCGTTGGACACCGAACTCCGGCGCTTCACTCAACAGTGGCGCGGACGCGACGATGAAGCGCTCGCACGGGGCATCGGCTCCGTCTCTGGACTCGCTGCCACCGAGAGACAGGAACGCACGAAGGCGGACGATTCCATCGGAGCACGCATCGCTACGCTCGAAGAACGCCTTCAGCGCGTTCAACGCCTGGCGGATCAACAAGACGTCTTCGCACGCCTCGAGACCGAGGCCGCGCCGGGCGTGCTGCTCGTGCACAGCTCATTCGACTATCACGTGAAGGGCTCTCCGAAGAACGCTTTGGAAACCGGCACCGGTTGGGGCACAGGCTTCCTTGTGAGTGCAGACGGCGTATTGGTCACCAACAAACACGTGCTCAAGCCGTGGCTCTTCGACCCCGACATGGCGAGCCTCATCGCCGATGGCGATGTCGAGCTCGTCGGGCCGTCACGCATCCATGTCTGGCGCTCCGGCGAGCGGTGTGTGCGCGAGGACGGCACGCCCGCTCTTGAGAATGCCTGGAGCCTCACGGGCCCGCGGCGCTTGCGCGTGCTGGCGTTCGCGGCGGATCACATGCGCGCCGCACAGCATGACGACGCCGGTCGGCTCTCGGAACCACCCCTTCACGAACTCGACAACAACGACCTCGGCGTCTTGCAGCTCGATGGCGGGCCTTTCCCGCATCTGGTCCTCGCTCCCGCCGGTCGCACGCACAAGCTCGACCGTGTGATGGCCATCGGTTATCCGCGCGGCTGCCGTGGGCTCGAACGCGGCATCGTGCAGTCCTCACCGAGCCTCGGCACGGTACGCAAGGCCGAAGACACCATTCATGTGACAGCCAGCATCATTCCCGGCAATTCCGGGGGGCCTCTCATCAACGAGCGTGGTGAGGTGGCCGGAGTCGTGACGCGCATCTACAGCGAAACCCTCGGCATCTGCATCCGCGCCGAGGTGGTGAGCGACCTCATCGAGCACACCCTCCATGGATCCATGGCCCAACGCACCGCCATGAGTCTCGTCACGGTAAGTCAGTCGTTTTATCGCTGACGGGTACCCGCGAGCTGCGCGAGAATCACTGCCAGCGCGGCACCTACGTTGAGAGACTCCATGCCCGCCTGCATGGGGATGCTGATGCGGACGGCGCTCACGTCACCAAGGCTGGTGCCTCGCCCCTCGTTCCCGGCGACAAGAATCCAGCGGTCCGGAGCAAGCAGCGCATGGAGCGGTTGACCGCCTTGCACCAGAGGCAGCACCAGCGTGTGGCCCGCAGTGCGGATCAGCCCCGCCAGATCCGCTGCAGTGACGCGGGCCATCTGCAAGCGAAAGCTCGCGCCGGCGGCCGCACGCAGCAGTCGGGGATGTGAACGATCCGCGCAGCCCGCCCCGAACAACACGCCATCGACGCCGAAAGCCGCCGCGGAGCGCAGGAGTGCGCCGCAGTTCCCGGGGTCTTGCACGCCATCCAGAAACAGAATGCGGTTGCACGCACGGAGAAGCTGAGCCGCATCAACGAGATCCTGAATCGGCCCCGTGGCGAGCACCTCTTGCGGGCTGCGCGTGTCCGCGAGGCGTTCGAGATCCTCGGGCGGTATCAGGGTGACAGGCACGGCGCCGGAACGTGCGCGCCACAGAACGGCGTCGTCTTCCGTGGTCACGAAAACCTCGCTGGCCAGCCCTGTGTGGAGCGCCTCCTTCACCAGACGCGGCCCTTCAAGGAGTTGCAACCCCATCTCTTCGCGCCCCTGCCGTTCGCGCAACGAGCGCAACGAACGCAGGCGTTCTTTCGACCAGGGTCCTCCGTGCATGGGCATGGGATAGCCGAAGAGCAGCAGCGCGCATAGTCGGCAGCGCCTCTGGGTGGCAACATGCACTCCATGGGCCGGGATCTCGGCAAACCCCTCACAGAGGTCGAACTCGTGGTTTCCGCCGAGGAAGCGGGCCTGCGTCTCGACCACTTTCTCGCGGAGAGACTCCCTTGGCGCTCCCGCTCGGATCTCCAGCGTCGCGTGCGTGACGGGCTCATCAGCGTCAACGGCGAACCGGCACGGCCGGCGCAGCGCGTGCAAACGGGCATGCTCATCCGCGTGCTGGTGACGGATACACCGGGCATCACCGCCGAAGTTCCCGCGCCGCCTCTGTTCGAGATCCTGCTGGAGGACGCGTGGCTGCTCGCCCTCAACAAACCCGCCGGTGCCGTGGTGCATCCTGTCGGGCGCCACGTGAATGACACGCTCCTCAACATGCTGCATGCACGGCATGCAGGCCTGCCAGAACCCGTGGGCCAATGCGCCCCCATGATCGTGCACCGCCTCGACAAGGACACTTCGGGTGTGCTGGTGTTCGCCAGCAATGAGGACGCCCGTCGCCGCCTCGGCCTCGATTTCGAGACGCGACAGGTGCGCAAGAGCTATCTCGCACTCGTCCATGGCAGCGTCGCTGCGGATGACGGTGTGGTCGATCTGCCCATCGGGTCCGATACGGTGCACGGCGTGCGCACGCGGATGACTGTGGCCAGCGATGGGCGCCCGTCACGCACACGCTTCGAGACACTTTTCCGGAGTTCCGTGCTGTCCCTCGTCCGTTTCCTTCCGGAGACCGGGCGACAGCACCAGATCCGCGTGCATGCCGAAGCGCTCGGGCATCCTCTTCTGTGCGACCGTCTGTACGGCGTCGCGAAGCCCGATCCGGAGCAGGCTCGAACCTTCAGCGCGGCCTCCGGACACACGCTCGCGCGTCAGGCCCTGCATGCTGAGGCGCTGCGCTTCGCGCATCCCGGAACTGGTGCGGAAGTCTTCCTGCACGCGCCTCTCGCTACGGACCTTGCGGCCCTCCTCCCTACACACCTCGCATTCCCCGCCGCACCGCTTCTTCGCCTCAGCTGAAAATGGCTCCGTGGAAGCGGGCCAGGTGCACATAGCGCTCGGCAGATTCGTAGAGGCTTTCGATCTCGTCTGGTCGCAGGCGTCGCACCACACGCGCCGGGCTGCCGAGCACGAGAGAACGATCAGGAATCTGCTGCCCCATGGTGAGAAGCGCGCCTGCACCGATGATGCACTTCTCGCCCACCACGGCACCCGGCAGGAGCACCGCACCGATGCCGATGAGGCTCAGTGCTCCGACGCGCCGGCAGTGAATCACGGCCTTGTGGCCCACGGTCACCTCGTCGCCGATTTCCACGTCTTCGTCGTGCTGCGGATGAATGACCGTGAGATCCTGGATGTTCGTCGCCACACCGATGCGGATCGCGGCCACGTCGGCGCGCACGACACATCCGCACCAGATGGACGAGAGTCGTCCGAGACTCACCTCGCCTGCAACGAAGGCACCATCCGCAACGGCTCCGCGATCAAGAGGCTTCATCAAGGTCGATCCGGCCATCATTCAACTCCTGCAAGGTGCACGGCCACGGTCACGCCATTGTGCAGCGCGTGAAAGGCGATGGCCGCCCACAGTCCTCCACCCGCAAGCGCGATCCAGCCCAGCAACAGGCCGATCACGAAGATGGCCGGCATGGCGGCACGCTCATGCACCGCCGCAAAACAAAGGGCCGTTGCCAGCACCGCAAGCTGCCGGCCGAGCCTCCGGTTCGTGATCAATTGCGCGCTCATGCCTTCGAGTCCGCGGAGCAGAAAGCCCCTGAACACGAGTTCCTCGAATAGCGGCACCACCGTCATCAGGAGAACGGTCATGAGCGCTACACGTGCGGCGGGCGCATCCGCGAGGAACGCGAGCGTCGCCTGCCGCGTGCCTGCGCTCTCGGGGAGAAAGGACGTGAGCCAGTGCACGCCGAGCACCAGCGGAAAGGCGGCCACGTAGGCGCACATACCCAGCAGGGCCTGACGCGCACGAGCGGCTCCTCCTGCAACGAGAACCGCACCCCGGGCCATCACGAGCAGCATGAGTACCGCGCCGAGCAGCAGCGCGGACATGTCCAGCAAGCGTCGCAGCCATTCCTCCTCACGCGGAAAGAACGGTGCGATTCCCGCGCGCAAGAGTTGGACTCCCGCAAAGACGAGCAGTGCCATCAATGCTGCTTCCCCGCTCGCTCGTCCGACGGGCTGCGCCTCCGGCCGGTGCAACTTCTGAAACAACCACGCAGCCGTCAGGGAGAGAGGCAGCGCCACGAGCAATACAAGGCCGGGAAAAGAACTCACGTCCGGCCGCGCCGCGGCGGCTCAGCGAAATGACCTTCGAGCGGCGAGGAGGCGGAACCATGGAGCTTCCTTGGAATGCGTCCCGCGAGAAACGCGGCACGTCCTGCATGACAGGCCGCCGCCATGGCGTCTGCCATGAGCACGGGGTCCTTCGCGAGCGCAACGCCCGTGTTGAGCAGAATGCCGTCCACACCAAGCTCCATCGCGAGCGTCACGTCGGATGCAGTCCCCACTCCCGCATCCAGAATGACCGGCACCTGCACCTCTTCGAGGATGAGACGGAGGTTCACGGGGTTGAGGACACCGAGGCCGGAGCCGATGGGTGAGCCCGCGGGCATGACCGCGGCCGCGCCAAGATCCGCAAGTTTGCGCGCGATGAGCGGATCATCGCTGGTGTAAACCATGACCTTGAAGCCTTCGCGCACCAGTTCGCGCGTGGCTTCGAGTGTGCCTGTCACATCGGGGAGCAAGGTCTTCTCGTCTCCCAGCACCTCAAGCTTCACGAACTCTGTTGCCAGAGCCTCGCGGCCGAGACGAGCGGCCCGCAAGGCGTCTTCGACCGTGTAGCAGCCCGCCGTATTGGGCAGGAGGCTGATGCGTTGACGATCAATGAAATCGAGCAGGCTCGGGCCGGACTTGCCGCTGAGGTCCACGCGGCGGACAGCCACTGTGACCATGTCGACCCCTGCGGCCTCGTGTGCGGCGCGCATGAGTTCATGCGTCGGGTACTTGCCCGTGCCGAGAATCAAGCGCGAAGCAAACGCCCTTCCTCCGACCATCATGACGCTGCCGGACATCGTTCAACCTCCACCCACAAGAGTCACGATCTCGACCCGTTCGCCGCCGCACAACATGTGCTCGGCGTGCTCGGTGCGCGGAATCACCTTGCGGTCCACTTCCACGGCCACGGCGTCCCGCGGGGCTCCAAGGCAGGCAATCAACGCGGCCACACTGAGCGGTCCTTCGAAGCTGCGCAGGCTGCCATTGAGTGTCAATTCCAGAGTGATCATGGCTCGTCGCCCCCGGAGAGCCCCAGTTTCCCGGCGCGATACTGCATGGTGCGGCGCGAAAGTCCGAGCAGTCGGGCCGCTTGCGACACGTTGCCACAGGCGCGCTCCAGCGCCTCCTCGAGCAGCGCGCGCTCCAGATCATCCATGCCGACGGCGGCATCCAGAACCGTGGCGGCGAGGCCCTGCACCCGTCCGGCGTTTTCGGGCAAGCCTCCGCCGAACAGATCCACCGGCTCGATCACGTCCGTCGTGGCGAGCACCACGGCGCGCTCGACTGCGTTCTCGAGTTCACGCACGTTGCCAGGCCAACGCGCTGCAATGAGCCGCTCCGTCGCATCCCGGCTGAAGGCAAGGTGACGGTTGTTCTCCCGTGAGAACTTGCGGAGAAAATGTTCCGCGAGCGGCAGGATGTCCTCCGCGCGCTCACGCAGCGCAGGCACCCGCAACGGAATGACATTCAGGCGATAGAAGAGGTCTTCTCTGAAGCGGCCATCCTTCACCATGGCCGCCAAGTCGCGGTGCGTCGCCGCGACGAGGCGCACGTCCACAGCACGCGGCGTCCCGCCCACCGGCTCGATGACATGGTCCTGCAAGACGCGCAGCAGCTTCGGCTGCAACGCGAACGGCAATTCCCCGATCTCATCGAGAAACAGAGTTCCTGATGCGGCGGCCTCGAACCGGCCCTGCCGATCCGCGTTCGCGCCCGTGTAGGCGCCCTTCACGGAACCGAAGAGCTCGGCTTCAAGGAGGTTCTCGGGGATGGCCGCACAATTCACGGCCACGAAGGGTCCGCTGCGTCGTGCGCTCTGAACATGCAGCGTGCGCGCCAACAGTTCCTTGCCCGTCCCGCTCTCACCGAGCAGCAGCACGGTGGCGGTGCTCTGGGCCACGCGCCGCGCAGTGCTGAGGAGTTCCTGAAAGCGTTTCGAGGGTCCGATGAGCCCGAGCGGATCCTCGGCATCCGGCAACGCGGTTTTCAGCACAGCCACTTCCGAACGCAGATTCTCCAGCTCAAGAGCCGCGCGCAGCCGGTGTACGAGCAGACTTGCGTCGATGGGCTTGGTGACAAAATCCGCCATGCCGGCGCGCAACGCGGAGACAGCGACGTCGAGCGTGCCGAAAGCCGTCATCAGAACAAAGGGGACACGCACACCCTGCTGACGCGCTTTGCCAAGAAAGGCGAGTCCGTCCGTGCCCGGCATGAAAAAGTCCGTGAGCACGAGATCCACCGGCTGGCGTTGCAGGCGGTCGAGCGCCTCCGCAGAAGAACCTGCGGTCAGGATCTCGAATCCATCAAGTGGCAGGAGGTCCGCGAGCGCGCGCAGCTGCGCGGCGTCGTCATCCACAATCAGGATGCGCGCGGGAGTGGTGTTCCCCATGGTGACGAAGCTACCAAGCAGCCAAATCGCGGTCCATCAGCGGGACAGCGGCAGCGTGATCCGCGATCGTTCGTATCCCGCATCGTCCGTCGAATGCGTGAACGATCCGCCATGCACTTCAAGCACAAGGCGCACCAACGTTTGAGCCAGGAGCGGCGACGAGCGGCGCTGCTCATCCGCGGCCAGCGAACGCTTCCGGCTGAGTTCGATCGCGACGTCGTTCCGGGAGAGGTCCACACGGATTTCAGGCCTCGCTTCGCACGTACCCGCGGGATGCAGCGGCCCCCAGAGAACTCTGAGCACCTCCACGAGCCGCGCCTTGTCCGCACGCACGGTGATTTGCGGCACAGGCGCCATGAGGAGCGGTTGTGCGGATGACGCGTCAAAGCAGGCACCCGCAGCGAAGAGAATCTCCTCCAGTCTGACCTCCGCGAGTTCCATCTCCTCCGCGCGCGCCAAACGGACAAACCCGTCCACCACCTGATTCACCTGATCCAATTCCTGGTGCACACGGCGGAACTCGCCGCCCTCGGGCATCCGGCCGTTGCGGGCGCTGTAGCGCTCCACGAATTGCAGTGTGAGCGAGACAGCGTTCATCGGATTGCGAACTTCGTGGGCGATGCCGCGCGCTGCTTCGGACATCACGGCGAGCCGCGCTGCAGAACGCCGTTGTGTCTCGATGACCCTGCGCACGCCACGTCCGAAATACCAGAAGGAGAGCACGACGACCCACGCAGCCACGGCCACCGCGACAGGAACAAAGGCGACGAAATCCAGCAACCTGCGCCGCTCTTCGAGGTGCTGTTGGCTGGTGCGCGCGAGCACCACCTCGACATGGGTCGCGCCTGGAAGGCGTACGCGACTGAGGACGGTGCCCGCGGAGTCGAGGCGCACCCGCTCGCCTTGCGCAAGCACATCACCGTACGGAGCGAATCCTGCGCTCGCGAAAGATCTGCCTCCCGTACGCACCCCGAGTCCGATGAAACCCGGGAACTTCCCCACCTCGCGCACGACGGAATCGAACGAGCGCTCCCACGTGCGCGGATTCGCCAGTTCCGGCCGTGCGCCACGTCCGCTGAGCGCCTCCGCCTCCACCGCCAGGACATCCTCGACGCGGACACCGAGGTAGCCACTCGCATCCTCCGCCTCGCGTTCCAGAGCGCGGTCCATGAACTCGGTGACACGCAGGCGTGCAAAGACGGTGCTCGCGACAACAAGCACGATGCCGATGGCGGCAGCCAGAACGGTGCGCAACAGTTGTTGCCTTGCGGAATCCATGGCTCCGGATCATAGGGGCGGGCGGAAGTCCAATGCACGGGAAGGGTTCCGTTCCTTGACGCTTGCTCGCCACTTCGCTACCCTGACCACGTCGGTTGAAGACACGGCGTGGGCCGTGCGGCCGGCGGGCGAAGCGCAAGTCCGGGCTTCGTTTTTTTACCGCAGCAACTGCTGCGGCGGGATCGCGTTTTGCCCCGCAAGACCGAGCCTGAGCGGAGGTGGTACATGAGTGCGATCAACGGTGCCGAACTGATCCGGTTGGTGGAAGCCATCAGCCGCGACCGCGACATCGACCCGGAGATCACCTATCAGGGCCTCGAATCTGCCATCGAGGCTGCGATCCTCAAGCGGCATGAAGAGGCCGTCCAGGTCGTGGTGCGTCTGGACCGCAAGTCCGGAAACATCTTCGCCTCCGTCAATGGCGTCCCCATCGACGTGAGCACCTTGGGACGCATTGCCGCACAGTCCGCCAAGCAGGTGATGATCCAGAGCAACCGCGAGGCCGAGCACGCCGCGGTCATGAACGAATACGCGGCCCGCAGAGGCGAGCTCGTCACAGGGACTGTTTCGCGCTTCGATCGCGATGACATCGTGGTGACGCTCGGCCGCTCCGAAGGCGTGCTGCGGCGCACGGATCGCATCCGCGGGGAACTCCCCCGCGTCGGAGACCGCATCCGCGCCATCATCAAGGATGTGCGCTTGACGGGCCCGCGGGTCCAGGTGGAACTCTCGCGTACAAGCGAGGATTTCATCCGCCGCCTGTTCGAGCTCGAAGTGCCCGAAATCGCCGAAGGCACGCTCGAGATCAAGCGCCTCGTCCGCGAGCCCGGCTATCGCACCAAGATGGCTGTGTATTCCCATGACCAGCGCGTCGACTGCGTCGGCGCCTGCGTGGGCGTGCGTGGCAGCCGTATCCGCAACGTCACCGATGAACTCGGTGGCGAGAAGATCGATGTCATCCGCTGGAGCGACGAGCCCGAAGTGCTCATCATGAACGCGCTCAAGCCTGCGGAAATCGACAGCATCACGCTGCACGACGAGCTGAGGCAAGCCGAAGTCATCGTCCCCGAGGATTTTCTCTCGCTGGCCATCGGCAAGAAGGGACAGAACGTCCGCCTTGCCACCAAGCTCAGCGACTGGAACATCCAGATCATCAGTGCGAAGGATGACACCGTGCAGGCAGCTGCCACCACGGACAACGAGATCTACACTGCCGGTCCTCCACAGGATCGGCCGAGCATCACGTCGCTCTCTCCGGCGGACGCGACACCCGAGGAAGCACCACCGGAGCAGTGAACCCACGACCGCATGGCCACGAACAAGAAGACGCGCGTCCACCAACTCGCCAAGGAACTCGGGATCGACTCCAAGTTGATCCTTGAGGAGGCGGCGCGTCACGGCATCAGCCTCAAGAATCACATGGCTGCGCTGGAGATGCACGAGGAGTACATGCTCCGTGCGTTCCTCCAGGACCTGAAGCCACCCGCGGTGGTCGAGAGTGCTCCTCCTGAGCTCGTCTCTGAAACCGTTGCGGGACCTGCGCCCGCGCCGGAAATCCGCGCGGCTGTCGAGGTTGTTGACGCGGTACCTGTGGTTGAAGAAGTGCGTCCCACGACCCCGGCCCCCACCATCGTGGTGCGCCGGTCTGTGGTCGAGGCACCTCGTCAACCGGAAGCCATCGAACCTCCCCCTGCGCCTCCGACGCCCCCAGAGCCGGAGCGTCAGGCACCGCCAGCACGTCTGGTTGCCGTGCGCAGAGCGGGCACTCCACCGCCGCCTGCGGAGCGGCCGCCCGAGCCTCAGCGCCAGGAGCCGCACAGGCTCTCTGCGCCACCCACGCGCATCGTGCGCGTCGCTCCCGGCACAACACCTCCGATCCGGACCTCCGATCCGGCCAAGCCACTCAGGGAATTGCCTCCCCGTCGCACGGCAGAAATTCTCGGTCGCAAGTCACTTCCCACCCAGCCTCCCCGCCCGACGCAGGCTCGGCCTGGCCAGGGTGGACTGATTGCCACCCGCACCGGCGATGGCTCACGGACATTTGTGGTCGCTGGACGCAAGGGTGGTCCGGGCCCCGGACCGCGCGGTCCCATTGGCCGCGACCGCGGTCCTGGCGAACGCATGGGACCGGGACAGCGCGGTAGTCAGGCCGCCTCAGTCACCGTGCCAGAAAAACTCACGGTCCAATTGCCGCTGACGGTCAAGGGCCTCAGTGAACAGATGGGCGTGAAGGCCAACGTCATCATTCAACGCTTGTTCGTCAACCACAAGCGCATGGTGAAGATCAACGATCCTCTCGACAAGGACACCATCGAGCTCCTGGGGCTTGAGTTCAACTGCGAAATCACCTGCACGGAGAAGCAGGACGTCGAGACGGAATTCATCGCCAGCGCCACCATGGGCACTGACGCCGCCTCCGTCACACGCAGCCCGATCATCACCTTCCTTGGTCACGTCGACCACGGCAAGACATCGCTTCTCGATGCCATCCGCCAGAGCAACGTCGCTGCACGCGAACATGGCGGCATCACGCAGCACATCGGTGCCACGCGTGTCGAACTGGCTGACGGCCGCGCGGTGGTTTTCCTCGACACGCCCGGTCACCGGGCCTTCACCCAGATGCGCGCCCGTGGCGCACAGGTCACCGACGTCGTGGTGCTGGTCGTCGCAGCAGACGACGGCGTCATGCCGCAGACGAAGGAAGCCATCGCCCACGCTCGTGCCGCGAACGTGCCCATCGTGGTGGCGATGAACAAGATCGACAAGCCTGAGGCCAATCCCCTCCGCGTGCGCCAGGAACTGGCCAACGAAGGCCTCCAAGACGAAAAGTGGGGTGGCAAGACCGTCATCGTCGAGACGAGCGCCACCACCAAGAAGGGTGTCGCGGAACTCCTCGAGTATCTGGCCCTCGAAGCCGACGTGCTCGAACTGAAGGCGAACCCGGAGCGCTCGGCGGTCGGCACAGTGCTCGAAGCTGAGCAGTCGAAGGGCGAAGGCAACATCGCACGCCTCCTCGTGACCGATGGAACGCTGAATCGCGGTGACATCTTCATCTGCGGAACGGCTCACGGTCGCATCCGCGCCATCAAGGGTCCGAAGGGCAAGCTCATTCAGTCCGCCGGACCTTCCATGCCCGTCGAAATCACCGGCCTCAACGAGCTGCCCAAGGCCGGCGACAAGTTCCACGTGGTGGACGATCTCGAGAAGGCGAAAGAGATTGCCACCAAGCGCTCGATGCTCGTGCGTGAGAAGGAGATCGCGAAGGCTTCGCACGTCTCCCTCGAGAGCCTCTTCCAGAAGAAGGGCGTCGCCAGCCTCAAGCTCATCCTCAAGACCGACGTCACCGGCTCCCTCGAAGTGCTCAAGAAGGAGATTGGTGACATCAAGCACCCGGAGATCGTTCCGGAGATCATCCACGCCGCGGTTGGCGGCATCACCGAAACCGACGTGACCCTCGCCGATGCCTCGGATGCGGTCATCCTCGGCTTCCACGTCTCCGCGGACATGGCTGCCCGCCAATTGGCCGACCGCGAGAGCGTCGAAATCCGCATCTATCAGGTCATCTACAAGCTCATCGAAGAGCTGAAGGATGCCCTCGCCGGCAAGCTCGCTCCGGAGCTGAAGGAAGTCATCACAGGCGAGGCGGTGGTGCGGCGCACGTGGACCGTGTCACGCATCGGCACCATTGCGGGTTGCATGGTCACCAACGGCACCATCAAACGCACATCCAAGGTGCGCGTCTCGCGGGCCGGCATCGTAGTCTTGGAGACAGGCAGCATCGAATCCCTCAAGCGCGTCAAGGATGACGTGCGCGAGGTGAAGGAAGGCCTCGAGTGCGGCATCGTGCTCGCCAACTTCCCGCAAATCGCTGAAGAGGACGTCATCACCGCCTTCGAGGTGGAGAAGATCAAGCGCACGCTGGAGTGAGGCTGCGCTGAACGGGGTGCTGCCGCTTGTTTGTGGCGATCCTCCAAGTGGAACTCGGAATCCCCGGAGCCGAATCCCTCAAGGACCGGCGCCGCGTGGTGAAGAGTACGGTGGACCGCCTGCGTCAGCGCTTCGGTGCTGCAGCGGCGGAAACGGGCATTGCGGATGACTGGCACACAGCCAGCATCGGCATCGCCCTCGTGAGCGGCGATGCAAAACTCATCCGGAGCCTCGCCGCACGGGTGCGCAACTTCCTCGAGAACTTGCGCGAGGCCGAAGTGACCGATCTGCAAACGGAGTTCCTCTGATGGCTTCACGCAGTCTCAAGCGCCTCGAAGAGATCATCTTCAGGAAAGTCGCCACCGTCGTGCAGCGGGATCTCGCCGATCCACGTCTCGGATTCGTCACCATCACACACGTGAAGCTCGCGCGCGATTTCGAATCCTGCCGCGTGTGGTGGTCCTGCCTCGAAGAAGGTGGCGCGCGCACCGCCACGGCCGCAGCGCTGGACGCAGCTCGCCCTTTCATCCAGCGCGAGGTGGCAGGCGCACTGCGCCTGCGCAAAGTCCCGATACTCTTTCTCGAGTTCGATGAGGCCATCGAGGGCATCGACCGCATGACGCGACTCATCCGCGATGCGCGCGCAGAGGATGATCAGCGGGAGGCCGCACGCGGAGAGACGTCATCACCCGAGGCGGCTCCTCAGGCTGATGCAGCCCCTGATCCAGATCACTCCTGACGGTCTCGCAGTTCCAGTTGCAAGGCACCCAGTTGCAGCGGCTCGGGCGCTTGCAGGCCGAAGCGTGACGCTGCTGCCTGCAAGCCAAAATCCAGACGCGCTGCTCCCCGCTCAAGAGTGAGCTGCCCCTTGGCATCGCGACTCAGCAACCAGCGCGTGGAGGCCTCACGCGGAAACGAACGGGATGAATTCCAGCGCGCGTGCCACTCGCTCAGTGGGCCATCAAAGGCAAGAGCGCGATCCACACGCCGCCACCCAAGAAGACCTCGTTCCAGCCCGTGCAGTGGCTCTGCACGCGCAGCCTCGACGCTCTCGCGCAAGACCACCACGAAGGAGCGCTCCCCCGCACTCCCGACCAACATGGCCGGTTCGCATTCCAGGCTCCACGAGAGTTTGAAGGCTCCCTCTGGAAGTTGCAGAGCCAGTGCTTCACCCTCCTGCATACCGGCTGGCACGAGGATGCCGCCTTCATTCATGCGGGCCTTGCCGCAACGCAGATCCGGACCCGGCGTGGCCACCCACGCCGCTGCGTCCATGTCGCGCTGGAGCAACCATCCCTCTCGCACCGCGAACTTCTGCTGCCGCCCGGCCACGACGAGGAATCTCTCCCAGCCCGATTCCTCAGCATGAATCTCCCGCCAACCCGGTGGCACCGGCCTCGCCGCGCGTTCACGGAGCGCCGCCACACGAGCCAATGCGGAATCCGCGCCCACCATGTCTCCCAGCGCAACGGCACTGCGAACGCGCGCCAGCACATCCCAGGCGTCCCTTTCCAGAGCTGATGATGCGTTGGCCCGGCGCACCCCTTCGATGGCTGCGAGCAACTCCTCCGTCTCGCGCAGCTTCAGGAGAGTGCAGTCCGCGAGTCCCACCGCATCTCCGCAATTGAGTCGCGCAATCACAACGGCGAGAGCCGCGTGCTTCTCGGTCTGCTTCCCCGCAATGGCGAGCAGTGTCGTGGCATCCATCGCATTCAGTTTCACGCGTGAACGGAACCCGTCTGCTTCACGCTCCCACTCCAGGCTGTCCTCGGAAACGCCCACCAGCCTCCGCTGACCGCGCGCTGCTTCGCCATGCAGACGCAGCGGCAACGCGCGCCCGATGGCGCCCGGAGCGGACAGCATGGCATCGCGATAGAGCGTGGTTTCAAGATTCACGCCGGCCAGCAGCAGACTTCCGCGCTCCAATGCAAGTTCCGCGCGTGCTGCATCCAAAGGCTCGGTCGCTGCGGAACTCAAAGCGCATTCCAATGCCCCGCGGACCGCGTTGAAGGCGTCGCCACGGCGCCGCAGCGCAAGAGCATGCACCACCCCGGCCCGCGTACTCTCCATGAGGTCGAAGCGTCGCTGGTCTTCGCTGCGGACGGCCTCGCGTTGTCGTTCGATGGTCTCCGACGCTCCCGGCAGATGCGCGGCCTCGCGCAACCCCTCCAGCATCTGCATGGCCTGAACGAACTTGCCCCCGGAACTGAAGCTCCGGACTTTGTCCAACGTGTCTGCAAGGCGCCGCTCACCAGCCTGCACCAGCGCGCTCACGGTTGCGTCACAAGCTGCCGCCCAGGCTTCACGCTCCACATCTGGCACCGCTGCAATCCCGGCCTTCGAGAACTCCGCTTTCAGATGCTGATCTGCCGCGACGCGCGACCAGAAACGACCTGCACCTGCCGCCTCCACCGCCCCGAGAATCTGTGTTCTTCGTGCCGCTGCCTCGGCGCGCCGCAACAGTGCCTCCGCCGCCACGCGTGCACGCGCCTCGGACAGGCGCGGACGCACCGACTCGTTGGTGCTCAGCCACTCCGGCCATGCAGCCGACAGTTGTTCGAAAGATCCGGGGGAAAACTCCGCGCGCTGCAGCAACTCGAGCTCCCTGACAGCGAGCTCGATCATGGCTGCACGTCCCGGATGCACCACCGGTCCAGGTGCTCCATCTGTCTGTTGCCTGCGCTCGGCAGCCAACCAGTCGGCCAGCGTGGCGTCCTTCCCCGGCCACACCTCGGCAACGACCTGTGCGGTGCTCACAGGCGCGGGCGGCGCCGCAACCGGCGACGGCACCGGTTCAACAACGGATGCGCGCGGCCAGAGCAGCGCAACGCCGCTGACGAGCAGGAGCACTGCTGCAGCCAGAGTGGCGCGCCGGAGGATCATCCAGCGCGCACGCCGACCGGATTCGAGATCTCCGAGACGCTTGAGCAACACGCCTGCATCGGCCGGTCGTCGCGCGGGGTCCTTGGCGGTGGCTTCCGCGAGCAAGTCGTCAAGCGCGTGCGGGCGCGCCGCATCCCGAGGCAGCTCCGGAAGAGGCTGGTTCAACACCCTCTGCAAGACTTCCGGCACGGTTTCCGCCGCGAACGGGCTCTTGCCATGGAGCATTGCGAAGAGCACCAGCGCAGCACTGAACACATCCGCCCGCGGGCCTGCCAGCGAGGGCGCGTGAATCTGCTCCGGAGCCATGAAGAGCGGCGTGCCGAGTGTCCCGCCGTGGGAAGTCAGCCCCGGATCGGAGGCAGCGCGCGCGAGACCGAAGTCGGCCAGTCGTGGTCGTCCAGATTCGTCCATGAGGATGTTCGCCGGCTTCACATCGCGGTGCACCATGCCGCGCCTGTGCATCTCAGCGAGAGCTTCCAACACTCCGACCCAGATCTCACGGGCGCGACTCCAGGGCAATGGCCCATCCGCAAGAAGATCCTCGAGCGATCCTCCTCGCACATGCTCGAGTGCGATCCAGCACAACGGGCCGTCGCTGCCGGCCGCATAGACACGCACAAGTCCGGGATGATCGAGGCTCGCAAGGATGCGCGCTTCGCGCGCGAGTCTCTCGGCGGCAACACCCTCTGCGCAGGTGACCACCTTCAGAGCCACACAGCGCTCCGTGCCTTCCTGCTCTGCAAGAAAGACGCGACTGGCGGCCCCCCTGCCCAAGGCCTTGAGCACACGGAAGCCGGTGATCCGGGGCCAGGCAGCTTGGTTCACTTGCGCGCGGGCTCCTTCAGGAGCTTGTAGTTCGCGCCCACCCAGGCGCGCCAGGCCTTGTCGATCCCCTCCGGGTCCAGGCCGAACACTTCCTGAAGGGCCTTCTCCTGCGCCGTGCCCTTCGCCTCGGAGTGCTCGAAGACGATGTCCTTCGGCCACAGAGCTTTCATGCGCTCGACGAACTTCAGGAACTTGCCCTCGCCTTGGGCGATCATCCAGTCGACCATGCTCCAAGCCTTGCCCATTTCTGCGGCACTGAGATCAGAAAGCGTCATGGGGATGATGCTCTTCAGAGCCTTGTCGTGGTTGCCCTTCACCTGCAGAGCCACGGCAGCCTTCCAGCGGGGCCATTCGATGTCATTGATCTTGTCGAGGCGCGTGGCGCGATCACCGTAGCCACCGGCGAAGCAGTAACAGTTGCTGCGCCCGAGGGTCTTCGCCTCGATCCAGCATGCAAACCCTTCTTCGAGCCACGGTGGCAGGAAGTTGTTGTGGTACTTCCAGCGCATGATGAGGAGATGCCCCACCTCGTGCGCAATGACGTTGCGCACGGATTCCGGCGTGTTGGGCCTCAAGTGTGTAAAGGTTGCAATGCGCGGGTGTGGCTGCGGCCAGAAGACAGCTCGCTTCACATTGTCCACGAAACCAGGCCAGGGCTTGTAGGTCGCGCCATACCACTCGGCGAACTTGTCGTAGCCTGCCTTTGCCGCGAAGAGCCCGACCAACGGCTTCTTCGAACCGAACAGTTCGCCAGAATCCGTCACCCCGGAGAAGGCTGAGAACTCCTTCCACGCTCCCTCCGCGGCCTGCACCGAAGGCTGGGCCTGCGTGCGGGGGACTCCGAGGACAAACAGAAAATGGTCAGACTCAAGAGCCTCGAGCTTCGTGCCCATGCCGGTGCCGATGCTCTCCACTTCTGCGCTCGCATCCTGCGCTTGCGCCTGAGCGGAAACGAGAGCGAGCAGCATGACAGAAGACCATTGCGCACAGTTCATGTGATGATCCCGAGCCGTTCAAGGCGGCGTTGCAAGGTGAAGCGGGTGGTTCCGAGAGCACGTGCAGCAGCCGTCTTGTTGCCCTCATGGAACCGTAACGCTTCCATGATTTGACGCCGCTCGACTGCATCGACAAGCTCGGTGAGGGTGGCCCAGGTTCTGCCCTCCACCTCCAGGATGCGCGGAGTGTCTGCGCGCGGGAGATCGAGATCGGCCGCGCTGATGAGTGCGGGAAGCCCGAGACTCGCGCGACGCAGCGTGTTCTCAAGTTCGCGGACATGCCCCGGCCAGGGTGCGGCAGCAAGAGCCGCGAGCGCACAGGGCGAGAGCTCGGGCGTGGCCTCGCCGCCATGCTTCCGCAACAATGCCAGCGCAATCTCGGGGATGTCCTCGCGGTGTTCCGCCAGCCCCGGCATGCACAGTTCGAGAACCCGCAAACGGTAATAGAGGTCCTGCCGCAGACGACCCGCACGCACGAGTTCCAGCGGATCCTCGCGCAGGATCGAGACGATGCGCACATCCACCTGCCGCGCTTCACGGCCACCGAGACGCCGCACCTCCGCGGCCTCGATGATGCGCAGCAGGCGCGACTGCATCTCGGTGGACATGCTCTCGATGCCGTCCAGAACCAGCGTGCCGCCATGCGCGGACTCGAAGAGCCCCGGCGCCGCTTCCTCGGCACCAGAGAACGCCCCGCGCTCGTGGCCGAAGAGTTCGTTTTCGAGCAACGACTCGGGCACGGCTGCGCAGGCGATGACTGTGAACGGGCCATTCTTCCGCGCGGAGCCGTCATGCACCATGCGCGCCGCGAGCTCCTTGCCTGTACCGCTTGGACCCCAGATGAGCACTGCCAGATCCGTCGCCGCAAAACGCGTGAGCTGCGTGCGGATCTCCTGCATGCGCGAACCCGAACCTGCGAGCAGCATGGACGCAGCATCCGGACCGCGGAGTGACTCGAGTTCTTGACGGCGCTGTGCGAGGTCCAGAGCCTGACGTGCGGTGCGTGCCTCCGCAACCTGACGTCGTTCCTCGGACGCGGCCAGTGCCTCTTGCGCGGCCAAGGCCATGGCCGCACGGTTGGCGAACAATCTGAGCAACAGGCGCTGCTCCTCGCCGAAGACACCACGCCGTCCACGGTGCTCGACGTAGATCACGGCCACGATGCCGGAGCGCGTGCGCACCGGCACGCACAGAACCGAGCGGAGGCCGAGCGTCTCCACAGAAGCCATCGCGTCGAGACGCGCATCGCTGATGGCGTCCTCGGTCAGAAGATCTTCTCCGCCCGTCGCGACACGAATGGCGAGTGACCAGGAGAGCTCCCGTTCTGCGAGCGGAACTTCATCCCTGTCGAGACCGCGCGCTGCCGCCATGCGCATTCCGGACGGGTGCACGGAGAGGATGAAGCCTCGCTCCGCTCCGGTGCAGGCGATCGCCGCCTCGAGCACGCTCTCCAGCAGGTCTTTGGCTTCCGGATCGAGAGCCGCCTCTTCCTCGATGGCGAGGAGTGCTGCCAGCATCTGGCTGGTGGGCGCTTCCAGGTGGAGTTCCAGGGTCGTGTTGCCGACGGAAAGACTCTCACCGCTCCGCAGGAATCCTGCCTCTACCCGCGCTCCGCCCCGGAAGGTCCCGTTCTGACTGCCGAGGTCCTGGAAGCGTGCGCCCTGTTCCTCGATTTCGAAGACGAGATGTTCGCGGCTCACGCGCGGATCGGGCAGCGTGACGGTGTTCTCGCTGCCACGCCCCACGCTCACCCGGCGCCCATCGAGCGGCAGACGGCGCACTCCTCCGGGCCCGCGAATGCAAAGGTGGGCGCGCGGCGAGAGGATGGAATCGGAGGCCTCGGACATGGATGGCATTCTAAGTACGGGCGCCGGGGAAGAGTGCTGAATCGGGGACCCGCAATCCTCAGTCCGGCGGGCCCTTCCCCTGGATGCGCGCAGCCAGCGCCGCATCGAGCGCGGCCACGTCACCGTCCTCGAGTTCAAATCCCACCCGCAGGACATGGAGCGGAATGGCTGTCGCGCATCCGGCGACCTTCGGCAGGTCCTTGCCCGTGGTGAGGAGCACCTCCGCGCCCTCGGCGCGTCCCTGCTCTGCGGCTGCACGCACCTCTCCCGCGCTCCACGCGTGATGGTCTGGCATGAAGGTCGTTCCAGTGACCTCGGCGCCCTCTGCCGTCGAGAGGCGCTGGAACTCCTCAGGGCGAGCGATGCCCGCAAGAAGATGCACGCGCCGCCCGGCAAGCCCTGCGCCCGCGCTCCCCCCCTCCGACATCACAACCTGCCGGCCATGCAGGATCGGCACATCCGGGAACCTCCGTTCCACGCAGCGCCGCGAGGCCTGCAACGTCGAGGCATCCACAGCATCCGTGCGCGTGAGAACGATGAAATGAGGCGACGGAACCAGCATGGGACATTCCCGCAGACTGCCCGCAGGCAATGTCCAACCGGCCCCGAATGGACGCTGAGCATCAAGAAGCAGGATGTGACAATCCACAGCCACATCCAATTGCTGGAATCCGTCATCCAGCAACACGAGATCAGCCTGCGCTGTCTGCAACGCAGACGCGATGAGCGCCGCGCGCGCGCGCCCCTGAGCCACGCGCACACCGTGGGCCGCGAGTTCAGCACCTTCTTCGTCGAGCCCGCTTTGGACGCGGGCTCCGTAGCCGCGAGAGACAACCAGCACTCTGACTCCCCGCTCCATAAGTCGCAACGCGAGCCAACGCACACAAGGCGACTTTCCGGTACCGCCCAGTTCGAGGTTGCCGACACTCACGACAGGCACGGCCGCTCGCACTGGTTTGCGGATGCGGCGCCGCAACAGCATGGCCATGCCGTAGAGCACGGCGCCCGGCACCAAGAACGCCCGCATGAGCGTTCCCGGAGCGCCCACGTCCACGCCACGCAACCAGCGCCATATCCCCGACCGCAGCTTCACAGCCGCAACCTACCACGCTTGAACATGCGCGCCGCACTCCTCAAGATGCCGGCGACGTGCTGAGATTCCTCCACGACCCAGTGCTCCGATGCACGGCGAAAGCCCGGCGCCGGGCACTCCTCGCGGGCGGGCTGATGCTCGTGCTTCGGAATGTGCTCGCCGTCGCGGCACCCCACTTCAGCGGCGCCGCGGTCGATGCCGTGGTGGAGCGGCGCGGCAGTGAAACGCTGCACCTCGCGCTCTGGCTCGTGCTCGCGTTCGCCGCAGTGACCGCCACCTGCCAATGGTGGATGCGCTGGCTGATCATCGGATTCAGCCGCCATGTGGAGCGCGCCATGCGCGGCGGCCTGTTTGAACATGTGCTGCGGGCGCGCCTGTCGTTTGTCCGCACTCTCCGCAACGGCGAGATCTTGAGTCGGCTTACAGCGGCACCGGAAGCCGTGCGCATGGGCTATGGCCCCGGGCTGATGCACGCCCTCGGCACGGGCATGCTGGGTGTGGCGGCACTCACATTGATGGCGCTCTCGTCGCTCCATCTCACCTTGCTGGCCGTGCTCCCGATGGCCGCTCTGTTCCTGCTCCTGCGCCCCATCCTCAAGCGCATTCACACGCTCTCGCTCCGCCAGCAAGAGGCCTTGGCCGGGCTCGCGGCGGAATCGCAGGAGACCTTCAGCGGCATTCGCGTCATCAAGACCTTCGGTCGCGAGGATGCGCGCGCTGTCGGATTCCAGGCGCGCTCCGAGGAGTTGAAAACAGTTGCACTGGACCTTGTGCGCCAGCGGGCACTCTTCAGCGGTTGCATTGAAGCCATGGCAGGGGCAGCGCTGCTCCTCGTCTTCGCCATGGGCGGACGCGCTGTCGCCTCGGGTGAACTAACGCTCGGCGCATTCACTGCCTTCGCCGGATACCTCAATCTCCTCGTCTGGCCAATGATTGCCCTCGGCTGGACCTTGGGTCTGTTCCAGTCCGCCGATGCAAGCCTCGACCTGGTGGAAGGCCTGCGCGCATTCCCTGAAGAACCGGCGGGCCAGAAGCGCGCACTCGAAGGCGCGCCTCGCATCGAGGCGAGGCATTTGACATGGACGCCTCCGGGTGCGCTGGAGCCCGTGCTGCGGGATGTCAGTTTCGTGCTTCCCGCCGGCTCACGCACCGGTCTCGTCGGGCGCCTTGGCAGCGGGAAGTCCTCGCTCTTCCGGCTGCTGCTGCGCCTCGAAGATCCGCCACGTGGAACGCTCTTCCTCGATGGCGTGGATGTCCTCGACGTTCATCCCCACCATCTGCGCGCCCGTATCGCCACGGTGCTGCAAGACGGATTCCTCTTTTCGGCGAGTATTCGCGAGAACATCACCTTCGGTGCCGCCACGTCCGGGCCGGCTCTTGAGCACGCGCTTGAGGCCGCCGCTCTGCAGGCCGATCTCTCCGCCATGCCCGAAGGCCTCGAGACGGAAGTCGGCGAGCGCGGAGTGACCCTGAGCGGCGGTCAGCGCCAGCGAGTGGCCCTCGCGCGCGCGTTGCTTCGCGCTGCGCCCCTGCTCCTTCTCGACGATCCTCTTTCCGCGGTTGACGCCGAGACGGAGGCGCGCATCTCCGCCTCGCTGCGGGCTCGTACCCAACCCCAGACCGTCGTCATGGCGACGCACCGCCTGCACGCTCTCGAACATTTCGATCTCATTCTGGTGCTCGAGGCAGGCCGCCTTGTCCAGAGCGGCGCACCGGGAGATCTGCTCCAGAAGGAGGGCCCGTACAGGAGGCTCTGGACGGTGTCGGAAGACACGCTGGCGCTGGAGGCACTCTCGTGAAGACGAGCACCGCCACAGGCCGCCTCTTCGATCGTGCACTGCTCGTGCGCCTCATGGCCTTCGCCCGCCCGGAGGCCCGCTCCTTCGCACTCTCGACGCTGCTGCTCCTCGTGATGATGGGGCTCTCTCTCTCCATGCCGCTCGTCCTCGGACGCAGCGTGGATCAGTGGATCGCCCATGCTGGAAACGGCTGGGACACCCTGACAGCAACGCTGCTGCTCCTCGGGCTCGGACTGGCGACGTTCGCAGCGCGCTACGTCCAGACACGTCTCACGCACCGCACTGGCCAACGCGTGGTGCATGCGCTCAGGCTGACTCTCTTCCGGCATCTCCTCGGGCAGGATCTCCGCTTTCACGACCGCCACGCGAGCGGCGTGCTCGTCACGCGTGTCACGCAAGACATCGACACGCTCAACGAGTTCTTCACCTCTGGCATCGACGTCATGCTCGCGGATGCGCTGCGCATCCTCGGCATTGCGGTGGTTCTCATCGTGCTCGACTGGCGGCTTGCCCTCGCCACGCTCGCGGTCATGCCCCTCATCCTGCTCTGGGCCTGGTTCTTTCAACGCCGCGGCCGTGGCTACTTCCGCGCCGTCCGGGAATGCAGTGCGGATGCCAATGGACACACCTCTGAGGCCATTGCAGGGCTCGCCACCATCCGCGCTCTCGGCGCCGAAGCATGGGTTCTGGATGCACATACAGCCAGAAATGATCGGCTGCGCGATGCTCATCTCGCCACGGTCAGGAATTTCTCATGGTTCTTCCCCGGCACTGAATTCCTCCCGGCTGTCGGCACGGTGCTGATGCTCTACGTCGGCGCGATGCGCATCGAGGAGGGTGCACTCGCCGTCGGTACTCTGGTCAGTTTCTGGTTCTATCTGGCCATGTTCGTGGAGCCGCTGCGGCAACTCGCCGATCGCGTGAACATCCTGCAAGCCGCCGTCGCCGCCGGTGATCGCGTCTTCAAGCTCCTCGACGAAGTCTCGCGCATCGACGACAGCCAGGTCCGAGAGGATCCGCCGGTCCCGCAAGGAGAGCTCCGCTTCGAAGACGTTCATTTCAGCTACGGGCGCTCACCGGTCCTGAAGGGGCTCAGTTTCGAGGTGCGGGCAGGAGAACGTGTGGCACTCGTCGGTTCGACCGGCGCAGGCAAGTCGACGGTGATGGCCCTGCTCTGTCGTCTCTACGACCCTGCGACCGGTCGCGTGTTCATCGACGGGCGTGACCTCACCAGCCTCTCCACGCCATGGCTCCGTCGACACATTGGAGTGGTCCTGCAGGACGTTGTGCTCTTCGCGGGAACCCTCCGCGAGAACCTGTTGCTCGGCCGCGAATCCGTTCCTGACGCGGCTCTGCATGAGGCACTCCAGGCCGCCCAGGCAGGTGAGCTCGCGCGGCGGATCGGCGGCCTTGATGGGCGCATCATGGAGCGAGGTGAGGGGCTGTCGCAAGGCGAACGCCAACTCATCGCCTTCGCACGCACCTTGGTTCAGGACCCGCGCATCGTGATTCTGGATGAAGCCACCGCCAGCATCGACACGGAAACAGAGGCACGCCTCGTGCTCGCGCTCCGCCGCGTACTCGCCGGTCGCACGGCCATCGTGATTGCCCATCGCCTGAGCACCGTCGAAAGCTGCGACCGGGCACTTGTGCTGCACCACGGCTCCGTCATCGAGTCCGGGCGGCATTCCGAACTGATCGCGCAAGACGGCGTCTACGCCCGATTGACGCGGATCCAGTTCCGCCCTCCCAGCCTCGCCGGTTGATAATCTCCGCCATGCGGACAGCCGGAAAGTTCCTACAGATCGCCGGACTTCTCGTGACCGGTTGGGCAGCCCTTGGCGGATTCTGGATGACTGTGAGTGAGGGCATGTTCATCAGCTTCGGGCTGGGAGGCTTCATCCTCTTCTGGCTCGGTACGCGCATGCGCGGCGGGCTTTCATGAACGGGTGGAGGCGCGCCAGCTGGTGTGCCTTCGATTTCGCCAATTCGTCATTCACCACCATTGTGGTCACAGTCCACTTCGGGCCGTGGTTCACCCAGCACGTCGCGCCGCGTCATGCCGACGCCACCTTTTCTCCGGACACAACCTGGGCACTGGTGAACGCCGCGGGAACACTCCTTGCGGCACTGCTCGCGACGCCTCTCGGAGCCATGGCCGATGCGCGGGGATGGCGACGCGCGTTTCTCACTTTGACGGTGGCCGTGTGTTGCGGAGCGACGTTGCTGCTGAGCAGCGCCGAGACCCTCGTGCCCGTGTCGTTGCTCTTCATCGTGGCTCTGAGTGCCTTCCTCCTCAGTGAAAACGCCATCAGCGCTTTCCTGCCTTCCATCGCCACACCGGCCGAGTTCGGGCGCATGTCGGGGCTCGGTTGGTCCATCGGCTACGCCGGGGGACTGCTCGCTCTGCTCACGGTGGGCCCCTTCGCTTCCTCCGGCGACATGCCATCCGCGCTGCGCCTGACTGCGCTCTTCTTCTGCGTTGCGGCGCTGCCCGCCCTCGTATTCCTGCGCGAGCCACCACGCGCACATGTCACCGCGCTGACTCTCGGCGATTGGCTCCGCAAGCACCGCGCTCAACACGTGGATACCGGCCGCTTCCTGCTGGCGTTGCTCTTCTTCCAGGCCGGCGTGAGCGTGATCATCACCATGGCTGCCGTCTACGCGCAGGAGTCCGTACAGCTCGACTCTTCTGAACTCGCCGGACTGTTCATCGTGCTGCAAGTGGCCGCCGCGATCGGCGCCTATGGCTTCGGTCAACTCCAGGACCGGATCGGACTTCTGCGTGCACTCGCGTTGAGTCTGATCATCTGGGTCATCGCCGTTGTCTGCTGCACAGCCTCGAGCGAGCGTGCCAGTTTCCTTTGCGGCGCAGCTTTGGCTGGCCTCGGCATGGGCGCCACGCAGGCGTCCGGGCGTGCCGTCATTGCGGCCTTTGCACCACCCGATCGAACGGCCACGTGGTTCGGCCTCTGGGGCTTCGCCGGGAAGGGTGCCGCTCTTTTCGGGCTGGTCCTCTTCGCAGCCCTCCGCGTCGTGCTGCCGTTGCGTGAGAGCATGCTGTACTGCGGGCTTCTCTTCGTCGCGGGGCTCGTGCTTCTCGGCCGCGTCGATTTCGCGCGGGGCCGTGCGGCAGCCGTGCCGAGTTCACGGCAGGCGGCGCAACCCACGCATTGACAGTCTCTTGTCTCAAACCCAGCAGAAACTCGTAAAGGTTTTTGCAGATTCAGTGCGGGGTTGTATACTCAGACCACCGAAGCACGCTGGCCCGCAGTGCAATGGTTGGAATCCACAAAGAAAGTCCATCCAGAGCACTCCCTTGAGCACGAAGACCTGTCACTGCCAGCGCGGCTACGACGCCGCAACCATGCGCCTGTTCGGGCACGGCGAAGCGCGCTGTGCAAGCTGCGGGCAAGTCTGGGTTCCGCCCACTTGGCGCGGCGAGCGCGTGCAGCTCTTTCCCGAATTCCGCGGCACGCCCGATCCGCTCGGAACACCGTCCGCCGACGACTTGAACCGCTGGTTCAAGTGCGATCCTCCGCGCAACTGAGGCTCTCTTCCCCGGCTTGCGGCACAGGTCGCACGCCCGTCACGCGCAAGCACGGAACTCCCAGCCGAAGCTCCATGCGCCCGCGAAAGATGAATGGCCCTTCGCCACGCAGGACAAACCCGGCATTCAGCATGTGTTCTGGTGGCACCAGCGCTTCCAGCATCCCGCTCGCGTCCTCCACGCTGAGGAAACGCAGGTAGCGGCCATCCTCGGTACGCAGACGCCTTGAAGCACTGACCCAGCCGCGGCAGAGCACCTCTTCACCGATGCGTCGCTGCACCGCAACAACGGAGAGTCGCTCGGGTGTTGCGCCGAAGATGGCTTCGCCTCCTTCCGCCGTGAGCCCGAGGAGCTCATATTCGTCCCGGCGTTTGCGCTCCACGGGAAAGTCGGCAACGCGCGGAGCGGCCGTACGCGGCGGCGCGGCAAACAGCCCTGCGTCCTCCCCAGCCGACCCCGTGTGCTGTCCGTGAAGGCGCAAACGCCAGAGCAACTCGGTTCGCGCATGCTCGAATCCGTCAAGAGCACCGCAGCGCACGAGCGCCACAGCCTCGGGGCGCTGCAGGGCCACACGCTGCAAGAGATCCGTGAAGGAGAGAAAGGCCCCCTCTTGCTCGCGCTCGCGGAAGAGTTCCTCCAGCACAGCGCTGCGCAGGCCCTTGATGCGCCCGAGCCCGATGCGCAACGCGCCGCGGTCCGCACGAAACACTCTGCCGCTCCTGTTCACGTCCGGCAGCGAGAAGCGCACGCCGCAGCGCCGCGCTTCGTCGATATAGACGCGATCTTCGTAATACCCGCGCTCGTTGTTGAGCACGGCGCAGAAGAACGCCACGGGATGGCGGGCCTTCAGCCATAATTCCTCCCAAGCAAGATCGCCGTAAGTCGCCGCGTGGGCCTTGCAGAAAGAGAAGGCCGCGAAGTTGCCGATGCGCGTCCAAACCTCCGCCGCCACCTCGGGGGGCACGCCTGAACGCACGGCGCCCTCGGTGTAGCGATGCGCGATTTCCTTCAGCCGTTCTGGATCCTTGCGTTTGCCGAGGGCTGCACGCACTTCATCCCCCTCTTCCACGCTGAAACCGGCCAGCGCCACGCACACACGCAGGATGTCCTCCTGATAGAGCATCACGCCATGGGTGCGCGCGAGCACCGCGGAGAGCAACGGATGCGGAAAATCCACAGCCTCCAGTCCGCGCGCACGGCGCACGTAGCGGTCCTTCATGCCCGTGGCTGAAGGGCCAGGTCGCACCAGCGCGATGGCGTCCGTCACATCGCTCCGCCGACGCGCGCGCATCTCCACCAGCAAACGACGCATGGCAGGCGATTCCGTCTGGAAGCAGCCGATGGTCCTGCCCTCGACAAGGAGTTCCGCGACGGCTTCGTCCGTTTCCGGCAGCGTGCCTGCCTCCGGCAAGGGGGTCTGCGTGGCCGCCAACAATCCGCGCGCTTCCTCGATGGTGCTGAGTGAACGCTGCCCGAGCAGATCGATCTTCACGAGACCGAGAGCCTCAATGCCATCCTTGTCGTTCTGGGTCATGGGCGGACCCTTCGCCGATGGCACCACCGCCGTGTAGTGATCCAGGGAGCGATCCGCAATGACCATGCCGCCTGGATGCAGGCCGAGATGCCGCGGCAGACGCGCGAGTCGCATGGCCAACGCGCAGGTGCGCTGGACGCTCGAATCCTCCAGCAACGGCTTCAACTCCGGCAATTCCTCCGGCGCGCCTTCCCAGTGCCACGGCAGCACCTCCGTCACGCGACTCGCGAGCGCGCGCGGCAACCCGAGCGCAGCTGCGGCCTCACGGAACGCAAGCCGCGGACGCAAGCGGATGGCTGTCGCAATAAGCGCCACTTGTTCCGCGCCCCAACGCCGGTTCACGAAGGCCAGGACCTCATCCCGCCGTTTCCAGCAGAAATCGATGTCCACGTCCGGCAATGAACGCCGCGAGGGGCTGAGGAAGCGCTCGAAGACCAGTTCCTGCGCAATGGGGTCCACCCGCGTGATGCCGAGGAGATGAATCACCAGAGAGTTGGCGGCGGAGCCTCGCCCCACGAAGGGAATCCCGCGTTCGCGCGCGAAACTCGCGATGGTGTGCACCACGAGGAAGTAACGCGCAAATCCGAGCTGGCGGATGACCGCGAGTTCATGCTGGAGCCTTTGCTCCAGCGCCCGCGGAGGCGTTGCTCCGTGACGCCGCGTGACGGCCGAACGCATCAAGTCCGCGAGTTCGAGATCCGGATCGCCCTCGCCTTCCCAACGCGGCAGGCGCGGCGTCCCGAGTTCGAGTTCCACGGGCGAAGCTTCCGCAAGCGCGAGGCTTTCCTGCAGGAGTTCCTCCTCACCACGATGGCGCGCCGCCATGCTGCGTGCATCCACGAGCACCGCTTCCGCAGGGACGATTTCCGCGGGATCGAGTCGGTCCAGCACCGTCTTCCCGGCGATGGCTCGGAGCAGACGATGCACCTCGTGATCCGCACGCTCAAGAAGGTGCACATCTCCGGCACTCACAGCACGCACCCCGAGGTCTGCCGCCGTGCGACGGAGAAGATCAGCACCCCGCCCGGGCAAACGCACCACCGCCGCGCGCAGAGCCTCAGGCCCCATGAGTCCGTGCATGCGCGCAAGAAGCCGTGGCTCGGAGCAGAGCACGAAGAGATCCTCCGCGCGCTCCGCCACCGCCAGCGCCGGGTCTTCCATGCGTCCTGTCTGCGCAGCGCTCACCAGTGCGCAACAGGCGCGGTAGCCACGCTGACCGCGCGCGAGCAGCGTCAAGCGCACTCCCGCATGTTCAAGATCGACGCCAAGGACCGGCCGCACTCCCGCCGCGCGTGCCGCAGCCACGAATGCCGTCGCACCCATGAGGCTGTTGCGATCCGTGAGCGCCAGCGCCGGAATTCCCAACCGGCACGCCGCTGCAACCAGCGCGCGCGGCGTGAAAGTGCCCCGCAAGAGCGAGTGCCCTCCAAGCACCTGCAAGGGTGCGTAATCCTGCATCTCAGCCCTCGAGTCGCCGCCGGAAACCGTCTTCATCCAGAGGCACGCGCCCGAGCAGATCGAGAGCCGGCCCCGACAGCACGGCCCCGAAGCCGTGGCGTGCGCGCAGCGCGGCCACCGTGTCTGCCAGACGCTCGCGCCGCTCTTCCGCGATTTCCACTTCCGCCATGAGAGTCTGCTGCCTCTCCTCCTCCACGGCACGCAGCCCGAGGAGACGCACGCGCACTCCGCTCACCAGAAGACGCCGCACCAGCAATGCCGAGAGCAGGCGTTCGAGATATGGCATCAGATTCGCTTCATGCCGCACGCTCCCGCGCCAGCGCACACTGCGCGCGCTCACCGCGCCATCCAGAAAAGTGAGTTGAAGTTCGAGTGCCCCCGGTGCCTCGCGCCGGGACAACGCCCGTTTCATGCAGCGCTCCATGAGATGTGCCGCCATGCCGAGCAAGACGCCACGCTCCTGCTCTGGCGGAGTGAGCGCCGTGGAGAGTTCGACGCTGCGCTCCCCTTCCGGCCAAGGTCTCGGATCCCGGCCGCGGGCAAAAGCAAAGAGCCACGCGCCTCGCTCACCGAAGGCTTCCTCGAGAACCTGACGAGAAAGTGGTTCGAGATCCGCCACGCTCGCGACGCCAAGCAGACGGAGTTGCTGCAGCAACGCACGATCCACACCCGGCAGCAATGCGAGGGGCAACCCCTGCACGAAGGCGCGCTCGCCACCTGCCTGCACCAAGAGACAGCCCTTCTCAGGAGCGCCGAGAAGCGCGAGACCAGCCACGAGCGGGCTTGTCCCCGTGCCGCAAGCCAGAGGAAGACGCAATTTCTCCCACACCGTGCGCTGCAATTCTCCCGCGAGAGAGAGCGCCTGCAGCGGTGCGGACAGCACTCCGAGTTGCAACAGCGCACCCTCGCGACCGCGCGGCAGCACGGGCCGGCTGCCAGAAGAAAGCACGTCCTGCAATGCTGCCCCGGCGGAGAGCAGGGCCTCCGGATCACCCTCCAGCACGAGAGCCTCCGGCAGGCGACGCCGCGCGACACCTTCCGGCGTACCGCGAACAATGCCGTGACGCCTTGCAGCAACACTGGCCGCCGCCACCACCGCGCCCTTCGCGCTGTGCCCCCGCACCCAGAATGGATGCTGTCTCAGGGCCGGGCGACGCGCCAGCTCCACGGCGGCGGCGAACTCGGGCACCTTCAACTGCAAGACCCAGTTCGTTGCGCATGTCACGGCGTGTGCCTCTTACCGAACAAAATCCTAACACGCCAGACCGACAGGAGCAACGCCAGCAAGGAACGTGAATCAGACGTTGCCCACGAGACGCCAGATGAGCAGCGCGAACAGCGGCAGGAAGAGCGCCAGCATGGCGAGGACGAGGCGCTGCTTCGCTCGAGAAGCCTCGGCGGGGACGCCATCCCTCCGCCCCTGCCAAGCGGAGAACTCCTGAGCCCACTGGCTGAGGGCCTCAAGACGGCTCTCAATGCGCGCAAGTACGAAAGCGGGATCATCCCCATCCGCAGGCGCAGCCTGAATCCCCGGCGCGCCGCAGTCTGACTGCGCCGCGAGGCTTGTCGGCCTGTCACCGGGCAGGCGTGGGTTGGTGGCGCTCGGTGCCGCCCGGGACGAAAGCTCTCCGGGCCAGACCGATACCGTCGCAGCCACTGGCGGTTGGCCTGCGCTCTGAATCCGCGGCGCACCGAGGGTGATGTCCACCGCGCCGCTCCCCCGCCACGGAGCACGCACCGTCGATGGAGCCTCCGCCGCGACGGGAGTTGTCGCAACAGGGATCAACGGTCCTGACGCATCCGGAGCAGGTGCGCTCGGCGCTTGCACCCTGGGCGCTTCCCGCTCGACCTCACGCCTGGCCGCAGGTCGCGCCTCTGTCGCGTGCAGAACAGACGAAGGCGGGCCCTGCGAAGAGGCGGGCGCAGACCTCACCGGCGCTGCGGCATCTCGCGTCTGCGGCGTCGACGCGGCAGCCGCTGGCGGCTTCGAGGATGAAACACTCTTTCCGTCACGCGCCAATGCGAGACGATCTTCGAGTTGACGACGCTTCCTGCCGCTCTTGCTAGCCATGAGCGTGCGCCTTTCGCTGGAGAGTACGTCGGAAGAGGGCGAAGCTCGTGCAGCCATCGGCGGTGAGATGGACGCCTTCGACAGCAAGACCGCTTTCGGACGCGAGCACACGCAGCATTTCCACCGTCATCCACTCGCGTGCCGGAGCCCGGCCCATGGCGGCAGCCACCAGCGCGCCGCGCCCGAGGGCATCGGTGAGATTGGCAAACCCGAGGATGGCGACACCACCGGGTCGAAGCACGCGCGCTGCGCCCACCAGTAGTTTCAAGGTGCCAACCGCGTTCCTCTCGACGAGCGCTTCGGCACCGAAGAGCAAATCGTGATTCTCATCCGGGATGGCCCCGAGCGGATCCTCTCCGCCCAGCACGAACAGCGTCCGCGCGCTGTCGCCATGCAGGCGGCGCGCTTTCTCGAGGGCGAGCGGCGTGCTGCCAACGCAAACGTAGCGTCCGCCCGCTCCGATGATCGCTGCGCTGTAGCGCGATGATTCCAGCTCGATGACGCGCACTTCCGCTGCCAAGTGCGGCGCGAGAATGCTCGCAAACACGCCCTCTTCCCGCCCTGCGCGCGTCTCTTCTTCGGCAACTGCAGCCAGAGCCAGCGCGGCGCCGTCAGGCAGCACTCGCGCACGCTTTGAAAGCGCCCGTGTCGGGCCCGTCGAGACACGCGCCGCTTCAAGGTGTTGCAAGCCCGCGAGCAGGCTCGCCACAGAGGCTTCCACAGCCGAGCTGACAGCCGCATCCACGCGTGCCCGCACTTCGGAGATCGCTGGCATTGCGGGCGACGGCGCCGCAGTGGTCGCGGATGACGCCGTGGCAATCCTCGGATGGGGTGCAGGCCGGACGCGCAAGGTGGGAGGTGGCCCTGCCAGAAGACGCGATTCCTCACCCCGGCCGAGAGGTGAAAGGAGCAGAAGCCTCCATGCGACAGCAGGCAGGATGAACGCTGGCCCGAACAAACTGATCGCATCGAGCCGCCCTCGCACGAGCGACAGCAGCGCCCAAAGCGAGAGCCACAGCATGCCGAACGCTGCATGACGCAGGAGCCAACTGGGCTGCACGCGGCTGCGCAGGCGCGCCAAGACCGCGAGGGCAAGAGACGCACCGAACAAAAACGCGAGCACGAATCCGCCACTGCCATCCAGCGCGTGTCCCGGTCCATGCGTCGTCCCCGTAAGCAGTGCCACGAGATCGTCAGCAACAGCGTTTCCGCCCGGAGCCGTGACAAGTTGCCCACCCTGCTTGAACCACTGCAGCCCGCCAGCCACCAATGCAAAGATGGTCCCCATGCTCACAGAGAGCTCGCAAGGACCGCCGGCATGGGCACCCGAAGCCTGCACATCACGAAAGAACGTCCGCCGGAGCAGCGTGAAGAAGAGCGGCGCCGCCAGCAGAATGGGCTCAAAACAGGCGGCCAGCCCGAGCAGAGTCCATGAGAAGACGAGATGCGGAATGCGCGAGGTGCGCTCCTCGGCCCTGAGGCCAAGCCGGAGTACCGCCAACACCAGCATTGCAGCGGCGGCTTCCTGGAAGAACTCTGTGTCGGCGCAGCGGGCTGCAACCCACGGGTGCAGCACGGCGAGGAGCCCCGTGAGCACGCTGACGACGCGGTTGCCGGTGAGCCTGAAGATGGTGCTCTGCCAGAGCGCCGCGGCCGTGGCAACGCAGGCCGCTGCTCCCCACCAGCTCGCGTCGATTCCTGCCCCTGCACTTGCCCGAAACAGGACGAGCACGGAGGCCACGGGTACGGCGGCGGAAAGAAGAGCTTTCGACAGACTGACCATCCGGTGCGTTCCCTCGGGCGCGCGGATGATAAGTGCGCCCGCTGCAAAGGGTCAATCGTGGACGCTCCACGCCTGGCCTCCTAGAATCCCGCGCCATGCGCTGGCCACGCCTCCTCGAACGCTTCTTCGCGCGCTTCCGGCGCGGCCCCGGGCGCATCATCGTCTCCACGGGCAGCTACCGCTTTCTTCGCGTCCTCGGCAAGGGCGGCATGGGTGAAGTCTGGCTCGCCGAGAAGTCGGGCCTCGCAGGCTTCTCGAAGCTGGTGGCCATGAAGCTGATTCTCACGGAAAAACTCCGCGATCAGCGCACGCTCGAAATGTTCACCGACGAGGCGCGCCTGGTCGCCAACCTCATTCATCCCAACATCGTGCAGGTGTTCCAGCTCGGACGCACGCGGCGCGAGCACTACATCGTGATGGAGCACGTCTTCGGGACCAGCGTGCTGCAACTCATGGAGCGGGTTCAGGCCAAGAGCCAACGTATTCCTGTGGACATCGCGGTTTACATCATCGCCCGCATCCTGCACGGGCTTCATTACGCGCACAACAAGCACACGCGCAATGGCGAACATGTGGGCATCGTGCACCGCGACATCTGCCCCTCCAACATTCTCGTGAGTTTCCGCGGCATCCCGAAGCTCACCGACTTTGGCGTGGCCAAGGCCACCACTTCGCGCGTGGATGACGAAGGCAACATCATCTGGGGCAAGTTCCCGTACATGGCGCCGGAAGCGGTGCGCCGTCAAGGCACAAGCCCGCGCTCGGACATCTACGCGGTCGGCCTCGTGCTGCGGGAGATGCTCACCGGCGAACTGGCACACAACGTCGGCAGCACGCGCGCACTCAAGAACCTCCTCGACAAAGAGTCGGAAATCGAACGCGTGGCGGCCATGCCTCCAGAACTCGTGCCGGAACCGCTAGCCGCCATCGTCCTCAGGGCCACGCAGCACGATGCGGATTCACGGCATGCGGACGCGGCCGAATTCGCGCGCGAACTCGAACAATTCCTGCTGCTCAATTTCCTCTTTCCTGATGAAGACCGTGTGTCCGGCTTCCTCGCCGAACACTTCCCCGACGCACGCAAGCACCGCTGGTGGTGAGCGGTCTCAGCGCCCCTCGGATGGGCCGAGCAGCAGCGCGCGCACGAGCAACTCCCACGCCACAGGCGCCATCCCACGTGCGACGGGATCGCCCATGAAGGCCACGACGCGGCCACGCTCCACGGGCCAGTCCGTCACGAGAGGCAGCTTCGCCTGAATCACGTCGCCTGCGCCGGGCTGCGATCCAGCCACCTGACGGCGCGCCTCCAACACCACCCGGCCTTGTGCGCCGTTGGCTGCGGGCAATGGCTGCAAGGCACCGCGCAGCGGCCAGAAGAGGTTGGCTTGCATGCCTGCGGCAAGCCAGTGCTCGGGCAGAATGCTCCCCTCAACGATCAGGCCGTTGAAGCTCGTAAAATCGTCCACTCGATCCTGTTTCTTCCAGTCTGCGAGCGGACCTTCTTTGCCAGCCAGCGTCGTCACGGCGCCTCCCAGCGCCACCACGACACCGCCACGTGCAAGAAACGCCTGCACATCCTTCTCGCCGCAACCGCGCGGATAGCTGCCATCCGGCAGGATCAGAGCCGTTGCATGTTCCAGCGCACGACCGAGCCCCGGCTGCGCGACTCTGCGCACTGGAAGCGCCAGCAGATCGTGGAGCAGCCAGCCCAAGGCACCTGCTGAGTTCGCGTTGGTGCCTTCTCCCACCAGCAGCACGAGGTCGGGTTCGAGAAGTGCCTTCGTCCTCCATGAGGCCGGATCATGTCCGGACGCGGAGGCAGCCGAACGCAGCGGGATGAGAACACCGTTTCGCACAGCCTCGGCAAGTGCAGCTCGCAGGGCAGGCTCACGATTCCGCTCCGCGAGAGCAATCAGCGTTCCCGCCGGGAAGACCTGTCCCGCTGCGCTGAACTCGAAGGGCACATGCCGGAAGCGGATGCCCTTCGCGAGAAGTTCTGCGTGGGTGCGGAATGCGAACACACCTGCAGCGCGCGTTGCCCACAACACGGCACTGTCATCGGGAGTGCCCGCAAGCTTCTCGGACGGCGCCCATGGCGTGAGAAGGGACGCTTCCACGGCAGCAGTCCGAAAACCAGCAACGCCACCCAGCAGGCCGAGACACCACGCACTCACGTCATAGCGCTCAGAACGCGCGCGCGCTGAACGTCGCTCGGCCTCCGCCCTCTCGAAGGCGGCGTCCGACGGAAGATCCGGCTCGAGCAGTGCCTTCACCAGCGCACCACGGCCTTGCACCGACTTCACCACGAGAGAACCGGCCGGAAAGCTCCGCTGCTCCGGGGCCGGAGATCCGGAAGCCTTCATGCCGAGAGCCAGCACCTCCAGAGTGCACGCCTCTTGCAGACGTCGCACGCTGATGCCGTTCTGCTGCAAGGTGCTGGCCAGGTATTCGAGCAATCCCGCATCCGGCAGCGGCGCGAAGATGAAGTCCGGCCGCTCCGAACGCGCGGCTTCCTCGCGCACACGTTCTCCGTGCGCAGCAAAGAGACGCAGCATTTCCCCGCGCGACGCTGCGGCACTGCCGAGCAAGGCCCACGCTGCCCGCAAATGGTTCTCGCAGGCCTCTTCAAACGGCAGAACCGTTCCGTCACTGCGCCGCGCACGGCCGGCACCCGCAGAAGCCTGCTCGAGAGTGAGCGCCGCCGCACCGGAGAACATGCCCCACGCCCCGCCATAGCCGGGGTAATCGGACGGGAAGCGATCGGCATTCCAGAGCGCGCGTCCGGCCCCGTCGAAACTCTGCTGCAAGGCCCGGTCGAGCAGCGCCAGCATGGAGCGCACTTCCGGCCCCGCCAGCAGAGAATCCGGTGGTCCTGCCGGAGTTCCGGCGAAGTAGCCGTCATCCGCGCCCATTTCGTGGAAGTCCGCGATGACCTGCGCCGGAGCGGCGACAAGCCTTGCCAACCGTGCGCGCGTTTCCGGCTGCGTTTGCAGATACCAATCGCGATTGAGGTCGAACCAGTGGCCGTTCACACGACCGCCCGGCCACGGTTCCGCATGCGCAAATGAACCCAGCGCATCCTCGCCCGCCCATTGCTGACGATCACGCTGCCCGGCCACGGCGCGCGCGCGCCCGTCGGGGTTCATGTCCAGCGCAATCTCAAGCACTACGGCCTCGAGGATTTGTTCGACCTCTGCACTCGTGGCCGTCGCGAGATGACGGAGCAGTGCGAGACCCGCTTCGGATCCACTGAGTTCGTTGCCGTGCACGCTCATGCAGAACCAGACCGAAACCGGCAGATCCGCTGGCGGGGTGCCACCCTCTTCGAGCAATTGGCGATGCGCCGCAGCGGTGCTCTCCCAGCGCCCCAGATTGCGGGGCGAGCTCACGAGAGCATGCATGAGCGGACGCCCTGTCACTGAGCGTCCCGTTTCAAGAAGTCGGACGCGTCTTCCGGCGAGCAGGCGTGCTGTGGCAACGATCTCTTCCGGACTGCTCGCGCGCTCACCGAGTGCGTGGGCGACAGGAAGCTGGAGAGCCCTGGCTGCCTCTGGGGTCTCTCCGAGCACACGTTCGATCCAGTTCGCCTGAGCCGGCAGGCACGCGAGCAACAGGGCAAGGGCGAAGAGAGCGCGCAGCGACATGTTCCGTCTCCTGGGACGGACACTCTAATCGCGGGCTGGGCTCCCTGTCACCGCTTCGCCGAGCTTCGTGAACGCGCCCGGCTGCCCTGCGAGGCCACCATGCGAGAAGAGGATCGTCCCACCGGCGCCGTGCCGCAGTGCGGCTCCCATCCGGTCCAAAGTCTCCACGAGATCCAGTTTCCAGGCGCCGATTCCCACCCACACGCGCTGCGGATTCTCCAGCAGCTCTGCCAGCATGGCACGTTCGAATTGCGGGCGCTCCGCCGCGTAGTTCATGGGACAGGCGCTGTCGATCCAGCCCTCGCGCAGCCAGACACGCCAATCCTGGAACTGTCGCTCGCGACAGCTCTCGGGATCGGGAAAGACCGCTGCGCTTATGTGAATGTCCGGACGTACAGCACGCACGCGACGCTGCACCTCGAACACCATGGCGTTCACCGCTTCACGACGGTGATTCGCGAAGGCCTGCGGATAACGACGCAGCGAAAGCATGAGGTCGGTCTTCTCGGCGGCCTTCAGCTCCGTGGACTCCTTGGCGTTCAGACGTGGAGCGAGATCCAGTTTCCAAGCCTCGAAACCACGCGTGGACATGCCGAACGCGGGCCCGGGATAGCGGATGTAGTCGAGATGAATGCCCTCGACGGGATAGCGCCTGGCCACATCCGCAGCGATGTCGGCCACATGCGCGCGGTACTCCGGCACCGCAGGATCGCCATACAGGCCCTCGACTGAGCCCTTCTCCTGCGTCGCGTGTGCGACGAGCATCGGGAGAAAGCGCTGATCCCTCGCACCCATGCCGACGAGATCATGCTGCAACTTGTCAGGAACCTGCAGCCACTCGGGATGGGCGTTCACCACGTGCCGCGCATCAACCGGCATGGCACTGACATCGGCCACGAGATTCGCATTGATCCAGGCGTGCACCACCAATCCGCGCTCATGAGCGAAGCGGATGATCTCCTCCAGAGGGTCGAAGCTCCCCACCTCCATGTGTGCGGCGACGGGTTCGATCCCGTTTCTGTAGAACGCATCTCCCCGGCCGCGCACCTGCACCACAAGCGTGTTGAACCCGGCCACCACAGCCTCATCCACGATGCGCTTCACGGCGGCACGGTCCGTGAGGGTGGTGCGCACCACCCAACTGCCCCGCGTCACGCCGGGCAGCACCAAGGCGCGTCTGGGTGGATCTGGCAGAATGAGCCCATCACCTGCGCCGCTCTCTGCACTGTCCCGACAACCCGCCAGCACCAAGCCCGCAAACATGAACGCCACCACACGCAGCATGCACATCTCCCCGGATTCCCGCGACCTGCGGGACACGCGGATGCTACGCGAAGCCCGCGCCGAGCGCCGCTTCGCTCCTCTCACATTCCTGCTCTGCCTGCTGTGCTCAAGTCTCGCGGTGCATGCGCAGGACCCGGCGGATGAAGGAGAGGCTCTCATCACGCAGGAAGGCGTGATGGAACACCTCAACTTCCTCGCGAGTGACGAGTTGAAAGGACGCGTCACTGGCTCTGACGAGATCGCGCGTGCGGGCGACCGCATCATCGAGATCATGAAGAAGCATGGCCTGAAACCGGCCGGCGAGGAGAAGGACTTCCCGAACAAATTCCCCGCCATCAACCGTGTGTGCCGGAATATCTGCGGCCTCGTGCCCGGGACGGACCCCGGGCTGAAGAAGGAATTCGTCGTGGTGGGTGCGCACTACGACCATGTAGGGATCGGAGCCTTCGGATCGCGGAAGGGCGATGCGGGGCGTGGTCAGATCCACAACGGCGCGGATGACAACGCCTCGGGAACCAGTGCGCTGCTCGAACTCGTGGAGGCCGTTGCGAAGAAGCCCGCGAAGCGCAGCGTGCTCTTCCTCGCGTTCTCCGGAGAGGAACTCGGACTGGTCGGCAGCAAGGCCTGGTGCAAGAAGCCGACGCAGCCTGTGGCGCAGCTCACCTGCATGCTCAACCTCGACATGGTCGGGCGCAGTCGTGATCAGTATCTGTTCGTCGGCGGACTCAATACTGGCTCAACCTTCGAGACGCTCACCCGCGAACTGAACAAACCCTTCCAGTTCAAGCTGGAGTTGCATGGTGGCGGCCGTGGCCCGAGCGACCACGATTCGTTCTATGGACTCGGCGTCCCTTCAATGTTCTTCTTCACGGCGGAACACGCGGACTATCACACGCCGGACGATGACGCCGATCGCATCAACGCGGTTGATCTCACGCGCATCACGCGCCTTGCCTATCGTCTCATCAGGCGTCTTGGTGCGGACGCGAAGCCCAAGTTCGGAGAAGACGCGCGCCAGGCCATGCCGCGCACGTCCGAGCGCGGTGTCGAGGGCCCCTTCTGGCATCTCGGGGTGCGCCTCGTGGCGGAAGGCACGGCCGCGGTGATCACCTCCATCGAGAACACCGGTGAAGGTGCCAAGGCCGGGCTGCAGCAGGGAGACAAGTTCGTCCAGCTCGATGGCAAACCCGCGGGTGACCTCGGCGCTGTGCACGAGTTCTTCGACCTCAAAAGACCAGCGACCCCGCTGCAACTCAAAGTGCAGCGAGGTCGAAAGCTTCTCACCTTCAAACTGACAACGCGAAAGGCTTGATCAGCCGCCGGCCGGGGCCGGAGCGCGTGTGCCCGTCGCATCCTTGGAAGCAGGCGCCTGCTTTTCGCAGCTGCCGCAGTCTTCCTTCTTCGCAGGTGCTTCGCCGGCCTTCTTCTCGCCCATCTTCTCGCAGTGCGAGCCTGCGTCCTTGTTCGCGGGAGCCTCGCCCGTCTTCTTCTCGCCCATCTTCTCGCAGCCGCCGCAGCCGTCCTTCTTCGCAGGTGCTTCGCCGGCTTTCTTCTCGCCCATCTTCTCGCAGTGCGAGCCTGCGTCCTTGTTCGCGGGAGCCTCGCCAGTCTTCTTCTCGCCCATCTTCTCGCAGCCGCCGCAGCCGTCCTTCTTGGCCGGTGCTTCGCCGGCTTTCTTCTCACCCATCTTCTCGCAGCCGCCGCAGCCGTCCTTCTTCGCGGGTGCTTCGCCCGCCTTCACATCCGGACAAACCGGGCCGCCAGCATCCTTCGCGGGGGCAAGGCCTTCGAGCTTCGCGGCAGCGGGTGCCTCCGGGAGCTTCCCGATCTGTACTGCATCGGCGACGAACGAAACCACAACCTTGTCACCCTTGATGGCTTCGATCTCTTCCTTGCTCTTCTTGGCGTCCTCGGCGTAGTGGCGGCGTTCCGCTTCGGTCTCGACGCGCACATCCACGATGCCCTCAACAGCGACCTCGCGGCCGGCCGCATCGAGCGGAACAAAGAACAAGTAATCCTTGAAGCCGACGCGCACGGGCTCCTTGCCGCCGCCGAGGGTCATCCAGCAGCCCTTCTTGGCGCAGACCTTGTCGATCTTGCCGCGGAGTTGCACGGTCTTGCCCTTCCAGGCGTCGGGCTTTGCTTCGATGCCGACCACGGTGGCGAGCGGCAGAGCCTTCAATTCACCACCGTAGACCTCGCTCTCGGCGCTGATCTTGATGGGCTTGGCGAGGCCGAAGTTCCTCTTCGGCGCGGCATCCTGCTGGGCGCAGAGCGCACCGACCAGCAGCACCAGAGTTGCGGGGATCACGAGTCTCAGCATGGGTTCTCCTCTCCGCGCAATGGCGGATGCGGGGGTTACGAACGACCTCAAGATAAGCTCCGGCACGGCGAGCTGGCAAGGCGCCACCCGACATGACAGATATCAATGCACACCTGCGTGACAGCGCTGCTCGCATGGGCATCCAACTGCGGCCAGAGAACGAGCCCCTGCTGCTCCAGTGGCTCCAGGCCATCTTGGAGGAGAACACACGCGTGAACCTCACAGCACTGCGAACTCCGGAAGCTGCGCTGGAAGGCTTGCTCGCCGACAGCCTTGCCTTCGAGTTGCATCTCAGGGAGCACCCGCTGCCGCGCGGCGCCGTCGTCGCCGATTGTGGCAGCGGAGGCGGATTCCCCGGCGTGGTGGCCGCGCTGCTCCACCCCGAATGGATCGTTCATCTTGTCGACAGCCGCGCCAAGAAGCTGAAGGCAGTGGAACGCGCGCTCGCCCAACTCCCCCATGCCAACCTGCGCTTCGACGCGGAGCGCATGGAGGCTCTCGCGCTGGGCGCACTCGGTCGCCGCCTCGATCTCGTGCTCTCGCGCGCAGTCGGCTCCGTCGCGCACGTACTCGAACTTTGTCATCCATGCATGAAGCCGGGCGCCGTGATGCTGCTCTGGAAGTCCGATCCTCTCGATGCGGAAGAAGAGGCCGGCGGTCGCGCAGCGGCACAGCGCTTCCGCTATGAGTGGCTTCCGTCCATCCGCTACACAAGCTTCAAACCGAGTCAGTTGGTGCGTCTGAGGAGAATCCCGTGAAGAAAGCTCTCTCCATTCACGCAGCCGCGCGACGTCTCGGCCAGGCCCTCCGCGGGCTCGACCATCCACCCCTCGGACAGAGCACCGCCCTCGCCGAGGAATGCGGAGAGGTGGCCAAGTTGCTGCTCGATCATCACGCCTATGGCAAGCCGCTGGATCGTGCCGCGCTCGGCAGCGAACTCGCCGACGTGTTCACGTGCCTCGCCGAAATCGCGAAGTACCACGACATCAACCTCGGCGTTGCCATTGAGGCAAAAACGAATGACCTCGCGGTGCGGGCTCGCAAATGGCGCAAAGAACTGGCGCCAGAACTCGCGCGCGCACGGCGCGCAGCGGGTCAGGCGACAACGGCCGCTGGACGGCGGAGCAGGTCGAGATAAACGCGCTCGTGGCGCGAGGCGAGGGCTTCGAGATCGAAGCGCTGCTTCACCCAACGGCGCCCGGCCTTGCCGAAGCGCTGGCGGAGTTCCGGATCGCGGAGCAGCGGTTCCAGTACAGCGGCAAGCCGCCCCACATCCCCTACCGGGAACAGATACCCGGTCTCGTGATCGCGGAATGACTCGCGCGTGCCTCCGGCATCTGCGCCCACCACCGGCTTCTCCATGAGCTGTGCCTCGAGGAAGGCGCGTGGGCAGCCCTCGAAGTGGTAACCGGGCAGGGTCACCACGTCGGCGTCACGGTAGATGTAACGCATCTCATCTTGAGTGGCGTTGAGGATGGTGTGCACCATGCCTGAAAGGCCGTACTCCATCACCACGTTTTCGAGCTGGCGCCGGAGATCCTCCCGCACCGAGCCCACGAACACAATGTTGAATTGCACACCTTTTTCGAGAAGGACACGCGCGGCGTCCAGGAGCACTTTGTGCCCCTTCTCCACCACGATGCGTGCCGGCAGCAACACCGTCGGCACGTCCGCGGGAATGTCCAGGCGATCCCGCAGGAAGCCCGGTTGCACGACGGAAGGGTCGTAGAAGTTGGCATCCGCTCCGGTCCACAGATTCGTGTGTTGCCGGCTGCGCAAGATGCTGCCCGCCGAATCGCTGACCGCGCTCACCACATCGGCGAGACGAGCCGATTCGTTGAGATTGCGCACAACCGTGTCCACCATGAGTTGGTGTTCGGCACCAAAGCGCATGCGCGGAATCTCGCCGCCGTGAAACTGGAGGAAGAGCGGCAGGCCCATCTCCTTCACGATGCGGCTGACCAGAACGCCGGTCGCGATCTCGGGGACGTGGTTCGCCACAAGATCGATCTCGTGCGCGTCCACCACCGAGGCCAGCGTGCTGCGAATACGGCCCACGAGCACTTCACGATCCTGCTGAATGCTGTCCAGACGGTACTGGATCGGATGGTAGGTGATGGTGCTGCTGCCGAGCACTTCGGTCCAGCCGCACGCTTCGCGCGGCGTCATGAACAGCTTGTGGATGGTGACCGCGTGACGGCGCGCGAGAGTGCGATCCAAGACGTCCACATCGAGCACGGCGCCGCCGATCTCGTGGACATCCAGAATGAACCGGACGATGTTGATTCCATCCAGACTGCTGTGGATCACTTCAGAGCTTTCGCGCGCACCACACACTCTCCGGCGTCCGAGTCCGGTGCGTCACGACAACCTCGCGTGACAACACGATTCCGCTTCATCTCTCCCACTTCTTCAAGCGAGTCCAGCTGAAGCGCAGCATCGAGCAGCGCTCGACGCCCGGTCCCGGCTCCCTGAGGAGCGGTGGCGACGGGAGAAGTATGGCCGGAGACACTTCTTTTTTCCACATGTTCTCAACAGTTTTTTCCACAAATCGGCCCCCGGCTTCGCCAGCAGCATGGGAGTCGCTGCAAGTCCTTGCCCTTGGTGGGTTTGCCCGGATGAATCAGGAACGCTGGGTTCGTCCCCAGACAGCCATTCCGCCATAGCCGAGGATCAGAAAGATGCCGCCAAGAGGTGTCACTGGCCCCATCCAAGCCGGCCCGTCCAGCGAGAGCGCGTACAGCGAACCCGAAAAACACAGCGTTCCCAGCACGAGAGCCCATCCCGTCCAGCGCGGCGCTGTGATGAATGCGAGCAGCAAGAACCCCGGAACAGCCATGAACTGATAAAGCACCGCCGTTTTCCAGTGCTCGGTGTGCCCTGACGCAGCAAGCGTGTCCTTGAGGGCGTGTGCACCGAAGGCCCCGAAGATGATCGCCAGCGCCGCCAACATGAGTCCGCATCTCATCCAGTTCATGAACCCAGTGTAGACGTGCTCTTTACCTCTCCACGCGCGCGACGGATGATCGCGCCGATGAATGACGCAGAAAGAGCGGCGCGCTGGACTACGGGCGCAACCGCGCTGCGCGTTGTTGTTGCCAACACGGCCAAGGAAGCCGAACACGCCGCGGTGCTCCGCCTTGCGCATTACATCGCGCAGACCGATGAACCGTTTGTCGGTCTCGCCACGGGGCGCACCTTCGAGCCCGTGTTTGCGCTGCTGCGCGAACGAGCACACGAACTTGAACTCGCACGCGCCACGTTCACGCACCTCGACGAGTACGCGGATCTCGCTCCCGGCGCACAAGGCTCCATGGCCGAGGAATTGCAGAACCTGCTCCTGGGTGGCCTTGCCCCCGCACCGCGTTTCCTGCCGGTGGACGCGTGTGGCGCTGAGGCAGCGCAGAAGCTCGCAGCCACGCGCAAACGCCAGGCGCCCGGGTTCCAGTTCGCGGGCCTCGGCGCCAACGGGCACATCGCTTTCAATGAACCTGGCACGTCACTCGCGGCCAGTGCGGCGCGTGTTCAGCTCGCGGCGGACACCGTGGCCGCCCAGGGCCAGCGCTTCGAGGATGGCCGCGCTCACACTGAGGCCATCACCATGGGCCCGCAGGAAATCCTCGCCACAGGCGAACTCGTGATGCTCGTCACTGGCAAGGCGAAAGCCGGCATTGTGCGCGCGATGCTCGAAGGCCCTGTCAGCTCCGCCTGCCCCGCAAGCCTCGTCCGCCTGCACGGGAATGCAACGGTCCTGCTGGATGCCGCGGCGGCATCCGAGTTGCGTCAGCGTGGCAAGGACCGCGTGCATACGCCTTTCGAGATCCGTACCAAGCTGCAACTCGACGGCCCGCTGCTCTGTGTCGCTCCTCATCCCGATGATGCGAGCATCTCTTGCGGCGCAGCGCTCGCGCTCGCTGCTGGCGCGCGGAAGATCATCCTCGGCGCAACCACGGGCGCGCGCGCGCCCGTGCGTGGGGTGACCGATCCGGCCGCGATCACGACCCTCCGCGAACAGGAACTCGCCGCGGAAGCGCGTCTCCTCGGCTGCGAAGCACGTTTCCTGCGTGCCAAGGGCTACGACTCGGGTGGCGTTGAAGACGCCGACGTTGCACGCGCCACGGCGCTGCTCCTGGACATCCGACCTGCGCTCATCCAACTCCCCTCGCCACGGGATCCGCATCCAACCCACCGCATGACGCGTCATCTCTTCGAGGCAGCCCTTCATCAGGCCCGGCTCGCGCATCCCGATTGGCGCCCCGAAATCTGGACCTTCGAAGGCCCGTGGTTCCAGCACGCAACCCGCGAGATCAACCTCATCATCCACCACACCGGCGCGACCGAAGCACTCAAGCTCGCCGCCATTCGAGCCCATGCATCCCAGCTCGCACGCGTGCCCTTTGACGACGGGGCGAAAGCCCTCACACGGCTCCGCGGCACTCAGTTCAGCGAAATGCACTTTGGCGGTCTCAGTGCAAAGGGAATGACGGAGCTTCCTCTGCTTGAGTGCTACGTGCGCGAACAGCTTTGCTGAGCTTGCGAGCACCCAAAAACGCACACGGGCCCGTTGCGCGCGCGGCACAACGAGCCCGGGTTCACGGCACGAGGCCGTGGCCAGCACTCACTTGGTGAGGCCGAGTTCCTTGGCGAGATCCGCGGCCTTGTAGACGTGGACCAGTGCTGCGGAGATCGCAGCCGTGTCGACGCTCACGCTCCGTGCCACCACTTCGTCGTACACGTAGTGATTCGGCAGGCTCTGGATGTTGCCGTCGAAGATGAGGCCGACGACTTCGCCGGTGCGGCTCACAACGGGACTCCCGGAGTTGCCGCCCGTGATGTCGCAGGTGGAGACGAAATCGAAGGGTGTGGACATGTCGAGCTGTCCCTGCGCTGCGGTCCATGTCGCCGGCACTTCGAAGGGCGCCTTGTTGTCGAACTCGCTGGCCTTGCCGAAGAGTCCGCCAAAGGTCGTGCGCCAGGGCACCAGCGTGGTGTTGAGCGCATAGCCCTTCACTTCGCCGAACGACAAGCGCAGGGTGAAGGTGGCATCGGGGTAGAGGCTCGTGCCGTGCACCTTGAAGCGGGCCTTCGCGATCACGGAATTGGCGGCCGCCTCGCGGGCGTTGGTCGGCTGCAGTGCCGTTTGAGCCGGCATGATGCGCGCGCGGATGTGACTGCGCAGTTCCTTCAGCTTCTCGGGCGTCTCAAGCAGGGCGAGCGCGGCCTTTCCGGCAGCTTCCGTACCGACGAACTTGGTGAGCACTTCATCAGTATCGCCGAAGCTCTGGCGTGCATACTCGAACATGGACGCGAGGTTGTGACTCTCACGCTCGTTGTCGACCTTCGCGGGCATCATGATGCCCTGCGCAAAGCGCGCCATCATGAGCACGGGGTAGTTGGCGCTTCTGATGGCCATGATCTCGTCGAGATCCTTGAAGGCCTTCACCACTTCGGCATCGTCCTTGCAAGCCTCGCGAAGCTGGTCTTCTTCGGCCTTCTTGCGGGCGAAGAGCGACGCATCAAGGGCACCCACCTGATGACCTTCGTAGGCCTTGAGGGAGTTGCGCACGCCGAACAGCTCATCCAGCGTTGCAAGCTTCCGCTCTGCATCGGCACCCACGTAGCCGACGATGGACGCTTCCGTCCCCTTCAGCATGCGAATGAGGCAGGGGTTGTAGACATCGCGCTCGAAGGCCATCTTGGCGAGAGACATCTGACGGCCCGTGCTGCCCGGGTGGCCGGAGACGAACACGAGGTCGTTCTCCTTGGGACCTGCGGCGTTCCACACGAGGTGGTTCGCGGTGGTGTCTGCGGGCTTGTCGTTCTCGTAGGCGCGGAGGAAGGCCACGTCGAGGCAGTAGCGCGGGTAGCAAAAGTTGTCCCAGTCGCCGCCGTAGTAGGCAATCGCCATTTCCGGCACGAACACGAGGCGCACGTCGTTCCAGACTTTGTAGCAGTGCGCGACATAGCGGCCGCCGCTGTAGAGCGTCGTCATCTCGACTTCAAGGTTCTTCTCGGCCGTCAGGCGCTTGGTGATTTCGCCCTGCACCTTGGCGCGGGCCTTCGCGGCGTCAGCCGCTTCCTTGCCCGCCGTCGCGGCTTCCACTTCCGCAGTCACATCGACGATCTCCATGAGCACGCGCACGTTGGCGTCGGGGCACTTGAGTTCGTCGGCGCCCGTCTTCGCGAGGTAGCCGCTCTTCACGAAATCCGCGTTCGTGGTGCTGAGCTTGTTCACCAGTTCGAGAGCCACGTGGTGGTTGGTCATGATGAGCCCGGTGCTCGACACGAACGAACCGGAACCACCGGTGCTCACGCGCACGCTGCTCGATTGAACCTGCTTCAGCCAGGCCGCCGAAGGCTCGAATCCGTACTTCTCCTTCAGGGTCTTGAGAGGCAGGTTGTCATACGTCCACATGCCTTCATCAGGCTTGGCGGTCGGCGCCGAGGTGGCGAGTGCGAGAAGGACCGAAAGAACGGCAAGAAAGCGGATCATGGGCGGTGCTCCAGTAGGGACAGCGCGGGGTGCCATCCGGGACCCAAGACGTTACGCCCTGCCCGAACCCCCTCCAATCGCGCCTGAACCGTGTTCAGCTACCGCTCCGCAGTCTCCGCAGTCTCCGCAGGAGGCGCTGGCCGCTCAGATTCTGTCCCATACGAACTCAGCCGAAGCACTAGGGGGCAAAGGACTCCACAGCGGGGGCCTTGGAGAGAACTATGCGGGACTTCATCACGGACTGGCACTGGGACACCGAGTTTGTCCTCACACTCATCGGACTCTATCTCGCTGCATCGCTGCTGGTCTTCCGAGGATCATTCGGCAGTTTTCATGGCTCTTGCCTCATCTGCCTGTGGGAGCAACTGTGCTCTCCTTGGAGATTGCTCACGGCCCGCGTCGCTGATCATCAACTCGCCCGAAGAGGGCGCCACAACGCAGGACCATCAGTGGTCGCAACATGGATTCGCGGCGGCTGGATTGCCCTCGGCATTTGTGCCTGCCTGCTGCTCGGACTCGGCATGAGAGCTGCATGGGTCACGGCACAGCCCAGTGAATGGGAAGCCTATCAGGTGGCGAAATGCGAAGAGCGTCTGCGCAATGCTGAGGGGGACCTGGATGCGGCAGAGGCTGCGGTTGACGAAGTCACAGACCACAACAAGAAACTGCCGGCACTCATCGCTGCGGCCGAAGCGGATCTTGAGAAGTGGCGCGATCTCCTGGCTCCGCTTGCCGACGACACCCCCTACAAGCTGGCCTTGGGGAGGCTGAGAGAGGCGCAGGCATTGCGCTCGCAAGCCAAGTCCGCGTTGGACGCCAAACTCGCGCGTTCCAGCCACCCAGACTTGGCCAGAACGTTGCTAGATGAACGCAGCGCCATCGTGGCGCATCAAGCCAAAGTCGAGGCCGCAGCAAACGACGCCAAGACTGAATTCGACAGAGCTGCAGCGACGATGCGGGAAGAGAATGCGGGGCCCGCGAGGGCAGTGCTGAACTTCATGACCCGCAGCCAGCCCGAGAACGAAGCCGAAGTCAAAGAGGGGCTCGTTGCATCCAAGGAGTTCCTCGAAAAGCAGGCGGGCAAGGACACAGCGTTCGCCGACTCAGAGCTTCGGAAGAACTGTCAGGCTGCCATCGATGCGTGGGCAAGTTTGTGGCGCGCACGGCACGAGAAGGCGAACGCTGCAACGTGGCGGCCTTCAAGGGGGCAACTCGCACCAGCGCTGAAAGCCGCCTTGGAAGCACACTCATCCACCTCGAAGGACGTGGAAGAAACACTGGCCGCAGCCGAGCGCAGCGTGGCAGAGCACACCGCCGCGGTCGCCATGGAGGAGGAACGGTTTCACCAGCAGCTCTTGCACGCACTCGCCGACATGAAGGCAGTTCTCGAGGAATTCCCGAAGCTCCTCGAAAGAGCGGAAGCTCATGTCAGCGAAGCGGAGGACGCCGTCGGACGCGGAGAAACTGATCTCGATGAAGCAGAGGATGCGGCAAGCATCCGCTGGTTCCAGTTCCTTTGGTCCTTGTTCCTCAGCGTCCTCACGATCACGCTCCTTCTCTGGCTGCCGGCGCTCATCATCGAGGTGGTTGAACGCTGGTGGTTGGCGACGGGCATTCTCATCGCGCGCGCTGATCCACCAACGACGGGACCCGCCACACTGCACCGCGGAACACCGTTCGCCCCGGGGCCTGCGCACACTCCACCGGCATTCTCACCGCCATCAGCCGAGGCCGTAGCCGTCGTGGCCAACCCGCCTTCAACGGCAACGCAGCACGCACACACTGAAGCACCCGCAACCGCGCACAGTGTCGTTCCTGTTCCCGCCTCCGGTCTGGAGTGCGCCGAAACTCCTCGTGAACCAGCGCCAACAACGTTGATCCCCGCAGCTTGCGAAATCGAGTCCGGGTCAGAAGCGTTCGAACCCGTCGCGAGTTCGCACTCAAACGCCGCTTCAGAGAGCATCACATCCACAACACCAAAGTGCGCAGCATCCCCCAGCATCGAAGCAATCCCCGCCGCGGTCATTCCCGCTGTCGTTCCAGACGTTGAGTGCGGGATTCCGCCAGCACAAATGGCATTCAACACCGAGACGAACCACCCAACCGCCCCGGAGCGGCCGAGCTTCAGTGTTCCAGAACTTCCCCCGGCTGCGCCTGTGTCAGCTGCGCCCATTGCGCAGCGCGCGCCGTCTGTCCCCGATCAAGCCGCGCCCGTTGCGCAGAGCCCGCCGACTGCGTCAGTGCTCACATCACCGCCTGACAAGCTCTGGGTACTTGACCCGGATGGTGCGTGGAGACTTGTGCGCGTCGCCCTCGGTCGTCAGTCCATTGGCAGGGATGCCCGGTGCGCAATCCAGCTCGCTCATGAACAAGCCTCCTCCATGCACGCGCAGTTTGTGCGCACGGCGACTGGCCTCGTCTTCATGGACCTGAACAGCACGAACGGATCCACTCTCAATGGCCACCAGGTCCGCGAACCCATGGCGCTCCATGGCGGCGATGTGTTGCTGCTCGGTGATGCCGAGATCCGGGTCGGCGAAGAGCACGAGGCATTTCGTTCAGCGTGAAACGGATCTCTCCTCAGTGGTCCTTCAGGGTGAAGACCGCGTGGATGGGAAGGTGATCGGAGAGGCCGTGCCAGGCGCGACCTCGCAACACGCGGGCGTGCTCGAGATGGAGGCCGCGGTAGTAGATGCGGTCGAGAGGAAAAAGCGGGCGACGCACCGGCCAGGTACGGCGCTCGCTGAGCGGCTCGTGTGCCAGCGCGTTGTGAGCACCGAGCGAGCGGAGCAAATGCTGCTCGAGGGCACGGTCCCAGTCGTTGAAATCACCTGCGATGAGGAAAGGCTCATGGGCTCGCACCTTGGTGCGCAGGAATTCCGCCAGCATCTCGGCCTGTGAGGAGCGCTGACGGCGCGTGAGTCCGAAATGGACATTGAAGACGTGCAGGGTCTGGCCACTCACAGGATGCAGGCGCACATGCAGCACAGCCCGGCGCTCAAGGACATTCGTGGAAATGTCCTCATGCACATGGCGTGAAACGGGAAAGCCCGAGAAAGTTGCGATGCCGTGCACACCGCGCAGGTTCTTCGCATGGCCGGTGAAACGGTGTTGCTGGCCAAGGGCCTCGGCGATCTCGCAATCCTGCGTAGAGCCATTGTGAGCTTGCAGCACCTCCTGGCAGCAGGTGATGTGCGCCTCGACACCGCGGATCGCGCCACTGATGGCCTCGAACTCCGGCCGCCGCCCGAGGGTGCCCAGTCCCTTTCTGAGATTCCATGTCAGCACACCGAAGCGCATATCCTCATGATGCGCGATGCAGGGCGCGAGACCAGCCGCCGATTCCTGCCTAGAATCACGTCCATGGACCTCGAAGCACTCAAGCGCGAAGCTGCTCTCACCGCCTTCACGGAAGTTCGGAGCGGCATGCGCCTCGGCCTCGGCACCGGATCGACCGTATTCCACTTGCTCGTCGGCCTCGGAGCCGCGCTGCGCGAGGGACGGCTGAATGACATCGCCGGTGTCCCCACCTCGGAACGCACCGCGCGTCAGTGCCGGGAGGAGGGCATCCCCCTCCTCGCGCTGGAAGAAGCGGGCGCGCTCGATCTCGCCATTGATGGCGCCGACGAAATCGATCCGCTGCTGGATCTCATCAAAGGGCTCGGCGGCGCACTGCTGCGCGAGAAGATGGTCGCCCTGCAGGCGCGACGCTTCATCGTGATCGCCGATCACACCAAGGATGTGCAGCGCCTTGGCACGCGTTCACCTCTGCCAGTGGAGGTCGTGCCTTTCGCGTGGCGCTCACATCTGCCGTTTCTCGGGGCGCTCGGTTGCCGGGTCGTGCCACGGAGCGGCCCCACGGGTGACCTCGCACTCACGGACAACGGCAATGTGATCCTCGACCTGCACTTCGCCAACGGCATCCCGGATGCAGCAGCACTCGCGCGAGCCCTCGACGCGCGGCCGGGGATCGTGGACCACGGGCTCTTTCTCGGCCTGTGTGCCCGCGCGATCCTGGCGACGCCCGAAGGTGTACGGAGTCACTCGCGTCCGGCGTGAAGCGCGCCGAGCCCGGCGCTATGGTCCCGCGTCCCGCGAAGGAAGTGGAGCCATGCACAACGCCGACTGCACCCGTGCCATCGAAAACCTCTATGCGAAGCAGGCTGCGAGCCACGCCTCCATGCGCGAGCGCCTCGGCCGCGCACTGACGCTCGCCGAGAAGATCCTCGCGAGCCACCTCGACCCCGCGACCCAGCCTCTCACTCGCGCGCAGTCGAATCTCGATCTCAGGCCCGACCGCGTAGCCATGCAGGATGCAACGGCGCAGATGGCGCTGCTCCAGTTTCTGTCCGGCGGCCTCGAGCGCGTGGCCGTTCCGACCACCGTGCACTGCGATCACCTGATCCGTGCACGCCGCGGCGCCGACGAGGATCTCGGCACCGCCAACGATGAGAACCGCGAGGTCTATGAGTTCCTGCGTACCGCCTCTGCACGCTCCGGCATCGGTTTCTGGAAGCCGGGCAGCGGCATCATTCATCAGGTCGTCCTCGAAAACTACGCTTTCCCCGGCGGGCTGATGATCGGCACCGATTCGCACACGCCCAACGCCGGTGGCCTCGGCATGCTCGCGGTCGGTGTTGGCGGTGCCGACGCAGTGGACGTGATGGCAGGACTGCCGTGGAACGTGCGCTCACCGAAGCTCATCGGCGTGCGTCTGACGGGACGACTCTCCGGGTGGACCGCACCGAAGGACGTGATCCTGAAACTCGCGGGCCTCCTGACCGTCGCAGGCGGCACCGGCGCCATCGTTGAGTATTTCGGCAGCGGATGCGAAACCATCTCCTGCACGGGCAAGGCCACCATCACCAACATGGGCGCGGAACTCGGCGCTACCTGCTCGGTATTCCCCTGTGACGCGAGCATGCTCCGTTACCTCAGGGCCACCGGCCGCTCTGACCTGGCCGCCCTCGCTGAAGCCCACGCCCTCGAACTCCGCGCTGATCCTGAAGTGGCCGCCGCCCCGGCGCGTTACTTCGATCAGGTGGTGGAGATCGACCTCGACCATCTCGAGCCACACGTGGTCGGGCCGCACACGCCGGATCTCGCGCGCCCCATCTCAGCCCTCGGAGCAGAAGCGACCGAGAAGGGCTGGCCCACTGTGATTTCCGCGGCGCTCATCGGAAGCTGCACCAACTCCAGCTACGAGGATGTCGGTCGCGCGACCCACATCCTGCGCCAGGCTGTGGCCGCCGGCATGCGGCTGAAGACACCGCTGTTCATTTCGCCGGGCTCCGATCAGGTGCACGCCACCATCGAGCGCGACGGCTTCCTGAAGGATCTCACCGCTGCGGGAGCCACGGTGCTCTCGAATGCATGCGGCCCCTGCATCGGCCAGTGGAAGCGGGATGACATCAAGGACGGCGACGTGAACAGCATCATCACGTCCTTCAATCGCAACTTCCAGGCACGCAACGACGGCAACACGGCGACGTTCGCGTTCATCTCCAGCCCGGAACTCGTGATGACGGCGGCCCTCTCCGGGCGCCTCGATTTCAATCCGGCCACGGACACTCTGCAGGACGCACAGGGCAAGGCTCGGAAGCTCGCGCCGCCCGTAGCGGACGAACTGCCACGCCAGGGATTCGCCGGACCAGGGACGGGGTTCCTGGCTGCACCGGCCGACACCAGCGGCGTGCGCGTCGCCGTGGATCCTGCAAGCCCGCGTCTCGCGCTCCTCGAGCCTTTCGCTGCGTGGGACGGGAAAGACATTCTCGAAGCACCCGTGCTCATGAAGGCGAGTGGCAAGTGCACCACGGACCACATCTCTGCGGCCGGCAAGTGGCTGGCCTTCCGCGGACATCTGGATCGCATCAGCGACAACATGTTCCTCGGCGCGAAGAACGCCTTTGACGGCGCCACGGGCAAGGGACTCAATGTGTTCACCGGAGGACGCGCCGAGTTCCAGGCGAACGCACGCGACTACAAGACGCGCGGTGTCGGCTGGGTGGTCATCGGCGATGCCAACTACGGCGAGGGTTCGAGCCGCGAACACGCGGCCATGAGCCCGCGCTGGCTGGGCGGACGCGCCGTCATCGCACGCAGCTTCGCGCGCATTCACGAAACCAATCTGAAGAAGCAGGGGCTGCTCCCCTTCACCTTCAGCAACGCGGCGGATTGGGAAAAGATCCGCGAGACCGATCGCCTGGACATCACGGGCCTCAGCTCCATTGCGCCCGGCAAATCGGTGGACTGCACCATCGTGCATGAAGGTGGTGCACGCGAGACCATCCAACTCGCGCACACCATGACACCGCAACAGATCAGCTGGTTCAAGGCAGGCAGTGCCCTGAACCTCATTCGCGCACAGCAGGCACGCTGAGCGCGGTTGCGAACGCGCGCTGCGCCATCGTGCGCAGCGCCGCGCGGGAACGCGTCTCGCCGAGCTTTGAGGTGTCGAGTTTCTCCGCAGCCTGGGAGTAAAGCGGCGTGCGTCGTTGCAGCAGACGCTCGAGTTCGATGCGTGCCTCCGGACGTCCGCGCATGGGCCGTTGATCGCCCTGCGCTACCACTCGTCGCCAGTGGTCGTCCGGCCGCGCCGTCAGCCAGACCGTGTGCGTGCGCTCGCGCAACTGGCCCCAGAGTTCTGCATCCAGCACCACGCCTCCGGCAGTCGCGATGATGCGCGGCTTCTCCTCGCGTTGGATGAGCTCGAGCAGCGCGGCGCGGGCCTGGATGCGGTACCACTCCTCTCCTTGCAGGCTGAAGACCTCGCGCAACTCCATCCCGGCGCGTTCCTCCACGAGCCGGTCCTGCTCCGTGAACGGCACGTGCAAGTCGGCCGCCACGGCGGCACCAAGACTGCTCTTCCCCGCACCGCGCAGGCCGCAGAGGACGAGGAACGGCCGCTTCACGACATCGGCAGCGCCGAGGAGATTCGGACCCGTTGTTCCCAGAGCCGCAGCCAGTTCCAAGAGCCGCAGCACGCTGATGTTGCCGCGCCCGGCCTCCACTTCCGCGAGAAAGCGCACCGAAAGCCCGGAGGCGCCCGCAAGCTCCTCGCGCGAATACTCGCGCGCTGTGCGCGCGGCACGCACGCGCACCCCGAGCCGGACCAGTTCCTCGTTGTGGCGACGTACAGGGGTTGACATGTGTGGCAGTATAATGCTCTATCCTGTGCAACCAAGACACTATAGTGCTTGGCGGCATTGACCTCCGCGGGTACAACCGGGCCATGGCTGACGACTCTGCGGCAACGTCGCGTGGCTTCACGGACTTCGAGACCGACCCTTCGCGCTATCGGCATTGGAAGTTCAGCGTCGACGGAGCGGTGGCGCGCCTCGCGCTCTCCGTGCAGGAAGAAGAAGGACTCGGCCCCGAATACACGCTCAAGCAGAATTCCTACGACCTCGGCGTGGACATCGAGCTCGCCGACGCACTGCAGCGCATCCGCTTCGAGCATCCGGCAGTGAAGTCGCTTGTCGTCACCTCGGCCGTGCCGCGCATCTTCTGTGCGGGAGCGAACATCTACATGCTCGGAAAGTCCACCCATGCCTTCAAGGTGAACGTCTGCAAGTTCACCAACGAGACGCGCATCGGACTTGAGGATCTGTCGAAGCACTCCGGCGTGGCGACCATCGCAGCTCTGAACGGCACCGCCGCAGGCGGTGGCTACGAGCTTGCGCTTGCCTGCGACCAGATCCTGCTCGTGGACGATGGCAACAGCGCCGTGAGTTTCCCCGAAGTGCCGCTGCTCGCGGTGCTCCCCGGCACTGGCGGGCTCACGCGACTCGTCGACAAACGCCGCGTGCGCCGGGACCGCTCGGACATCTTCTGCACCATCGCCGAGGGCATCAAAGGCCGACGTGCAAAGGACTGGGGTCTGGTCGATGAAGTACCAAGCAAGACAGGCTTCGACGCAGCCGTGACGCGCCGCACCGATGCAGCAGCGGCGCAATCGACACGGCGCGCTGCCACGCCAGTGGCCTTGCCGCGGATCGGTCTCGAACGCGAGAGCGATGCAGTTCTCCGCGGCCGGCATGTGGAACTCCGCGTGGATCTTGGCGCTCGCGTCGCGGACTTGCTGCTCTCGGCTCCCGCAGCCGATGAACCCGTGGAACGCGCCGCCATGCTTCAGAAGGGCGCCGAGCTTTGGGCTCTGCGCGCGTTCCGCGAACTCGATCTGGCACTGCTCGCGCTGCGTCTGGACCTTCCCGGCGTGAATCTCGTACGCGTGCGCACCAAGGGTGATGGCGCCATGGTGGCGCGGGTGGACGCAGCGCTGCTTGCCAATGCCGACGACGGATTCCTCAACGAAGTGCGCCTCTTCATGGCCCGCACGCTCAGACGCTACGACCTCACTGCCAAGAGCTTCTTCGCCCTCGTGGAACCGGGCTCGGCCTTCACGGGCTCGCTCCTCGAACTCCTGCTCGGTGCCGACCGCGCCTACGCGCTGATCGCGGACGACTGCGGCCAGCTCGCAGCCAGCGCCATGAACGATGGCGCGCTGCCGATGACCCACGGCCTCACGCGCATCCTGAACCGTTTCTGCGGCGATGAGAGAGCTGCGTCAGCCGCACGCAAGGCGCTCTCAGCGGGGGCGCTGGGAGTCGAGGACGCCGAACAAGCGGGGCTCATCACCATGGCTCTCGATGACCTCGACTACGAAGACGAAGTGCGACTCGCGGTGGAGGAACGCGCGAGCCTTTCGCCTGACGCGCTCACGGGCATGGAAGCCTCGTTGCGTTTCCCGGGCCCTGAGACCGCAGACAGCAAGATCTTCGCGCGCCTCAGTGCCTGGCAAAACTGGATCTTTCAGCGCCCGAACGCCACAGGCCCGGGCGGCGCACTCACCAACTACGGCCAGCCCACGCGGCCGAGCTTCGACTACAGGAGAACGTGATGTCCCTCGACGACCGCATTCCGAACAACGTGGATCTCCACACGGACCGGCGCCTGCAGAAGGCACTGGAGCAATGGCAGCCCAAGTTCCTCGATTGGTGGATGGAGATGGGCCCCGAGGGGTTTCAGACGAAGGACGTGTACCTCCGCACGGCCATCAGCGTGGATCGCGATGGTTGGGCCACCTTCGACCATGTGAAGATGCCGGACTATCGCTGGGGCATCTTTCTCACACCGGAAGAACGGAAGCGCCCGGTGGGCTTCGGCGACAACCCGGGTGTCGAGTCGTTCGAAGAGGTTCCCGGCGAATTCCGCAATCCGCTGCGCCGCCTCATCGTGACCCAAGGCGATACGGAACCTGCTTCCGTTGAACAGCAGCGGCTCCTCGGGCAGACATGCCCGTCGCTCTACGACCTCAGAAACCTCTTCCAGGTCAACGTGGAGGAAGGACGCCACCTGTGGGCCATGGTCTATCTCCTGCATCGCTTCTTCGGCCGCGATGGCCGCGAAGAGGCGGATGAGATGCTCGCGCGCCGCTCGGGCGACCCGGACAAGCCGCGCATCCTCGAGACTTTCAACCAGCCCATCAAGAACTGGCTCTCGTTCTTCTGCTTCACGATGTTCACGGACCGGGATGGCAAGTACCAGCTCGGCGCCCTCGCCGAATCCGGGTTCGCCCCCATGCGCCGCACCTGCCAGTTCATGCTCACCGAAGAGGCACACCACCTCTTCGTGGGTGAAACGGGCATCACGCGTGTGCTGCGCCGCGCGGCCCAACTCGCCAAGGAACACGGCGGTGATGTGAAGGCCGGAGGTGGCATCCCCATCGAGATGGTGCAGCGCTACATCAACTACTGGTTCAGCTACAGCCTCGATCTCTTTGGATCCGAGATCTCCTCCAACTCATCCGACTACTTCGCCATGGGCTTGAAGGGCCGTTTCGACGAGGAGAAGAAGTACGCGGATCACTCGGCACGCGAAGGCTTCCTCGAAGTGCCCGTGGTGGAAGATGGCCGCATCACCATCCGCCAGACGCCCCTCAGGAACGCGATGAACGAGTGCCTGCGCGACGACTACATCAAGGACTGCGAGGCTGCGTGCAAGCGCTGGAACCGCGCCCTCGAAGAAGAGGGTGCCGAGCAGCGCGTGACCCTGCCGAATCGCCGCTTCCATCGCCACATCGGCGAGTATGCGCAGCACAAGTTCAATTCCGCCGGTGAGCTGCTCACGGGCCCGGATGCCGCCGCAAGAGTCGCGGCTGAGCTTCCGAACGCGGAAGACGAAGCCTGGGTGGGAAGCCTGATGAAAGCAGTGACCAAGCCGGGCGCCTTTGCCAACTGGATTGCGCCGCCCAAGGTGGGCATCAACTCCATGCCTGCGGACTTCGAATACGTGAAGCTCTGAGCCCTCAAGCGGCGCGCCCTCCAAGGCGCGCCGCGCGCGTTCGCCGCTGGATCACTTCGCCGGTTCTGGCGGCGCTGGCGTCTCGAGGATGCGCGCACTCTTGATGAAGTCGAGCTCGGGGAAGCTCTCCTGCAGGTACTTGTTCCCGAGCTTGCTGATCATGTCCTGCTTTGGCTGCTCGCCGTAGCTCGCATTGATGCGCTCGACTACGTCCATGCCTTCTGTCACCTTCCCGATTGGTGCGAAGCGTTGATTGTCCAGACCTGCGTTGTTCTTCAGGTTGATGAAGAGCTGGTTTGAGCGCGAATTCGGATCCTGCGTCATGGCGAAGGTCAGAGCACCCTTGGCGTTGGAGGCCTGCACAGGGTCCGCGGGGATCTTCTTCGCCGACCAGGCCGCGTTCACCGCGGGGTCGCCATGCTGGCCGAACTGTGCGACGAAGTTCTTCACCACGCGGAAGAAGCGCACATCCTTGTAGTAGCCCACCTGCACCAAGTTGTAGAAGCGGTCCACACCGTGGGGTGACCAACGGCGCTCGCAGGCAATGACGATCTTGCCGGCGGAGGTGTCGAATTCGACCTTGAACAGCGCGGGTGCCTCCGCGACCGCCTTCGAGGGATCACGCAGGCCGGGGTGCTCCGTGGCGTCCGTGACGGGCGCCGCGGCAGGCGTTGCGGGCTCTCCAGTACCGCGGGCCGCCTCTGGCGCGGCCTCATCCGAACAGGCTGTCCATGTGAGAAGAGAGAGGGCGAGAAGAAGGGCTGAACGCGGCATGAGTATTCTCCGGCGGCGGAGTTGTGCGCGAGTTCCGGGTGAGTGTCAAGGTGGCCGGGCCACAATGCCGCGCTAAGGTCCGGCGCGAGGATCTCCCATGCAAGCGCTTTCGTCCTATGTTCTCGATCGCTGGCAGGAAGGCCGCGCTCCGTTCACAACGCTTTCCAATCCCGTCACAGGGGAAGCGCTCGCCACCGCCTCCAGCAACGGACTCGATCTCGGCGCAGCACTAGCGCATGCGCGGGCTCACGGCGGCCCGGCTCTTCGCGCCATGACCTTTGTTCAACGCGGAGCGCTGCTCGAAGGGCTGGCCAAAGCCATCCACAGTGCGCGCGATGAGCTCCTCGAACTCAGCATCGCCAATACCGGCGTCACACGCTCGGACGCCAAGTTCGACATCGACGGCGGCACGGCCACACTCACGAGCTACGCCACGCTGGCCAAGTCTCTCGGGGAGAGGCGCTTCCTCCTCGACGGCGAACTCGAACAACTCGGGCGCTCACCTCGCTTCGCGGGACGCCACGTGCGCATGCCGCTGCACGGCGTCGCCATCCACATCAACGCCTTCAACTTCCCCATCTGGGGACTCGCCGAGAAGCTCGCCTGTGCGTTCCTGGCCGGCATGCCGGTGCTTTCGAAGCCCGCCACCAGCACCGCACTGCCCACCGTGCGCGCCGTGCGGGCCATGGTGGATTCCGGTCTGCTTCCGGCCGGCAGCTTCTCGCTGCTCACCGGCTCCGCGGGCACACTGCTCGAGCAGGTCAGTGCGCAGGATGTCATTGCCTTCACGGGCAGTGCGGACACGGGCCTGAAAATCCGCTCGCACCCGCGCGTGGCGGCCGAGTCCGTGCGCGTGAACATCGAAGCGGACAGTCTGAACGCCGTGGTGGTCGCACCGGACGTGGAGGCGGGCAGCGAAACCTACGAGTTGTTCCTGCGCGAACTCGTGCGCGAGATGACGCAGAAGAGCGGCCAGAAATGCACCGCGACACGCCGCGTGATCCTGCCGGAGGCCCTTCTCGAACCCGTCATCACTGCGCTCGGCGAGCGTCTGTTGCCTGAGTTCGCCCCGCGCAATCCCGTGGAGGAACATGTGCGCATGGGCGCGCTCGCGGCGACAGCTCAGGGCGCGGATGTGCTCGCGAAAGCCGGGCTCGTTCTCACGGCCGCGGATGTGGTCGTGGGAGCACTGCCCACGGAAGCGACAACACTCTTCCCGCCCGTGGTGCTTCGCGCTCGCGATGTGCGCGCTTCCGTGCTGCACGAAGTCGAGGTGTTCGGGCCACTCGTCACACTGTTCCCTGCGGCCTCGTCCACCGAAGCATGGGAACTCGTGCGCCTTGGTGGAGGCACGCTCGTCAGCACGGTCTACACGGACGATCTCGGGACATCGCTCGAAGCCCTCGAAGCGCTTGGTCCCTTCACGGGACGCCTGCTATTCGGCAGTGCGCGCATTGCGGAATTCTCCACCGGCCCCGGGCTCGTGCTGCCACAGATGGCCCACGGCGGCCCCGGCCGTGCCGGCGGCGGACTCGAACTGGGCGGCGTTCGCGGCCTCGGGTTCTACTTGCAGACAGTCGCGGTCCAGGGTGCGCGGCCCATCCTCGAGAAAATGTTCGGCTGAGAACCGCCGCAAAGCTGGCTGCCCGCGTCACGCTCACATTCGCACCGAGTCCCTTACAGCGGGAATGGTTTTCTCAGGAGTTGCACCACTCGCGGAGCGCCGTCACGTCCCCGGCATGCTCGGGACCGAGTGTGAAGCCCGCGGGGTCCTGTTCTCGCGCTGCGGCGGTTGCGATACCGGCACTCACGGCGACCCATGCGCGGACATCCTCAGCACTCACGCCGCTCCGCCTGAGCGCCACCAGGTGCGACGGATTCTCGCGCTTCGCGAGCCGCTGGCCTCTGCCGTCGAGCACGAGGCCGAGGTGCGCATGCGCGGGCGCGACTGTCCCAAGAGCCGCGTGCAGGAGCCGCTGCCGCGGCGTACTCGGAAGCAGATCTCTTCCGCGCACCACGAGATTCACTCCCGCCAGTGCGTCATCCACCACGACGGCCAACTGATAGCCGGGCACGAAGACGCCTTCCCTTCCAGTGCGCCCGACCAGAAAATCGCCGCCGTACCCCGGAGCCGGATGCCAACTTGCGGCCACCAGATCAGGCTCGGCCTGCAAGACCGCGGCATCTACTCTGAAGCGCCAACCCACCGGCCTGTCCGTGGCAGCCAACGCCGCCGGAAGGTCCGCGAATCGTCCGCGACACGTTCCGGCATAAACGACTTCTTCGTCGGCATGGGGAGCTCGGGCCGCGCGCAGCACTTCCTGGTGCGAACAAATGCAGGGGTAGATCTGTCCCCCCTCCCGCAAGCGCTCAAAGGCCCGCTGATGTTCACTCCAGCGCCTGGATTGCACGAGCGGCTCTCCATCCCAAGCGATGCCGAGCCAGCGGAGTTCCTCTTCGATGAGGCCCATCACTTCCGGCCGCCGCCGTGTGCCATCAATGTCCTCGTGTCTGAGCACGAGACGCCCACCGAGCGCACGCACATGCCAGCTCGTGAGAAGAAAGGTGCGCGCATGACCAAGATGCAACGAGCCTGTCGGGCTCGGAGCAAGTCGTGACACGCTGCAGGCACTCATGGCGCGGAGGATAGCCGCGCTGCCTGAAGGTCTACTTGATCGCGGCCGGCGCAGCGCTCACCACAGCGCCGAACGCCCGCAACGCCTGGAGGAGTTGCTCGCGAGCACTGGAGTTCACACCCGCCTTCGTGAAACCGGCCGCGTCCACCGCCGTGATTGCACGCTGCAGATCCTCACCCTGACGCGCCACGCTCTTCTGCCAACGTTCCAGCGCTTCCACGCGCGCCCGCCACTCAAGAGCTTCGCTGCCGGCCTTCTTCTGCGCGCGCTCCAGTTCCGTCACCCGGGCGGGCAGATCGGAGTCCTGAGTGAGGGGCAATGCAGCAGCGCAAACAAGCGCGAATACAGAGGTCTTGCCTGAGAGTGTGAGCATGCGACGGGTCCACCGGCTCTTTCGACCACTGGACCCGCACGCTTCAACTCAAGGCAGGAAGCGCGGAAGATGCTGCTTCCAGAAGGGCCAATCGTGCCCGAACACACCCGGCCAGATTTCCGCGTGATGCGGGATGCCCTTCTGCCGGAAAACACCCGCGAGGTTCCGGGTTTCCTCCACGAGCGAATCTGTTTCGCCTGTGGCGATGATCCACTCCACTTGCGAGAGACGTGCCACCCAGGCCGGATCCATGTTGGAGATGAAGTCCAGCGGCGAGAAGAAGTAAGCCTCGCCGCTGAACCAGGACTTCGTCACGCGACGGAGATCGAAGAAGCCGCTGAAGGCGATGACGCGCTTCACGAGATGCGGATAGCGCGCTGCGAAGGTCACGGCTTGCCAGCCCCCGAGGCTCGCGCCATACAAGGCCGGGTCATGTCGCCCCGACTTGGCCGCCACGAAGGGAAAGAACTCGTGCACGAGAAACCGGTCGTAGCCGCCATGGACGCGGAGCTTCTCCTCGGGTGAGAGTTCATCCTTCCCCCAGCTCTCGCGATTCAGCGAATCCACGCACACCACCTGCAACTCCCCCGCATCAATGAGAGGAGCAAGCGCGCCTGTGAGCCCGAAGTCCTCGTTCTCGTTCTGTCGTCCGCCGCTGGTGGGCAGCATCACGAGCACGCGACCGCGCGAGCCGTACCAGATCCAGTCCATGCTCCGGCCGGCATGTCCGGGCGGCAGTTGTCCTTCTTCGCGTTGCATGTGTTCCTCAGTGCACGATGGGTGCCGGCGAGAACGATTCAGCGTCGTCGTCAGCTTCTTCATGGGCAAGTGCCGGCAACACGATGCCTGCCGGCACTTCCACCAACTCGCGGGCCAGTTCCTTCTCGCCCGCGAGCAGCCTTGCACTGTAGGTGCCGGGTGCCACACGTCCACCCCGGGGTGCCCCTCCACGACCGCCGGCACCTCGCGGAGGAGCCGCGTTTCTCCCGGCCGCACTGCCCGTGAGATCCCACACCACGCGTTGCAACCCCGCCTCCGACTTCACGTCGAGTTGGCGCACGCGCCGGCCGGCAACATCGTCAATCTGCAGACTCAGAGTGCCTTCAGGCACGCTCGCGAGATGGATCCAGAAGATCCCGCCTGTGGTGCCATTCGGTGCAGCGAAGAAGCGCGCACCGCGATCGCCACGAGAAAACCCCATGAACGGTGCAGCCATGAGCTTCGCCGGCGCAAGCAGGGTGCCTTGCTTGCGGGCCGCCGCGTTGAAATGGCGCCACGGTGCCATGTCGAGCACGTAGATCCCGCGCCCGTGCGTCGCGGCCACGAGATCGCGATCCCGCGACTGGATGACCAGATCGTGGACCGGCACGGGCGGCAGCCCCTTCTTCACCTCGCTCCATGTGCCGCCGCCATCTTCTGTCACCGCCACGCCGCGGTCGTGCGCAACGAACCACAGATCCGCCACCACGGGATCTTCCACCACGCTGTTGATGGGCTGCGAAGGAAGACCCTCCATGCGCGGAGCAAAGGTGCCCCCGAAATCCTCGGTGACAAAGAGGAATGGCTCGAAACGGTCCTCGCGATAGCCCGTCACGGCAACCAGCGCCCGGCCATCGGCATGTGCCGATGCAACGATGCGGCTCACCCAGAGGCCGCGTGTTGATGCAGGCAACGCAAGCGTCACCTCCTGCCAAGTGGTTCCACCGTCGCGAGTCACATGCAAGCGGCCATCATCCGTGCCCGCCCACAACACATCCGCCCGACGCGGCGATTCCGCGATCATCGTGATGGTGCAGTGAGGCACGTTGCCGCGCTGCTTCTCGGCGTCATTGGTGGTGAGGTCCGGCGAGATGCGCGTCCAGTGCTCGCCCCGGTCCTCGCTCCTCCACACATGCTGCGAGCCGCAGTAGAGGCGGCGCGGCTGGTGCTTCGACACGTTGAGGGGGGACATCCAATTCCAGCGCTCCAAGGGTGCACCCTTCTCATTCTTCGGCGTGATGCCGGTTCTTTTCATCGTGCGCAGATCCAGACGCGACATGGCACCGAACTGGTACTCGCTGTAGACCGTCGCCGGGTCCTCCGCGTCGCTGGCGCACATGAACCCGTCGCCACCCCCGACACGAAACAACTCCCACTCCTGGATGGCTGAACCCGCACCGATCACCGGCATGCCGTAACTGCCGTTGTCCTGAAGTCCGCCGTAGATGCGGTACGGGGTGCGCGCATCGACGTTGACGGCATAGAACTGCCCGAGAGGCAGGTTCTCGAACACGTCCCAGTGCTTGCCTCCGTCATGGCTCACGCCGAGTCCGCCATCGTTCCCGAGCAGCAGATGCTCCGAGTCCGTTGGATCGATCCACAGCGCATGGTGATCCGAGTGCACACTGCGCGCGCCGTCATCCTTGAAGGTCTTCCCGCCATCCGTGCTCACGTAGAGAGGCACACCCAGAAGCCAGACCTTCTCCGCGTTCACCGGATCGATGCGAATCTGTCCGTAGTAGTAGGCGGGGTCACCCGCAACAGGTTTCTCGTTCCGCTTCTCGAAGCTCAGGCCGGCATCGATGCTGCGCCAGATTTCACCGCCTGTGAGTTTCACGGCCGGTTCGTTGCCCGGCGCATAGTGCTCACGAAGTTCGTGCTCTTCCTCCTCCTCTTCACTTTCGACAGAAACGCCGCTCTCATTCCCGGCGCGTGCGCTCTTCGACTCCTTGACCTCCTCTTTCTTGTCCTCTGAGTCCTTCTTTACAGGCGCGGGGTTCCGGTTCTCGATGCAGACATAGAGCGTCTCCGGCTGCGCGGGGGTGATCGCCAGCCCGATGCGGCCGAGCTCACCCACCGGGAGACCACCTGAGAGTCGCGCGAAGGTCTTGCCTCCGTCCGCACTCTTCCACACAGCACTCCCGGGACCGGATTCGTCCAGATGCCATGCGCGCCGCGAGCGTTCGTAGCTCGCTGCGTACACGATGTCCGGATTCGCGGGATGAAAGACCACATCGACCACACCCACGCCCGCACCGGGGTCGAGCACGCGTTCGCAATGCGCGCCACCATCCGCGGAGCGATAGAGTCCTCGCTCGCCACCCGCCGAATACAGCGGGCCCAGCGCGGCCACCAGCAGCGTCTCCGGCTCCAACGGATGCACCGCGATGCGGGCGATGTGATGGCTGTCTCTGAGGCCCATGTGCTCCCACTTGGTGCCGCCATCAAGGCTCCGCCACACGCCGTCGCCTGAGTAGCTTGAGCGCTGGTTGTTCGCTTCGCCGGTTCCGACATAGACAGTTTCGGGCTTCGATGGCGCGAGGGCGATGGCGCCCACGCACGTGGAACTCGCCCCGTCGAACACCGGCAGCCAGGTCGTGCCGCGGTTGTCCGTGCGGAAGATGCCGCCGGTGGCCGCAGCCACAAAGATGCGACTCTTGTCCACAGGGCTGACAGCCAGATCAACAATGCGACCGCCCATGACAGCCGGGCCGAGGCCGCGCCATTCAACGCTTTCGAGCGGGCCCTTTGGCGCAACCGGCTCCTTCGCTTCCTGCGCCGAGAGCGCGCACATCAACACGAGAACGATGCAGGCGCTCTTCATGGCAGGATCACCTCTTCGGGGCGGAGCAGATGCGGATCAGCAAGCAACGTCAATGGCGCATCCACACTCGACTCCTTCGTTTCAATGGTGACGCGATAGTTGCCAGGCTTCGCGCGCCCGTCCCTTCCAGGAGACCACAGCACGCGCTGCAATCCGCTCTTCTCGGACTTGGCCTCATGGACCACCTCGCCGGCAGCGGAACTGATCTTGATGGTCACCGGTCCGGCTGCGGCACGCGTCGAAAACCAGAGCGCGGCCCCACGCTCCGGTCCCTCGGCACGGAAGCGGCGCGCCCCCATGCGTCCGTTCTCCACCGGCGCATGCCACAGCACCGAAGGCCGCGGCGCGTAGACCACGAGGTCTTTCTCGCTGTCATCACTCCGCCAATCCTCTAGTGCGCTGACGTCGGTCACCCAGAGCGCTCGACCATGGGTGGCCGCCACCAGCTCGCGTTCGCGCGGGTGCACCGCGAGGTCATGCACGGGAACCGTCGGCAGCCCCTGGCCGAGTCGCGCCCAGTGAGAACCTTCATCAGTCGAAAAATAGACGCCTGTCTCCGTTCCGAGGTAGAGCAGCTTGGCGTTCTTCGGGTCTTCCCTCAGCACGCGCGTCGAGGCTTGCGGCAAGCCCTCATGCAGCGCTTTGAACGAGGCGCCAAAGTCCTCCGTGACATAGACGTGCGGGCCGAAATCATCGCTTCTGTGGCCATCAAGGACGACCCAAGCCTTGCCCGCCGCGCGCCGCGAAACCTCGATATGCGCCACCCAGCGTGCTTCCTTGAAGGGCAGATTCTCATGCACGGCCGTCCAGTGCGTGCCGCCGTCCTGTGTCACATGCACGGCACCATCATCGCTGCCGACCCAGAACACGCCCTGCTGCACAGGCGATTCAGCCAACGCGGTGCCAGTGCCACGCGGTCCGCGCACAATGTCGGGCGAAATCACAAGAGCGTTCTGCCCACGGTCAGGAGAACGGATGACTCGCTGCCCGGCCCACATGAGCGTCGCGTGATTCCACGGCGAGAGCAAGAAGGGCGTCTTCCAATTGAAGCGCCAGCGCCCGCTCGCCTGCTCCTGCTCACGCGCGCTTTCGGCATTGGCCTCGCGCTCGCGCGCCGCTCCGGCAGGGGACGCCGCTTCTTCAGGCGCGCCCGGGAACCGTGGTCGTCGCACGGGAGATGATTCCCCCGTCTTCACGTTCATGCGTTGGAGGTTTCCGTTCTGACTCTCGCTGTAGATCGTGTCGTCGTCCTCGGGATCGACCGCGCACACGAAGCCATCGCCACCACCCACGCGATAGACGGCATCGGTGCGCACACCACTGCTTCGTGAGCGACTGGGAATGCCCCAGCTCCCGTTGTCCTGCAAGCCTCCGTAGATCCGGTAGGGCTGTCGATTGTCGAGCGCCAACGCATAGAACTGTCCGATGGGCAGCAGCGATTCGAACTCCCAGTTGAGTCCGCGATCCCACGTCGTGCACAGCCCGCCATCATTGCCCAGCAACATGTGGCGCGGATCTGCCGGATCGATCCAGAGCGCGTGGTGGTCGACGTGCACACGCTTCGCACCGTCGTTCTTGAAGGTGGCGCCGCCGTCCTCGGACCAGTAGAGCGACGTCCCGAGCACCCAGAGCCGCTTGTCGTCCGACGGATTCACGCGGATCTGGCTGTAATAGAACGGGCGCGGAGTCACGGAGTTCAGGCGCCGCCACGTCTCGCCACCGTCGTCACTGCGAAAGACTCCCCCGCACTGGAATCCGGTCGGCCCTTGCTGATCCTGGCGGTTCTCGAGTTGCCCGCCAAGGTCGCCGGTGGCCTTCTGCGGCGGTCGGGCAATGAAACTCACCTCGAGTTCGAGCTTCTCCTCCTTGCGACGCAATCCGAAGCGCGCCTTCGCACCCGGCTTTCTCTCCTTCAGTGCGTTCTGGAAAGCGGCCTGATCCGCGAGAGCCGTGCCGTCGATGCTCTCCAGTACATCATCGGCTTTCATGCCTGCGGCATCCGCTGGCCCTTTCGCGATGACGGCCTGCACCAGAACGCCGCCCTTTTCTGCGTCATCGATGGTGACTCCCATCCATGTCGGAGCCTCGGGATCTGGAACCTCGGGGCTCGGTGGCGTCTGCCCCGTCAACTCCGTCTCCACGACGGCCCACACCGACGCGGGGTTCATGGCCTGCACCGCAAGGCCGATGCGGCCGCACTTCACCGTGGGCAACCCGCTGGCGAGTTTCTTCCAGTTGGCTCCGCCATCCGTTGATTTCCAGATACCTGCTTTCTCACCGAACTTCACTGCAGGGTCGTTGGTATCGAATCCGTCGCGACGAACTTCGTACGCCGCGCAATAGACCACCTCCGGATTGTCCGGAGCAAGCACCACATCCACCACGCCTGTGTTCTCGTCGAGCTTCAAGAGCTGTTCAAAGGTCTTGCCGCCGTCGCGGGTCTTCCACAGTCCGCGTTCCGGATTCGGACCGAACATGCGGCCCAGCGCAGCGAACCAGACGGTGTCGGCATCTTTCGGGTGAATGACGATGCGCGACACATGCCTCGTCGCATCAAGGCCCATCTTGACGAAGGTGTCGCCGCCGTCAGTGCTCTTGTAAACGCCATCGCCATACGTCACCGAGTTGCGCGCGTTGCCCTCACCGGTGCCGACCCAGACCACACGCGCATCGCTCGCAGCCACCGCGACGGAACCCATGGAAGAAGTGCCTCCGGACTCGAACACCGGCTCGAAGGTGGTACCGGCATTGCGGGTGCGCCAGAGACCTCCCGTCGCGGCAGCCACGAAGAATGTGGATGGCTTGCCCGCCACGGTAGCGATGTCCGTCACCCGGCCCTCCATGTTCGCAGGTCCGAGCGAGCGCCATGCGAGCGCTGCAGTATCGAGTTGGGCGAGGCCCGCTGCGGACAGAAGGACAAGACAACCGGACCAAAGGACGAGGTCGCGCTGCATGCACCGGCACTCCTTGCGGCGCCATGCTTACCATGCTCCGTGGAAGTGTTGCGCCGGTTGTCCCGGAGCGTGTGCTGGCTACAATGCCCGCGCCGCCAACAGGGTGGCAACTCCTAATGGCCAAAGAAGAACCCATCGTCCTCGACGGCATCGTGCGTGAGTCCCTCTCCAACGCGCGCTTTCTGGTCGAGCTCGAAAATGGCCACAAGGTCAATGCCCACGTCTCGGGCAAGATGCGCAAGTTCTTCATCCGCATCCTCCCCGGGGACTCCGTGAAGATCGAAATGTCGCCCTACGACCTCACGCAAGGGCGCATCATCTACCGCGGCAAGGCCTGAGCCGGCGGAAGGTTGCCCGCTCCGGCGCGTAAGATGCGCGCCGTCACCCAACGCGCCCCCTGAGGGATTCCCCATGCGCTTCTTCGTACTTTGCCTGCTGCTGGCGGGCCTCCAGCCCGCTCAGGCTCCGGCAACTCCGGCGCCGGTGAAAGAGACTTCACGGAACACGCTGCGCTTCGAAACCAGTGTGGATGGCGCCCTGAAACTTGCGCGTGAGAACGCACGCAAGGTCCTCTGGGTGATCATGAAGGACGGCGAGATCGGCTGCACCCGCATGCTCGACAGCGTCTATTCCGATCTCGAAGTTCGCGAGCAGCTCGCGGCTGGCTTCGTGCTCATCCCGTGCAGCACCTGGCACCACACCAGCGAAGCGCCTGACTCCACCGATGCGCCGCCGGAATGCCCGCAATTCCCGGGCGCGCGTTGCCGCGACCATCAGGCCTCGGAGCGCGAGATGAGGAAGCGCTTCGAGGAAACCGTCAATGTTGTGGCACCGCAACACATCATCACGGATGCCGACGGGAAAGTCCTCGCGCGCCACCGCTACGAGTTGAAGAAGACCGCCTTCATCGAGTTCCTGACCAAAGGAACGGGCGTCACAGAGACTCCGGCTGGTGGAGGTCCCCCGAAACCCGACAGGAAAGAACCGAAACCAGACGCCTCCGCGGAACGCTTGCTTGATCTGACACGCACCGGCCCCGAGGAAGAGCGCCTCAAGGCGGCAAAGGACCTGTGCACCACTGGCGACAAGGACTGCGTCGGCGCGTATGTCCAGGACATGGAGAAGGGCACCGGTCTCACGGACAGATTGCGTGCGGCGCTCATCCGTGCGCCCGGATCTGCTGAGTGTGCACCAGCAGTCGAGGAATTCTCGAAACTCCTCCATCTGAAGGACACGACGCTGCGGAACTCCGCCGTGGTCACCCTCGAAGAGATGGAGGATTCGCGCGCCGCAACACACCTTCTCCTGCTCTGGAAGACCGAGAAGGATCCGGAGACGAAGAAGGACATCCTGCGTGCTCTCGGCCCCTCAGGTGTCGGCAAGGAAGAAGCACGCACGCTGCTCCTGAAGGAATGCAAAAACTCATCTGAACTGCTCCGCACCGGCGCCATCATCGCCCTCGGATCGCACACCGCGGGCCAGCAGGATGTGAGGAAGGCTCTGGCAGAGCGCTGGAAAGCTGGCGATGGCAAGAACACGCAACGCCTCGCCGTGATCTACGCCTGGTGGCAGTCGAAGAACAGTGAATGCCTCGGCGACGTGGAGGCCGCGCGCGCCGTCGAAACGAACGGCGAACAGAAGGACCTTCTCGACCTCGTGATCCGCAGCCTGGGCGGAACCGTGGAGGCAGGGCCACCTCGGGGTGGTGGGCGCGGCGGCCCCTTCCGCGTCCTGCGTTCTCTCGGCACGCTCTTCGCGAAAGATCGCATTCAACGCCACAAGTTGCGCGAGTTGATGGAACGGCCTCAGGGCCCCCGAGGCGGCTGAGCCTGAAGCGCAGCGCACTCTCTTTCCTCTTCATGCTTCTGGGCGCCTGCGCAGGCGCACCGCAGTCGTTCATTGTCGTGGCAGGAGAACGCTTCCCCTGTGCGGCGCACGTGATTCAGTGGCAAGACCCGCAGGGCTTTGACGCCCACAGCGAGAAGTGCCACTTCAGCAACGCCGCATTGCCTCGCTCCGCAGGACCGGACACGGCAACGGAGAAGCGCTACGGCGTCCGCTCAGCCAGGGACCTTGACGCCGCCACTCAAGCGCGCGTCGCCAGCAGCGGCTGGGATCTGCCGACTCTCCGCGAACGCATCGACCAATTCGTGATGCACTACGACGTGTGCCTCGACAGTGCGCAGTGTTTCGATGTGCTTCATGATCAGCGCGGACTTTCAGTGCACTTTCTTCTGGACCTTGATGGCACCGTCTATCAAACCCTTGACCTCGCCCACCGCGCGCGTCACGCAACCAAGGCCAATGACCGCTCCATCGGCATCGAGATCGCACAGATCGGAGCCGCGACCAAGGTGGAAGATCTCGCGCGCCTCTATCAACACGACACATCCGGTCGCTTGTGGCTGGCCATACCGCAGAAGACTGGTGCGCCCGGCTTTCGCGGGAGCGGCGCTCTCGCGCGTCCGTCAACCGAGGCCCTGCACTCGGGGCGCATCAACGGCACGGCTCTGGTCCAACACGACTTCACGGAGGAGCAGTATCGCTCCCTTGCAGCCCTCATCAGCAGCGTGCGCACTGCACTCCCCCGGATTGAAGCCCGCGTTCCTGTGGATACGACAGGCGCGGTGCTGGACCGCTGCCTGGACGACGCCGAGTTCGCTGCGTTTCACGGCGTCCTCGGCCACTATCATGTGCAGACCAACAAGTCGGATCCGGGCCCGGCCTTCCAATGGCTGCGTGTCCTCGGCTTGAAGTCGCCGAGCCCCTGACGCACCATCCGCCACCATGAGCCGCGAAGCTGGATTGCAAGTGAAACTGAGCGGAGTGCGGTCTGTCGACGACGCGCGCTTTGCCATCCAGTGCGGCGTGACCCACATCGGCTGCATTCTCGTACCCGGCTCACCGCGGCAGGCAACGCTCGAAGAGGCCAAGGCCATTCATGACGAAGCGAGTGGCAGCGCGCGCGTGGTCCTCGAGTTCAAGAGCGCCAGTCGCGCCCAGATTCTCGAAGCCTGCAAGAAGACGGGTTGCCGTCACGTGCAACTCGGCGGCGCATCCGAAGCTGACGTCCTCGCCCTCGCCAAGGACAAGGTGCACGCCTCGCGTGTCTATGAACTTTCGGTCACAACGGTGATGCTCCCGTCACAAAAGCCGGAAGCCACCGCCAAGGCCCCGAGCCTCTTCATTCTCGGGCAGTCAGGAACCGAACTCACCTTCCCTTGGGAACTCCTCGGAGAGAACGCCCCGGCGTTCACTTTCATCGGCGGTGGCGTGCGCCCGGAAAACGTCCAGGCACTGCTCACTCACGAACCCTGGGGCCTGAATCTGTGCGCCGGAGTGGAATCGAGACCTGGTTTCCTTGATCGTGCACGCCTCGAAATGCTCTTCGAGTGCGTGGCCCGGCGTTCATGAACTGACCGGCTTGGCTGCGGGAGCTGCGCTGACGATGCGCGCCCGCCCGCGGCGCTTGGCTTCATAAAGAGCCATGTCCGCACGATTGATGAGATCCTTCGGTGCTTCGCCGGGTTGGCTGACTGCGATCCCGAGACTGGCGCCAAGTGGTGCAGCGACCGGTGTCCAGCGCTCCTCAGCAGTGACCTTCATGATCGCTTCGTGAAGTCTCCCCGCCACCACGCGTGCGGAACCGTCGTCCATGCCGCGGAGCACCACGAGGAACTCGTCGCCGCCGAAGCGCGCCACCATGTCCCCCGGGCGCAGCATGTCCTTCAGCCCCTTGCTCATCGCCGCGAGGAACTCATCTCCAGCGGCATGCCCGAGAGTGTCGTTCACATCCTTGAAGTGGTCCAGGTCGAGCATGATGACGGCCACTGTTCCGTTTTCCACCAGCGCATGTTGCAGCGCTTCCAGCACGGAGCGCCGCGTCATCAATCCCGTCACACTGTCGATCGTCGCAACCTCGACCGCCTCCGCATACAGCCGTGCGTTTTCGAGGCTCAGCGCCGCAGCCGTCGCGAGAATGCTGAGCAATTCCAGTTCGATGGACTCGTGGGCATCGCGCTGTGCAAACCCGAGGCCGAGAACACCTGCTGGCGTGCCGCGCACCTGCAGTGGAGCGAGAGCCCACGTGTGCATGGGACCGATGGCGCTGCAGAGAGTTCCAAATCCCTCGCCATGCTGCACATCGATGCACTCGCCAGCGACCAGCCCCTCGAACCCGACACTTGCGATCCACTCCTTCTCGAACTTGAGAGGGATGTGCCTCACGCTGTCGTCACTCCGCAACATGGCGGCAAGGCCTTGCATCTCCGCGTCCTGCGTGCGTTGCACGAGAAAGACGCAGTCAGCACGGTACTGCTGGAGCACTGCAGTGAGCATGTCCGTGCGCAGCGTCGCCGGATCTCCGCCAGCCTTGAGCGTCGCAATCGTCTCCAGCAGGCGCCGCGTTTCCGAAGCCCTGCGTTCCAGAGCCTTGCGGGCTTCGAGATATCCCGCATTCAGCTCCGAGAGTTTGCAATTGGCCGCGAACATCACCTGCGCCGAGCTCGACAGACTGCCGGGCAAGTGCTGTTCCATCAACTCGAGGGCCTCGTAAGCGGTGTTCACGAGCGCGTCGATCCCGCCTGTCTGCCCGTCGATCAAGGTGCGATCCCGCGGCGCCAAGGGCACGCCGTGCTCCTCAGGGAAGCTCGGAATCCCCGCGAGTGGCGCCATGAGGTCGGCCACATGCACGCAACGCGACTGCGGCGGCATCTTCTCTGGCTGACGCGTGAGTCCTTCAAGCCCGGCGATGATTGGCACCGGCAACTTGAGAGCATGCGCCACGCGCAACGTGAGAGCGGATGTACTCTGTCCGAAGACTTCGAGGTCTGCCTCGGCCCGGGTATGTCCCGAGGCGAGCAGGGCGGCAATCTCCGCACCGAGTCCGGGCTTCCGCCTGAGCACAGTCAGAACCCCGAGTTCATGCAGCAGACCGAGAGTGCCGGCGGCGCCGGCGCTGCATTGAAGGGAGCCGGAAAACGTACGGGCCATGGCAGCCACAGCCAGCGAGTGACTCCAAATGGAGAGCATGACCGCACGCTCTTCCGCCCCCTCGAGAAACTGGCGCGCGCACAGCCCGGCGGCTGCGATGTGAGCCACATTCCTCATGCCAAGCGTCAGGAGCGCCTGCTCCACTGTCGTTGCGGGCACCGGACGTGCGTAGCGCGCGCTGTTCGCGACACGCAACACCTCAGCCGCCATCGCGGGGTCCTGAGCAATGGTCCGCACCAGGTCGGCGCGCTGCCCGCCGTCGGTCCCCGCCAGCTCAAGCAGGCGCAGCGCCGAGGCGGGCATGGGCGTGACCCGCTCGACGGTGTCGACGATGGCGTTTGTGATCGCGATGGCTGAGGTCATGGCTGCGAGAGACGGAGGGCCTCCTGTCACTTCTATCGACGCGCCATCGGCTCTTCTGCATCGGCAACACTCTTAGCGGTCCGGCCGTGCCGCTTTGGCATCATGGCCAGCCAGATCCCTGCGACAACGAGCACGAAGGTCACGCCTTCGCGCCAGTGCACCTTTTCCCCCAGCAGCAACACCGCCAGCAGCGCAGCGATGAGCGGCTGCGCGCAAATCGCGATGGCTGTCGCAGATGCGGGCAGGTGCCTCAGCGCGATGATGTTGCCGAGATAGCTCCAAATCGTCGGGCCAAGGATGATCCAGAGCATGGCGGAATGTCCAGCCGCACCGGCTTCCGCGGGCACGAGCTTCACGCCGCACAGCGGAATGATGGCCATGACCGGCAGCGCAGCCAAAAACACCCACGTCACCATGTACAATGACGAGTACCGCCGCAGCAGTGGACGCGCCTCCACGAGATAGATCGAGTAGCAGGCTCCATTCAGAAGGAAGAAGAGGTCACCCGTTCCAAGACCCCGCACAAGATCGACTCCTGTCAGCACGAGGATTCCGATGGCCGCCAGCAGCACGCCGGCGGCCTTGCGTGTGTTCAGCGCCTCCGCCTTGCGGAGCACCGCCCAAGCCGTGGTGAGGATGGGAATGAACATCACGAACAGTCCGCCACGCACCGCGGAACTGAGGGAAAGCCCCACCAGGAAGAGCATCTGGTTCAGGCTGATGCCGAGGAGACTGAGCCAGAGCACCTTCCAACGTGTGCCTCGCTCCGGCAGCGGCACGCGCCCTTCGCGCACAAGCAGGAAGGCAGAGAAAAACACGGCTGCGCCCGTAACCCGCCAGAAGCTCATGGCATAGGGCGAATAGCTGCCAAGGGCGATGCGGCCTGTGGCCGGGAACGTGGCGAAGGCCAGTTGCACCGCAGCGAGGCTCCACCAGGCGCTGCGAGGAACCACCGGCAGAAGTTCTCTTTCGCTCCGGAACCCCGCTTCTGTAGACTCGCGTTCACCCATTGCTTGCAACCATGCTGCCGGAACTGGAGTTGTCCACAAGCTCCAGACCACGGCATGGAAGTGAATTCCTCAACGGAGGCCCTGCATGCTCCGCTCGCTACTCCTGCTCCTCGCCCTTCTTTCCGCAGTCAGTGCACAAAGCCCACGCCTCGTCACCTGGTACGAACCGGGACGCGGTACGACGGTGGCGGTCACGCAAGGCGCGGGTGCCAATGCGCTGCGCATCACGGAAGCCGTGGTCCTGGACGCGCTTGTCTCTGCCGTACCCGGCACGGACGCCTGCATCGCCAACTGGACGGAATTGCTGGATGGCACGTTGACGGAATGGTGCAGTACCTCCGCCAACGGCAAGGACTTCACGGCGCCTGCAAGCCTGCAGACCACGGTCGCACTTCGCTACGGAGCCTTCGATCCCTTGCGCGCGTCGCCGCCCGCCGTGGCCGCGGAACTCGCGGCACCCCAGGGGTCGCGCGTTCTGCTGGTGCAATTCCGTTCACCAACGACAGATGCTCTCTTGCAGATGCTCGCCCAGCTCGGCGTTGAGCGCCGCCTGTACCTTCCCCACAACGCAGCCGTTGTCGAAGGTGATCCCGCAGCGCTCGCGGCCTTGAGGCTGATGCCTTGCGTGCGTTGGGCCGGCCCCTTTCATCCTGCCTACAAGCTGGATGAGTCCCTCCGTGCGGAACTCGCTGGTGCGAAGCATGCGCCCGCGCGCTGGCGTGTGAATGCTCTCTCCATGGTTCGCGGTCGCGAAGGACAGCGCCCGGCCCTCGAGCTCCTGCAACGCTTCGGGGCGCCGATTCTCGAAGCCGATGCACAAACATGGCTCTTCGGCGCGGACGTGGACCGGAGCACCCTGCTCGCGCTCGCTCATTCCGATGCCGTGCAGTGGATCGACCCCCGCGGCGAACCCGGAGTGGACATGGACATTGCGCGCCAATTCCATGGCGCGGTGGCCGTCGACGCCCTCGGATTCGATGGCACGGGCGTGCGCGCTGAAGTGCTCGATGGCGGCACGGATGTGGTGCATCCAGAGTTCACGCCCGCGCCCATCGCGCACGGCGCACTGATCAACGGCAACCACGGCACCTGCACCTACGGCGAAGTCTTCGGCAATGGAACCGCCGCCCAAGCCAAGGGCATCCTTCACAATGGCACCGGCATCGCTGGTTACTACGCCGCGTACGTGGGTGGCTCGCGCTACGCGCACACGGCGGACCTCATCAACAACCTGCAGGGTGTGTTCCAGACCAATTCCTGGGGCAGCACTCTCACGACGGCCTACAACGCCACGAGTCAGAGCATGGACACCCTGCTCTTCGACCTCGACATCGTGGTCATGCAATCGCAGAGCAACGCCGGAACGCAAAGCTCGCGCCCTGAAGCATGGGCAAAGAACATCGTCTCCGTGGGTGGCATCAATCACCTCGGGACGCTCACCAAGACTGATGACAACTGGGCCGGAGCCAGCATTGGCCCCGCGGCAGATGGACGCCTGAAGCCGGATCTCGCCAGCTTCTATGACGCGATCTACACCGCGGACGAGGTCGGTGCAGCAGGCTATGCGGCAGGCGACTACTACTCGTCCTTCGGAGGCACGTCCGGCGCGACACCGATCGTTGCTGGCTGCATGGGCATCCTGCACCAGATGTGGCATCAGGGCATCTTCGGAAATCCAACCAGCTCGTCCGTGTTCGCATCGCGGCCGCACGCGGCCACGGCGAAAGCACTGCTCATCAATACCGCCACGCAATGGACCTTCAGCGGCACCACGGCCAACATCTCCCGCTACAAGCAGGGCTGGGGTCATCCCGACCTCGCCACGCTCTACAACGACCGCACCAAGGTCGTGATCGTGAACGAATCGACGCTGCTGACCAACCTCGCCGCGGCGAGTTGGACCGTGAACGTGGCAGCGGGTCAGCCGCACTTCCAGGCGACGCTGGTCTGGCGCGATCCGCCCGGAACAGTGTCCGCCACGCAACACCGCATCAACAATCTCGATCTCAAGGTGACCGCTCCGGATGGCACCATCTACTGGGGTAACAACGGCCTGGCTGCGGGGAATTACTCGACCAGCGGCGGTGCCGCCAACAGCGTGGACACCGTGGAGAATGTGATTCTCGCGAACCCGGCTGCCGGCAACTGGACTGTCCAAGTCACCGCGGCACAGATCAATCAGGACGGACATCCGGCAACGCCTGCTCTCGACAGCGCCTTCGGGCTTGTCATTCGCGGTGGTACGGCAGGTCCACCGCCGCCCCCACCGTTCGGGCTTGAACTCACCGCACCCAGCGGAGCGGGCTCACTCCACTTCGGCATCAACAGCATTCCCGCAGGCACGACCGAGGGCTTCACCCTCTTCAGCTTCAACACAACCACTCCGGTGGGCACCGGTATGCTCCTCGGACTCAATGCGGACCTCCTCACCATCAGTTGCCTGCAACAACCGCTCGCCGCAGGCTCGCTCATCCACTGGGAGTGGCCCGTGGCGGGCGTCTACCCCGCGGTGGATATCGACCTCCCCGCGGGGAGCGTGTCCTTCCCGGCCGGTTTCAGTGCCGACGGGCTCGCTGTCGCGCTCGGAGCAGGCAACAGCTTCATCGGCGCCACACCCGCGGTCCGCATCACCTTCTGAGCCCTCACCCGGCGCGCGCTGGCAACACCGCTGCCAGCGCATCGCCGCGGCGGTACTTTGTGCGCTCGCTGCTGCGAGTGTGTCCTCCTGCGTCAGCAAGACCGCCGAGGAGACGCTTCTCATGACCGCCACACTTGCCGCTCTGCAACGCGGCGCGGAAGTCCATCTGCATGTGGTGGACCTCGTGACGGGTGGCACGCTCCTCGAATGCCGCCCGGACGCATTGCTGATTCCGGCCTCCACGCAGAAGCTCATGACGGCCTCGGCTGTTCTCGCTGCAAGGCCTCTGGAGACGCAGCTCGTCACGAGCATCGTGCTCATGCCTGCCGCAGACGGAGTGCCTGCCAACGTCGTGGTCAGCGGCGCTGGCGACGCGCTCCTCGACGCGGACGCCGTGAGGAGTCTCGCGAGCGCGGCGGCGGCGGCCCTGCCCCTTGGCAACATCACGCTCTCCGCTGCGCAGGGTCCCTTTGCGGGCCCCGATCTCGGAGAAGGCTGGATGTGGGACGACGGCCTCGAGGAATTGCGCGTGCTTCCCCTCCGGCTGCATGGCAGCACACGCGCTGATCAGCCTCTGGACCTGCTCGAACTCGTGGCCGCGGCATTCCGCCAACATGGCCATGTGGTGGAAGTATCGGCGAAGGCTCGGAATATGTCGGGCACCGCGCCCGCGCGTGTCCTTGCGCGCTTCCAACGCCCGCTCGCGGAGTCGCTGCGCGCGGCATTGCTCGACAGCGACAACCTCGTCGCGGAATGCCTGCTCCGGCTTGCTGGCGGCGCCGATCAGAGTGCCGCAGCCGGGCTGGCATCCGTCCGCAACATGCTGGAGTTCCGTGGTGTTGACGCCGCGAAACTCCGCTTCGCCGACGGCAGCGGCGTGTCCCGCTACAACCTCACCACGGCGCGCACCCTCACCACGCTGCTCCGCACCGAGGAGCTGCGACATCCCGGCCGTCTCCGGAGTTTTCTTCCCGTGTCTGGACGCACAGGCACGCTCTCGAAACGCTACAAAGGCAGTGCTGCGGAAGGCCGCATCATTGCGAAGACAGGCACGCTGGAAGGTCTCGCCGTGCTCGCCGGATACATGCAGGACGCCACCGGCCGCGAACTCGTGTTTGCCATGAGCGTGCAGGCTGCCGTCGCACCCGCGGCAGAACTCCGCTCCATCATGGATACGTTCCTGACGGGGCTCGTGAGCGCTCCAAGTGGCATTGCAACTTTGCACATGGCATCGCAAAGGCTATGACGCGCGTCATGCCCGCGAAGGATATCGGATTCAAACTGCTGGCCACGGACCCCTCCGGTGCAAGGCGGAGTTCCTTCCGCACACACCACGGCACGGTCGAGTGCCCGGCCTTCATGCCGGTCGGAACGCAGGGCTCGGTGAAAGCCGTGACGCCGCATCAGGTGCTGGAAACTGGCGCCGAAGTGGTGCTCGCAAACACCTTCCACATGTCGCTCGAAGACCGCCGCGAACTCACACGGCGCGTGGGCGGTTTGCACAAGCTCATGGCCTGGCCAAAGACCATCCTCACGGACTCCGGCGGGTTCCAGGTCTTTTCTCTGCCGGACAAGGTGATCGAGGAGAGCGGGGTCACGTTCCGCTACGGCAAGGATTCCGCGAGTCTCGTGCTCAGCCCCGAATCGAGCATGGAGATCCAGCGCGACCTTGGTGCTGACATCGTGATGGCCTTCGATGAGTGCGTGCCTTACCCATCGGAACATGAATACGTCGCGCGCTCGCTGGAACGCACCACGCGCTGGGCGAAACGCTGCCGCGCAGTACCTCTCGCGGAGCACCAATTTCTCTTCGGCATCGTGCAGGGTGGCGTCTACCGCGATCTCCGCGAACGTTCAGCGCGCGAAATCACCGCGGTTCCTTTCGACGGCTTCGCCATCGGCGGTGTGAGTGTGGGCGAAGGCTTCGAGTTGATGAGCCGCGTCACAGGTTGGGCCGCGCCCTTGCTGCCGGTGAACCTCCCCCGCTACCTCATGGGCGTCGGCCACCCAGAAGACATTATCGAAGCGGTGCGCCTCGGCATGGACATGTTCGACTGCGTCATCCCCACACGCTATGCACGCAGCGGCACCCTCTTCGTGCGCACCGGCCGGCTGCGCATCGGTGACAAGGTGTTCCGCAAGGACTCCTATCCGCCCGACACGTCTTGTCAGTGCTACACGTGCAAGCACTTCTCGCGTCAGGTGCTCAGGCATCTCCACTATGCGCAAGAGCCTCTGTTCGAGACGCTCGCCACCATCCACAATCTGCACTTCTACCAGGACCTCATGCGCGAGATCCGCGAGAGCATCGAGATGAAGCGCTTCAAGGCCTGGAGCGAAACGTGGCTCGCAAAACATCTTGCACGCAAGCACAAGAAGGCTGGCCGCAGTGACTGAATCCCAGCCATACCAGCTTCTCGATTGCGGCGACGGGCGCCGCCTCGAAGAGGTCGGCTCATGGCGCTTCGACCGGCAGGCTGCGCAGGCTTTCTGGCCTCGCATGGCTCCCGCGAGCGAATGGCAACGCGCCCAATGCGTGCATGTGCGCAGCGAGCGCGGTGGCGGGCACTGGGAGTTCCGCTCACAGCCTCCGGAGCCTCTCGTCGCTCGGCATGGTGGTCTGCTCTTCGGACTCAAACCCACACCCTTCGGACACCTCGGCCTCTTCCCGGAGCACGCGGCCGCATGGGATGCGGTGCGCGAGGGCGTCACGCACCGCGGCGCACCAGGCCGGAAGGTCTCGGTCCTCAATCTCTTCGCCTACACGGGCGGCGCAAGCCTCGCGGCGGCCGCCGCCGGAGCCAGCGTGGTTCATGTGGACGCCTCCAGCGGAGCCGTCGCTTGGGCCAGGGCCAACGCAGCACTGAACGCACTTGAGGATCGTCCGATCCGCTGGATCGAGGATGACTGCACCGCGTTTCTCGCGCGTGAGAAGCGCCGCGAGCAACGCCACGACATCGTGATTCTCGACCCGCCCAGTTTCGGGCGCGGACCGAAGGGCGAGATCTTCGAGCTCGAGAACACCGTGGTGCCGCTGCTCGAATCCGTGCGCGCAGTGCTCGCTGACGGAGCCTCCGTCTTCTTCTCCTGTCACACGGCAGGTTTCACTCCCCTCGTGCTGCTCCGTCTCGGAACAGCCATCTTCGGCGAGAAAGCACGCCTTGAGGCCAGCGAGGTGACGGTTCCCGTACGATCCGGCGGGGTCCTGCCATCTGGTGTGGCCCTCCGGGTGCACCTCCAATGAAAACCGTCCTCTTTGCGTTCGTGCTGGCCGCCATCATCCCCGCGCAGGATGTGGTCGCGCCCGCGGCTCACCTCCAGCGCATCACTGCCGAGGCGTTGAAGGCCGATGTGCATTTCCTCGCGAGCGACGAACTTGAAGGCCGAGCCACGCCCTCTCCTGGCCTCGACAAGGCGGCAGCCTTTCTCGCGGAGCGCCACGAAAAACTGGGATTGAAGCCATTGTTCGGCAACGCACGGCTCGAAGGCCCCATGCGTCCGGACACCAGCGCCGCCTCGGCGCGGCTCACCCATGCAGGCGGCGTGCTCGCTCTGGGCGCAGAGCGTTTTCTCAATACGGCATCCCAGCCACTGCAACTGAAGCAACTCGCGGTGCTGCCCGCCGAGGCACCGGATAACGCGAGCAGCGAGGGATCCACGGCAAGCGTGCTGCTCCATGCAGGGCCCATCACACGGGATGCTCTCGCAAGGCTCGCGCGGCGACGCCCGGCCGCCATTCTCGTCACCGAACCGCCGGCGGAGTTGCCGCGTCTGCGCATGCCACTTCTGCGCCTCACGCCCGAGGAAGCCGCGCAATGCACGGCCGGCACGCACATGGAGCTCACGATTCCTGAGGGCAAGGAGCGCTTTGCCAGCAACGTCGGGAGTTTCCTTCCCGGCAGCGATCCCGTCCTGAAAGACTCGGCACTTCTTGTCACCGCACATTACGACCACATCGGCACTGGACCGCCGGTCGACGGCGACCGCATCCGGAACGGCGCGGATGACGACGCCAGCGGGACCTCGGCGGCGCTGGCCGTCGCGTTCGCACTGAAGGACCGCCCGCTCAAGAGAAGCGTGCTCTTCGTCCATTTCTATGGCGAGGAATCCGGATTCCTCGGCTCACGGCGCTTCGTCGAACATCCGCCCTGGCCACTCAAGAACATGGATGCCATGTTCAATCTTGAGATGGTTGGACGGCCGGATGACATCGGCAAGGACTGCGCGTGGGTGACCGGCTGGACGCTCTCCGATTTCGGCGCCCGCGTCGCGGCGGTGTCTGCAACGCAGGGCATCCGTTGCTACGAACATCCGCGCTTGTCGAAGATGCTCTTCGGCGGTTCCGATAATTTTCCTTTCGCGGAGAAGGGTGTCGTGGCGCACAGCATCAGCGCCGGTTCCTTGCACAAGCAGTACCACCAGCCGGGCGATGAAGCCTCCACACTCGACTACGAGAACATGGCGCGTGTGGTGCGGGGCATCGCTGCGGCCGTGGAAGCCATGGCGAACGATGCCGTGGCGCCCGCCTTCAAGCCCGGAACCAACTGGGCCGAAGCGGCCGCGCGTCGCTGAGTCCGTCGGGCTGCAGCGTGCGCGTGAACGATGCGCGCTTGATCGAAGCGCGTGCGCACTGTCTCATGGTTTCCGCCAACCGAGATACCAGTCGAGGCTCTGCACATCCTTCCGCGCGAGACGTTCCGCTGCTTCGCTCACCGTTTTCGGTGGCGGCACGATGACGGGTTCACCGGGCTTCCAGCCTTCCGGCGTGGCACACGCTTCCGCGTCCACGGTTTGCAGGCTGTCAAGAATGCGGATGATCTCCGGCACACTGCGCCCTGTGGACATGGGGTAGTGCAGCATGGCGCGGATGCGCTGTGCTGGATCGATGATGAACACCGTGCGCACCGTCATGGTCTCGCTGCTTTCGGGATGGAGCATGCCGAAGGCGTGCGCCACCTTCATGTCGAGATCCGCAATGATTGGAAACGGAATGGCCACGCCCAGCTTCTCTTCGATATTGCGTATCCAGGCGATGTGCGCGAACACCGAATCCACCGAAAGACCGAGCAGGTCCGCATTGCGGCGCGTGAACTCCTCATGGTTGCGGGCAAAACCCGCCATTTCCGTGCTGCACACAGGCGTGAAGTCCGCGGGATGGCTGAAGAGCACCAGCCAACGTCCCTTCCAGTCCGCGAGCTTGACGAGCCCGTGCGTGCTGGTGGCGGTGAAGTCCGGTGCGAGAGCATTGAGGCGCGGAAGATCGGTCATGGCGGAGATCTCTCAGTCGAGAATTTTCGGGAGGCCGGCCTGGTTCCAGGCTTTCATGCCACCGGTCACGTTGCAGGCGTCAGCAAAGCCCTGCTCCAGAAGCCAGCGCGCAGCCATGGCCGAGCGGCCACCCGAGAGACAGATGATATGGCAGCGCCCCGTGCGGAATTGCTCCAGTTCCTGCAGGCGCAAGGGCAGCGACTGCAACGGAATGTTGAGGGCTCCCGGTGCATGACCGAGTGGTCCTGTGAATTCCACGAGTTCCCGCACATCAATGATGACCGGCGCCGAACCCGCAGCCACGAGCCGCGCGAGTTCCACCACACTCACATCTTCTGACATGTTCAACCCTCTTTCATTTTTGGCGGAGATGACGTTGCAGCCAGTCGAAAAACACGCGTTGCCAGAGCACACCGTTCTGGGGCCGCAGCACCCAGTGACACTCTCCCGGGAAATAGAGAAAGCGCGATGGCACCCCCACACTTTGCGCAGCCGTGAAGGCCTCCATGCCCTGCCCCACCGGGACGCGGAAATCCTGCTCGCCGTGAATGACGAGGAGTGGCGTCTTCCAGCGCCCGACGAAACGATGCGGCGAGAACTGTTCGTAGCGCGCACGTGACTCCTCGCTCGCCCAGTAGGCTCCGCCGAGGTCCCAATCCGCAAAGAACAGCTCTTCCGTGCCGCCGTACATGGATTCGAGATTGAACACTCCACAATGCGAAATCATCGCGCGGAACCGATCGCCCCCGTTGCCCATGAGCCAATAGACGGAATACCCGCCAAAACTCGCGCCCACGGCTCCGACGCGCTCTGCATCAATCCATGGCTGGGCAGTGAAGTGATCACAGGCAGCGAGGAGATCCTGCATGGCTTGCCCGCCCCAGTCCCCGCTGATCTGGTCGTTCCATTCCTGACCAAAGCCCGGCAACCCGCGGCGATTCACGGCCAGCACCACGTATCCCTGCGCCGCCATGAGATGAAAATTCCAGCGGAACGAGAACGACTGCCCGATCTGTGACTGCGGCCCGCCCTGGCAGTAGAGCAGCATGGGATGTTTCTTCGTGCGCTCGAAGCCCGGCGGCAACACGACCCAGCACTGGATGCGGCGCCCATCCGTGGCGCGAACGAAATGTTCCTCCACCTGCGGCAGATCCAGACCACCCATCAGCGCGTCATTGGCACTCGTGAGAGGACGATCTTCGTGGTCGAGTTGCACACCACGCAACACCAGCTCCGGTGGCCGCAGCATGCTCTGACGCGAGAGCACCACTTCATTGCCGCTCGGCGCCATGCCCGCGAGGCCCCAGTTGATGGCGCCCTGCGTCATGATCTCCGGCGCCGCGCTTTCCCCTGCATCCGCGGCAAGCTTCACACGGTAGATCTGCACCGTGCCGCGCGTCTCCGCGTTGAACCAGACATACCTGCCATCAGCAGTGAACACCGGGTCGTGGGCCGAAGCATCAAAGCCCTCTGTCAATTCGCGGCGTTCGTCACTCGCGAGATCGACCAGCATGAGGCGCGACTTGTCGGCCTCGAAACCCGCGCGCTCCATCGAGAGCCACGCAAGCTGCTTGCCCGAGGGTGCATACACGGGATCAAGGTCGTAGCCTTGATTCTCCTGCGTGAGATTGCGGAGTTCTCCACCACCCATCGGCACAACATAGATATCAGTGTCCGTCGAGCGCTCGGGGCGGTTCACCATCTTGGCGGCAAAGGCGATCTCGCGACCATCGGGCGAGATCACGAACTGCTCGCGCCCCCCAAAAGGCGGCATCGGACAGTGCGTCCGCAATCCGGGCATGAGATCCACGGCCTCCCCGGCCAGACCTCCGTCGCCAAGACGCGCGCTGAACAAATGCGCATAGCTGCCATCGGCCCAGGCATTCCAGTGGCGGTAAAGCAGACCATCGATGATGCGCGCATCGGCCTTCGGAAGATCCGGATGGAGCGTGTGGAAATCAGTGTCGAGCTTCACCCGCGCCGAGAAGACAACATGCTTGCCGTCGCTGCTCACGCGCGCCGCGTCGATGCCGCCGGCCACATGCGTCACGGCCGTGCTCTTGCCATCGAGGCCGATGCGGAAGAGTTGCGTGCCCGCATCACCCGGCAGCAGGGCGAAGATCACATCCTCGCCGAGATAGCGCCCCCATTCGGGATCGCCGAGCCCGCGCACATCGCGCAAGACCACGCGGCGCGACAGGTCTCCCTTGTTCACCACGCTGAGCGTGCTCGTCGTCACTTCCGTGGCGAGCGTCGTCTGCTTCTCCACCACCAGCACGTGGGAGCCTGCAGCATTGAAAGAGCCGCCATCTACACGCACGAACTCCCACAACTTCTCGGGACTGAGGCGCGGCTTTGCTGCGCTCTGGGCCGTGAGTCCGGAAACAAGAAGGCCGATCACCACGAGACGGAGCAGCGCCATGAGGTCAATCCCTTTCGGTGCACGAATCCTACTCGCCGAGGGCGCGGAAGCGGTCGCGGTCCAGCGTGAGCAGCAGCAGTTTCCCGGTGCCCGGCCAGTCGATCTCGCTCGCTCCGGATTTCTCCGCCAGCCCGCGGATGTGCAGCACCCACGTCATGCGCTCCATGTCCGCAGTGGGGATGAAGAGCACGACGCGGCCCGCCAGCGGATGACGCCGCAGGGCGCGAGCCGCGCGTGTGAGCATCTCCCTCGATTCCATGCGCACCACCACCGGCCGGTCCGCAAGGGCGCGCATGGAGAATGCCGATGCGTAATCGGAGAAGAGAATCAGATCCTCCGGCCGCGTGCAGGCACTCAGCACTGCGAGGCGCTGCTCCTGCAACGGGCGTGCGCGGGCTTCACGGACTCGGGCGCCAATACCGACACCATGCACGCAGAGGGCAAGCCACGCGGCGCCAAGCAACCAGGGCCGCGCTCTCCCGGTGCACGCGAGCAACCAGCGCAGGGCAATGACGCTGGAGAGCGCGAGCGGAGGAGCAAAGAGCAGCACCCAGAAAGGGTGCGTCGCCGAGCGACTCAGAAAGACGAGCGCGGGCACGAGCGCAGCCGTCCAGAGCACGAGGCTCAGAGCTTCAAGAGTCAGGCCTTGCTGCCGCGCGCGAGAGAGCAAGGCCAGCACGACTCCACACATGCCGCAGAGCACCAACGGCGCACCGTAGAGCACCCATGTGTGAGTGCCGAGTTGGCCCAGCAACTGGTCCAGGCTGCGCCCTTGCAGCCCCAACGTTCCATCAATGACCGAGAACACCTCGGCAAGACCGCCTGCCTCCGCGGCGCCATCCTGCATGTGCCAGCAGAGCAAGAGCACTCCTGCGAGCCAAGGCCATGTCACGCGCAGCATGGCCGCGAGCCACTTGCCGCGCAGTTCCGGCTTCCATGCAGCAGCCAGCCAGAGCGCCGGCACCACGCCGAAGGCATTCCAGTCTGCGCTGGCCGCGAGAAACGCAACGCTGCCGTAGGCGATCCCTGGACCGCGCCACCACCAGCAAGCGATGGCGGCAACGCTCAATGCCATTCCGAAGAGCGGCGGGCTCGCCTGGCTGCCATGCGCAAGCATGGCGCCGGTTGTCGCGAGCAAGGCAACACTCGCGCTGGCAATCCAGCCCTCGAAGCGCCGGAGCAGCAGCCAGAATGCGGCCAGCAACGCAAGGGCAAGCCCGCAGCTCGCCGCACGCAATGGAAGGATGCCGTCGCCCGCATCGTGCACGGCTTCCATCAGCAACAGCCCGAGCGGCGGATGGTGCAGATACGGAACGAACACCTCCCCGTCCTTCTCCGCCAGCAAGCTCCAATGCCCGCGATGAATGGAACAGGGCAGTGCCTCTTCACCGCGGCAGGAATAGAGCGTGTAACCCGCTGCGATGTCCGCATCGAGACTGTCGCCCAAGGGGTCATGCAGCCACGCGAGTTGCAACATGGCAAACAGCGTCACCGCAACGCATGCGCTGAGGCCGTGGATGCGCGACGTGCTGTCAGAGCTGCGGGAGAGATCCATACTTGACATGTCCTGCTCGCGCCAGCGCACGCAGGGTGAGCAGAACTCCCCAGACCTGCGCGTGCGTTCGGGTTTCGGGTCCGAAGCGCGTCAACATGCGCGGACATTATGCGCTGGAGCACGCAAGTGCGCAGCCCGTCCAGACTCAGCGCACAAAAAACCAGTGCTCGCCCTCGCGGAGGTCCGGGCGCAACTCCGCGATGCGGGCACGGATGAGCGGACGTGCGCCGCGCGACCCCACGGCGACCAACAGCAGGTCCACAGCGTGGCCGACAAGCCCCGCGGGCGGCATCACTGGAATGCCGAGGCGTGCGTGGCTCGGACGGATATCGATGATGCGGTCCAGGGCCATGCCTTCGGCAAGCAGCCAGCGCATCCATGCCTTCCCCGCGCGCGGGCCGCACCAGAGGGTGATCCGCCGCGGACCGCGCAGCGGCGTGGCACGCAGTCCGCGTCGGCGCAGGACATCAAACGCCTCCCCGCGGTAGCGCGGATCAGAGCGGGAGGCGCGCTGCGCATGATCCCGCACACGCACCACCGGCGCGCGAACCGTGCCCAAACGATGACCCTCGGCATGCAGCCGCAGGACAAGGTCATAGTCCTCCGGAAAATCGCCCTGGCACCAGCCTCCCACTGCCGCGACAGCGGAAGCCCTCAGCATCATCGCGGGATGCAGCAGCGGACACTCCGCGAAAATTTCCGCCGCGGGATCACTAACCGCGTTGATCCACTCCGCGTAGGCGCGCATGCCCTCGCCCGGAGGCAACCCATCCACTCCCACGAGTTCCATACCTCCGCCCACGACAGCCAACGCCGCATCCTCTGCGAGCGCCGCACGCTGGAGCAGCAAGCGGCCCGGCAAGGCTTCGTCATCCGCATCGAGGCGTGCGAGGAACTCTGCCTGCGTCACCTTGCGTCCCGCCTCCAAGGCGCACGCGATGCCGTTCCGTGGCATGCGCAACAAGCGCACCCGCGCATCCCGAGGCAATTCAGGCTCTACCGGGACCACGCTGCCATCATCAATGACGATCACTTCGTCAGCGGCGCCGCACTCGGCAAGCGCGGATGCCACCGCGGTACGCAGCCAGCGCACTTCATCGCGAACAGGAATGAGCCAGGCAACGCGCATTGATCCAATCTTCACATGCTTCACACGGGGACTTGGCCCCGTGGGGCGATGATCCTGCTGGAGGCGCTGAGCATGCCAGCAACGCCTCTGGAGACTGCCGCCATGTCCACCCTCGGGATTCTGCAGCGTATCCGCGCACGCGAAAGCGCCGGGGGTTTCCGTTGGAACATCTGCCGCTCGCGGCCTGTGGCAGCGCGCTGGTTTGTCGCAGCGAGTCGGCTCGGCGATGGCTGGCTCTGGGGCGCCGTCATCGCGGCCGTAGCCCTCGCGGGCGGAACAGCCGGAACAAGCGCCGCCATCCGCATGCTCGCCACCGGATTCGCCACCACGCTGATCTACAAGGCGGTGAAGCACCTGGTCGGACGCCCGCGTCCGTGCCACACGCACTCCGAGCTGGACACCTTGCTCTCACCCTTGGATCACTGGAGTTTCCCGTCCGGGCACACGCTGCACGCCGTCTGCTTCACCTTGCTGGCCGTGGACTTCGAGCCGCTGCTCGGCCTCGTACTCATTCCCTTCACGCTGCTGGTGATGGCCTCGCGCGTGGTGCTCGGCCTCCACTGGCCCACGGATGTGCTCGCAGGGGCTCTCGGCGGTGCCGCCACCGCCACGACCGCGCTCGCACGCAGCTGAACGCACACCCAAGGTGCGCCCGCGGCCATGGCGCTGGGGAACTCACGGTAAAAATAACTGCGTCCCTCACGCCGGATCAATCACACCGCGCGCCTCAGCGTCCGAGCCCGGCACCGCGCGCCGCCAGCCCGGGAAGCGCGAGCGGGAGGTGGCCCTCCGCACGACCGACTCCCATGAGCGCGCGCGCAAGGGCCCGCTGGGTGTGATCGTCGAAGTCGAGGCCGAGCAGCAACGCGCCTTGGCCCTGGGGCAATGCGCCGTGCGCCAGCGGATTCCCCAGCAGCACCACGGCTGCACCGGCACCGACCGCGGCGCGCAGTCGTGCACGCCTGCGCTCGGCAGCGGCCAACGCTCCTTTGTCCCCGGCGGGTGAAAGCGACGCCGCTGCAAGCACGAGAGTTCGCGCATGGCTATGCGGCGCAAGTTCGGCTTCAGACTCGCGCCCGGAGATGCTCTCGATTGCGCATAGCACACCGAGGCGCTTCAGCTCTGCGAGGAATGCCTCTGGCACGTGATCGAAGCCCCAGTCCTCGTGCCGGTCCTGCAACACGAGGATGCGCTCCGGAAGAGCCACCACTCCGTCACGCAAACGCACGCAGCCACGCCGCGCACACTCCTCCGCGAGGTCGCGTGCTTCATCCGTGTCCAGCAGGGGCGCGAGACCTTCCGACGTGGTCCGTGGTGCATGTTTCCAGCGCAGACGAGCTTGCAGCACGCGCTGCGTCGCCGCATGAAACACTTCGCGCGACATGCGCCCCGAGCGCACAGCCTCCGCGAGCGCTGCACGCATGGCCGGGATGTCGGTCGGAAAGAGCAGCACATCGCAACCCGCGAGCAACGCGCGCACCGCTGCTTCTGCTGGCGTGGTTCTCCGCGTGATGCCGCCCATGTCGAGTGCGTCTGTGAACACGACACCCTTGAAGCCGAGTCTTTCGCGCAGCAGTTCGCGCACCACCCGCGGCTCAAGCGTGGCCGGCCAGGCGTCCTTGCCACCCAGTCGAGGCCAGGCGATATGCGCACTCATCATGCCTGTGATGCCGCCTGCGACCGCAGCACGAAAAGGCACCAGCTCGCGGGCTTCAAGTTCCTTCAAGTCGAGATCCACCACCGGCAATCCGAGATGAGAATCTTCGTGCGTGTCGCCATGGCCCGGGAAGTGTTTCGCGACCGCCATCAGCCCCGCCTGCTCGAGCGCCCGTCCGAAGGCTTGCACCTGCTCCGCGACAGACGAGGGTGCCTCTCCGAAGGAACGCAGATTGATGATGGGGTTCGTGGGCGAGGAGTTCACGTCAGCCACGGGTGCGAGCACGACATTCACTCCCAGCAGGCCGGATTCCTCCGCAGTGCGCCGGGCCACACGCTGCGTGAGCAGCAGATCGCCAGCAGCGGCGAGCGCAAGCCCGCGCGGAAAGCGCGTCGCGCCGGGAAACATGATGCCTGCCCCGCCTTCGCAATCGGCAGTGATGAAAAGGGGATGCGGGGCAAGCGCCTGCAAGCGCGCGCTGAGCGTCGCGACTTCGGACGCTTGGGCGCGCAGCATGTGCACGCCGCCGATGACAGAGTGGCGCACCTTTTCTTCGAGAGCCGCGAGAGCCGCGGCATCCGTGAGCACGCGCCCTGCCGCCACGGAGGGGACCATCAACTGTCCCGCAAGCTCGTCAAGACTGAACGTGTGCTGCGCGCAAAGCTCCGCCATCAGCAGGAGCAGCGTCAGGCCGACTCGCGTGAGAGCGTTCACTTCTTCCTCGGCCGTTCCTTCTTCTGATCCGTCTTCGCGTAGCCCTTCCACTCCGCCTCGATCTCCGCGAACACGTCCTTCTGCGGCGGAATGGCAAAGATCTCCTGCGCTTCCGTCCGGAGTTTCTCGAGATTCGAACGTCCATCCGACCCCACCGCCGCATTGCACGCGCGCAGGAACGGCCCCATTTTGTCTTTGCGCCGCGAAGCAAGCCAATCCAGCATGCTCCAGGACTTCGCCACGGCGGCAGCATCCATGTCCACGAGAGTCATGCGGAGCAATGCCGTGAACTCCGGACCGGAGCGCACGGCGAGATCATTGAACGTCGCACGCAGCCCCTCCTCCTCGAACTTCGGCGTCGCTTCCGTGCTGTTGCGACCGTATTCAGGCAGGCGGAACGAAACACAATGCACATTGTTGCGTGCGAGAGCTTCGAAGCTGGTCCAGTAGGCCCAACCTTCACCGATCCAGTCCGCCACCTGCGGCCCGCCACGATTCCACGCCAGCGCCGCAAGGTTGTGACCGAGGGCGTGAGCGACCATGCCATCCAGTTCCGTGCCGCCACCGAGGCGCCAGAACTCCAGCCAGCGCGCTCCATGGGCTCCGCCTCCGCGGTGGCCCATCATCGACTTCGTGCGCTCGCGCGGCTCGCCGAAACGGCGGCCGTAGTACTGCTCGTAGTACTTCGCAGCGAGTTCCACGTCGTCAGGGCAGAAGAAGAACTCATCGATGAGATCCGCGGGGATCAGATCGCTGTCATTCTCGGCGAGGAATGGATCGACGAATTCCACCCGGAAGCTCTCGATGATGCGCTCACCCAGAATGCACGCGCCGTCGAGCGCGGACTTGGTGAGATCCTGATAGCCGACGATCCGGATGTGCTGGGTCTCGCGACCCGCCCACTTCAGATCGCCACGCCCCCACTCCTTGCTGAGCTCCACGAGTTCCGTCGGCAACTCCGTGCTCTTCAGCATCCCCTTCGCGATCTCGAGACGTGACTTGCTGGCAGCACCCGCTTCAAAGGCGAGCCCGGCCGCGTACTCCTTGCCGAGGGCCTGCGACGCAGTGGCGAAAAGCGTCGAGCCCAGCCAGCCCACCAGCGCATCCACGCGCGCCATCACGCGCCGCTGCTGTGCGAACCACTCCGGGCTGCCCGGCTTCAAGAGCTTTCCTTCCGCCTTCAACTTCTCGATATCCGAGGTCTTTTTCAGGTACTCATCGCGCAACCCCTTCAGGGACTGGTGCGGATAGCAGAGGTGCAGCGCGTCCTTCGCTTTCAAATCGGCCTCGGGAATGACCACCTCGCGGCCCTTGCCATTGCTCGTGCGCTTGCCGTCGGCGCCGATGAGTTCGATGCCGGGCTTGCCCGGATCCGGAACGAGCAAGGTGATGGCTTTCGAAGTGCCCGGCTTCGAGATGACGTTGGCCTTGAGGTCGATGATCAAGCCGCTCAAGTGCTGGCCCACCACCATGGGCTTCCCTTCCCAGTCGGACAGCCACTTGGCGTAGCCCTTGGCGGTCTTCTCGTCCTTGAGTTCGACCCCGACAATCTGCGCCGCCAGCACGCTGCAAAAAAGTCCGCTGATAAACAAGAGCCGCATGAGCATCTCCAACGGCATTCTATAGTCTGGGCTCACGCGCCCGGAATGGAAGCCGGAGCGCACCCCACCTCGTCCAGCAGCCCATGCACATTCTCATCACCGGCGGCGCCGGATTCATCGGATCGCATCTTGCGGAGCACCTCCTCGCCAAGGAGGTTTCGCTCGCCCTGCTCGACGACCATTCCACAGGCCAGCGCTCCAACCTCGAAGCGGTTCTGAAGCACCCCCGCTGCACACTGCATGAGGGCGATGTGCGCGACGAAGCACTGGTGACTCGGGCCATGCAGGGCGCGGACGCGGTGGTGCACCTCGCAGCGGCGGTGGGTGCGGAACTCGTCATGCGCTCACCGGCGCGCACTCTCGACGTGAATGTGCGCGGCACGGAAGTCGTTCTGGAGACGGCGCAGAAGGAGAAGCCTCTCGTGTTTCTCGCCAGCAGTTCCGAGGTCTATGGCCGCGGAGTCCACGGAGTTCAATCGGAAGAAGACGACCTCGGCTTCGGCCCGAGCACCAGTCCGCGCTGGGGCTACGCGTGCTCGAAAGCCCTCGATGAGTGGCTCGCCTTCGCACATGCCAGAGAGCATGGAACGCGCGTCATCATCGGCCGCATCTTCAACACCACCGGCCCGCGCCAAGTTGGTGACCACGGCATGGTGCTGCCACGCTTCGTGCGCGCGGCTCTCCGCGCGGAACCGTTGCGCGTGCACGGCAACGGCGCGCAGACGCGCAGCTTCATCCATGTCCTGGACACGGTGGAAGCCATCGCACGCCTGCTGGAATGCCCGGCGGCCGTGGGCGAAGTCGTGAACATCGGGCGCTCCGAGGAAATCTCCATTCTCGCACTGGCCAAGCGGGTGCTCGGACACACCGCCTCGCGCTCGACGATCGAGCACATTCCCGCCGAGACCTCGCGTCGCGAGGGCTACGAAGACCTCCCCCGCCGTCGGCCTGCGACGGCAAAGCTCCTCCGACTCACCGCTTTCGAAGCGCAGCGCGACCTCGACCGCATCATCACGGATTGCGTGCATGAGCAGCGCGCACGGGGCTAGGCTCTCCAGCACATGAAGGCACTGGCGCTTCTCCTCCGGCTCTGGGTGCGCTTCGGCAAATTGCTCGGGCTGGTGAATCTCTCCATCCTCCTCACGCTGCTCTGGCTCGTGCTCGTGCCCTTCTATGCACTGGCGGCGTTCATCAAGGATCCGCTCGAACTGAGAGCAGCCCGCGATGGACGCAGCATGTGGCGCAAGGCACCGCACCCGAAGCCCGACGCGGACAATCTCTGGCGGCCCTTCTGACATGCGCGTCCTCGGCATCTCCTTCGACTATCACGACGCAGCCGCGGTCCTGCTCCATGATGACGTCATTGTCGCCGCCTGCGCCGAAGAACGTTTCGTGCGCAGGAAGCACACCTCCGAGTTTCCACGCGAGGCCATTGCGTTCGCCCTCGCACGCGCGGACATCAGCATCGAAGATGTTGACCACGTCGTCTTCTACGAGAAGCCCCTGCGCAAGTTCGACCGCATTCTCACCAGTGCGCTCAGCGGCTGGCCGCGCACCCTGCCGCTGTTCGTGAAGTCCATGCCGGTCTGGCTCGGGCGACGTCTGCATGTGAGGCGCACCATCCAGAAGGCTCTCGGCAGCAAGCGCGACATCCTCTTCTCGTCCCATCATCTTTCTCACGCCGCCAGTGCATTCCTGCTTTCACCCTTCGAGGAAGCAGCGATTCTCACGGTCGATGGCGTCGGAGAATGGGCCACGACAGGCTGGGGACAGGGGCGGGGCAACAGCTTCGAGCTCCCTGAAGAAATCCGCTTTCCACATTCCCTCGGGCTCTATTACTCCGCCCTCACGAGCTACCTCGGCTTCAAGGTGAATGATGCGGAATGGAAGGTGATGGGGCTTGCACCCTACGGCGAGCCGCGCTTCGCAAACGAGTTCCGGAAATTGCTCATCACGCACGAGGATGGCAGCTTCAAGCTCGACATGCGCTATTTCGCCCACGTCGCCAGCACCAAGAGCATGATCAACGGTCGCTATGAACGACTCTTCGGTCGCGCGCGCCGTCAGCCGGAAGCAGCCCTGGAACAGTTCCACCACGACATTGCACGCAGCGGTCAGTTGGTGCTCGAAGAAGCCATGCTCAATCTGGCGCGCGCCGTCCGGAAGCGGACCGGAATGAAACATCTCGCCATCGGCGGCGGAGTGGGACTCAATTCCGTCGCCAACTGGCGGATCTTCCGCGAGGCCGGCTTCGATGAACTCTTCATCCAGCCCGCGGCAGGCGATGATGGCGGGGCACTGGGTGCAGCAGCGCTCGTCATGGCGGAGTTGGGCGGTGTGCGCCCTCAGCCCATGCGTCACGCGTTGCTCGGTCCGGAGTTCACGGACGACGCGATCGCTGCAGCTCTTGCCCAGCGCGGCCTCAAGGCCGAGCGACTCTCCACGGAGCAGCTTGTCACGGAAGTCTCGACCCGTCTCCAGCGGGGCGACATTGTCGGCTGGTTCCAGGGACGCGCGGAGTTCGGGCCGCGCGCGCTCGGCGCACGCAGCATTCTCGCATCGCCCGCAGAAGCCTCCATGAAGGACCGCATCAATGCGCGCGTGAAGTACCGTGAGGCCTTCCGCCCCTTCGCGCCCAGCGTGCCGCATGAGGTGTCGCACCTCTATTTCGACGTGCCTCCCGGCATCGAGTCACCCTTCATGCTGCTGGTGCCCCCAGTCCGCGAGGAGTTCCGCACAAGGCTGCCCGCCATCACGCACGCGGACGGTTCGGCACGCATCCAGACTGTCAGAGAGGCGGTGAATCCGCTCTACCACCAGTTGCTCACCGCGTTCGGAGAGAAGAGCGGGATCCCGGTCCTGCTCAATACGTCCTTCAACGTGCGCGGCGAACCCATCGTGAATACGCCTGCTGAAGCCATCGCGACCTTTGAACGCACCGGCCTCGATACTCTCGCCATGGGGCACTGGCTGCTCACGGCCAAGCAAGGCCCTGTGGACCACGAGCGCGGCATGAGGGAAAGTGTGGCCCTCGAGAAAAGCCCGTGACCACCCCCCGCAAGAACCGTTCGCTCATCGGTGAGTTTCTGCTTTTCCTGAAAGTAGAACGGAAGTGGTGGCTGATCCCCATCCTCGCGGTCTTCGTGCTGATCGGCGTGCTCGCCCTCCTCGGCGAGGTCTACCCCGCGCTGGCGCCCTTCATCTACCCCTTCTACTGAGGGCTTGCGCCCTCACGCCGCCGCGGGAGACTTCACGCCACATGCGCGTGCTTCTCATGGAACCTGCTTCGCCGCACGCCGGGCGTGGCAATGCCAGCACCGTCGCGCGCTACGCGCAACGAGGTCGCGCTGCGGGGCACGAAGTGCGGTGCGTCACGACCGCGTCGACCTGCGCTGAGTCGTTCGAGCTCGTGCACGCGCACCACGCCGTGCGCTGCGGCCCTGAGGCCACGGCTCTGGCCGCACAGCACGGCGTACCGCTCGTCATCTCGCTGGGCGGCACGGACCTTCACGGCGTCGAGGGTGAGGGCTTCGATGCACGCGCACTTCCGGCGCTGCAGGCTGCGCGCCTCGTCCTGGTGCCGTTCGCGAAGGATGCGGACCTCCTCGCCGCCGCAGGCGTTCTTCGGAAGAAGGTGCGCGTCGTTCCGCGCAGTGTCGTCCTGCCGCCCTGCTCCGAGCGTCCGGCTCCGCGGAGTCCCTTCCGCATCCTCTTCCTTGGCGGCGTCAGACCCGTGAAAGGAACCCTGGCTGCCATCGAACTCGCCAAGGCCTTGCGCGCGCGCGGAACGGCAGTGCGGCTCCAGATCATCGGCGCAGCTCTCGATCCCCTGCATGCCGACGCAGTGCGCGGCATGCTCACGCCGCCGGATGACTGGCAAGCCGCCGTCAGCGCGAGCGCGCTTCCAGACCTCTTGGCCGCGAACGACCTGCTGCTCAACACTTCGGTTGCGGAGGGCGCTTCCAACGCGATCCTTGAGGCTCTTGCCCACGGCTTGCCCGTGGCCGCCCGCGCCTGTCACGGCAATACGGAAATGCTCCGGAGCGCGCCGCCCGCAGCGGTCCTGCTTTTCGACGCCGGGGATGTCGAGGCGCTGTCGCGCTTCGTCCGGCAACTGCACGATGGTCGCCACGTGCAACGCGGAGAATCCGCCCGGAACTTCGTGGCCGCGTGGCATGATCCATGCCGCGAAGCGGCCGCATTGCTGTCCGCATGGACGGAAGCACGCTCACCTTCGTGATTTCCGAGGAGCCATCGATGTTGCGCACGATCTTCACCCTCACCATCTTCACGCTTGTGTTGACAGCCCAGGGCGAGACCACGCTCACGACCGCAAAGCCCGTGCGCCGCGCAGAAGCCGCGTTCCCTCGCGACGCCATGCTCTCCCTCCGCTTTGCCGGCCTCTCCGGTGCCGCGGGCGCCGCCAGGGAACTGGACTTGGTGAAGCTCGCGCAGTCTCCCGCGGGCCACACCACGCTCGGCCAGCTCGAGGACGCATGGGCGGATGCGCTGCTCGCAGTGAATCCCGAGGCTGACTTCATCTGGGCCGCGGCGCGGCCGCTTGTGTCTGTGCCCTTTGGTGTCGCCGTCACAGGTATCGACATGCTCTGGAAGGATGGCAAGACGCAACCTCTGCCGGATTTCCTGCTCGTGGCGGAAGCAGGCAGCGAAGCGCAGGCCTTCGTGGGCTTGCTGCAGACTGCATTGGGCAATATCGAGAGCCGCTACCCAGTGACCTTCGACACGGTGCGCCATGCCGACACCGACATCAGCGTGGTACGCGTGAATGGTGCGGGCACGATGTTCGAGGTCGCCAGCGCTGCACGTGATGGTCTCGTGCTGATGAGCCTGCACGTCGCCAGCGTGCAAGAGATGCTCGACCGCCTCGCCGATCCGGCTCTCCCCAACCTCGGCAACCTCATCCGGCCACTGCCCGAGGGCGAAGCGGAAGTGTTGCGCCTCCGCATTGCGCCGGGGACTCTCGGGCGCGCCGTCGCGAGCCTGTTCCCGCGAGCCTTCTCCGCAACACTCACGAAGCTTGGAGCGACGAAGGACAGCACCGTCGAGCTCACATCTTTCATCCGCGGCGGAGTGGGCGTCACCCGCTGCCAACTGCTCGGTGTCGCAGAGGAGGGGCTGCTCGCCAGCCTGCCGCGCGAACCCGTTGCGGAACGATTGCTCGCCGCAATCCCGGACACCGCGGTGGCTGTCGCAGCAACGCGTCACGATCTCAGTGCCGTCTTGCGCACCCTCGAATCCGCAGTGCGCGAGGTCATGCCAAGAGACATGGTGGACGATGCGCTGCGGAAGATGAGCGTGGCGGCACGTGGCGCCGGTGTGGACATCCTGAAGGACCTCTCGCCGCTCCTCGGTCGCGAGTTTGTCGCCTACTTCGAACTCACCCGCTCGGCCAACGTGCCCAATGTGGTGCTGATGTGCGGGGGCACGGATGGGGCGCTGCTCCAGAAGCAGTTGCGCACGCTCCCGTTTCCCGAGGGATGCGAACTCCGGGAGCGGGATCTGGATGGCTTCCACATTCTGCAACTGATTCTGCCGAAACCGCCAGAAGGCGCTGCCGGTCAATCGGGCGCACTGGCGGGACTGATCCCGCAGCAGCTGCTGCGCGGACTCGTGCGTCCAGCTCTCGCCGTGAAGGACGACCTCGCCATCCTCGCTCTCAACGAACGCGGCCTCGCGGCGGCCATGCTGCGGCTCACGGACAACAAGGCGCCGTTCGTGAAGGACCCGCTTGTGCGCCGGGACCTCGGCCTCGATGCCGGCACACCGTTGGCGTTCGCTCATCTCGATCTCCGCCGCCTGTTCGCGGTCGGAGTGAAGCTCTCTCCTGAACCCATTCCCTGGCTCGATCCCGTCGGTCTCGAAACCATCACGTCAACGCCGGAACTGCTCGCACAGTTCCCGGCCTTCTCAGCGGTCTTCCAACGCCAGCAAGATGGCCCCGCAGTGGAAATCCGCGGCCTCGAATTGGGCACGCTCCTCGGCCTTGCCTCGCGCGTCCTGCTGGAATCCGAGGGCGTTCCGCCCGCCGCAGTGCCCCACTTCCTGCGCAGCCTTGAGGACCCCAGAGGCCGCTGACCCCTTGGGGCCCGGCGGCATTTTTGGGATCGTCTCCCCGGCCTGCTCCACCATTGTCCACTCTGGAGTTGCGGCCGAAAGTCAAGCATCCCCGCCACGGGCTCTTTCTGCCCCCGGCGCCCGGAGAAAGCACATGGGTCTCGATCTTTCGAAAATGCGCAACATCGGCATCTCTGCCCACATCGACTCGGGCAAGACGACGCTGACTGAACGTATTCTGTTCTACACCAAGCGCATTCACGCCATCCACGAAGTCAAGGGCAAGGACGGGGTCGGAGCCACCATGGACTCCATGGACCTCGAGCGCGAGCGCGGCATCACCATTCAGAGCGCTGCCACGCACTGCGAGTGGAAAGACCACCACATCAATCTCATTGATACGCCCGGCCACGTGGACGTCACCATCGAGGTGGAGCGCTCGCTGCGCGTGCTGGACGGCGCCATCCTCGTCCTTTGCGGCGTGGCCGGCGTGCAGAGCCAGTCCATCACCGTGGACCGCCAGATGCGCCGCTACAACGTGCCGCGCATCGCCTTCGTCAACAAGTGCGACCGCACCGGCGCGAACCCCATGCGCGTCTGCGACCAGTTGCGCGAGAAGCTGCACCTCAATTCCGTGATGCTGCAACTTCCGATCGGCCTCGAGGGCGAGCACAAGGGCGTCATCGATCTCATCGACATGAAGGCCATCGTCTTCGAGGGTCCGAACGGCGACACCATGCGCACGACGGAGATCCCGGAAGAGTTGCGCGAGGAAGCCGAGCAGCGCCGCGAGGTGCTCATCGACACCGTGTCCGTGTTCAGCGACGAGCTGCTCGAAGCGGCGCTCGAAGGCAAGGCCACCAGCGAGCAGATCATCGCCGCTGTCCGCAAGGGAACTCTCGGCCTCAAGCTTGTGCCGGTGATGCTCGGTTCCGCCTACAAGAACAAGGGTGTGCAGATCCTCCTCGATGGCGTGCTGCGCTACCTCCCCGATCCGACCGAGGTCGAGAACATCGCCATCAATCCTGCGAAGGAAGATGACCGTCTCATCACCACTTCGAAGGATTCCGACCCCTTGCTCGCGTACGCGTTCAAGCTCACGGACGGCTCCTACGGTCAGCTCACCTACATCCGCATCTACCAAGGTCGCATGCAGAAGGGCGAGATGATGGAGAATGCGCGCACGCGTCGTCGCGTACGCATCGCGCGCCTCGTGCGCATGCACGCGGACGAGATGGAAGACATCGATTCCGCCGGCGCAGGCGACATTGTCGCGACCTTCGGTGTGGATTGCGCCTCGGGCGACACCTTCCGCACGGAAGACTACGACTACACCCTCACCTCCATGCACGTGCCGGAGCCGGTCATCAGCCTCGCCATCGCTCCGAAGGACCGCAAGGCCGCGGACAACATGAGCAAGGCACTCCAGCGCTTCACCAAGGAGGATCCCACCTTCCGCGTCCACGTGGACCCGAAGACCTCGGAGACCATCATCAGCGGCATGGGCGAGCTCCACCTTGATGTCTACGTCGAGCGCATGAAGCGCGAGTACCAGGCTGAAGTGAACGTCGGTGCGCCACAGGTCGCCTTCCGCGAACGCATCACCAAGACCATTCGCTACGCCTACACGCACAAGAAGCAGACCGGTGGTTCCGGTCAGTACGGCAAGATCGCCGGCTCCATCGGCCCCGGAGAGAAGGGCGAGTACGAATTCGTGGATGCCGTGACCGGCGGCTCCGTGCCGCGCGAGTACATCTCTTCCGTCGAGAAGGGCTTCAAGTCCTGCATCGATGAAGGCATGTTCATCGGCAAGCCCATCGACGGCCTGCGCGTGGAACTCGACGACGGCGGCAGCCACCCTGTGGACTCCTCCGACAACGCGTTCCAAGCCGCGGCCCGCGGCGCCTTCCGCGAGTTCTATCTCCAAGCCGGCCCACAGGCCCTCGAACCCATCATGAACGTGGCTCTCGAAGGTCCCTCGGAGTTCCAGGGCGAAATGGTGGGCACCATCCTCCAGCGCCGTGGCATCCTGATCGGCACGACCGAAGACACCGGCTTCGTGCGCATCGAATCCGAAGTGCCCCTCGCCGAGATGTTCGGCTACGCCACCGTGCTGCGTTCCGCAACGCAGGGCAAGGCGGAGTTCACCATGGAGTTCCACCGCTACGCAGCCGCGCCGCGCGAAGTGCAGGACGAACTCGTGAAGAAATACCAGGCCGAGCGCGCTGCAAAGAACAAGTGAGCACAGCCATGAGCAACAACCCCGTGGAATCCAATCGCCCACTGCGTGCCTTCGAGCGCGTGCTCAAGGGTGGCCTCGGCGCCGGCAACATCGGCGTCATGGTTTCCCCTCACGGCACAGGCAAGAACGCAATCCTCACGAGCATCGCCATCGACCAGGCCATGTCCGGGCACAACGTGCTGCACATCGCCATCGGCAAGTCGGTGAGTGACATCCGCGCCTACCACGACGAGATCCTCACCAAGATCGAGGACTCCATCGCCGCCACCGACCGCGCCGAAATCCTGACGCGCGTCGAACGCCACTCGCAGATCTACACCTTCCGCGGAGGTCAGTTCGACCTCACCAAGCTCGCGGGAATCCTCACCTTCCTCGCGACGCATGCGGAATTCCGTCCCGGCACGATCATGTTCCAGGGCTGGCCGGATATCGCCAGCACCACGCAATCCGAACTCGAAGCGCTGCGCGCGCTCGCGAAGCTGCACAACGTCGCCATCTGGATTCCCATCCACGCAGAAGCAGGCCCTGACGTCGCCTCGCTGCCGGCCGCAGTGCGCGCGCTGCTCGAACAATTCGAAGTAGCCGTCACTCTGGGCGGACAAGGAAAGACCCTCCCGCTCCACTTCCTGAAGGTGCACGGTGCTGCGCCGGCCGTTGCTCCGAAGCTGGAGTTCGATCCGGCGAGCATGCTCATCCGCTGGAACTGACGGCGGCGCTTTGCGCCGCCGGGAGAAGAGGACCATGCGCATCACCTGCATCGGTGGCGGACCCGGCGGGCTGTTCAGCGCCATCCTCCTGAAGAAGGCCCTGCCTGATGCAGCCATCGCGGTGCACGAGCAGAATGGCCCCACAGACGCCTTCGGCTTCGGTGTCGTGTTCTCGGACGAGACGTTGCTGCACATCCAGAATGCAGACCCGGAGAGCTTCGCCGAGATCGAACGCGCCTTCATCCACTGGAGGAGCATCGAGACTTGGCACCGCGGTGCGTGGATCAAGTCCGAGGGCCACGGCTTCTCCGGCCTCGAACGGAAGGCCATGCTCGAGATCCTGCAGCGCCGCGCCCAAGGGCTGGGCGTGGATGTGCGCTTCCATTCGCAGGTGCCTTCCGCGCGCGAAGCAGCACGTGATGCGGATCTCGTCATCGCAGCGGATGGCGTGAACAGCCGCGTGCGCGAGGAACTGAAGGACGTGTTCCAGCCGCGCGTGGTGCTCGGGGCCACCCGCTTCTCGTGGCTCGCCGTGGATCGCGAGCTCCCGAGCTTCACGTTCATCTTCGCGCCCACGGAATACGGCAACATTTCGGTGCACGCCTATCCATTCAAGAAGGGCATGTCCACCTGGATCGTGGAGTGCTCGGAAGAGACCTGGCAACGTGCGGGCTTCGAAGAAGCAAACGACGAGAAGACCCTCGCCATCTGCCAACGGGTTTTCGCACCGTGGCTGGGTTCCTCGAAGCTTGTTGCCAACCGCTCGCTCTGGCGACGCTTTCCCTTCATCACCAACGAGAGATGGCACGACGGCCGTTCCATCGCCCTGGTCGGGGATGCGGTGCACACGGCCCACTTTTCCATCGGCTCGGGCACCAAGCTCGCCATGGAAGGGGCGATCGCGCTTTCCAATGCCGTGATCGAGACGGCCCGCAAGGGCGAACCGGTGGCCAGCGCGCTCGCGCACTACGAAGCCGTCCATCGCGGACCCACCGAACGATTGCAGCGGAACGCCAGCGTTTCGCAGCGCTGGTTCGAGGAGGTGGATTTCCATCTCCACCAAGCGTCGCACATCTTCAACTTCAACCTGATGACGAGGAGTCGCCGCATCGGCGCGGACAACCTCGCCTTCCGGGATCGCACCCTCATGCGCGCGACGCTGGAAGCGTTCGCCAACGAACACCAGTTGGCGCGCGCTGCGGACGGCACACCCGCCCCGCCGGCCTTCGCGCCCTTCACAGTGCGCGGCCTCACGCTCCCGAACCGCGTGGTCGTGAGCCCCATGTGCCAGTACAGCGCGGACGAAGGTGTCGTCGGCGATTGGCATCTCGTGCATCTCGGCTCGCGCGCCATCGGTGGTGCGGGCCTGCTCATCGTGGAGATGACGAACGTCTCGCCCGAAGGTCGCATCAGCCGCGGCTGCGCAGGCCTCTGGAATGACGCGCAGGCCGAAGCCTTCGCGCGCATCACCCGCTTCGTGCATGCGCACAGCGCCGCAAAGATCGGCATCCAGATCGCGCATGCCGGGAGGAAGGGCTCCGCTCATCTCCCGTGGGAAGCAGCGGAAAAGCCGCTCCCTGACGGCTGGGAGACCATTGCACCCTCCGCTCTGCCATGGAACGCGCAGTGGCCCACTCCCCGAGAGATGAACCGCGCCGACATGAACCGCATCCGCGACGCCTTCGTGGCCAGTGCCAGACGAGCGGTCAGCGCGGGCTTCGATCTCATCGAACTCCACATGGCCCATGGCTACTTGTTGAGTTCGTTCCTCACGCCTCTCAGCAATCAGAGGCAGGACGAGTACGGCGGCAGCCTTGCGAATCGCCTGCGCTTCCCCCTCGAAGTGCTCGCTGCAGTGCGCGCCGCCATTCCTGCTTCGATGCCGCTCTTCGTGCGCATCTCTGCCAGCGATTGGCACAGCGCAGCGGAATCCATCCATCCCGAGGATGCGGTGGCCATCGCCACGGCACTCCGCGAACACGGTGCCGATGTCATCGACGTGTCGAGCGGCGGCACCAGCCCCGAAGGCAAGCCGCAGTACGGGCGCATGTATCAACTGCCCTTCGCGGAAGCCGTACGCCGCGGAGCCAACATCCCCGTGATGACCGTCGGTGGCCTCGAAACCATCGACCATGTGAACACCATCGTGCTCGCGGGCCGCGCGGATCTCTGCGCCATCGCGCGCGCCCATCTCGCCGATCCCATTCTCACTCAGCGCGCAGCCAGCAGCGCGAAGGTGGACGTCCACCGCTGGCCTTCTCAATACCTCGCCGGAAAACCGAGACTCTCATGAAGCGTCATCCAGATCGCGCGGAACCGCGCGCAGAAGGAGCGCCCAAGAAGCGCACCTGGGGCAAGTCCAAGAAGGCCAAGCACGGCGTCAACGCCTCGGCCCACGGGCTGCAGATCCTGCATGAGGACGGCGACATCCTCATCTGCGACAAACCGGCGGGGCTCCTCTCCGCCACGCCCGCTGGCGCGAAGGACATCTCGGCCTTCCGCCTGCTACAGAAGCGCCTCGGCTCCACCGAACGCCGGCCGCGGGTCTGGATCATCCATCGCCTCGACCGCGAAGTGAGCGGCGTGATGGTGTTCACGGTCTCGGAGCCGGCCTTCCGTTTCGTGAAGGAGGACTTCCGCGCGCGCCGCATCGAGCGGAGCTACTACGCCTTGGTGGAAGGTGCTCCGCGCGAGGAGCAGGGCACGGTGCAGAGCTTCCTCCGTGAGGATCGCTTCGGTGTGGTGCGTTCGGTGAAGGCCCCGCGCCGCACCACGGATGCTCCCTCCGAAGACGAGGATGAAGCGCGCCTCTCCGTCACCCACTGGCAAGTGGTGCAACGGGCCGCTGGCTGCACGCTGCTCAAGATCCGCATGGAATCCGGACGGAAGCACCAGATCCGCGTGCACCTTTCCGAACTCGGTCACCCCATCTGCGGCGATGAGCGCTACGGCGCGCGCACCAATCCCATCGGGCGCGTGGCACTCCACGCAGCCGAGCTGACGCTCCGTCATCCCGCCACTGGTGAGCTGACGACCTTCGCCAGCCCGCCACCGGATGCCTTCCTCGCCGCTGCGGGCACGAGCCGCGAGAAGCTGCAGGTTGCCAAGCGAGCCGCCGCAAGGGAGTTGGACGCTCCCGCGGAGAAGCCGAAGACGCGCATGGCCACGGGCTGGGATGCGGTGGCTCCGTGGTACGCCACGCTCGTTGAAGAGAAGCGCAGCGCGCCCCTCGATGAAGTGGTGATGCCGGGGACACTCGCTCTCGTCGCGCCCAAGCGGGGCGAGCGCATCCTCGACCTCGCCTGTGGTGAAGGCACCTTTGCACGAAGGCTGGCCGCCTCCGGCTGTCGCGTCACGGGCCTCGATGCCTCGCAGGAACTCATCGACCTCGCGCTGCAACGCAGCGGCCCCGTCGAATACCGCGTGCACGACGCGCGCGACCTGAAGGGCGCCGGCCTCGGCACCTTCCACGCCGTGAGTTCGGTGATGGCCCTCATGAACATGGACCCGCTTGATCCCGTGTTCGAAGGCATCGCCAGCCTTCTCGAACCGGGCGGCCGCTTCATCGGCGTGATCCTGCATCCCGCCTTCCGCGCCCCGCGCCAGACCTCCTGGGCCATGGAGCGTGGTGAACGCGGCGTGCGCCACTTCCGTCGCGTTGATGGCTATCTCTCTCCGGGACAATTCGAGATCGTGATGAACCCGGGCGCGGTCGCCCGCGGCGCGAAACCCGTCACCACATGGACCTTCCATCGTCCACTGCAGCACTACGTGCGCGTGATGGCGCGCCACGGTCTCTTCCTTGATGCTCTTGAGGAGTGGCCCGTCACGCGCGTCGCCCGCGATGACGCCGCCATGGCCCATCTGCAACGCGAGATCCCGCTCTTCCTCGCCTTCCGCGCGCGCCGCGGCAGTTGAGCGCGACGCGCACACCTGCGTTGCGTCACACCGCGCATCGCAAGACTCCTTGACGCGCGAAGTTTGCGCGTGCTAGAGACTCCGTGCTTCGTCCAAACACCGGCCAAGCCCGGAGATTAATACTGTGCAAACTATTAGTACCACCCCCCCCCCGCAACTTCCATGCACCCCACGCGCTGACTGAGAGCGCATTCCCTGCGCCCCGCTTGCGCGCGCATTGCGCGCCCATACTCGCGATGCTCGGCGCATGTCTGGCACTCGCAGTACTGAGTCCGACTGCCCTCCCCGCGCAGATTGATCAATGGGCACTGCGATTCACCAGCACGCAGCTGGCATTTCCGCACCATGCGATCATGCATACGGGCGCTACCGCGACGCTTGAGTATTGGGTGCGGAAATCCGCCATTGGCGGACAAAACGTTAGTCTCGTGCTAGAGCGCTATCTGGGAAGTACCGAACACAAGGGACTCTACGCCGCGCCGAACAACAATGTTCAGGCCATTTATGCTTGGGGCCCATGGCCAGAGGTCACATCATCGGCACCAGTTCTATCGGATCAATCATTTCATCACGTGGCCTTCGTGCGTCGTCCCGGTGGCAGTTGGTCCACGCATCTCGATGGCATCATTCTGGGATCGGGAGGACCATGTGGCAGTTGCCAAGTCATTCAAGGTGCAACTCCAACCTACCTCGGCACCCATTCCTGGTTGCCTCCTAACCTGAATCCTGTTGGCTACTGGGATGTGCGCGCTGCGCGATGGTCCAGTGTCGAACGCTATGCAGCCACTGGTAGCTTCGTGCCTCAAATGGTCTGGACTCCCGATGCCGGCACGGCATTACTCTTGCAACTTGAAGAGGGTTCCGGCAACACCGTATTCGATTCCGGTCCTGCCGCGCAGATCGGCACCATCAGCGGCAATGTGCAATGGGTGAATGTGAGTCCATTCCCCTGCACGCCCGGAACTGGCGCCACACTCTGCGGCCCATCCAGCCTCACGCTCCCCACGGGCATGACATGGTCCCTCGATTCTCCGGCCATCAATGCGCCGCTGTTCGTCTTCGCTGACACTGCACTGGCTGCGCATCCCATCGGGCCCGGTGGAATCTGGGGCACCACTCAGGTCGGTTTCACCCCGCTGCTCATCGCCCTCGCAGATCCCACCAGCACCTTCGGCTTCGCACCTGGCCTGCCCGCCACCAACGCCCAAGGTGACTGGTTCCTCAACCTCACCATCCCGCTCATTCCCGGTCTCACCGGCATCACCTGGCACACCGAGGCCTACGTGATGAGCTTCGCCGCCCCGAACGGCTTCTTCTTCCAATCCAACCTCCTCAGCACCACCCTCAACTAGCTCACCTCACCTGCGCCCTCTGCGTCTGCTGCTTGCGCACGAGGGCGCGGGATTCGAGGAGCACGGCGCGGAGGATGCGGCGCAGCGCTGCGGGTGAATAGCCCCCGCCAACGGCGCTGAAACGCTTCGCCATGGCGCGTTCACGCGCAGGATCGAGAGCGGGGAGCTTGGCGACAGCCTTGAGAGTGCCGATCGCGATGACAAGTTGCGCGCGCTGTTGCAACACCCGCGCGAGCAGTCCGTTCAGGGCGTCCACGTGGCGGCGCAGGCGCGCCACTTTGCGTACTGCGTCTGCGTGCGAGAGAGGCTTGGCGCCTGAGTTTCTTCGGGTCGTCACTGTTAGTCTCGTTTCATGCGGGATCACGCTGTCTCACAACTTCCGGAACTCCTCGCCCCCGCTGGGTCGGAGGAAGCACTGCACGCGGCGCTCCAAGGCGGCGCCGATGCTGTCTACTTTGGGCTGGACACCGGCTTCAACGCAAGGGCCCGCGCCGCCAACTTCCGGGTGGAGACCCTTGCCTCCACTTGCCGCCGCATCCATCGCGCGGGGGCGAAGGCCTATCTGGCCTTGAATACCCTCGTCTTCGAGGTGGAACTTCCGGTCATCGAGCGCCTCATCGTGGCGGCAGCGGAAGCAGGTGTGGATGCCCTCATCGTGCAGGATCCGGCAGTGGCGCTGCTCGCGCAGGCCCGCGCCCCGAGCCTCGCGATTCATGCCAGCACGCAGATGACCATCGCCAGTACGGAGGCAGCGCGCTTCGCGGCGGGCCTCGGCGCCACGCGGGTAGTGCTGCCGCGGGAACTCTCGCTCTCCGAGATCAAGACCTTCACCGCCAGTTCTCCCATCGCGGCAGAGGTGTTCGTGCATGGCGCCCTCTGTGTTGCGTGGAGTGGGCAGTGCCTCACCTCGGAAGCGTGGGGCCAGCGCTCCGCAAACCGCGGGCAGTGCGCGCAATCCTGCCGCATGCCCTACGACGTGGTGTTGGACGGCACGGTGCGCGAGAACGCGGACTTGAAGTACCTCCTCTCGCCCCTTGATCTCGCAGCCCTGCCGCTCCTCGATGAGTTGCGCCAACTTCCGCTGGCTGGACTGAAGATCGAAGGCCGTCAAAAAGGCCCTGCCTATGTCGCCACTGCCGTGCGCGCGTGGCGCGAGGCGCTCGATGGCGGAGCGGCACCGACCCAAGAATCCCTCGCGCGAGCCATGACCTCCATGGCGCTCGCGTACTCGCGCGGTTTCTCGCCTGGATTCCTCGGCGGCAGCAATCACCAGCGTCTGGTGGAAGGACGCTTCCCGAAGCACCGCGGGCTGTACATCGGGCGCGTGCTCGAAGTGGACATCGAAGGCAACAAGGTTCTGGTGGCGCGCGATCCGGATGGCCGCCCGTGGACCGGAGCACAGTTCGGCGGAGAGCGGGAGCTCGGGCCGGTGGGCGATACCTCTGTAGCCATTGATGGCGCTCCCTGGCGTGACCTCGATGGCTTCACTGCCGTCGATTCCGGCACCGGCATCGTGTTCGATGCGGGGCACCCAGAAGACGACAACGAACCAGGCGGCATGGTGCGCGCCGTGCGCACAGTGGGCCGCCATCTCGAACTCCGCTTTGGCGAACCGGGACCGGATCTCACGCGCGTGCGCGCCAATGAGCGCGTCTTCGCCACCATGAGCCCCGAGACCATGAGCCTCACGCAGGCCGCTGGCCATGCGCCCGACCCGCTCGGCCGCAACTGGATCGACCTTGAAGTGGCGGGTGGCCTCGGCGCACCGCTCTCCGTGACTGCGCGCACGGCCACAGGCACCGCCAGTGTGTGTTCCCCGATGGCCCTCGAAACCGCGCGTGGTCGCGGTCTCGATGCAGACCTCCTCCGCGACAAGCTCGGCACCTTCGGCGGCACGCTCTTTCACTTGCGCGCTCTCGATGTGCGGGCCTTCGGTTCGGGACTGCATCTGCCCGTGACTGCATTGAAAGACCTCCGTCGCCAGTTGGTGGAGGCGCTGGAGCCCGCCGCTGCAAGAGGCCCGGTGCACAGCGTGTTGCCCGACGATGCGTTGCCGCGTCTGAAGGCGGAGGCCAAGGCAGCGGAGCAGCCCACTGCTCCCCAGCAGAACCCGTTGCTCGTTCCCCTTGTCCGCACGCTCGGACAGCTGGATGCCGTGCTCGCGACGGATCTCCCGGAGGTCGAACTCGACTTCATGGACTTCACCGGCCTCGGCAACGCAGTGAAGCGTGCGCGCGGCAGCGGAAAGCGCGTCACCATCGCCACGGTGCGCGTGCAGAAGCCCAGCGAGGAAGCGTATGACCAGCGCATTGAAGCACTCGAACCTGATGCGGTGCTGGTGCGCCACTTCGGCGCGGTGATGCACTTCAGCGAACACCCCTCACGCGTGCTGGTGCATGGCGACTTCTCCCTGAACGTCACCAATTCGCTCACCGCAGCGCATCTCCTCGGGCTCGGGCTCCAGACCGTCACCGCTGCCCATGACCTGGATGAGGCGCAATTGCTCGCGCTGCTCGATGCCGTGGATGCCGCGCGCATGAGCGTGGTACTGCGCCATCGCATTCCCACCTTCCACACCGAGCATTGCGTGTACGCGCACCTGCTCTCGAACGGCAAGGACTTCCATTCCTGTGGTCGGCCCTGCGATGAACATCAGCTCGCGCTCCGCGATCATCTCGGCCGCGAACATCCGATCATCGTGGATGTGGGCTGCCGGAACACCGTGTTTCACTCCGAGGCAACCACCAACGCGCCGCTCGTGCCGGTGCTTCTCGCTCGCGGGGTGCGACGCTTCCGAGTGGAATTCGTGCGTGAATCCGGCGCGGACGTCGCCCACACTCTGGAGGGGTTCGCGCGCCTCCTCGCTGGTCGCATTCCGCCCGACGAAGTGGTGCGCAAGCTCGACCTCGTCATCCAGCAAGGCGTGAGTCCGAAGAGCATGGAAGTCATGGTCTGACGCATTGGAATCGGGACCGAGCCGTGTGCGGCTCGCCGCTGGCGTTTGCCTCGTGGCGCCGGTGCGCGCTGAAGTTCAGCCCTTGCCGCCGGCAGCGGGCGGTATCTTCTTCTCCTCAGGAGGCGCGAGGAGTTTCTTGATGGCCGCTTCGAGGGCCGCGGGATCGAAGCCCTTCGGGCCGGGAGCGCCAACGAAGGAGAAACGCCCCTCCGTGTCGACGAGAAACAAGCGATCCGGCCACGCGGCGTAGTTCCTGCTCGCAGCATCATCGAGACCGTCCACTGCCATGGGGAGGCTGCCGAGCTTCAGAGCAACACAACACTCCTTCGCGAGCTGAATGCGCTCCGCCACGCTCACCGGTTCCTCGATGACGCGCTCGCCCACAGGGCCCATTGGGCTCTTTGAATCCACCGCATGAGCCTCGCGGATGTAGACAAGGCGGAACTCCACCTGGTCCTTCATGGCCTCGAACAACTCATGCAGCCGACCGGCTGCAGCGCGGAAGGGGGGTCAAGTCCACGACCCGAAAATGAGCGCGACGGGCTTCTTGCCACGCCAATCCGCAAGGCGAAACTCCGTCTTGCCATCGAGTGCGGTGGCCGTGAGTGCTGGAGCCAGCGCACCCACTTCGAGTTGCGGCGCTGCGCCGCGCACGGCTTTCTCGTCCCGCCGCTCACGCTGTGCTGCGGGAGCTTCTCCATCGCGAGCATCGAGGACGCCATCCCCGTTGCGATCCAAGGCGCTGAAGCGCGCGGCACCTCTCGGATACTCCTTCGCGCTCACATGTCCGTCGCCATCCTTGTCGTAGGTCTTGAGAATCCAGGCGTAGGTGTCAAAGCGTCCGGGCCGCTCAACTCGCCGCCCGGCCTGCGCTTGCACCGTCAGGGCGAGCGCACACACCAGCAACACTGCAGGGACATGGCTCATGATCCGCTCCTTGGCCGAGCTACGCGCGGAATGCGCAGGGCTTTCACTCTGCAGTGGCGAGAAAGACCGGCGCGTGTTCCAGTCCCTTCAGCACGGCCGCGATCCGCTCAGCCGCAACCACATCCTTCTTCCCGGTCCAGCGCGCACGGATGAGCCGGTTCCGCGCCGTGTGTTCGAGAGGCACAAACTCGATGACCTCGGTCTGCCAGCCGCGGCTCCGCAGCCACTCCGCGCGGAGGGCATCAGTGAGCACTGCCGCGTAGTCCTCGCGCAGGATGCCCGCGCTCATCAGCGCATGACCGGGCCCGAGGAGTGGCTTCATTTCTCGATGACAACAAGGCACGAGCGCCATCACGCGCGCTTCCGCTTGCACGGCGGCCTGCATCGCTTCGTCCGTGGCCGTGTCGCAACCATGCAGCGAGATGACCAGATCTGCCTGCTGCGGCAAGGCCATTTCCGCCGTCGGACTGGTGAGAAACTCCGCGCCCTTCAAGCCAGCGCGTCTGGCGAACTCGCGACAGCGCCCGATCGCAACCGCATCGCGGTCGAAGCCAAGCAGCCGCGCGCGGCGTCCCCTGCGTTCAACCGCATGCAACAGCAGGAGCCCCATCCAACTCCTCCCGCAGTTGGCATCCACCAGCACGAGTTCGCGTGAGGCGTCCTCCGGCAGCAGTGGCACAAGCAACGAGAGGGCGTGGCGGATCTGCTGGAACTTGCGGCGCGCATCCGCGGCAAGGCTGCCCTGCTTCGTGAGCAAGCCGAGGGCCTCAAGGATCTTCCGGTCACGAACTTCATCGAGAACGGCGCCAGCGGCTGGCGTTTCTGGCTGCTCGCGGGGCTCTTTCATGCAAGCTTCATGCCATGCGGGCGCGCGCGGCGCAAGCGGGGGCTTGAATGTCCGCCCCTCCCATGGCGAGATGCGCACTCCGAAAAGGACTTCCTCCATGCCACGCTGCGCACTCACTCTGTTCGTCCTGTTCGTCGCTGCGTGCGCGGACCCGCGAGTCGGCCCAACCGATGACGGCGCCCACTTCGTCAACACCCTGCAACGCATCGAGCCAGCGGGGCCGACGCTCTTTCTCGAAGGCCGGCCGGTGGATGCCGTGCTCGCGCCAGACGGCAAGCATGTGCTCACCAAGGAATCGAAATCCATCACCCTCTGGCGGCTCTCACCCTTCGAATGCGTGACGAAGCTCGACTTCCCGAGTGCTGGCGCATCGCCCCTCGGCATTCTCTTTCGCGACGCGACGCATGTGCTCGTGACGGACAGCCAAGGTCACATCCACGAAGCAGAGCTCGCCAAGTCCGTGCTGCGCTGGACCCGCAAGCTCAAGTGCCCGGAGCCAGGCGTGGGCGGACATGCGCACCCCTGCGGCATGGCTCTCGCTGATGGCGGCGCCACGCTGCTCGTCGCGCTCTCCCGCAACAACTCTCTCGGTGTGGTGGATCTCTCCACATGGACCTTCAGCCACGAGATTCCAGTGGGAGCCGCTCCCCGCGATGTCGCCGTGGATGCCACCGGCCGCGCTTGGGTGAGCGATTGGGCGGGTGGCCCGCCTCTCAGTGGACAACCCGGGGCCACTTCCGCAGGCACTCTCATCGCGGTGGACCATCGCGGCATAGCCTGCAGTGGTTTCGTTTCCGCGGTGGACCTCTTGGCGCGCCGCGAACTCGTGCGCGTGCCAGTAGGGCTGCATCCAGGCCGCCTCAGTTTCGATGGCGGTCAGCTCCTGTTCGTCTCGAACGCCCACTCCGACACGGTCTCCGTCATCGACACAGTGCGCGCCGCTGTCATCAACACCATCGCGGTGGAACCGGTGGAAGGCCTCGCCTTCGGTTGCACCCCTCTCGGACTCGCGTTCGACAAGTCAGCGCGCGTCCTGAGTGTGACCCTTGCCAACACGAATGTGGTGGAGAGTTTCAAGATCAGCGCCGACGGCAAGAGCCACGAGCGCGTGAGTCTGCTGCCCACAGGCTGGTATCCGGCTGCACTGGCGCTCACACCGGCCGGACTATTCGTCGCCAACACCAAGGGCATCGGCCCGCGGAACGCGCGCAACGAAGCGGGTGAGTTGAGCTTCAACACCCATCGCCCTCAAGGCAGCGTGACCTTGCTGGCAAGTGACCTCGTCGCCCGCGGAGCCGCAGCCCTTTCGGACCGCGCGCTCCGTGATGCTCGCGTGGAAGAGGCTTTCAAGGCGGCGCACCCGGCTCCAATGCAGACGCGTGTGCGCGCCGTGCCGCGCGGTCCGGGCGAGACTTCCCCCATCCGGCACGTGGTCTACATCATCAAGGAGAACCGCACCTACGATCAGGTTTTCGGGGATCTCCCGCAGGGTGACGGCGATCCGCGCCTGTGCATCTTCCCGCGCGCCATCACTCCGAATGCCCACGCCCTCGCCGAAGAATACGTGCTGCTCGACAACTACTACTGCAACGGTGTCTTGAGTGCCGACGGCCACTCGTGGGCAACCGAGGGCTACGCCTCCGATCACCTCGAGCTTTCTTTCGGAGGCTTCACGCGTTCGTACACCTTTGGGGATGACGCGGCAGCGCATTCACCGAAGGGCCACATCTGGAACCTCGTGCTCGAGCACGGACTTTCGTTCCGCAACTTCGGTGAGCTCGTGCACACGGAGTTCTCCGTGAAAGGGATGAACTGGACGAAGATGCGCGCGGCCGAGAAAGAGGGCGCGCTGCCGCTCACCCACGAGATCCACATTGATCATCTCCGTGATGTGACTGAGCCCGGTTCTCCTGGCTGGAACATGGGTGTTCCTGACAATCTCCGCGCAGATGTGTTCATCAAGGCGCTGGCACGCTTCGAGCAGGAAGGGCGTTTCCCGAATCTTGTGACCATCTATCTGCCGAATGATCACACGGTGGGCACAAGTCCCGGCGCACCGACACCCCGCGCCCATGTGGCTGAAAACGATCACGCCCTCGGGCGCATCGTCGATGCGCTCAGCCATTCCCGCTTCTGGCCGGAACTCGCCATCTTCGTGAACGAGGACGACCCGCAAAACGGATTCGATCACGTGGATGGACATCGCTCGCTCTGCCTCGTGGTCTCACCGTGGTCACGCCGTGGCGCAGTCAGTTCGCGCTTCGCGAATCAGACCAGCGTGCTGCACACCATCGAGGCCATCCTCGGTCTGCCACCCATGCACCAGCTTGACGCCATGGCGCCTCTCATGGACCACTGTTTCGCGGATGCGCCGGACCTGAGGCCCTTCGTATTGAAGCCTGCCACTGTGGACTTCGACGAACTCAATCCCGATCCCAAGAGCGCCGCCCAGAAGAAACTTGCTGACCTGTCCCTTGCTCAAGACCTCTCACGCCCTGACTGCGCCAATGATGACGAACTCAACCTCATCCTCTGGCACGCCATGCGCGGCGACGAGCCCTACCCCGCCGAGTGGGCCGGCCCCCACGGCCGCGGCCTCAAATCCCGCGGCCTCACCCTCACCGCCACCTCCGATGATGAGGAAGAGCGGGAAGCGCGAGAGGAACAAGAGAATGCAGAAGAGCGGCGCCGATCGGGGGATCGACGCCGCTCTGATGGACAGGAGATGAACCCGGAGCTCAGGGCTCCGAGGTGATGGTCTGGAGCATGTCTGAGAGATAGACCATGCCGTTGCCGGGGCAGACAGCGGCCCACTGCACGTAGACACCAAAGCCCGGCGGCATGACGAGGGGCGCATTCAGGAAGGCGTTACCGAAGGCATCCGTGGGAAGCACGATGGTCGTCGCGGTGCCAGGATTCAGCCAGAGGTTCGAACCCGAGGGCAGCACGATCGGTGCCCCAAGGAACCCGAGATCAAGGGCAAGCAGCACGGCAGCGGCCAGAGGACCGTTGGCGAGACGCAGCTGGAAGCCCATGTTGCCGCTGTAGACAGGCGTGTTCACCGTCGCATCCATGGTCATGGCACCGCACACCGCACCCTGCGGACGCTCCGCGGGCAGCGCAACGAATGCGAGGCCTTGAGCCGCGGGATTGGCCAACGGCACCGCGAAACCGGTTGGGAAATGCCGAGCCGTGTTGTTGTAGGAGATGTAGAGCGGCTTGCCCGGTGCGGACGAATCCATTGCGAGACCCGTGGCCGGGGCGACAGGCGCGAACGGCGGCAGCGCGATGCCGAGGAGCACGCCCGCAGCAGTGAATCGGCAGATGCGGCTGTCTTCGACAACGGCGAGCACTTCGCCGGTCCCCTGGTCGAACTCAAGCCCGGTGAGCTTGGTGGCCATGCCCACGAAGGGCCCTGCGAAAGGCCCCGAGAGAATGGCACCAGTGGCGGAGTTCACTTCCGCGATGGCCCAGCCATCCGTGGCCCAGAGCGAGCCCGTTGTGTCGTTGCAGGCGAGCCCAGTCACCTGATTGAAGCCCGCGGGATTCGGCAGCACACCAAATGGGCCAACACCCGGAATGACACCCGGCAGCGACATGCGCACGAGCTGCGTGCCGTTGCTGTAGTAGACGCGACGGCGCACCTGATCCACCGCCATGCCACCCATGGGAAAACCAGTGGCAGGCAGCGGCACGAGAGTGAGGTTCGTGCCCACAATGCCACCCATCGGCATGGCGGGAGAGAGCGAGTAGCTGCGTGCGTACTCCTGCGCAGCAGCGCTGTGGTACGAAACGAGACACTGGGCCTCGAGGGTGATGTTGATGACAAGGGCCAACGTGAACATGAGTGCGGTGCGCATGGAAGAGTCCTCCGGGGTGTTGGGAATCAAGTACCCATAGATGGACCACGCGCGACGTTTCACATGACCTGCACAAAACGCCACACGGCGGTGCCCTCCGAGGAGAACACCGCCGCGTGCGTTCAACCATGGTTGATCAGGATGCGCTCAGGGCTCCGAGATGCGGATCTGCAGGAGATCGGAGCAGTAAACCAGACCTCCGAGCGGACACACGGCAATCCACTGTGCGTAGGCGAGGAATCCCGGCGGTGGGAAGAGCGGAATGGCGAGCGACGCATCGCCGGTGGGGCTGGTGGGCAGCGGGAAGGGCAGCAGCGTGACGCTCCAGGGATTCAGCCAGAGATTCGAACCCGAGGGCAGCACGATCGGGATCGGGAGATAGCTGAAGTCGATCCCGAGGACCGCGACCGCGGACGGAGGCCCGCCGGAAAGTTCGAGCTGCCAACCCATGTTCCCGGAGTACTCGGGGCTGTTCACCCAAGCATCCATGGGCATGGGTGTGCAGACGGCGCCTTGCGAGAGCGTCGCGGGCAGTGCCACACAGGCGAGCCCCTGAGTGCCACCGTTCAGGATCGGAAACACTCCGCCAGTATTCATGCGGATGGCGATGTTCGTGTAGGAGATGTAGAGCGGCTTGCCGTTCGCAGAGGAATCCTGCGCGAGGCCGGTGGCAAGGCCCGGCGGCACGAAGGTGGGGAACAGGATGCCGAGTTGCACGCCCGCAGGTGTGAAGCGGATGACGCGGCTGTCCTGCACGAGTGCGAGCACTTCGCCGGCACCCTGGTCGTATTCAAGGCCGGTGAAGCGGATGATCGAGCCTGCGAATGGACCGGTGAAGAGATTGAGCGTCGAGCCCGAGAAGGGATCAAACTCCATGATGCTCCAGCCATCCGTCATCCACAGGGTTCCGGTCACACTGTTGCACGCGAGGCCCGTAAGAGGCCCGAAGAACGCAGGCCACGGCACAGGTCCGAAGGGTCCCACACCCGTGCCCGTTTCGGGCAGCGGCATGCACATGAGCTGCGTGCCGTTCGTGTAGTAGAAGTTGCGTCGCACCTGATCCACCGCCGCTCCCCCCATCGGGAAGCCCGTGCCGGGCAGCGGGAACATGGTGGGCAACGCATTGAAGATGCCGCCCGCCGGGGCGACGGGCGACTGAGCGCCTGCACGCACGTAGCTGACCGGCGATGTGCTGGCGTAGCCAACAAGGCACTGCGCGTGAACCGGCGCCAGAAGCGCGACAAGAACAAGAAGTTTGCTGAGCGTTTTCATGGTGGTCTCCTGCTGTCCGCGGCTTTGCGGATCACGTGCCCATAGGAGCCTGCCCCAGCACCTTGCAAACGAGTCGCTGGAAGTGCTTGATGATGAACAATCCGCGCGCTTTCCGTGCGTCTCTGCAACGATGCCGCGTCGGGGCGGCGTCAGGAGGTGCGCGCGCAGCGCCGTCAGACCCGGCGCAACATGACGAGGGCCACGCAGAGCAGCGCCGCGGCGAGCGCGAAAGGTGCGCCCGGCCCCGCGGCGAAATAGAGCCACGCCGCGGAGAAAGGACCGACAGCTCGACCAAGCGCGCCGACGCTGCGGAAAGCCCCGAGCGCAAGCCCTTGGGCGTGTTCCGGTGCGCGCAGCGACACAAGCGCCGAGAGCGTTGGCGAAATGCAACCGACACCAAGAGCGATCAGCGTGATCCCCGTGATCAACAGCACCGGTGATGCCGCTTCACTCACAACAGCCACGAGAATGTTCCCCGGCACGATCAGCGCAAACCCGGCGAGGGCGACGCGCTTCTCTCCCAGCCGGGGCACAAGACGCCTGACGATGCCGCCCTGCATCATCACGGATGTGATGCCCAGCCAGACCATGGCCAGAGCAGTCTGGATGGCGTCCCAGTGAAGCGCATCCTTCAGGAGAAACACCAGCGTGCTCTCGAAGGCCGCGAACGCGCTCATGAAGATGAGCCAGAGCACATTGATGCGCGCGACACCTTGGCCGAGCTTCCGCGAAAATAGCGCCACGGGATTGGCGCTGCGCACAAGTGCCTCACGCTGCACATGAGCACCGAGACTTTCCTTGAACCCGCGTGAGAGCTGGTAGAGATTGAGAGCCGAGAGCAACGCGGCGAGTGCCGCGGCCGTCGAGAACTCGTTGAGGGCGAACCACCCCGCGCCGAGTGCGGGCATGGGCAGCAACGTGCTGATGCCACCGAGGGCCGGCCCAACGAGAAACCCCAGCCCGACGCTCGCACCCATGAGCCCCATGCCGCGCGTGCGTTCTTCGCGGCTGGTCAGATCGGCGATAGCGGCCGAGGCCACGCTGATGTTGGCCGCCGCACTTCCGCACAAGAGCCGCGAGAGCACGAACAACTCGAAGCGCCCCGCGAACACCCAGAGCAGATAGCCCCCGAGGCTCATGGACACCGTGATGAGCAGCACACGCCGTCGGCCGCGCGTGTCGCTCATGCGCCCCCAGAAGGGCGTGAGCGCAAATTGCAGCAACGAGAATGCCGCAGCGAGAAGCCCACCGAAAAAGGCTGCGTTGCGCGTCGGATCGCTGACTCCGAAGAGCTGCTCAGTGCCATCTTGCAGCAGGCGCAGCAGCCCCGAGTGCTGCGCGCCGTAGTGGTCCATGAGACGCGCGTACAGCGGGAAGACCAAGCTGAATCCCGCGAGGTCGAGGAACAGCGTGAAGAGCAGCGGGCTGGTGCGGCGGAAGAGGGACAAGGGGCAGGATTCTAGACGCGCGACAGGTTGGCGCCAGCGCACAGGAATGACAGAACTCGCTGCGCAACAAACGCGAACAGCGAGCGTTACAGTGCCACACAGGGATGGAAACTCCACGACCGAGAGCTGGATTCGGAATCCTCGCCGCGTTCCGCGCCCGGCGAGCAGTGGAGGCCGCACGCCGTGCCCTCATCGCCGGAGACGCCACGCGCGCTGAATCCCTGCTGGCGCCGCTCATCGCTCTCCAACTCCGCAATCCGGAGTGGGAGTGGCTCATGGGGCGCGCACGAGAACTGCAGGGCCAGTTGGATGGAGCGGAGAGCTCCTACGCGGCGGCGCTCGCCATCGATCCGCGGCACACCGAAGCCGGGCGCGCCCTGCAACAGATCAAGGCCCTCCGCTGGAAGCCGGTCATGGCGGCTTGGCATCTCTACACTGCAGGGCGCACTCTCGAAGCATCGCACGCCTTCGCCGCCGCACTCCATGACGTGACGACGGGTGCCGCGTTGAAGCCGGAGATCTGGATCGGTCTCGGCTGGTGTCACCACTCCCTTGCAGATGCAGCCAGCGCCGCTTGGTGCTTCCGGAAGGCCACCGAGCTTGAACCCGGCTCTGCACGCGCGCTGCTCGGCCACGGAATCGCGTGCTACCTCGGCGGCTGGATCGACGACGCCGAGGCCTCGCTCGCCGCAGCAGAACTCGCGAACCCTGCGATGCACGAGGCCGCAAGCTTCCGTGGTTGGTGTGCCTACACGCGCCAGCAATACACCGAAGCACTGGGGCACTTCGAACGCGCGCACAAGACCCAGCCTCTCTCCGCAGACCCGCTCTGGGGCATCGCATGGAGCCGTTCGCAACTCGGTGAGCACGGCTGGACACCATTCTCCGCAGCGGTGACGGCGGGTGTCATGCACCCCGCACGCTCTGATCTGGTGAACATCCTCGCCGTTTCCGCCGCTGCGGATGAACTGCGCCTGCTCCTCGCCACCAAGCTCCTTGATGCGGGCGCGCCCGCCGAGGCACTGCCCTTCGCGGAGGCCGCACTCAGCCGGGGTCGCACTGGTGCAGGCGTACTGGCTGCACGCGCGTTGTTGCAAGTGCGCCGCGTCGAGGAAGCTCGGCAACTGCTCGCCTCCATCGCCGCGCAGGAACTCGATGCCGCCTTTGATGAGCAATGGGCCGACGGGGACGGCATCCTGCACCCGGTGAGCACCACGGCGCGAGAGCTTCTCGCCCGCGCGGAGAACACAAACGGCAATCCGGAACGCGCCCTCGAACTGGCCCGTGCCTGCCTTGCGCGCAGACCGGAACACGGCGCCGCAGCACTTCAGCTCGCACACGCGCTGGCAGCCACCGGTCAACTTGTTGCGGCCCGCGAACAGCTCGCGCTCATCAGCCATCCGCAACCTCTCGCTCGCGCCGCCGCGGATCTGCTCGCCAGCCTGCGTGTGCGCGACGAAGAACCATGGTTCAGCGCCCTGCAAGCTCACATTGCGGGGGACGATGCTGCCGCGCAGCAGCATCTCGCGTCCCTGCCCGCCGACGATCCGCGCCGCCAGCACCTTGAAACACGCTGGGCTGCGTCGCCGCAACCCTCACCCACCCACAGCCCCCTCACGGAGCCGACACTTGCCGAGGCCAAAGAAGCCCACCATCGCCATCACGGGTCTTGAGGGCAGGGACAATCCCTACCCCGGACTCGCCGTCGCACGCGCCCTCCGCGCGGCGCGGAAGGACAAGATCCGCATCCTCGGGCTTGCCTACGACCCGTCGCTCACCGGCGTGTTTCGTCGTGACCTCTTTGATGCCGTGTACGTGACACCACTCCCGTCGGACCAACCGGGCGTGCTGTTGAAGCGCCTGGACGAGATCCACGCACAGGATCCCATCACGGGTTTCATTCCCACGCTCGACAGCGAAGTTCCGCTGTGGACTCGCATCCAGAGTTCCTTCGACGAACGCGGCTGGAAGACCATGCTGCCTCCGCATGCGGCCGTGCTTGCGCGCTCGAAAGCGCGCTTGGCCAACTTCTGCAAGGAGCACGGATTTCAGACTCCGCGCACCGAACCCGTCGGTGATGTAGATGCCTTCTTCGCGCGCAAAGACTGGAAGCTCCCGGTCTTTCTGAAGGGGCCCATCGCCGATGCGGAGCGCGTCACCAACCTCGAGGAAGCGCGCCTTGCTCACGCGCGGCTTGCCGCGGCGTGGGGATTCCCCGTACTTGCCCAGGAACCGCTCTGCGGTCATGAATTCGATGTGGCCGCGGTGGCCGATCATGGTCGCCTCGATGCCGCGGTCACCATCCGCAAAGTGGTCCTGAGCACGCTCGGCAAAGCCGTCGCTGCGGAGGTAGTGGAAGAAGAAGGGGCTCTCAAGCTCGCGCGCGAACTCGTGCGCGCCATCAAGTGGCATGGCCCTCTCGAACTCGAGCTCATGAAATCCGATGAGGACGGTTCATTTCACCTCATCGAGATCAATGGTCGCTTCCCCGCATGGGTCGGCATGACCCCGGGTGCTGGACTCAATCTCCCCGAGCGCGTGCTCGCGCGCCTCCTCGGCGAAGTTCCGCCACCCGCTGGCAATGCCAGAAAGGGCACGCTCTTCTTCCGCACAAGCCGTACCACCATCGGCCGGATCGATGACCTCGCCGCGCTGCAAACGAAAGGACGCCTCTGATGCTCACGCGCGCCGCCGTTCTTCTTGCGTTACTCGCAATTCTGATTCCAGCGCAGGACACCAAGAAGAACTCGTGGGACTGGTTCCGCGAGCGCGACTATGAGCGCGCCCTCGACGGACTCACCCAGGACAACAAGCTCTATCCGAAGACCGCCGCCATCATCGATGGCATGGGTTGGTGCGAGTACTTCCTCGGCCGCATGGACAAGGCCGAGAAGCTCTTCAAGGAAGCGCTCATCGCGGACGCGAACTACAAGTGGAGCAAGCAGGGCCTCGATCTCGTGGCGGGTGCCCGCAAGGCTCCCATCGACGCAGCGCGGGCCCTGCTCGCAGCTGGTTCGTTCCGCGAGGCACGCGCAGCCTTCGCCGATGCCCACGAAGCCAAGCTCTCAGCGGCCATGCTCTCCGAACTCAGCGCCGGCGAAGGCTGGAGCCTCTATTGGCAAGCGCTCTATGACGATGCCATCCGCTGCTTCCAACGCGCGGCCCGCGAAGCCGCAGAACTCGCAGATGCGCAGCGCGGCATCGCGTGGTGCCTCTACGCCAAGGGCCAGTGGTCCGAAGCCGTGGCGCCTTTGAAGCATCTGCTGAAAGCGGAACCCGCCGATGCGGATGCGCACATGATCCTCGCTTGGTGCCATTACTGGCGCAAGCAGTACGGCGACGCCGGGAAGGCCTTTGAAGCATCTTCCAAGCTGCTGCCGGAGAATTCAGCTCCCTTTACCGGACTCGCCTGGTGCGCTGAGCAGCAGTCGCGCACGGCCGACGCACTCGCCCATTTCTGCAACGCGCTGCGCCGCGATCCGAGTGTGCTGGGTGCGGAACTCAACACCCTGATCGGGCAGCGCGGCGAATGGCGCTCCCTCTATGCCGCCGCCGCCATCGGCTGGTTGCGCCTCAAGCGGCCGAGCGACGCTCTCGCCATCATCGCCTTGTGGCCTGAGAGCGAGCAGAGCGGTGAAATCCTGCTCGCGGCTGCGGTCGCTCAACTGCGCCTTGGCAATCTCGAGGCAGCACGGAAGGCTCTGGTGGCAGCTCAGGGCCGGAACGCCACAAGCGTGGACTTCGGATTGCAACGTGTCGATGGCACCTTTGCCACATCAGCCACCAGCCCAGCCCACGTGGAAGGCTGGATCCTCCTTGCGGAAAGCAAGGCTGCCGATGCCACGCGCGCGTTCCTCGGAACAGCGACAGACAAGAACTCCCAGATCGAGGCCTCGCTCGGTCGCGGGTGGGCCGCCTTTGCGGAACGTCCACTGACAGCCGAAGGCCCCTTCAAGGAAGCACTCGCACTCTTCCCGGAAAGCATGGACGCCGCGAGTGGCCTGTCCGCGGTGCGCCAATGGAGGATGGCCGAATTCGATGCAGCAGCCACCATGCTCGCCAGCAGCGCGGCCGATGCGCTGGCAGCCATCGAGAAGATCCAGAGTTCCACGGACGGTCGCTTTCCTCCAGAAGAAAACCATCGTCTGCATGTGCTCCATTCCTGGGCGCTGAAGACTCTCGGTCGCAGGGACGAGGCCAAGGCCGCGCTCCAGCGCGCCGTGGAATTGAAATCCGACTCCGGCGCCGCGCATTACGCATTGCTCCTCCTCTCCCTTGAGGATGGCCGCAACATGGATGCACGCAGCCATGCTGAAGCCGCGCGCAAGGACGACGCCTGGAAATCCGACTCCACAGTGCTCGTGACCATCGCCAAGGCCGAGGCAGCCGAGCAACGCAACGCTGAAGCGCGCCGCGATTTCGAAGCTGCCGTCGCATCCTCCCCTTTCGATGCCCACGCACTCGCAGCCTTCGGAAGCTTCGAACATTCTTCGCGCAACTTCATCGAAGCGCGCATCCTTCTCGAACGTGCCTTCTGGATCGACCCGTCGCTGGCCACCGGCGCCGAGATGCGCCGCCTGCTCATCGGAAACGCCGAATACGACAAGCTCCACGCGGCGGAGGCATGGGGGTGGTTTGCACGCGCCGAGTATCCAAAGGCACAAGGCGCCTTCGAACGCGCCCTCAAGGCCGACGAACGCGCACCGGATCTCCGCCGCGGACTCGGACTCTCACTCCTCCGCACGGGCAAGCTCAAGGAAGCGACAGAGCACCTCGAGAAACACTGTGCAGCCCAACTGAAAGAAGGCACGCGCGAGGAAGCGTGGGGCGTGCTTTCTTCCATGCTCTCGGAGTGGGGTTGGTCGCTTTACTACGCTGGCCAGTACGCGGACGCGACGCGCGCCTTCTCGCGCCTCGCAACGCTGCACAGCGGCACGCGCCCCGCCTTCGCGGATCCTCAAGCGGCGCTCGGCTGGTGTTTCATCAAGCTGGGCAAAATCGACCAGGCGAAACGCGCTTTGCTGGAGGCCGTGACCATCAATCCGCGCCACGAACTGACCTTGCAGGGCCTCGAGGAGTTGCTCGCTTCCACGAAGAAGGAGAATGCTCGATGAAGGAACTCATCGCCGTCGTGGGGCAGGAGGACGGCCCCGAGGGGTCGCCCGGACCTTCCGTCATCGGCGCACTCCGCGCAGGGAAGAGGCGCTGCCTTGCCGTGGCACTTTCACCGCACGAAGCCGGCATCTGGAGAGAACCCCGTGCGGACGCGGTGCTGGTGCTCGCAGCAGGCAGCGGTCCTGCTGAACTCGCGCGCTCTCTGCGCAAGGCAAAGGTCACTCTGGCCCTGCCCGGCAGCTTTGCCGGTGCGCTGCTCCTCGCCGAGGCCAGTTCATGGTTGGCCGACGCGAACATTGCCAATAGCAACGCGCACCCGGAGGCGCTATTGCGGCATGTCCACACCGGGCTGCACTCCTGCATCAGTACTCGGGCGGGTGCCTGGCTTGCGCGCGGGGCCGACGTCGCCGCACCGGCACATGCCGAGTCACTGGCTCTCGCACAGGGCTGGCCACAGGTTCTCGTGAGTGATCGCGGACTCACGCAGCGTGTGCACACGGCGCAATCTGCCCGCAAGGCGGTAGAGCGCCTTCGTGCAGCGGGGGCCGAGCGGCTGACCCTGCTCGAAACCCGGCCGGGATCACTGCTGGAAGTGGCGCTCGTACGCATCAAGGGCGAAGTCGCGGGCGCCATCGCCGTGCAAGTCCTCGCTGACGACGACCGCGAACGCCCATGGTGCGCCGTGAGCATCGACGATCCCGCGTTGCTCGCATGGGCTGGTGCCGCGGCCAAGGAGCTTGCGTTCGATGGGCCGATGACGCTGCGTTTCCAGCAGCACGGCGTCACGCCGCTCCTCATGGAGATCCGCCCGACCTTTCCGCACTGGATCGAGGCCGCGGCGGTGGCCGGTGCACCGTTGGTGGAACGACTGCTCGCGGCCACAGAAGGCCGCGCATGGAAGGGCCGAGTTCAGGCCCGCCCCGGTGTGCTCTTCAGCGCATCGGCTGAAGATGCCGTGATCTCACCTGAAACCCTCCTCGCCGTGATGCCCCCGGAGACCTCCCGATGAGCCGCCCTCGTACGACCAAAGTGCGTGATGTCGTGAAGGAACTGATGCAACCCCTCGCCACGAGGACGCCTCATCCCTCGCGTCGCCCTCCGGCAGTGGACCGCATCGGCGCGCACACGGTGAAGTCCCTTCTTTCCCGTTTCGGGTCGCCACTGTGCGTCTTTGATGAGGACCGGCTGCGCCTTGCCTATCGCAACATGCTCGGAGCGTTCCGAGCACTCTGGCCAAAGACACGCATCGCTTGGTCGGTGAAAACCAACTGGCTGAGTTCCATCGCTGCGGTGCTGAGGAGCGAAGGTGCTCTCGGCGAAGTGGTGAGCGGTTTCGAATACGGCATCTGCCGCGACCTCGGCATTCCGGGCAAAGACATCATCTTCAACGGGCCATGGAAGTCCGATGCAGAATTGAAGCAGGCTTTCCGCGAAGAGGCCTGGGTCAATATCGACAGCCACGACGAACTGGAGCGCGTTCTGAAGCTCGCGAACGGGCTGAAGAAGCCCGCCAAGATCGGACTGCGAGTCAACGTGAAGCTCAACTATCCGCCTTGGGACAAGTTCGGCTTCCGTGTGGACGAGTCCGTCACCTTCGAAGCGGCGCGCCGGATCACAGGCCACAAGAAACTCATCCTCGCCGGCCTGCACTTGCACGTGGGCACCTACGTGCCCGATGTGAGCATCTACCGTCAGGGCATGGAAGCCTTGGTCGGGCTCGCGCTCCGTCTTGAAGCGGAACTCGGTTGCACCATCGAGAGCCTCGACATGGGTGGCGGCTATGCGACCCGCAACACGCTGCGCGGCGTGATGCTGCCCGGCGCCGCCACAGCGCCTGCGTACGAGGACTACGCCCTCGCCGTCACCGCACCGCTGCTCGCTCACGAGAAGCGCTTCAAGCGCCCCCCGACGCTCACCCTCGAACCGGGCCGCGGCCTCATTGACGAGGCGGCGAAGTTCATCAGCACGGTGTTGGCGGTCAAGCGCCCCGAGGGCTCGCAACAAACCGCCATCCTCGATGTGGGTGTGCACATTCTGCCGACGGCCTATTGGTACGAACATGAAGTGTCGCCCGTCCGCGATGATGGTCGGCCCCTCGGCCACTGGCGCCTCGCCGGCAATCTCTGCATGCAGATCGACGTGATCCGCGAAGAAGTCGTGTTGCCGGAGCTGGAGCCAGGTGACCGCCTCGTCATCCACGATGTCGGAGCCTACAATTTCAGCCAGTCCATGCAGTTCATCCAGTTGCGTCCCAACTATGTGATGATCCGCGGCAAGGAGGCCCACATCATTCGCAGAGCTGAAGTCCCGGCGGATGCGCGCGGACCCGAAATGCTGCCGCGTCACCTCGTGAGCGAAGAATCGCGCACCTCGGCGCTGCTGCGACCGGCCGACTGACGCATGGCTGCCGCCACACGGGGGCCCATCGCCCCTGAAAACACATTCGGCGCCATGCTGAGCGGCTATGGCGCGCTCTTCTTTGCGCCGAGTCCGCTGCCGGGCGCGCTGTTTCTCTTGGGGACCTTCGCGCTCTACCCGGCCACAGGCTCTCTCGCGCTCATGGCGCTGCTCGCAGCGACCATTACGGCCCAGCTCTTGCGCCGTCCCGTGGAACATCTCGCGGCCGGGCTCTACGGCTACAGCGGAGCGCTCGCGGCGCTCGCGGTTGCGACCATCGACGGACTCGGTGACTGGTTGCAGCCCGTGGCACTGCTGGCTGCTGCGGCCACCGTTCCGTGCGCGTCCCTGCTTCTCGAAGGCCGCTGGACCCGACGCTTCGGCCTGCCGATGCTGAGCCTGCCCGGGCTTGGCGTGGCCTTTGCAATCATTCTCATCGCGCGCGCAATGGGGTTGAATTGCGTGCCCTCAGCCTTCATGCCCCTGCACCTCACACCTGATGCAGCCTTCCGATCTGGCAACTTCGAATCCCCCCTGCCGGATGGTTTCAGTTCATCCGCAGCGGAGTGGACTGCGCGCATTCTCATCTTCGCTGGCTACGCAGCCCATTCCTGGCGTCTCGCCCGCTTGGCCGTGGTTGGCGCGCTGCTCGGGCTGATCATCGGCTTCGCAGCCCTCGGGTGGACCGAAGGATTTCTGCCCTCGTGGACCTTTTCCTGGATCGTGCTCACCGCCATGCCGATCCACATCGCCATCGCAGGCTATTTCACGAGCCATGGTTTGCGCAGTCTGGTTTTCTCGTGCGCCACGATGGTGGCTGCATTCCCGCTGTGGTGGTACGGCAGCTTCGAGCTGAATGCGCGTGGCATCCCGGCACTCACACTGCCCTTCTTCGTGAGCACCCTGCTGGCCCTCGTCGTACTGCGCATCTTTCCGCGCGCGCAGGGCCGCCTCCTTCCGACCCTCGTACCGCTCCACCGCGTGGGGCGCCCGGAGGACAACGCGAAGTACGGCAGGGAACAACGTGAATCGTTGCGCTACTGGCAGGATCTGGCACTGCCTGCAGCCGCGGTCGTCTCACCCGCGAGCAGCGGTGCGGCCATCGAGAAGGCGCGCGGTCTCGTGCGCAGGTCGCGCGCTATCGTGGTGCTCTCAGGCGCTGGCATCAGCACGGAATCGGGAATTCCGGATTACCGCTCCGGGGCCGTGGCATGGAAGACCTACGACACAGCGCATTTCCGTTTCGAGAACTTCCTCGCCTCCGAAGAGAGCCGCCGCCACTACTGGGAGATGAGCCAGGATTTCTATCTGGTGCTGCGCACGGCGCGCCCGAATGCTGCCCATGAGGCGCTCGTGAAACTGGAACGCGATGGCCGACTGGCCGCCATCGTGACGCAAAACGTTGATCGGCTGCACCAGCTCGCAGGCAGTGACCCCGCCAAGGTCGTCGAGATCCACGGCCACGAGCACAGCGTGATCTGCCTGCGCTGCGGACGCCGACGCTCGCGCGACGAGGTCTACCGCTGGATCGTGAACGGTACGCGCGTGCCCTACTGCCCGGCTTGCCAGGGCATCCTCAAACCGGAATCCATCGCGTTCGGACAACCCATGGACCCAGCGACATCACGCCGCGCGCTGGACGCGGTGCAGCACGCCGATCTCCTCATCGTCGTGGGGACGAGTCTGCAGGTTCAGCCAGTGGCGAGCCTGCCGCTGGTCGCGCTGCGCGCCGGCATCCCGGTCATCATCGTCAACCGGGAGCCGACCGATTTCGACCCCTTCGCCACGGTGCTGCTCACCGGCGGGTGCGGCGAGAGCCTGAAGGCTCTCACCGCCTGACTCAGAACTTCAGAGCAGTTCCTTCACCACCTCGCGCTCGCCGAGCAACTCTTTGTTGCTGAGAGCAATGCGTTCGCGCGCAAAGGCCGTGAGCGCCATGGTCGGAACAATCTCGTAGCGGCCGGGCGCGATGGTGCGGCAGGGCATACCGGCCCAAATATCGTTGCTGAATCCGTATTCACCGGCACTGAAGACCGCCATGCTGTGGACGGTCGTGCCCGGCGTGTTCAAGGACTTCACGTGATCAATGAGGGCATTCGCCGCGGAGGTCGCACTCGAGACGCCACGCGCCTCGATGATGGCCGCTCCGCGCTTGCCCACCGTGCTCAGGAAATCATTCTCCAGCCAGGCACGGTCCGTGATCACCTCAGCGACCTCGCGCTCGCCGATACGTGCATTGAAGAAGTCGGCGAACATGGTCGGGCTGTGGTTGCCGTAGACGGTCATGTTGCTGACGTCACGGATTTCGACGCCGGCCTTGGCAGCGAGCTGAGCCATGGCGCGATTCTGGTCGAGGCGCATCATGGCCGTCACCGCCGTCTTCGGCAGGCGCTTCAAACGTGAGGCGCAGATCATGGCGTTGGTGTTGCAGGGATTGCCGACCACCACGATGCGGCAATCGTCAGCCGCCACCGCATCGATGGCGTCGCCCTGCCCGATGAAGATGCGCCCGTTGTCCTTCAGAAGATCGGCGCGCTCCATGCCCGGGCCGCGCGGCTTGCTGCCCACCAGGAGACACCACTGCGCATCCTTGAAGGCGACCCTCGGATCACTTGTGAGCACCAGTCCGCGCAGCAGCGGGAAGGCGCAGTCCGCGAGTTCCATGGCGACACCGCGGAGGGCCTGCTGCGCCTTGTCCACGGGGATCTCGAGGAGCTGCAGGATGACGGGCTGATCAGCGCCGAACATCTCTCCCGCGGCGATGCGGGGCAGCAGCGAATAACAGATCTGACCGGCGGCGCCGGTGACAGCCACGCGTACGGGAGTCTTCACGGGTAGTCCTCTGCCGCTCTGGCAGCGCTCGGCTGATCGTCGGCGGCCGATCATAGCCATGCGCTTCCCCGCGCTCCAAGCGGGCAAGTGGACTCCCGGCCCGCGCGCGCCTACGCTCCCAGCGGAGAGCATCCTATGAGCATGTTGGTCGTCACGACGCTGGAAGTTCCCGGCAAGCGCATCAAGGACTGCAAGGGCTTGGTGCGCGGCATCACCGTGCGCGCACCGCACCTCGGCCAGAGTTTCCTCGCGGGGCTGCGGGGCATTTCCGGCGGGCGCGTCGGCAGTCTCGTCACGGTCTGCGAGACCGCCCGCGAAGAAGCGCTGGTGCAGATGATTCAGCACGCGCAATCGCTGGGCGCCAACGCGGTGGTGGGGCTGCGCTACGACAGTGGCGAAGTGGGCACCTCCGGCTTTGCCGAGGTGCTGGCTTATGGAACCGCCGTTGTTGTGGAACCGCTTGCCTGAGCACCAGCAGGATTTCGCCGATCAACGATTGGAAAGGACTTCACGCCCTGCAGGTAACAACGGCGGAGACAACTCATGAAACTCGCTTTGCTAGGTGCTTTCCTCATTGCCATGCCTCTGCTTGCCCAGACTCCGGCGCCACCGGCCCCCGTCGGAGGAAGCGACCACGCCGTCCGCCGGCTCGAAGCCAAAATCCAGAAACTGGAAACGGAACTCGAACGCGCGCGCGAAAAGCTACGCCGCGTCCGCGCCGGCGAGACCCCGACGCCGGACAAGCCCGAGCGCCCTCGGGGCGGCCGGGACAACGACAAGCCGAAGCCCGAGCGCCCTCGGGGCGGCCGGGACAACGACAATCCGAAGCCCGAGCGGCCCGTGCGTCCGGAAGGTCGCCCGGGACGACGCCGCGGCGGCGACACCACGCCCCCGGCCGGAGCCCCGCGCCCGAACGGCGGCAGCGTTGAGCCGACCCCGGGGGGCTCTCGCCCAGCTCCGACTCCGACAGGCGGTGGAGGTGATCAATCCCCCGCGTCCGTCGGCAGCGCGCGCTGATCCAAACGAGACAATTCAACACGAGCCACGGCCTACTTCCGAGTAGGAGCGTGGCTCTTATTTCGCACTCTCCGCAAATACTGCACAAACCGAATCGTGGGGCCGATCAAGGCGGTGATCCAGCGGAGGGATCGCGACCGTGGCAGAACACAGCCAGAGCCTCACCCAGAGGGACGGCAAGCATCACCTGGTGCTTGAGGGGCGTCTCGACATCGAGAGTGCGGCGCGCTTTCACGAACTCGCAGTCCAGGCGGTTGAAGCGGAAGGTCCGGTCGTTCTCGACTGGAGCCGCCTTGAGCACTTGGATGCAGCCAATGCGCAGGTCCTCCTCGCCCTCCGCACGGAACTCGAACTCGCACGGCGTGAGTTCAGTACCACAGCCATTTCCGCTCCGCTCGAAAGCTCGCTCCGCTGGTGCGGCATCCTCGCGGACTTCGTTCCGGAGAAAGGCGCCAGCGCATGAGCGTCAACACCACCGAGGCGCGCCCTGTCACGGGCACGGATGCATTGCACGACGAGGTAGCAGCCCAACTGCCACTCTTCCCGCTGCTCGCGAACCAGTTGGTGGACACTTCGCACCACATCGCGGGCTCTGTGACGGGCGTCTGCGAGAACTTCTCCGGCATGGTGACGCGCGCACGAGAGAGCGTGCGTGAAGCAGCGCATCTCCTCGGCAGCGGCGAGAACGCGGCTGACGGTCGTGTGGACATGCGAGGCCTCGTCCACGCCTCCCGCGACACACTGCACCGGCTCGTGAAGAGCATCGAGCGTTCCTGCACCATTTCCACCGACTCCGCCCAGCGCATGGATTCGGTGGCGACCGGCATGACGCGCATCCTCAAGGTCCTCGGCGAGATCGACGGCATTGTCCTCGGTACGCGGGTGCTCTCTGTCAATTCGCGGATCGAGGCGAGCCGCCTCGGCGAACAAGGCCGGAGTTTCGCCGTGGTTGCGAACGAAATCAGCACGCTCGCGCGCAGAAGTTCCGAAATCAGCGACACCATCCGCTCCACGGTGGAGGATGTCAACGCCGAGATCAGCACCACGCTCGTCGCACTGCAGGGGCTTGCCGTTGAAGGCGCACGCGAGGCCACCGAAGTGCGCGGCGAAGTGGAGCACACGCTCACACTCCTCGCCTCCACTCACGAAGAACTGCAGAAGGCCTTGGGCAACAGCGCCACGCGTTCGGAATCCCTCGCAGCAGACATCACCTCGGCCATCATCGCCCTGCAATTCCAGGACGCCGTGGCGCAGAGACTCGAACACTCCGCAAACACGCTGCGCTCCATGGCTGACGCTCTGGAACCACATGTCCGCACTCAAGCGGGCTCGGGGCCGACCAATACACGCCTGCAGGAGTATCTGACTCGCACCACCATGGGCGCCGAACGCCGCGGCACTGCCGCGGAAACGGGCGCAGAAAGCGGAGAGGACGTGGTCCTCTTCTGAGAGGTTGCATCGTGAGCCGCACTGCACTGATTGTTGATGATTCCGTGACCATGCGCCAGATGGTCTCCTTCACCCTGAAGGAAGCTGGCTACACCGTTCTCGAAGGAGAGAACGGCGAAGACGCATTGAAGAAGCTGGGAGCCACACGTGTGGACATTGTCATCACCGATCTCAACATGCCGGTGATGGACGGCATGACTCTCATCCGCAACCTGCGGGCGCTGCCGACGACACGCACCACGCCGGTATTGATGCTCACAACCGAATCGCAGGACTCCAAGAAACAGGAAGGCAAGGCCGCCGGTGCCACCGGCTGGATCGTGAAACCCTTCCACCCCGAGCAACTCCTGAAAGTGCTCGCCAAGGTCGTGCCCTGAGCCAGCCATGAAAATCGATCTCGAACAATTCAAACCCGCCTTCTTCGAGGAATCAGAAGAGCACCTCGCAACTCTCGAACGCGAGCTCATGAAGCTCGTATCGGATGCCAGCGATCGCGAAGCGATGAACTCGATCTTCCGCGCAGTGCACAGCGTGAAGGGCGGCAGCGGCACCTTCGGCTTTACCGAGGTCGCCAGCTTCACCCACAGTTTCGAGTCCGTGCTGGATGCCGCGCGCGAAGGACGACTGCCGACGAACGGCGCACTCGTCGACCTCTCGCTCAAAGCCATGGACGTACTGCGCGGACTGCTCGAAGCCGCGCGGACGGGCTCGGCCCTGCCTGAACAGATGCCGGATGTCCTTCGTGCACTGGATGCGCTGCTTCATGGTGATGCGACAGCCGCTGCTGCAACGCCCACGCCTGCAGCCCTTTCCACGGCCACGAAATGGCTGATCAAATTCCGGCCAGCGGAGGGCATCCTTCGAACGGGCATGGACCCGGCCTTGATCACACGCGAATTCGAGAGCCTCGGCACGCTCACGCGCATCAGCTGCGACAGGAGTCGCATCCCGGTGCTCAAGGACCTGGATCCCATCAATTGCCATCTGGCCTGGGAATACGAACTTGAGGCTGTCTCGACGGCCGAGGCCCTCCGCGATGTGTTCGCCTTTGTCGAGGATGGCGCCGAGATCACCATTCAGCCCTTGAATGCACGCGCTGTTCCGGCCGTGAATGCGGTCGCCACGCCTCAGCGGGCACGCACTATCGATCCTCACGCGGCTGCTGCTCACAGCGCCAGCTCCATCCGCGTTCCCATCGCGAAGGTGGACAGACTCATCAATCTCGTTGGCGAAATCGTCATCGCGCAGTCCATGCTGGAAGACGCCGTCCGCACAGCACAGCAGTCCACGGAAAACAAACTGAGCGACGCGCTCACTCAACTGGTGCGTGGTACACGCGATCTGCAGGAGCAGGTGATGGGCATCCGCATGGTGCCACTCGCCAGCACCTTTGGCCGCTTCCCGCGCCTCGTCCGGGATCTCTCACTGGCCTGCAACAAACATGTGCGCCTGGAAACCACCGGCGAGGAGACGGAACTCGACAAACACGTGGTGGAGCTCATCGGCGACCCCTTGGTGCACCTCATCCGGAACTCGCTCGACCACGGTATCGAGGCGCCAGACGAGCGCCGCGCCGCAGGCAAGCCGGAAGAAAGCGTGCTCAGCATCACGGCAGAGACACGAGGCGGCAGCGTGGTGATCGAAGTGCGCGACGACGGCCGCGGCATCGATGTCGAACGAGTGCGCCGGAAGGCCGAGCGCGATGGCCTCGTACAGCCGGATGCCATCCTCAGCGAGGATGAGATCCTCAGTCTCGTTTTCCGCCCGGCCTTCAGCACTGCGGATCATGTGACGGACATCTCAGGACGCGGTGTGGGCCTGGATGTGGTCAAGCGCAACGTGGAAGCGTTGAACGGCAGCGTCTCCATCAGCACCAGACGCGGCATCGGCACCACTTTCCGCATTCGCCTGCCACTCACACTGGCCATCCTGGATGGACTCAGTTTCCGCGTAGGCGATCAAGTCTTCATCACTTCGCTGCTCAGCGTTGTGAGAAGCCTGCGCCCCAGCAGGGAAACGCTGCGTCACATCCTGCGCGAGGGTGAGGTACTTGCCATCGAAAGCGAAACGATGCCGCTCGTGCGCTTGCACCGACTCTTCGGCATCGACTCTGCGAACGAGGACCCGGTGCAGGGCATCGTCGTGGTTGTCGAGCATGACGGTGGCCGCCTCGCCCTCCTCGTGGATGAAGTGCTCGGCCAGCAGCAAGTCGTGGTGAAACGGCTTGAAGAACACTGGACCCGGGTCGAGTCCGTGATGGGCGCAACAATCCTCGGCGACGGCAGGGTCGCACTCATTCTCGATACCCAGGCGCTCGCGAGGCGCTGTCGCGGAGAGTCCGCCACAGCCCAGCACGCCGCATGAAACAGCGGAGCACGATCATGGATGCCTACGACAACGACGCGATGACGACCGAAGCAGCACACCAGTACCTCACCTTCACTCTCGGTGAAGAGGACTACGGAGTGGAAATCCTGCGTGTGCAGGAAATCCGCGGTTACACCGCCATCACTCCCATTCCCAACATGCCTGTCTTTGTGAAGGGCGTGATCAACCTGCGCGGCACGGTGGTGCCGGTGGTGGATCTGCGCTTGCGCTTCGGCATGCCCACCGTGGAGTACTCGAAGGCCACCGTCATCATCGTGGTGAACGTGGGCAAGCACGTCATCGGCTGCGTGGTGGATGCCGTGAGCGACGTGCTGGATGTGGCCGCCGATTCGATCGAGAAGCCGCCGGCGCTCGGCGAAGGCGTGGATCTCTCCTTCCTGAGGGGCATCACGCGCAACAATGAGGATCTCATCGCGCTCCTCAACATCGAACAAGTCACCGGAATCCAGGAGGCTGCGGCCGCCACCACAACGGCTACCGCGCATCCCTGACTCTGGCTGATGCAAGAGTCCTCGCGACGCGGCAGCGCCAGATCCCGGGTGTTCCGGGCGGTCCTGCCGCGCGCTCCCGACCACAACCATCCAACTCGGTGGCAGGAGGGTGCTCATGAACTGGTTCCGGAACATGCGGACGCGCAACAAGCTCGTCCTGGTCTTTGCGCTCACCAGCGCGATTCTCGTATTTGTCGGCGTCATGGGGCTGGTGAACCTCGCCACAGTGGAGAACGAGATCGGCGTCTTGCACGAGCAGCACTTCAAGGGATCTCTCGCCGCCCTGGACTGGGACCTGAACCGTCTCTACGTGGTGCGCGAGGCGCGCAACGCCATCATCAATGGCACACCCGAGGCTGCCGTCGGTTTCGGCAAGGCCATTGATGGCTTCCTCGAGAAGATGCCGCCACAAATGGCAACCTTGAAAGAGCGCATCGCGGGTGCAGAGGAGTCCGCAGCCTTCCAGCGCTTGAATGATGCGGCCCCCATCTGGACCGCTGCGCACGTGAAGGTCATCGAACACATGAAGGCCGGGAACATCGCCGAGGCCAAGAAGGAAGTCTCGCAGGTTCGTGAAACAGCCCTCGCCATCGACGCAGAGCTGCTCGCCATCCGCACGAGCAAGCTGAATGCCGCCGCTGCTGCACGTGAGCACGCGTCCGAAGTTCACGATACGGCCCAGATGACCAGCATCTTCTGCATGGCCGGCGGCCTGCTCGTTGCCGTGCTCATGGGACTGTTCATCGCGCGCTCGATCGATCAGCCGCTCAGCAACGTCAATCGCGCATTGCACGCGCTCGAAAAGGGAGACCTCACCGTCAGCGCCGACGTTCACACGAAGGACGACCTCGGTGCCATGGCCAACGCCTATGACAGCGCTACCGCAGGCCTGCGCAACACCATGCAGCAGGTCCAGTCCAATGCCGAAGCGACTGCGCTCGCATCTTCGCAGCTCAGCTCCGCTGCGGACGCCATCAGCGCCGGTGCCCAGGAGCAGGCCGGCAGCCTCGAGGAAACAGCGGCCAGCCTCGAGCAGATGACCAGCGCACTCAGGCAGTCGAGCGGCGAAGTGGATGCAGCTTCGAAACTGGCAGGCTCGGCACGTACCTCCGCCGAAGCGGGGCGCGGGGCCGCAGAAGACGCGGTTTCCGCCATGCGCGATATCGAGGCCTCAAGCCGCAAGATCGCCGAGATCATCACGACCATCGACGAAATCGCCTTCCAGACCAATCTGCTCGCTTTGAACGCTGCTGTGGAGGCGGCCCGCGCGGGCCAGCAGGGCCGCGGCGTCGCCGTGGTGGCCTCCGAAGTACGCCACCTCGCCCAGCGTTCAGCAACCTCGGCTCGCGAGATCAAGTCCCTGATCGCGGACTCCGCTCACAAGGTCGGACGCGGTGTCGAGTTGGTGGATCGCTCCGGCTCGCTGCTGCGCGAGATCGCCACACAGGTGGCCTCCGTCACGGAGTCCATGCAGCGCATCGCCGTGGCTGCACGCGAACAGTCCAGCGGTATCGAGCAGGTCAACCAGGCCGTCACCCAGATGGACTAGGTGACCCAGACCAATGCTGCCCAAACCGAGGAACTGGCTGGAACTGCCCAGCAGCTCCGCTCGCAGGCGGATGCAGTCAAGCGGCTCCTCAGCGCTTTGAATCTCGGCACACGCGGCAGTTCCGTCGACGCACCTCAGGGCCCCTCCAACCCGCCCGCCATCGAGATGATGCGCGGTGAGGCGTCGGTGCATGCTCATCCGAAGGGAGAGTTCATCACTGTATGAGTGCATCACCCGTGGATCTCGCCAATCTCCAAGATGTCGGACCGAAGGAGTTCGACTACCTGCGCGGTTTGATCAGGGAATCCACGGGGATTCACCTCAACGACTCCAAGGCCGGGCTCGTTGCATCACGCCTCGCGAGGCGGGTGCGTGAGCTCGGCTTCCAGGACTACGCTTCCTACTGCAAATTGCTGGCCTCCGAGGGCCCCGCCGGCAACGAACGGCAGACCTTCATCAATTGCATCACTACGAACAAGACTTCATTCTTCCGCGAGAACCACCACTTTCAGTGGATGCGCGAGACCTGGCTTCCGACTCTGCAGCGTGCAGCACGTGCAGGGGGGCCCACGGCCTTCCGCATCTGGTCCGCAGGCTGTTCCACCGGTGAGGAACCGTGGAGCATCGCCATGACGCTGCTTGAGAGTCAGGCTGGGCAAGGGCTCAGTTTCCGCATCCTTGCGAGTGACATTGACTCGGATGTTCTCGCGCGGGCGAGCGGCGGTGTCTACCGCTCCGCAGAGGCCATCGATCTCCCGGACGGCTCACGCAAGCGCTGGTTCACCAACACCACACTGGAGGGTGCACCGGCCATTCGAGTCGGCGACGCACCTCGCGCGCTCGTGAACTTCCAGCGCGTGAATCTCATGGAGCAGCAGTTCAAGCTGGGTGGGCGTTTCGATCTGATCTTCTGCCGCAACGTGATGATCTACTTTGAACGACCCACCCAGAATGCGTTGCTGAGGCGCTTCGCGGATGTCCTGCATCCAGGTGGACACATGATCATCGGCCACTCGGAATCCATGCAGGGGCTCGGCGAGATCTTCGATTCCTGTGGCACCACGGTTTTCCGCCGCACGGATGCGCGCGTGACACTTGAGTCGGTGGATCCCTCGCGCTCCCAAGGCACAGCCCCAACGGTCTCACGTCTGCAGCGAGCGCCACGCCAGAGCGCAATCCCGGCAACCGCAGCTCCGCGTCCGCCAGCGGACCCGCGCAGCGATGGTCTGGTGGTGGAAGTGAAGGTTCCGGGCGAGACACTACGCACCGTCCGCATCCATGCCGGCGGCGTGCACGCGAGCCGCGACCCCGTGGAGATCCGCACGCTTCTCGGCTCCTGCGTGGCGGCGTGCATCTACGACCCCAGCAACGGCATCGGCGGCATGAATCACTTCCTCCTGCCGCACACCGCGCTCCATGACATCGCTTCAACGAGCTACGGCGCGGCCGCGATGGAACAGGTCATCAATCAAGTCCTCAAACTTGGAGCCGACAGGCGCCGTTTGGTGGCCAAGGTCTTCGGTGCATCTCATGTCGTGGGCGGCGAAACCATGGCCGAGATCCCGAAGCTGAACGCATCGTTCGTACTCGAATACCTCGAACGCGAACGCATCCCCGTGAAGGCGCAACTTCTTCTCGGACGCTTTCCGCTGGATATCCGTTTCCGGCCTCACACGGCACAGGTCTTCGCACGCGAGGTTCCCATGACGACATTCTCGAAGGATGCCGTCGAGGAAGCGGCTCTCGCACGCAAGGCCCAGCGTGCTGTCGAGAAGCCGAATACCAGCGGCATCACTCTCTTTGACTGAAAGCGCACCCCCATGAACCCTGTGAAAGTGCTCATCATTGACGACTCCGCGCTCGTGCGCTGCCTGCTCTCCGAGATTCTCGCCGCCGATCCGGGGATCCAGGTCGTGGGCCGCGCCTCCGATCCCATCATGGCCATGCCCATGATCCAGAGCCTGAAACCCGATGTGCTCACTCTCGATGTCGAGATGCCGCGAATGGACGGGTTGACCTTCCTCGAGAAGCTCATGCGTGCGAGCCCCATGCCGGTCGTCATGGTGTCCTCACTCACAGAACGCGGTTGCGACATCACCCTGAGGGCCCTCGCGCTGGGCGCGGTGGACTACGTTCCGAAGCCGCACGGGGCCATGCGTGAAGGCCTGCAGGAGGTCGCGCGTCTGATCATCGAGAAAGTCAAGAATGCAACTCGCGCTCGCATCCGCCCGCCGACACGCGCTGGCGCCAGTGAAGCACTGCTGCCCATTCATCCCGCAGGTCTCGCAGGCTATGCCGGCAGCAAGCTCCTTGCCATCGGCGCCAGCACAGGAGGCACCGAAGCGCTGGCGACGGTCTTGCAACGCCTGCCCGAGGATTGCCCGCCCGTCGTCATCGTGCAGCACATGCCGGAACGCTTCACGGCTTCCTTTGCGCAGCGCCTCGACTCCATGTGTGCTGTCACCGTCACGGAAGCGAAAGATGGCGACAAGCTCAGCCCGGGCCATGTGTTCATCGCGCCGGGCGCGTTCCACATGGAAGTCCAGCGCAGCGGGGCGGGACTATCGCTGAGGGTCTTCCAGGCTCCACCTGTGAATCATCATCGCCCGAGTGTGGATGTGCTCTTTCGCTCCTGTGCGAAGGTGGCCGGAATGCACACAGTGGCCGCGATCCTCACCGGCATGGGTGCAGATGGTGCGCGCGGCATGCTTGAACTCCGTCAGGCCGGTGCGCGCACCATCGCCCAGAACGAGGAAACTTGTGTCGTGTTCGGGATGCCTGCAGAAGCCATCAAGCTCGGTGCTGCGGAACTGGTGCTGCCGCTCGATGAGATCGCGGCCGGCTTGCTCCGGCTCCTCCGCCGCGCCGCATGAGCGGCTCGCGCCTGAAGCGCTCCCGACCAGCCTGCGGCTGAGCGTCGTGATGCGTTCAGTCTGAAGGAGTGTCCGGCACAGCCGTGTCCGGATCGCCTGCGAGGGAATGTCCTTCCCAACGCGAGACGGCCGCCGTCGCAAGGCAGTTGCCGAGGACGTTGGTGGCCGTGCGTCCCATGTCCATGAGCTCGTCCACTCCAAGGATGAGAGCGACGCCTTCCAATGGCAGCCCGAAGTGGACGAGAGTCCCGCTCAGGACGACCAACGATGCGCGCGGCACGGCAGCGACACCTTTGCTCGTCAACATGAGCAGGAGCAGCATGGTGATCTGTTGACCAACGGTCAGTTCCACGTTGGCCGCTTGCGCGACGAACACCGTGGCCAGCGAGAGATAGAGCGTCGATCCATCAAGGTTGAAGCTGTAACCGAGCGGCAAGACGAGTGCCGTGATGCTCCGCGGGCAGCCGAGTTTCTGCAGATTCTCGAGCGCCTTTGGCAGGGCCGCTTCGGATGAGGTCGTGGAGAAAGCGAGCACGACCGGCTCGCGCACCGTGTGCCAGAACCGGCGGAAGGGCAGCCGGATCCAGAGTGCCACCGGCACCAGCACGAGAATGATGAACACGAAGAGCGCGCCATAGAGCGTGCCCACGAGGAGCCCGAGGTTCTTCAAGACCCCGAGGCCCTTGCCCCCCACGGTCACCGCCATGGCGGCACCCACACCGATGGGCGCGAAAGCCATGACAAAGCCCGTCAGCTTCATCATCACTTCCGCGAGGCTGTCGGTGAAGCTCACGATCGGGCGGCCACGTTCCTTGGCCGCCATCACAGCGAACGCAAAGAGCAACGAGAACGCGACCACTTGCAGGATGTTGTTTTCGGCCATGGCCTTGATGACCGAGACGGGGATGATGCCCACCACGTGGTCCTGTGGCGTCATGGCATGGACGCGGCCCGCGATTTCGACGGCCTCCTTGGTGTTCTCCAAGGGCAGATTCACACCATCGCCCGGCCGCACGAAGTTCACCGCGAACAGCCCGACCACGAGGGCGATGGTAGTCGCCACCTCGAAGTAGAGAATGGCCTTCAGGCCCACGCGACCGACATCCTTCGGATGCCCCGCACCCGCCATGCCCGACACCAGCGTCGCAAAGAGCAGAGGCGCCACCAGCATCTTGATGAGCGCAAGAAACGTCCGCGAAAAGACGCGGGTCCACTCGATCACCTCATGGTTCGCATCCAGCCCGTAGTGGATGACCGAACCCCAACCGATACCGAGCGCCAGCCCGATGAAGATCCAAGTCGTAAGCCCAGCTCGCCGCTTCCCTTGCATGGCCGCGGAGTCTACACGCGGAGATCAGGCGCGGATGAGGGCTTCTGCAAGGAGCGCGGCGGGGGGTTCGGGGAGGTGGGCGCAGCGCACGGCATCGGCGGCGCGGGCATCGGCGTAGAGGCGTGCGAGAAGGCGTGCTGTTTCCGGATGCGGCATGTTGGACCAGTCGTAGCCTGCCGACCAACGCCGTGTTTCGACGTGGAGCGCGAGGTGCACGTGGTTGTGGTTGAGTTCCATCATGCGCGCGAGGCGCACGGGATCGAAGTAGAAGCGCTGAACGCCCTCCACGATGAGGCTCTGGATCCTCGAACGGGGCACCTTCGAGATGCTCGAATGCTCATCCGAACCGCTGAACACCTGATAGCCGAGTAGTTCCGGATCCAGTTCCGAGATGTTCACGCCGAAGCGTTCGAGCGTGTCGTGCATGCTCGTCCCTTCGTAAGGAGTCACCACGAAGAAGTGCGTGAAGTGCGCCTTCGACTGCATGTTGAAGTCGAGGGTCATGCGCATCTCTTCTTCGGTCTCTGTCGGGAATCCGAGCATGTTGAAGGTGCAGGTGAAGATGCCGTGCTTGTCGGACCACTCGATGGCCTGGAACACCCGGTCGAGCTTGTTGAACTTGCGCACCTGCTTCTGGATGCGCGGGCTGGCGCTCTCCACCGCGAGTGCCCACGTATAGGTGCCTGCCGCCCGGGCCGCAGCGATGAACTCCTCGTCCATGAGGTCTGCGCGGAGTCCGTTCGGGAAGGCGAAGTTCACATCAAGCCCACGGCGCACCACGCCGTTGAAGATGCCCATGGCGCGTTCGCGATCCGCGTTGAAGATGTCGTCGATGATGTGAAACTCGCCGATACCGCGCTTCTCGACCAATTGCTGAATCTCGTCAAGGACGTTCTCCACGCTCCGGTAGCGCATGCGCTTGCCGAAGTTGGTGTGGCAGTACGAACAGGCGTAGTAGCAACCGCGCGAAGTAAAGAGACTCGTGAACTTCCTCCGCGTGAGGAAGTCGGTCATGGCAAGTCGGCCTTGATACGCGTCGATATCGATGACGTCGTAGTCAGGAAACGGCAGCGAATCGAGCTCCTTGATCTGCGGCCGCGCCGGGTTCATCAACGGTGTGCCATCCGGGCCACCGCGCCCGAGTCCCATCACGCCGTCGTTCGTGCGCCCAGCCATCACGTTTTCGATGACTTCCAAGAGCACCTCGTCGCCTTCGTAGGGCGCGACGTAATCGATGTCCTTGATCTTGTAGAGGCTCGGCGAATTGGTGCTCGCATGCGGGCCGCCCGCAAGCACCACCACGTCCGGGTCCACTTCCTTCGCGATGCGCGCGATGATGGGGAACTCGTCGGCCTGACTCGAAAAGCCACGGATGCCGACAACCTGCGGGCGGAACTCGTCGAGGAACTTGCGGATGGCCTCATCCGGCTCCTGATGCTCCGGGAACGTGGTGCAGTCAAACAGGCGCACCTCGACCCGCTCACCGAAAGCACGCTTCACGGAGGCCGAAAGCGTCATGATGCCGAGCGGCACCATGATGATGTGGTGCCAGTCCTTGGTCCGGGCGCGAAGGTTGATGAAGGCGAGTTTCAGAGTGGGACCGGCCATGTTGACTAGAAGCAGCTTATCCGATGCGAGGCTGGCCCTTCCCATCGGCTGAACGGGCGCGCAGCATTTCCAGCGCCCGCGCGCAACGTTTGCGACAGCTGTCCGCTGTGCCTCCCGTTGACGCTGCAATCTCCGCAAACCCGAGCCCCCGCCAGTAGTGGAGGACCACGATGTGCCTGTCCACGGGCTTGAGTTCCAGCAGCAGTCCACGCAGGCGTGCCAGATCCTCCATGGCCAGCGACCCCGTCGCCTCGCCCGCAGCGGCACTCACCGCGTTCACTTCCTTGCCGCGCAGGGATTCACCCCGCGCATCGATGCCCGTCAGCTCGAGCTGGGTGGAGCGGCACGCGGCGCGCACGTGCCTGCGACGCACGTGCAGCGCCGCCTCCTTGGTGAGAAACGACAGCCACGCCGCCTTGCTCTGCGTTGTCGGCCTCTCCGCGCGGCGACGCAGAGCTTCGAGCAGTGCTTCCTGGACCACATCTGCCGCGTCCACCCTCGCCCGCACACGAAGGCCAAGGCCTCGTGCTGCAACGCCGAGCAGCGTGCGCGAGTGCTTCTCGAAGTGACCAACCAAGGTGTCGAGTTCTGCAGGCTGGCTGGCGTTCACGTTCATGCGTCCTCATAGAAGCGTGCGTGCGGATCTTTCACGACACAACCGCGCCATCTGTATCTGGAAATCACAGATTTCCTGTCCGCTTCAAACTCAACTTGCAGTTGGTGAGGTGAACGAGGCCCGGGAATGCTCCGCGGCCTCTCCAGAACCAGGAAATCCAGGAGAGTCTCTCATGCCTACCCAAAAACTCGCAGTTTCACTCGGCCTTGGCCTCGCCTGCTTGGCGAACTTGCTCTCCGCACAGGAGCAGTCAACGGACCGTCCGACAGGCGCGCCGAAGTCGATCATTGCCGCCACCGAATCCCGCAGCATCACCTTCGAGGCCCTGGGCCTCACCGTGCAAGACATGAAGAGTGTGAATGAAGCGACTGGAGAGGTCCGCGGCCGCACAGTGGACCAATGGGGTCGCGAGCACGATCTCTCGGCTCTCCGCAAGGCAGAGATCGAAGCCCGCAAGGTTCATCCCATCCTCAAGATCTCGAAAGACCTGCGCGAGGCCATGCAGCACCAGCCCACGGGCACGCTCGACATCGTGGTCTGGTTGGACTCCGACCTCGATGCTCTCGAAGCGGAACTCCATGCGATCCGCGCCACGCTTCCCACCGATGCAAACCATGCGGCAGTGAAAGCTGCGGAAAAGGCCATGACCGCACTCGCCATGCAACGCGTGGGCGACCTCACGAAGCCCGCAGCAGCTGCGCTGCGGATGGCTGGCATTCCCGTGCGCTACGTCTCAACCACCGCGCCGGTGATCTTCCTCGCCGCTGACGCGCAGCTGATTCTCGAACTCGCGAAACTCTCCGCAGTGGACACCATTTACATCGAGAAGAACGACGCAAGAGACCACAACTCCACGGCCAACAACACGCATCGCACCACCACGCCGCACGCCTCCGGCTGGAAAGGCGCGGGCATCGATGTCGCTGTCCTCGAGAACAACGGCATCGATTCCGACAATCCGTATCTGAACGTCGCCGGTTGGTTCAATGCCGCTGCCGAGAATCCGGACGACCACGTGCAGGGGACCTCAGGCTGCATTGCAAGCCAACTCGCGACACGCCTCGGCACGGCCCCCGAAGTGAATCTCTACAGCGCCAACGCCACGAGCTATGGCGACGCTGACATCACCGCGGCAGCCGACTGGTGCGTCTCGAACGATCGGGACATCGTGAACATGAGCTTTGGCGGCGGCTACAGTGGCGTGCTGCAATACAAGGACCGCTACTTCGACTACGTCTCGCGCACCTACCTCGATAGCTTCGTTGCCTCGGCAGGGAACGATGGAAGCTATGTGGGCTCCCCCGCCACAGCATGGAACGTCATCGCCGTCGGCGCCTTCAATGACAACGACACGACCAGTTGGACTGGCGATGCCATGTGCAGTTTCTCCGACTACCTCAATCCAGCCTCGAATGTGGAGAAGCCGAATCTTGCAGCAGTCGGACAGGGTGTCGACACCCTCGGTTGGGGCGCTCCCTGGACCTACGACAACTACGCAGGCACCAGCTTCTCTGCACCCTTCACCAGTGGCGGCCTTGCGATCGCCATGAGCCGCGACAGCACGGCCATTCTCTATCCCACCGCCGCCATGGCCGCCATGATGGCGACCGCATGGCACAACATCGAGGGCTCGGCACGCATCAGCAGTCTCGACGGTGCTGGCGGCTTGCATGTGCGAGCAGCTTCGCTTTGCGCCAACGCCAATCGCATCCATGGCGTAAACCTCTCTGCGGCGAGCTTCACGAGCGCAACGAGCACCGGCTACTACACCTACTCGGTCAGCCTCACCGCCGGCCAGCGCGCGCGCATTTGCATCGCCTGGGCAGCCAAGGCCAACAGTGCCTACAGCACCGACAGCATGGACGCGGACCTCGACCTGCGCGTCTATCAAGGCGCAGGTGTGGCGGGTTCGCTCAAGGCTTCGTCCGTCTCCCTTTACAACAACTACGAGATCGTGGACTTCACACCCGCGGTCACCGGCACACACACCCTCAAGATCACGCGCTACCGCTTCGACGGCAGTTCGGAAGACGTAGGCATTGCGGTGACACAGCTCCTCGCCGATCAGGGCAACTGAGTTCCTTCCTTGTTCCCGGCAGGCGCGCCCTACGCAGGGTGCGCCTGCTTCTGCTTTTTCTGCGCGGTACGATAGGCCACTCATGCGTACGCCTGTTCTCCTCCTCCTCGCAACGGCGCTGTTCGCTCAAGATCCGCCTCCACCGCCGGGACAGGAACTGCCTCCCGGCTTTGTGGAGCCAGAGAGTGCAGAACCCGCCGTCAGTTCCGACGCGAGCACACCGCGCTACCGCGACGCCATCGAGCTCCAGCGCAAAGGCAAGTTCCAGGCCGCACAGAAGATGATGCGCGCAATCCTCGAAGACCATCCCGCTTCGATCCACAAGAAGAGCCTTGAACAACGCAGCGACGACAACGCCTACCTCGGATACGAGGCCCTGAAGCAGAGCGGCCCCTCAGGAAAGAGAATCGATGTCGCCATCATGGGCGACGGCTTCACCATCGATCCCGAGGATCAGCAATTGCAGGAGAAGTGGGCTGAGCTCTGTCTCGATGTGCTCTTCAGCGAGAAGGCCTTCGGCGAGTACCGCAACTACTTCAATTACTGGTTCGTGCGGCTTGCCTCGCTCGAAGAAGGCGTCGATCCCAATCTCTCTCCGGAAGAAAAGAAGCGCATAGAAGAACGCAACAAGGGTCGCTCGCGGAAGCGCAAGACCGACTTCTCCACCGCCCTCGATTGCAAGGCGGCCGGGCCACAGGGACAGGTGATGGCCGACCCGAGACTCGTACGCTTCTACACCCGCATCGCCGCAACAGAGGAACCAGCCATCGACGATGACGGCTATGTCATCGCCTTCGCGCGCTTCGGAATCCTCGGCATGGGTGGCGGCGGCATTGCCAATGTCGGGCGCCCCGACAAGAGCGTCACGGTGCACGAGTTCGGTCACGCCTTCGTGGGGTTGCTCGATGAATATGCAGTGAATCCGGGCGCCCCGCTGGGGCCGATCAAGGCCCCGAACGCAACAAAGGAAAGTGATCCCGAAAAGGTCCCGTGGGCACACTTCCTGAAGAAGAAAGTCGCAAACGTGGGCGTATTCGAAGGTGGTGCCACCTTCCAGAAAGGTGTGTTCCGCCCCGCGCGCACCTGCGCCATGAACAGTGCGGGCCACACCGGTTTCTGCCCCGTCTGCCGCGAGACCGCGATCCTCCGCATTTACTCTCACGTCAGTCCCATCGACTCAGTGACACCCATGCCGGAACTGCTGGTGCGCGCGAAGGTGAGCAGCGAGGCCGTGCTTTCGGTGACACCCATGAAGCCACTGAAACACGATCTGAGCGTCTCGTGGTACGTGGAGCGTCTCCCGGATGATGTCATCTCAACTGATGCACCAGCTCAGGTTGCTCCTGCAGGGAAGGACGCCTATGGCCGGCGCAGCGAAGCGTTCGCGCGTCTCTTTGGCCGTCTTGGCGGCACTCGCGGCCGGGCCGAGCGCGGGCTCTATGACCTCCCGCCCGAGGGAGAACTTGTCACCTTCGCCGTGAAGAAGAAGGTTGGTCCCGAGGCCGCGACCAGCAGCCAACTCCCGCTCGGCAAGTTGAAGCCCGGGCGCTGGTGGGTGACCGTGGTGGTGAAAGATCCGGTGACGGATGTGCTCCTCGACCCGAAGCACCTCCTGGAAGAACGCGCGAGCTGGCCCGTTCTGGTGACCCCCTGATGCGCGCTCCTTCCGCCGCCGAGCGTCACCTGACCCGCGATCCCGTGCTCGCGGCACTCATTCAGCGCGTGCGCGCCGCAGCCAAGGGCACGCCCGAGTTGTTCACCATCGACCGCCGGCCGCCGCTGGAGGCCCTTGCGAGTGCCATCGTGGCGCAACAACTCTCGGGCAAGGCCGCACGCACGATTTTCGCCCGAGTGCGCGCTTTGGTCCCCGGCGAGTTCACGGCAACGCGCGTGTTGGCCGTGCCCGTCCCCGCGCTCCGGGCAGCGGGTCTGTCCGGCTCCAAGGCCCGCTTCGTGCGCGAACTCGCATCCGCAGATGCAGCAGGCCGACTCGAACTCAAGCAGCTGCGCCGCCTCAGCGACCACGGCGTGCGCGAGGCACTCTGCAAGATCAAGGGCGTCGGACCCTGGACCGCCGAAATGTTCCTGATGTTCAGATTGCGCCGTCCCGACGTGCTCCCCCTTGGTGATGGCGGGCTTGTGCGTGCGGTGCAACTCGCCTGGGGTCTGAAGAACAAACCCGGCCCACGTGTGCTGCAGACCATCGCCAAGCCTTGGCGTCCGCACGCCACCACGGCAGCGCTTTTCCTCTGGTCCGCGCTCGACCTCGGTGTGGCGAGTCCGCCCGCACGAGATTGATCAGAGCCGGCTTCCTGCGCGCGCGGCGCTGCTATTTTGCACCCCATCGAGGAGTGCCTGCTGCATGCCACGCTTCAATCCGGCGGAATCACTCGCCTCCATGCGCCATGAGTTTGGCGAGCATGGCGGCGTCAACATGTCCATCGAGGCCAGCACCACTTTCACGGTGATGCAGGCCGGCACCATGCCGGAGATCTTTCGCGGCCAACGCGGACCCGATCAGGGTGGCTGCTACCTCTACGGTCGCCACTTCAATCCCACGGTCTACGTGCTCGGGAGACAAGTGGCCGCACTTGAAGGAGCGGAAGCGGGGTATGCCACCGCGAGCGGCCTCGGCGCCATCTCGTCCACCATTCTTCAACTCGCCGGCCACGGCGACCATGTGGTGGCGGATCGCACACTTTATGGTGGAACCTTCGCACTGCTGAGGGATTTCCTGCCCTTGAAGAGCGGCATCAGCACGACGTTCGTGGACGGCAAGGACCTCGCCGCAGTGGAGAGTGCCATCACTGCGCGGACCAGGATGATCTACGCCGAATCTGTCAGCAACCCGACGCTGCGCGTGGCGGATGTTCCGGCGCTCGCAGCCATCGCGAAACGGCACGGCATTCCGCTGGTGATCGACAACACCTTCATGCCCATGGCCCTCAGCCCGATCCAGATGGGGGCCGACATCGTGGTGCATTCGTTGACCAAGTTCATGAATGGTGCGAGCGACATCATCGGTGGCGCGGTGGTGGGAAGCACAGCCTTCATCTCCTCCATGATGGATCTCCACACGGGCACGCTGATGCTGCTTGGTCCCACGATGGACCCGCGCGCCGCGTTCGAAGTGAGCTTGCGCCTGCCACATCTCGGATTGCGCATGGCAGAACATGGACGACGCGCCCTCATTCTTGCCATGCGCCTTGCGGAACGCGGCTTGCCGGTCTCCTATCCGGGCCTCCCCTCGCATCCAGACCACGCGCTGTTGGAAGGCCTGCGCCACCCGGACTATGGCCATGGCGGACTCATCACTCTGGATCTCGGCACGCAGCAACGCGCTGAGCGCCTGATGGAGACCCTGCAAAACGAAGAACGCTTCGGCTACATGGCGGTGAGTCTCGGCTACTTCGACACCCTCATGTCCTGTTCCGCTGCGAGCACTTCCAGTGAGCTGGCCGCCGAGGATCTGCGTCGTGCCGGAATCAGCCCCGGGCTCGTGCGCATCTCTGTCGGGCTGACTGGCTCTCTCGAACAACGCTGGGAACAACTCGCACGCGCACTGGCGAAGATCTAACGCGCGGCCACGCGGCGCACGAATCCTGCTTGCCCTTGCATCAGAGCGGCACTCTCGACTTCGCCTGCGGCACCGTGATCCCGTAACGCGCATCCCCATCCCGGACCTTCGTTGATGCGTAGAGCACCAGCGCATCCCGCGCAGCCTTCAACCGACTCGAGAGGGCCGGTTGGTCTGCTGCCGCTGGCGGAATCATGTTTCGAGGCACTTGATCCACGCTCGGATGAGGCGCGGCAACTGACGGGAGATGGCTTTCAATGCGGCGGTGTCTTCGAGTTCAACCGTCGCACGGTCGAAGCCTCGCCAGTGAAGCAGGTGTGATGGGTCCGCCACGCGATCCCTGAGGTCGCCCGCTTGCGGCTTCCGCTGGGCACCGAGGTGAAAGACGAGCAAGAGCGGCTTCTCCGGACGACTCTGCAACGTCAGGAACCACTCACAGGTGCGAAAGCTGGGCATGTTCCACTTCACGCCCTCTTCGATGCCGGGAGCGGCCTTGAGGACGAGCTTCCGCACGGCCCCGATCAAGTCTTCTTCTTCAAGACTGCCGACGGCGGTCTTCACCATGACGCCAAGTCTACAGCAGCAGGCAGCCTCACACGCGATCAAACTTGCTGCGAGATGCGATCAGATGACGGCATCTTCGCGGCAGCAACCAGCGAAAATCGGAGCGCTTGTTCCTGTGGCTCGCGCACGCACGAACAGTCACGCCATGGACGCGACAGGGCTCGTGGCACTCGAAGGCACGATGCATCCCATCCTCAAGGCGCATGGCACCATCATCCTCGCAGGGGTGTGCGAACAACCCATGAAGGTGCTGACCAAGGCCGGCCTCCACCAACGCCCGGGCATCCTCTTCGCTGCCAATCCCCGCGCCGCCCTCGAATTCGCCCCCATTCAACTCCGCATTTGAAGGCGCCGTGAAGGTCGCTGCGGAAGCAGGTCGGCGAAGAGTGGTAATCTCGGCGGCTCTGCGCTCGGGAATACAGGCTGGAGCGCGGCGAAGTTGTCAGCACGAAGAGAGCGGCACCTGTTACGGAGCAACATCGCATGGAAGGAAATGAAACCGTGGTTGCAGGGTCGACCGAGGCCGCCTTTGCACGCCGCCTTGAAGCCACCCGCGCGGAATGGGTCCGACGCCTCATCGACACGTCGCGCAGGAATCCGCTACTCAACTTCAAGACGACGCGGAAAGGCATCCTCAGCCTCGGCGAGGAACCTGCGCTGGTGGACAAGCTCCTTCGCACCGGCAAGCTCTCACATCAGGACCTCGCCATCCTGTTCCGAGGAAGTGGCGACGACAAGGCGCCACATCTGGCGCGCAGTGCGGCGGAGGCCCTCTCTCTTGCACGCGCGGCATTGGAGAACCTGCAGCATCGCAACCTCGAATACCTCGAGGAGCGCGGCGTCGAGACGCTGCGATTCGGAATCGGGCTCGCCACCTGGAAGGCGAAGGATGACGGCACGCTTTACTCCGCACCTGTGCTGTTATTGCCGGCCCATGTGAGCACGCTCACCCCCGGGCGGCCCCAACTGGAAATCAGCCTCGAACCAGAACTCAATCCCGTGATGCTGCGCGTGCTCGGAGCCGCCGCGCTCGGCCAGACCGATCCAGAGGCCTTTGTCGAGAGCTTCCTCGACGAGGACTCGAAGGACATGCCGCTGCGCTGGGAGTCGCTGCTGACTGAATTCGAGAAGTCCGTTGCCGCGAAAGTGCCCGAGTTCCGGATTTCGCGCGACATGTTCCTTGCCAACCTCCACTTCGCGAAGCTCGCGATGGTGAAGGACATCGAGGACAACGCGGCGATCGTGGACAGGAGCCCCCTCATTCGCGCGATGGTGGGCGATGCCACAGCACGCGCGACCTATGGTGCGGTCCTGCTCGAAACGTCCGGCGCAGAACTCGATGCCCGTCCGGCAGCCAGGGATTTTCTCGTGCTCGACGCCGATGCCAGCCAGCAAAGGGTGGTGCTGGCTGCCGAAACGGGTCGCAGTCTCGTGGTGCAGGGTCCACCTGGTACCGGAAAGAGCCAGACCATTGCCAATCTCATTGCGCACTGCATGGCGACGGGACGCCGGGTGCTGTTCGTAGCCGAGAAGAGTGCTGCCATCGAAGCCGTGGCCAAGCGCCTCCGGCGCGATGAAGTGGCCCTCGGCCACCTGCTGCTCGATCTTCACGGCACGGGAGTGAAGCGCGGCGAAGTGATGCGCCAACTCCGGACGGCGCTCGACTCGATCGCCAAGTGCCCACCTGTCAAGGACAGCGAGGCCATTCAGCGTCGCTTCGAGAAGAGCCGCACAACGCTGGCTGCCCATGCGCGCCGCATGTCCCTTCCGCGCGCTCCTCTCGGCCTCTCGCTGGCAGCCATCGCCGGTCGACTGATGCAACTCCCTGCAGAAACCCGCACGCGCGTGCGACCTGATGCAACGGCGCTCGCTGCTCTCACGCCCGACAGCATTCAGGACCTCTGGCACAGGCTCGACAGCGCCGCTCCCTTCTCGGCGCTCTTCCTCCGCACTTCGCCGTCACCATGGAACGGCGTGGATGTCCGCACGCCGGAGGCCGCGCGTGAACTCCACGACGGTGTGCGACAAGCGCTCACCCTCACACGGGAACTCGAGCGCGCGGCGGCGGCGCTGGCCTCCGAGCATGGCCTGCGCAAGCCCACAACGCTTGAGTCAATCCTGGCGCTCACGACCGAACTCGCAGAATTCGAAGTGGCATACGAACACTGGCATGACGGCGTCTTCGCCCTCGATGCTGCAGCGCTTGCCAGCACGCTCGAACCAGCCAAGCGTGGGTTTTTCCCCCGCACGTTGGCCTTCCTCTTCAACAGCTCGTTCCGCGCCGCGCGTCGCACGCTGAATGGTCTTCGCGCTGCACCACTGCCCGTGTCGGTGCTCGCGCGGGAGGCCGACGCCCTTGCAGAACGCTTCGCTCGCTGGAGGACGCTCGCGCTGCCGGACTCGCCGCCCCTGCGCCCGAGCGGCTACGGCGCGACGACAAGCACGGCCAACAGTCTCGCGGCAGCGCTCGAACCCCTCGTGGCCAGTGCTGCATTGCCAACGCCCTCGCGCGTGCCCCTCGCCAAGATCGCCGAACAACTGGAAGCGCTGAGCGCGGATGCGGCCAATCTCTGGCGCCTCCCTGCCCTCAATGAGGCACGCGCGCAACTGACCGCCGCCGGCCTTGAGGGTCTCCTCGATGACTTCAGCAATCCGGCGGTCACGTCAGAATGGTGGAAGCTCCGCCTGGAGTGGTCCCTGCTGCAATCCATGCTCGAGCGCGCTGTCGCCACTGACCCCGACCTCGCAATCTTCGATGGACGCGTGCATGAGGAAGTCATCGCTGAATTCGCGCACCTCGACGCCGAGTGTCGGCGCCTCGCTGCCGAACTGGTGCGCAGACGTCATGCCGAACATGCCGTCGCGGCCATGGACCGCCATCCGGACGAGACGCACGTCGTGAAGCACGAAACGGCGAAGAAGATGCGCCACCTGCCGGTGCGCGCGCTGCTGGCGCGTGCGCCGAACGTGGTCACGCAGATTGCACCCTGCTGGATGGCCAGCCCGCTCAGCGTCAGCCAGTTGCTGGCGAGCAGTGATCAACTCTTCGATCTCGTGATTTTCGACGAGGCCTCGCAGGTCCTCCCCGAGGATGCCGTACCTGCGCTCTATCGTGCGAAGCAGGTGCTCGTAGCCGGCGACTGCCGGCAATTGCCGCCGACCACATTCTTCGGCAAAGGCGATCAGAGTGGTGACGAACTCGCCGAAGCGGAGGAATCTCTGGCAGGTGAAGGCTTCGAGAGCATTCTCGACCTCATGCAGGCCACGCTTCCGAACACCATGCTCGCATGGCACTACAGAAGCGCCGACGAACGCCTCATCCATTTCAGCAACGTGCATGTCTATGACGGACGGCTCGTCACCTTCCCCGGCGTGAGCCTCGAACAGGTGGTGCGAGCCGTGGTCGTGGATGCACCCGGCAGTGACAAGGGCACCTTGAGTCCCGCCGCCGAAGTGGAGGCCGTGGTGCGCGAAGTGCTGCAGCACGCGCGGCAGCGACCGCACGAGTCTCTCGGCGTCATTGCCATGGGCATCCAGCATGCGCAGCGCGTGGATGACGCCATCAGAGCCGCCGTGCTGCAGGAACCCGCCCTCGAACAGTGGTTCACGGTGGAGCGCGAGGAACGCTTCTTTGTGAAGAACCTGGAGACCGTCCAGGGCGATGAACGCGATGCCATCATTCTCACTGTCGGCTACGGGCGCGATCCCAATGGCTCGCTTCCCCATCGCTTCGGTCCCCTGCTCATGGCCGGCGGCGCACGGCGCCTCAATGTCGCGGTGACACGTTCCAGAAAGCGCATGACCATTGTCTCTTCTTTCCACGCCTCGGAAATCGACCTTGCACGCGCAGGTGGTGATGGCGTGCGGTTGCTGAAGGCCTTCCTCCACTACGCCGCGAGCGCCGGCCTGGATGACGCGCCCGCAGACAGCGATGAAGCAGCGACACCAGTTCCCGCAAGCGCCATTGCGGAAGACATCGCCGCCTCGCTCCGCGCCGAAGGCATTGCCTGCGAACTCCGCTGGGGCCGTGGCCGCAATCGCCTCGACCTCGTGACCTTGGACCCACTCAGACCCACCGTGCCGATCCTCGGCATCCTCTTGGACGGGATCGAGGAATTCGGACAGTCGACCACGCGCGACCGCGACCGCCTGCGCCGGGAGCAGTTCCAGCGCCTCGGCTGGCAGTTGGCCCATGTCTTCACGCTGGACTGGTTCCAGCGGAAGAGCAGCGAGGTCAAGCGCTTGAAGGAACTGCACCGTCGCGCGGAACACGTCGCAACAGATCGACGCCAAAAAGCAGAGGCGGAAGCGGCCCGCGCAACGGAACGCGAGGCCGCCACCAAGCCGCTTGCTCCTGACGCGGCGATGCCGACAGCAGCGCCGGCAACATCCTTGGGCGCATCGGCAAACACGCTGTCAGCGGCCGGTGGCTCAGCGCAAAGGAGACTCCCGCGCCCGAACGTCCCGCATCGCGAGGCCTCCCTCGCGGATGATTACGACGGCATTGACTCGTACAGGGACTCGCACCTGCAAAGCATGGTGCGCTGGATTCTCTCGGACGGGCTCCTCCGCACTGAGGACGAACTGATTCGCGTAACGATGGCCGAACTGGGTTTCCGCATCAGAGGCCCGCGCATCGTCATGCGCATCACCGATGCCATTCGTGCTGTGCGTGGCAAAGACACTCCGGGGAACTCATCCTCGCAGCGTCCAGCCTGAGGAACTACTTCGCCAACGGGCGGAAGAGCATGGTCTCCCAGAGTGCGGGATCCGGCGAGGATTCCGGGCCCTTGGCATAGCATTCCCAGAGCGATTCGAGCGGAGTGAGTTCCTGCTCGATGACCCAATCATTGAACTCGCCCCAAGCGTCAGCGAGGCCTTCGTAGCCGCCTTGATGAACGGCGATGGCGACCCTTGTTGCGGGCAGCGTGCCCGCAATCACGCGGCCGGTCGGCTTGAACTCCGCCTTCACGGGCACACCCACCTCGAAGTCGAACACCTTCGGATCGAGGCGGTAGTGATACGAGAACACCGGTCCGAGAGGTCCCGCCTGCTGCGCCATGGCAGCAGCGATCACCTCTCCGATGGCCGGGCCCATCACTGCCTGGATCTCTTCGCGCGGAATGGTGAAACGGATCACCGCGGTGTTTTGCGCCGTCGTGCTCGCTGTCTGGAGGTTCTTCAGCATGGATCAGCCTTTGCGGAGAACTGAGTGCCGTCTGCTGTAGGCGAAGTAGATCACAAATCCGATGCCCAGCCACGTGAACAGCCGCCACCAGTTTTCGACCGGCAGCGAGAACATGAGCATCAAGCAACTCGCAACGCCGAGAATGGGAACCAGGGGCACCATCGGGCAACGAAACGGCCGTGCCGCTTCAGGGTGCGTCTTCCGCATGATGAGCACGGCAGCGCACACGATGGCGAACGCCAGAAGTGTGCCGATGTTTGTCAGGTGGAGCAGCGCATCAATGGGAAGAGTGCCAGCCATGAGAGCCACGAAGCAGCCAATGAGCAAGGTGGATTTCCATGGGGTTTGGAATCTCGGGTGCACGTCGCTGAAGAAGGCCTTGGGCACAAGACCGTCGCGCGCCATGGCGAGCAGCACGCGCGGCGCGGAGAGCATCATGACCAGCAGCACGGAGGTGATACCTGCCACTCCCGCGATAGAGATGATCGTCTGGGCCCAGGTGAGCCCGACATCCGCGAATGCATCCGAGACACCTGCGCTCTTGTCGATCTGGTTGTAGGGCACCATGCCTGTGAGCACAGCCACCACGGCGATGTAGAGCACGGTGCAGATCAAGAGCGACGCGATGATGCCGATGGGCACGTCCCGCTTCGGATTCTTTGCCTCCTCGGCGTGCGTCGAAACTGAATCGAATCCGATGTAGGCGAAGAAGATGATGGCCGCACCTGCAAGCATGCCAACGGGCGCACCGCTTGCATCCGTCTGTCCTGCCACGTGATTGCCGAAGAAATTCAGGCCAGTCCAGCCGAAGGGCGCGAAGTTCTCCCAGTTGTCCGGGTTCACGAAGAAAACACCGACGCCGATCACGAAGAAAACCGCAGCGAGCTTCACCAGCACCATGATGGTGTTGAACGACGCGCTCTCCTGAATGCCCTTCACGAGGATCGCGGTCACCACGATCACGATGAGGACCGCTGGCAGATCGACGTACGAGCCTGTAGCGACGAAATCGCCTGTCGCTGTGTCGAATTTGAGTGGTGCAGATCGAAGAGCCTCGGGAAACTCGATCCCTATCTTCTTGAGTACGGGCTGCAAGTAGCCAGACCAACCATTGGCGACGGTTGCCGATCCCACGGCGTATTCGAGAATCAGATCCCAGCCGATGATCCACGCGAAGAGTTCGCCGAGGGTCGCATAGGCGTAGGTGTAGGCGGAACCTGCCACCGGGACCATGGACGCGAACTCCGCGTAACAGAGCGCCGCGAACACGCAGGTGATGCCCGCCACCACATAGCTCAGCATGAGCGCCGGGCCCGCGGTTTCGGAGGCCGCCTTGCCGGTGGCGACGAAGATGCCGGCACCGATGATCGCGCCCACTCCGAGAGAAGTGAGCTGAACCGGCCCGAGAATGCGGCGCAAGCGGTTCTCGCCTTCCGCTTCCTTGAGCAGGACATCCAACGGTTTTTTCTGGAACAGTTGACCCATGATTCAACTCCTCAGGCAGTCGCCGCGCGACGCGCGGCCCGAAGCATGCTGAACGCTGTGATGGCAACGACAGCCACCACCAACCACTTCACCGTGCGAAGGTCCATTTCCTTCACCCACTTGGCGGCAATCCACACCGCCGGCAAACCACCAAGGGCAAGCCCGAGAGCAGCCTTCGGAGAATAACTGTGTTCCCGCATGAAACGCACGCCGGCGACCGGCATGAGGAACGCACATGAGCCCATCATGATCGGGAAGGCGGCCTTGGTTTCCATGCCGAGCACGGTCACGAGGATCATGCACGGCGCATAGGCGCCAACACCAATCGTCATCAATGCACCAAGCACGAAGTTGCCGGCAGCTGCGGCGACAAGCAGCGTGCCATCCAGCCCGAAACTGCCGGGACTCTCGATGGCGTAGATCTGCCGATAGCAGAGGATGACAGCCGCGACCGCAAGAGCCGAGCCCATGCCGACGCGCACGCGCTGCATCGACCACTTGGCAACGAAACCGGCGCCGAGATAGGCCCCGGCCACTGCCGCGACGATCATCACGACGAGTGTGGTCGGGTCCACGCGCACTTCCTGCGTGTAGATCCAGGCCTGCAGAAAAGTGGGGATGGCGTGCCCGATGGTGAGTGTGCCGGGGATGAGGCGGTCCGGACACTGCTTCAGGAGCTTGAAGAGGCCGGTCGTAGTGGCGTAGGAACCAATGCCCAGTGTGTCGAAGAAATCGGTCACGCTCCCGATCGCGATCTGAATCAGGTTGGGGGTGCCCTGCCCACTGCCCTCCTCCACCGTCCCTTGCCGCGCACGCTGCCTCCCGGCGCGGAACAAGTGCCAGACCCAGAGCGCCGTGAAGAGGCCACCCACGGTGACCAGCGCCATGAGCAGCAGCGAGAGCAAGTCGTAGTCTTCCACCGAGGGTGTGTCCTCAGGCCCCGAGAGCAGCGGGCCGCAGTGGCGCGGAGTCTACACGAGGCTTGCGGACGGGATAGGCGGACGGATCATTGCCCCGATGGTGGTCACAACAGCAAGCTGGGTGCGTGAAGCGATCCAGGATGGGCGACCCATCGTGGCTCTTGAATCCACACTCATCACCCACGGTTTTCCGCAGCCGCTCAACCTCCTCATCGCGCTCGAACTGGAAGCGCGCGTGCGTGCTGCGGGTGCTGTGCCCGCGACCATCGGGGTTGTCGCGGGGCGACCAACGGTTGGACTTTCCCGCGAAGAACTCAAACGCCTGGCCGAAGCGGACCCTGCCAAGGTGCAGAAGCTCTCCACGCGCGATCTCGCCGCTGCGGTGGCTCGCAACGTCGATGGCTCGACCACTGTGGCCGCGACCATGCGACTGGCGCACCTCGCAGGCATCAAGTTTCTCGCCACCGGCGGCATCGGTGGCGTGCACCGCGGTGGCGAATCTTCCATGGACGTCTCCGCTGACATTCCCGAACTCGCGCGCACGCCAGTGGCCGTGGTATGCGCAGGTGCCAAGTCCATTCTCGATGCGGCCCGCACCCTCGAAGTTCTCGAAACCCTTGGCGTGCCCGTCATCACCGTGGGCGCGGACGAGTTCCCCGGCTTCTATCTCAGCAGCAGTGGGGTGAAGTCCCCGCTGCGCATTGACGATGTTCCGACGCTCGCGCGCGCTGTTCGTGCCCAACGTGAGATCGCTCCCACCACAGGCATGTTGATTGCGCAGCCGGTGCCGCAAGAGAAGGCCATCGCCGCGGAACAGCTTGCGACATGGTTGCGCGCAGCGGAGTCTGACGCGACGCGGCATGGCATTCAGGGTGCGGCCCTCACGCCCTTTCTCCTCAGCCGCCTGCATGAGATTTCCGGCGGTGCTACCGAAAGCGCGAACTCAGCATTGCTCTTCCAGAATGCCACCCTCGCTGCGCAACTCGCGTGCGCACTCGCCACCAGCTGAGAGCTCGGCGCAGTCATGCTGCTCCAACTCATCTTGGTTGCACTCGCCGCGTGCAGTGCATCCGCCCTCACGCTCTTCACCGGCTTCGGCCTCGGCACGCTGCTCCTGCCGGTTTTCGCGTGCTGCATGCCCATCGAGATGGCGGTCCCGGCCACGGCCCTGGTCCACGCTGCGAGCAACCTCACCAAAGTGCTCTTCCTCGGCCGACACGCAGACTTTGGCATCCTGCTCCGCTTCGGTCTCCCTGCCGTACTCGCGGCCATCGGCGGAGCCGCGCTGCTTGATCAACTCGCCACCCTGCCTCCTCTTGCAACCTGGCAGTGTGGAGAGCGCACTGCACTCATCACGCCCATCAAGTTGGCCCTCGGACTGCTCATTGGCGGCTTCGCCTTGCTCGAACTCGGGGGCCGGCTGAACAAGCTGCACTTCGCACGGCAACAACTTTTCCTCGGTGGACTGGTCTCGGGGTTCTTCGGCGGACTCTCAGGCCACCAAGGAGCGTTGCGCTCGGCAGCTCTCACACATGCGGAGCTTGCACCTGAGTCATTCGTCGCCACCAATGCAGTCATCGGCATGGCGGTGGATTGCGTCCGCCTCGTCACCTACGCCACGCTGATCGACACTGCTGCGCGCGTGCGACTGCTCTCCGGCGAAAGCGCCGTGTTGTTGTTTACTGGAATCTTCGCTGCGCTCATCGGCATTCTCGTCGGCCGCCGCTTCCTCAGAAAAATCACCATGATCTTTGTGCGCCGCGCCGCCGCGCTGATGCTCTTCGCCACCGCGCTGCTGCTGGCGACGGGCCTCCTCTAGAAGCCGCGCTCAAGCCATCCAGCCCGGAATCGCTGCGGCTTGTCGCACCCACTTCTCGAGTTGTGCGTCGTCGAGCACCTCCGCTTCATGAATGTCGAGCCAACGCGCCTCGCCGCTTTTCGCGGTGGCGCCTGGCGGCGGCGGCTTCAAGGCAACCCCCCTGAAAAACAATACCTTTACGTAGCGCGTGAAGATATGCAAGGCGAGAAACCAACCCTGTCCTTCGACACCGTAGAAAGGCGAGTTCCACTTCACAGCCTTCTTCACTCCCGGCACCGAGCGTTCGATCAACTCATCGAGTCGTCTTGCACACGCGCATTTCCACCCCGGCGCTGCGGCGATCCAAGCTTGCACCGACGCATCGCCCTCGCCCTTCGCGATCTGCGGGTTGCCACCACTGAGCAGCACAACAGGTTTCTGTGCAGAGTTCCGGACGCGCTTGGATGCCGCCTGCTTGAGCTTTCGCCCGGCAGCTTTCCCGATGCTTCTCTGTGCTGAACCGGATCTCCCCTTGCCGCGCATGAACCCTAGTCTTGCGGAAGCCCACAACGCGTGCAAGCCCGGCTCGGTGCTGGCGCGAAAGCGCCTCCGGCATTCTCCCCGCCGCACCTGCTCGCCCACTCCAGCGCACAGGGAACCGTCTGGCTGGTTCACTGCATCGAACTCACGCTGGCCCCCGGAACTGCTTGCAAGAACGGGTAGGCGGGGCTTGCACTGCGGACTATGCTGCGCATGGTTGCGAGCAATGGTCCCCTACGGAGCGCCGTCATGAACAACGACAATTCGATCTTCTCTCGTCGGCAGGCATTGGCCGGAATGACCTTGGGTGGTGCGCTGGTGGCGACCGAAACTGCGAGTGCACTGCAGCCTGAGAATCAGGGCACGCGGATCTTCGGCATCCTGAACGGCACTCAGGACGCCGCGCGGCCGCCTGCATTCGCAGGCCAACACTCCATCCTGCCCTTGCCCTTCAATGCTGCAAAGCTGAATGGCATCAGCGAGAAGTTGATCACGTCGCACCATGACAACAACTACGCGGCGGCCGTGAAGAACCTGAACAAGGTCGAAGCGGATCTTGCGAAGATCGGCGCCGATACGCCGGCCTATCAAGTGGCGGGGCTCCATGAACGTGAGCTGCTCTTTCGCAACAGCAAGACGCTCCACGAGGCCTACTTCGCAAACCTCGGTGGCAACGGGCAACGGAGCGGCGCGATCGAGGGCGCCATCAGCACGGCGTACGGCTCTGCAGCCGCGTGGGAAACGCAGTTCCGCGCCACCTGCATGTCGCTCGGCGGCGGCAGCGGCTGGGTGGTCCTCGCCTTCGAGCTTTTCACAGGAACTCTTCGCACTGCCTGGTCCGGCAATCACACCCAGATCCTCGGCAGTTCCGTGCCACTGCTGGTGATGGACATGTACGAGCACGCCTACCAGATGGACTTCGGTGCCGCCCACGCGCGCTACATCGACACCTTCTTCCTGAACATCAACTGGGACGAGGCGAACCGCCGCCTCGAAGGCGCCACCAAGGCCGCACTCGCACTGCGCTAGGATCAGATTCATGCCCACAACACGGAAGACCAGGAAAGCGACAGTTCCAGCCAAGGCGAAGACCAAATCGCCTGCGACCAGAACGCCCACAAAGCCCGCGAAGGCCGCTGCCGCTCCCAAAGTGTCAGCTTCGAAGAAGGGCGAGAGCCTGACGCTGGCTGAGGTCATGGCACTTCTCGAAGGAGCGGGCTCCGAGCAAGCGAGAAAGACCTACGCGCGCCACGGCGCCACCGGCCCGATGTTTGGTGTGGCCTTCGGGTTCCTGGGCAAGCTCTGGAAGCGCCTCCGCTTCAATCATGATCTGGCCTTGAAGCTGTGGAAGACAGGCAATGTGGATGCGCGCAATCTCGCCATGAAGATCGCCGACGCCTCGTTGATCACATCCGCTGAACTCGACCAATGGGCGCTGGAAAACCCGATGCGCATGTGCGGGCTCTACATCGCGAGCCTCACGCAGGAGTCGGGCCAAGGCGCTGCCAAGGCGAAGGCTTGGCTCGCATCCTCGAACGACAAACTCCGTGCGACGGGCTGGGCCGTGATCGGAGTGCTCTCCAACCGTGACGAAACGGAGCCTGACGAAACCTTCGCGAAGCACCTCGCAACGATCGAGAAGTCCATCCACTCGGAGGCCAACGAAGTGAAGGCCGCGATGAACGGCGCCCTGATCGCGATTGGTGGCCGCAGCCCTGCACTTCGCAAGGCGGCAACAAGCGCGGCGAAGCGCATCGGCAAGGTCGAAGTCGATCACGGCCCGACCGCGTGCGAAACCCCGGACGCCACCTCCTACCTCGAAAAGATGTGGGCCTACTCGCAAGGTCGCTTCCCATCCCCTGCCGCCGCCGAACGCTCCCGCGATTCCATGCGCACCCGCTGCTGACGCGCGGCCACCCCATTCTCGCCACCCCTCCTCCTTCGCGCGGAAAG
>SXGT01476870.1_pt1 | contig 165330 bp, 147 predicted proteins | sample 3176221 | NCBI WGS metagenome assembly SXGT01 (sample SAMN11356862, study PRJNA531348) | freshwater metagenome | isolation source: freshwater sample F1-120 | place: China: Fuxian Lake, Yuxi | collected 2017-12-25 | reverse complement strand
CGAGCGAGGAATCTGCGGCTTGGCGCAGATTCCAAGTCGCGAGCGCTCAAGATTCACGAGCGAGGAATCTGCGGCTTGGCGCAGATTCCAAGTCGCGAGCGCTCAAGATTCACGAGCGAGGAATCTGCGGCTTGGCGCAGATTCCAAGTCGCGAGCGCTCAAGATTCGCGTCGAGGGCGAAGCAACGCATACGCGATGCTCGTGCCAACCAGAATCAGACCTGCAGCGAACAGGAGAACGACTCGAACGAGGGCTGAGGTCTGCGCCAAATCAATGAGCGTGAGACGGAGCGAGAGGAGCGCGAGAAGTCCAAGTCCAACCCAGCGCGCTCCCGCCACGCCCCCCTTGAATCCCCAAACGAGGCACGTAACGGCACACGCACTCAGCAAACTGATGAGTGCCGTGGCACGCCCATAGCCTTCAAACCACTCACCGGCAAGCAGCACGCATCCTGACACGACTGTCGCGAGGACGACTGCTTGCAGCGCGTTCTTCGTCCCTGCTGAGGTCAGCGGCGTCGCTCCTAGTTTTCGCAGGGATTTCCTCGCGACAAGAAGCGCAATCGATGGCGCTATCGCGGCATAGAGCCACTGACTGTCACTTCCAATGTGTGTCGTCTCTCGTCCGAAGAGAACGATCATCGCAACTGTCGCGACGATCGCCACTGGAAACAGGACGGCGAAGACCGCCGCCCTTCCGAGCGCGATCGAGCGCCGCCCATACGCAAGCAGCGAGATGACAACGCTAGAGATGGACAGGATCAGAGCCACCCGAGCGAACAGTGCATCGGGAGAGTCACCGCTCTCATGCATCCGAATCAAGAACAGGCAAGTGCAAAGTGCGCTGAGTTCAAGAACCAACGCGGCGTCAAAGAAGCCACGCGCTTTCTCCCAAAGTGACGATCGCACCCAGAGCGGTGCGATGTGCGCGATGACAACGAACGCCGCCTGCAACCACAAATATTGATCTCGAGCGCTTGTCGATTGCGCCACAACCACGGTTGCAACCCACAGGCAGAGCAGCGCGACGATGCAATAGCCGAGCGCGAGTAAGCACCACGCCCCGTCCGCGAGTCGCGCGGTTTTCTGACGCAGCATCGCGATCGCCACCGCGAGTGCTGAAAACGCGAACGACGCTGGAAATGGTCCTAAGAAGCAGAGGACGACCACGACGCTGAGCAGGGCTCCAAAGACGCCCATGGTTCGCGCAAGTGCGCGGGGCCATTTGTCCAAGAACAGCGGAAGAAAGAACAGAACCATCACTGCCGTTGGAGCAAGGAACTCTGCGGAGAATCGGAACGCGACCATTTCCGCCATGTGCGGCGCGATTGGAAACTCCGACCCTGGCCAGACCGATGGACGAGTGGTCGCGCTCGTCAGTAACTGCCAGAAGCTCGCGCCCCAGCCAATCATCATCGCAATCAAGCAACCTGGGATGAGTGGGATCGTCTTCAACCGCGCTGTCGCGAACGCCAGCACGACAGCGGCGCCTGCCGCGCCGATGATGAGTCCGTCCCCATTGAGGAAGACGCCTAACGCAGTGACGAGCGCGAGTGGAGCACAACCGATGGCGACCACGCTCAGCGCGGAACACGCCGATGCCACATCGGCTCGCAATCCGTCGACTGGCTCATCACGCGCTTCGTCTGGATCAGCTGGCTCACCCATGGCGCGGAGTTGGACGCCAACAATGGCGAGTCCTCCACCGATGAGCAGTGGCAGGTACGCGAGCGGATCCGACAGGCTCGATCCACCTCCAGTCGCCGCGATGCAGCCGAGTAACGCCGATGCACTCACGGCCGCAAGTGTGATCGCGTTGTCTCTTCCAGTCCTCCCCCGCATCGCTTCGAACACACAGCTTCCCGCAAAGATGCCCCACCAGACGCAGATGAAGAGTGCACGATTCGGCGGCGAGACACCCGATTCGACCGCCCACACGATCGACATCGGAACCCCGCCGACCAACGCGAAATCTCGCACGCGCGCGAAGCTCGGCGGGCCTAAAGCGGTCAGGCCTGCCGCGATCAGCAGGACGACAGTGAGTTCGATGCCGCTGAGGACCGCGCCTTCATCAAAGCCGTTCAAGATCGGAAGCGCGAGTGCGCCGAGCAAGGCAAGAATGCCGACGGTCGCTGATGCACTTCGTACTGCGCACGCGACTCCAACAAGGCCTGCGCCAGCGACAAGTATGGTCGCCGCACCAACGCCAAAGAGCTGAAGCACAAATGCTCCCGCAAACACGGCGGCAAAGAGCGCCACCACGCCGGCGCCGTACAGGCCTCTCGACGCTTCAACGCTATAGCGCACGCGCACGCGTTCTGCGGCGATGAGAAAGGCGGCGGCCAACGCCAGTGTCGCGCCAAACTTTGCCTCTGGTCCGAGTCGACCAAAGAGGCCAGTATCAATCGCATACTTCACGAAGTAGCCAATCGCTCCGAGCACCGCGAGCGCGCCTGCGAGCGCGGCGAGCTTCACGCCGACAAAACGCTCGACTTCGCTCGGTGTTGGAGACGGCGCCGCACCCGTTGCATCACCGATGGCGCCACCACCTGCCGTCGGTGGTGGAACGATCGGAGGCGGAGGCGGCGGCACGACCGTGACCGGCGTCCGCTCTTTCGGGAGCGCAATTCCATGGACGAACAGAAGCGCTTCAAGTTCGCTGATCCGCATGCGCAATCGCGCCACTTCCTCTGTGGAGTGAGGGGTGTTTGTGGAAGGCAGTTGCGAAGGTTCGTTCTGCATCGAAGCCGCCTCTCGTTGCGTGAAGCGTTTCCCTCGCGATCACAGTCGCGTACGAATCGCCCACAGATCTGGGAAAAGTGGATTGAAGAGCGTCGAGCGGAGATACGCAGCACCCGGACTCCCACCCGTGCCCTGCTTGAATCCGATGGTTCGCTCCACCATCTTCACATGACGGTATCTCCACTCCTGCACGCCCTCATCTAGATCGACGAGCAACTCGCAAATCGATCGCTCCGAAGGATGCGATCGATACAGCGTCAGAAGCAACTCTTGCATCTCCGGCCACTCTTGGGGCAATTGGGTCACATCGCGCTCAAGCAATGCCGGAGGTACAGCATGACCTCGCGCCGCGAGAAAGCGCGCGAATGCGTCGTAGAGCGTGCGTTCCCCAAATCGTTGGAGGATGACTGCGCGCTCGGGCGAACCTTCAGGGTTGTGCGCGAGCACGCGGGGATTCTTGTTGCCAAGCAGAAACTCGAACTCGCGAAACTGCGCGCTTTGAAACCCGCTCGAACTCGCGAGAAAACTCCGGAAACTCAAGAACGAAACCGGGGTCATGGTCTCAAGCACATCAATCTGCTGCACCATCGTCTTGAGAATCGTCAGCATCCGTTTGAGCGTCGATGCTGCCTGCACAGCGTCGCCCGCTTCGAGCGATCGCGCGGCGAATCGACCTTCGTGCAACTGTTGTTTGAACCAGAGTTCATAGACCTGATGAATGATGATGAACAGCGTCTCATCATGCTCGGGAATCCCATGCGGGTCCTTCGATGCAGGGACCTGCAGCGAGAGCAGTTCAGGAACTTTGAGATACGAGCCGTAAGTCACTTCCATCAGCCGTGTCGCTTTCTCGTTAGCGTGCCGCGCCACCTGAGGCCTGCTGCACTGTCAGTCGCCCATTTCGCAGATCCCAGACGACGCTCGTCGCGCGAACCGGAGTTGGAGACTCTGTCGTCAAAATCGTCACCATGCGACCTTCGCGCGCGCGCAGGCGCGCGACCCCGGTCTCAACGGAATAGTCAAACTCTTCGCACTCGATGTCGTACTGCGGCGTGCGCACGAAGACTTGGCCGCTAGCCTTGATCGAAATGAGTTGTGCGGGTCCGCCAAGATCGACGCCCTGCTCCCCAGTCGCTTGCTGCTCCGACTCCTTCGTCGGAGGGCGGTCTAACACAGCTTCGAGCACACTTGCCCGAAGCGAGAGCGTGTCTTGCGGCGCGATGCCGGCGTGGAGCACCTCGACGCCATCATCCATCGACACGAGAAACCGATTGTCGAATTGATGTCGAAGGTCCATCCGCTTCGCCCATCGGAAGCGCGTCGTTCCATCCGCCCCAAGCGCGATGCCGTTGGGCGTCGTTTGGGCCGCGGGCGCAGGTGCGCTCTCTGCGCGTACAGGAATGTTGACAAGGAGCGTGCCGTCGCCAACGACAAGCCCCTCTCGGCTGCGAATGTCGTACTCGATGTGCTCGCCCGTCACGCGGAACACACGAGGATCACCCGCGTGCGCCGCATTGAGCCAAGTGCGGCTCTCCATGCGAGCCGCTCCCTTCGCAACAACATGCTCGACAGCGCGGTCGCCAGACTGCAGCGCATCCTTCGCTGCGGTTCCCGATTCCTGCTGCGACCGAAGTTCGAGCAAGAGCGCCTCAGCATCCATCGCGTCAGATCGCTCGGGACTCGGCTTCGAGCGAACATTGACTCCGCCGCGCAGTTCAAGATCTGCCTTCGTCTCGTCGCGTTCGGTGTACTGCAGGGACTCAACCCAGCGCGCTTCCATCGCCGGCTTCGTGTCAGGAAGGGGCCGGGGCGCTCGACCTGTACTCGCCGCGATTGGCTCTTTGAACGCGCGGAATCGCCCAGGACCCTCACTGCGCGCCGTGCGCGTTGCGTCGTCAAAGCGAACTTCCTTCAAACCGTCCGCAATCACTGTGCCTCGAACAAACGCAACATCACTTCCTGCGAGTCGAAGCGTGCGCTGTGCAGCACTGCCTTCAAGCAGATCTGCGTACACACGGGCTCCCTCCTTCAGGAGAACTTCAACACCCTGATTTGCTGCAAATGACGCAACTTCAACCTCGCCCATGTCTGCGCCCATGCCCTCATCGAGCGCATTTGGCTGCCGCTCCGATGCGGGCTGCACACTTCCACTCGCAGCCTTCTCGATAAAGGAAACATCGAGTGACTCTGCCCAAATCGTTTGTCGCGCGTCCGTCGCTTCGAGTGTGCCCATCGCGAGGAGACGGAGCGGAATCGTGCTCCCATCTTTCGATTGCGTGAGATAGAGCTCGACACGCCGACTTTGAAGCCCACCGCCACCAAGTCGCTTCACGACGGTGCCGTCATCAGCAACAATCGACTCGATCTGCTCTTCGCGATCCGCATCAAATCGAACATCGAGCGTCCCTGCGTCAAGCGTGAACTCGCGGCCGGTGACCGCCACGCCACCGACGAACTTCGCGCCAGACAACCGCGGTTCATCGGTGGAGCCGGCGAATGCCAAATCCACACCGCCCTTCCACTGAATCTCAAGCTGCTGTGATGCGTGATCAAACGCAGGCGCCGCGAGCGGCGGCGGCGCGACCGAAGTTGTCTGCACCAAGGCGACCGCCGCTGGATCGGTCGACGCGATCATGCACAGAAGCTGCGGAGCTTGCGCGAACCAATGAAACGCTGCATGCATAGATGCGTCATTCGTCCAAGAATTGACCTGTGCGCGTTGCGCTTGGACACGCGCGAAACGCAAGCGACCGGGACCAACAATTCCCCCAGTCTTTGAACGCTGGTTCATCCAGAACCGCTCACCGTCGAGCGCCATCCGCGGACTGCGCACTCTCAACGGCTGCGATGCATCGCCGATCGCCTCGATCTGTTCCGATGCCAAGCTGTAACGAAGTTTCTTGCACACAAGCTCGGATTGCGTGCCGGCGTCGTAGCACTCCACTCGATGACCAACGACTTCGAACTGAATGTCGTCGTTACTCGCAAGTGTGACCCCCTTCGCGGGCGTCATCACCAATCGACCGCCGAACATCACCGTGACGACATCCTCCGCACTCCCGCTACTCGATGTGCTCGCCTGCGCAAGCGCCATCGCGCTGATCGCAACCGCTGGCCGCAGCAACACTGCGCTCGCGCTTCGAGAACTTGCGGGCTCGTTCGCATCGAGCGCGCTTGAGTCGAGCGTGAAGTGCGCAATGAGTTCGTCACCGCGAATCGTGCTGCGGGCGCCACCATGCATGCGCACGATCTCCACACCACTCTCAAGGACGAGTTGATATATACGCCCCTCTGCGGGGACCGCCGCAACTTGTGCTGGTTCTTTCGGCTGCGAAGGTGGTTGTGCAAACGGCGACGGTGCGAGCGCGCGCGGTGCGGATACAGCCTCCGGCGCTTGTGGCGTCGACGCGAGCGGCTGGGGCGGTTCCTCAGTTGCAGCACGCGCGGATTCACGCTTCGCAGAGAGCATTCGCGCAGCTCGATCGATACGAATCGGCTCGGTTGCCCGCTCGATCACTAAGCGCTCAAGCGAGCCGCCGTCTTCTCCTCCATCCATCACGAGCGAGAGGCCCTCCCCCGCAAAGGTCCCCATGTCAGTCGTGACTCGCACAGCTCGATCACAGCGCACTTCCCCGAGGACATTGTCGAACTGCGCCTCTTCCGCTTCGATCGTGATCGCAGGGATGTCGCGTCCTGGATCGACACTCAGGCCTTCTCTTGGGCGGAAGAGTCGCACGACAACATCACCTTCAAAAGTTCCGCTGTTCAGCGCGCGCTGCGGAACCGCCGCGATTCCAGATCGGGACTCCATCGTGATGACGCGTCCATCACGAAGAAACACCATGATGCGCGGCTCGGCGAGCGCAATCTGTGAGGCGGGAAGTGGATCGAGTCGCTGTGCGCTGTACTGCTGCGCGAGGCGTCCATCCTCATCTGCAACCTGAATCCAGGCGCCATCAGCGAGTTGGACAGAAGCCTGGTCTCCAATGTTCCCGCTCGCACGCTGGAGTTCCGCGTCACTCGGCGCCTGAGGTCGAAGAATCGACACCGCATCGTCGAGTCGGTTCCCTTGTTCTCGCGCGCCTTCCATCCCACTTGCATTCCACGCCACGATGATGACGAGCAGCGCGAGTGCGCCAGCAGGAACGCCGAACGCAAGCGCGGGGTATCGCCTCGCGAAAGCGCGCCAATGCTGCTGCGCCGTAGAGGATTCCTCGAGCAATTGCATGTGCTCGCGACGAGATCTCACGATTCCATGCCCTCGCGCGGAGTCTCACAACTTCCAGAAGCCGAGAATGCTGGATCGAACACGCGAATGGCGGCCTGCCACTGTCCCTGGGCGCGAAGGATGTGTTCGATCGCTTCGCGAACCGCGCCGTGACCGCCTGGTTGCTTGGTCACGAACCGTGCAATCGCAAGCACTTCACGGCTCGCATCGGCGACGGCCATTGGAAATCCACACACTCGCAGGACCGAAAGGTCGGGGATGTCATCACCAAGCATCGCGGCAGCCGACGGCTCGATCGCGAGCTGTGCGCAAAGCGAGGCGAACGCCTCAGCCTTGTCCTTCGATCCCGTGACAACATGCGTGATCCCGAGCTCCCGCGCGCGATGATGCACAACCATTCCACTTCGGCCCGTGATCAGCGCGACTTCGAGACCGAGCTTCATCCACATACGAATGCCAGCACCGTCTCGGACATGAAAACGCTTCGTCTCGCGACCGAGGTCGTCGAGTGATATTCCTCCATCCGTCATCACGCCATCGACATCGAGGACGAGGAGGCGAATCCGTTGCGCGGGTACAGCGGTGGGCACGGGCGAGAGTGTAGGGAATCGCAGGTGAGTGCGTCACTCCCTCGACCACTACGCCGCCTGCACACGACCCTCATCTTGCGTCGGAGAGACCGACCGCGCCGCGTGTTCGATTTCCTGCGCAACTTGCCGCATATGCGCCGGACGCGCGCCGGGCGAACTCTGCAGCGAACGCGCGAGCATCGTGGCGACATCCATCGGTAAACCGGCGCAAACGAGTGAACTCACATCGTCTCGCACCATCGCCGACCGCTCGAGGGACCCCAACAACAACGCCTTGATGGTCGCGGCGAGGTTGTAGATGTCGGTCTGGCGCAGGATGGGACCACGCTGCACTTGTTCAGGCGCCATGAATGCCGGCGTCCCTTGAATGCGTTGCTTCTGCGTGCCGAGCGGACACGCTTGACCGAGATCGATGATCCGGAGCCGACGGCCGTCCGCGTGATCTTCAATCAGGAGGTTGCCGGGCTTAATGTCGGCATGCGCGTATCCGAGCTCGTGCATCGCATCGAGCGCGCGCGCAGCGGTTGCCATCGCCAACAAACAGTCGCGCCGAGAAAGGCGCGCTTGATCAAGCGGCACGCCGTCGACGAACTCCATAACCTCGGTAATCGCCACCGTGCGGAAGAACTCCCGCTCACGATCGAGTCGAAGACTCCGACGAAATGCGGGGTGCGAGATCTTCGACGCGACCTCGTGCTCATTTTCAACTTGCGTGATCATGCGCGCGTCCTGATTCGCAGGGCGACGCACATGCTTGAGCGCGAAGAGTTCGCCGGTCTTGAGCAACTGCCCAAGCCAGACTTCACTCGCTGCACCCGTGCCAAGACGAGACATCAGCCGGCAACCTGCCAGCATCGCTCCTCGTTTGAGATTCGAATCACAATCCGCTTCCTGCATGACCAAGGACTCCACACTGCGGTCCTAGTGACCGAAGGCGCTCCGCGACTTCGATCAGCCTCCTCAGAACTTCGGACGAGAAGTTCCAATGAGACAACCTTCCATTTGAATACGACAACGCGGGCAGAGTCATGCCAGATTGCTTAGATGCAATGAGCATCAGGTTCGGTCTGTGTGGTTTATGACGGCCAGCACACGAGTTTGAGGACGCAGGCGCAGTTAGGGCCCGCTCAACGGTGCGTTCCCATCGAAAGCGAGTATCGACGCCGCGACGTCGTAGAGCATGTGCGAACCAGCCACGATTCCAAACCCGCGGCCAAGAAAGAGCCCCGCCCAATACGCGCCAGCGAGCAGGAGGAACAAAAATCGCGCCGCGAAGAGTGGGTTTTGTCCGCCAACCTCGGCAAGCGGGTGGTAGAGCGCGAACGCGCATGCACTTGCAGTAACGCAGACAAGTTTCGCGAGGCGATCGGGCACTGCGAGCGCGTCCTTCAAGAGCGCATGCAACGCCAAGATCAGCATCATGCGAAAGACCATTTCCTCATAAAGACCTGCACCGACCGACACGGCAATACGCGCTGGGAACGACAACGCATCCCAATCATCCACGCTTGCCGCGACGATGGCCGCTTGATTCGGAGCGATCCAATGCGTCACTGCCGTTGAGAGCAAGAGCACAGGAACCGCGAGCGCGGCTGACTCTCCCCACATGCGCGCGACCACTGAAAGATCAACCGTCCAATTGGTTCGCAGGAGGGCATGCCACGCGAGGAAGCAGAGCACGAGCAGGACCGCCGGCAGCGAGAGCGCCATCTCTCCCCAACCAAAGGTCGACAGGAACCGAAGCAGTCCGAGGTGCGCCGCATTCGTCAAGACTCCGCCATCAATCGCGAGTGCGCGCGTCAACTCGTACTCGTAGAACACGATGAACGGCAAGAGAAAAACAAGCGTCTCAAGCGGACGCTTGCTGCGCTCGAGGTAACCCTCGTGCATGCTCAGAGAAACAGAGTTTGCGGCGCGCGACTTCACGACGATGGAGAGATCGTCGCGAGACGCCTCTCTTCGTGAGCGCGGAACACCCGTCGCCTTCGCGACGCTTACGCGCGCTTGGCGGACTTGGCCGTCTTCAGTGTCTTGAGCTTGGCGTTGAGGCGGCTCTTCCGGCGAGCGGCTTGATTCTTGTGCACCGTTCCGGTGTCAGCGACCTTGTCGAGCGTACGGACTGCTGCCTTGAACGCAACCTCCGCTGCAGCAACATCATGATCGTGAATTGCTTTGAGGAAGTCCGCGACCGCGTCCTTCACTCGAGACTTACGCCAGCGATTGCGGGCATTGCGCTCTTGGCCTTGTCGTACACGCTTCTTTGCTGATTCAGTATTGGGCACAGTGCTCGTCCTTCGTAGCTGACCTAATGGGGGATTGGGAAGTATGCCCGTTTCCCCCAACTGATGCAAGCCGTCGAACGACCGACCTCCCCGCCGACCGGATAACCTCAGTCCACGAAGTTCGATCCGCCATGCCTGAGAGCGAGTGCCATCCTCCGCCTTGGATCACCGCGAGTGCATTCTCCGGCGCGATTTCGTCAAGGGAAGCGGCCCGCGCCGTCGCCGCTACCCTCCGCGCGCGCTGCCCGCTCCGACCCGACGCCCTGTTCATTTTCGCGAGTTTTCACCATCGCGCCGCATTCGCTTCGGTGGTCGAGCGCGTCCGCGCCGAACTCCACCCTGAGCACCTCCTCGGTTGCGTCAGTGAGAGCGTGATCGAAGGCGACAGGCAGTACGAACGCGTCGCAGGACTGAGCGCGCTTGCAATCCATGCTCCGAAGGTTCGTGTCACGCCCTGGTGGCTCGATGTTGAAGATGGTCCTCCGAACTCTTGGGACAATCAGGACCTCCGCAACCGACTTGCCCTCGATGCGCTGCATCGCGGCGCCATCGTGCTCGCTGATCCCTTCTCGATCCACAGCAATGCTGCACTCCAAGCCATTGACCGAGCCGCACCACCAGCAGGTGCCAACATCATCGGCGGCGTCGCAAGTGGCGCACGACTTCCTGGCCTCAATGTGATGATCGTGGATCACCACATGACGAATTCCGGCATGGTCGGACTGAGTTTCGGCGGCGCGTTGACGCTTGATTCGATGGTCAGCCAAGGCTGTCGCGCGATCGGCACGCCTTGCATCGTCACGAAGTCGCGCAACAACGCGCTGCTTGAACTCGGCGGGGTCTCCGCCATTGCCGCGGCGCAACAAGCTGCTGACACGCTCGGCGGCGATGCCGCAACGGTGCTCGCGCGAGGCCTGCTCATCGGCGTGCTCACGAGCGAGCACGCTCCGACGACCATCGGACGATTCGGACGCGATCGGATGCTCGCGCGAAAGATCGTTTCGATCGACCCAGCAGAAGGCTCCATCACGATGCAAGAGCGCATCGCCGTCGGGCGGACCGTGCAGTTCTTGCTGCGTGACGCGGAGACGGTTCGCGATGACCTCGCGATGCAGCTCGATCGAGAGATGCTTCGGCAGCCTGCCGCATGCGCGCTGCTCTTTACATGCCTCGGTCGCGAGAGCGCCGTCGAGAACGCGTCCGAATGTGATGCGGAAACCATCACCCGTCGATTGACCGCACCCGACGATGATTCCGCCGAGCGAAAGGCGCTCCCTCTCGGGGGATTTCGCGCCTCTGGCGAGTTTGGAAGCGTTGGAGGTCACTCCTTCCAACATGCACAAACCGCGTCTCTCGCGCTCTTTCGCTGTGCTGCATCTGCGTGAGTTTTTCTGAACTTCCGACGATGCTCTCGTTTCGAGAGCAGGCTTCAACTACGCTCACCATTGCATGGCTCTCGGAAGCATCCTCGTCGCCCGCGGCATTCTGACTCCCGAGCAACTCGCGCTCGCGGAGACGGAGCGGCGCGCGACCGGCGAACGCATCGAACACACGATCACGCGATTGGGATTCGCAGCGTCCTCGCGCGTGCTTGAGACGCTCGCAGAGGAGCTCGCGCTGCCATTCGTCCGACTCAACGAATGGACGCCGGACATCGAGACGCTGCAGTCGGTCCCATCGAGATTGGTCTTCAAGTTGCGCGCGGTTCCCTATGCGGTCGGTCAGGGCCGACTTTCGCTTGCCACAAGCGATCCGTTGCGCCTCGACAGTTTCGACGAAGTTCGCGCCGCAACTGGCTTGCATCTCGACCTTGTGCTCGCGGATGAGCGCGACATCGCCGACTTCATCCGCACGCACTATGGTGTGGCCGGCGATGTCTTGGCTGCCCTTGGCGCGAACGCGGCGAGCACCGAGATCGGCACCACACACGGAAACGATGGCGAGAGTGACCGCGCAAACGATGACGCGAGCGAAGCGAGCGTCGTGAGGCTCGTCAATGATCTCCTTGCCGAAGCTGTTCGCGAACGCGCGACGGACATTCACATTGAGCCGTATGAGAAGGAGCTCCATGTTCGCTATCGCATCGACGGCAGACTCGTCGATGCCGGAGTTCCCGCGACCATTCATCAGTTCCGCAATGCCATCACGAGTCGCCTCAAGATCATGGCGAATCTCAACATTGCGGAGCGCCGTCGTTCGCAGGATGGCCGTATCTCACTCCGCATCAAAGGGCAAGAGTATGACCTCCGTATGAGCGTCATTCCGATGCTGCATGGTGAGGGCGTGGTGCTTCGCGTGCTCTCGAAGAAAGCAGTGCTCGTCGGGCTTGATGAGTTGGGAATGCCAAGCGAACTTCTCAGTCGCTGGGACAATCTCGTGCAGCGACCGCACGGCATTCTGCTCGTGACCGGCCCGACCGGAAGCGGAAAGTCGACGACGCTGTACGCATCGCTGCGACGCATCGTGAAAGGCGACACCAAGGCGATCACCGTCGAAGACCCCGTTGAGTACAACGTGCCCGGCGTCAATCAGATCCAAGTGAATCACGGTGTCGGACTTGATTTCGCCGCAGGTCTGCGCGCGATTCTCCGCCACGATCCTGACATCATCATGATCGGCGAGATTCGCGACCGTGAAACCGCCGAAGCGGCCGTACAAGCGTCGCTGACCGGACACTTGGTGTTCTCGACTTTGCACACCAATGACGCATCGAGCGCAGCTACACGACTGCTCGACATGGGTATCGAGCCATTCCTCGTCACAAGTACGCTTGAAGGCGTCATCGCCCAGCGGCTGCTGCGCCGCGTGTGCCGTGCGTGTATGACCCTCCGCGAACCGCTCGCGGGCGAGTGTCCACCGGACTGGCTTGCGTCCCCTTCTGGGGGAGCTGAACTGGGATTGATCGCCGACGCGGTTGGCTGCCGAGAGTGCCGTAACTCCGGCTATAGCGGCCGCATTGGTGCATACGAACTGCTCATGATGACCGACTCGCTTCGCGAGGAGATCATGCGGCGGGCTAGTTCAAATGCGCTCGCCCGCGTCGCCCGCACTGAAGGTGCACTCCTCAGCCTTAGAGATGCCGCCTTCACGCTCGTGCAGGCGCAGATTACGACCCCCGCCGAAGCACTCGCTTCCGTTCGCGTATAGCGGTTGACCCGCATAGCGACTTGCGGGATACTCCGCCGCTCAGTTCTTGGACTCGATCCTCTCGTCTGCGTCCATTGGCATGGACTTCGTCCAGTGCCACACAGGAGTTTCTCTGCTATGGCTTCCCGCTCCGCCTCCACTGGCACGCTCATCGGTCTCGTCATCTTCGTCCTCATGAGCGTGGTCTTCCTCGCGCTCAGCATCATTTTCTTCGTGGGCAAGACCTCGGAGCATGAGAAGGCGGTGCAGGCTGAACAGCAACTTGCTGACTTCATCCGAGCGGAGGAGCGCGGACGCGATCAGGCGAAGGCGCTGCAAACCGCAGCGGCGGGAAATCAGCGCAGCGTGTTTGGCGAAATGGCTGATCGCGCCGAAGCAATGCAGCTGTTCCTCGGATCCAACGACGCTGGTCTCGCGGCAACTCGCACCGCGCTCTCGCTCGGCGAGACCGACACGGTGCGCGGAGCGCTCAACGATCTCCGTCAACAGGTCCGTGCGCGAACCGACGAGGCAACTTCACTGAAGACTCGCCTTGCAGACGCAACCAAGACCGCTGACACGTTGCGCGCACAGAGCGCGAATGCGGACAAGCTCCATCAAGCCGCGCTTGCGAAGGTGGAAGGAACGATCGACAACTTCCGCACCGCAGTCGAGGATGCGCAGAATCGCATGAACGCATCGATCGCAGCGTTCGAGGCGTTCCGCTCGGAAATCGAGGAATCACAGCGCAACGCGATGGCCGAGAAGGATCGCGAACTCAACGCGTCGCGCGAAGAAGTGACCGTGCTCAGCGAGAAGGTCAGCGCGCTTCAATCCAAGGTTGAACTCGCCTCCGGCCGCGCGACGAATCCTTCCGACCTCGTCGATGCGACTGTCGCAGGGATCGATCCGACCAGCGGCAATGTCTTCATCAGCATTGGCAGCCAGAACCGAGTGACTCCCGGCATGACCTTTGAGGTGTTCGACAATGCATCAAGCATCGTGGCGAGCGCAGAGAACGGCGCACGCGGCAAGGCGAGCCTGCAGATCCTGAAGGTTGGCGACAAGACCTCGACATGCCGCGTGCTCCGCACGACGAAGGGACATCCAGTCATCAAGGGCGATGTGGTTGCCAACGCAGTGTTCGATCCGAACTATCGGTTCAAGTTCCTCGTGCACGGCGCGTTTGATGTCAACAAGGACGGCCGCGCAACGCCAGCCGAATCAGACTTCCTTCGTGAGCGCATTCGCGCTTGGGGTGGCGAAGTGGTCGATGGCAACGAACTCACCGGTGATCTCGATTTCATTGTCCTTGGAAGCGAGCCCGCCCTCCCAGCGCCGCTTCCAGCCGACGCCACTGAGTCGCAAACGACTTCCTATGTCGCGGCTCGCGAGGCGCGTGAGAAGTACGAGACGCTCTTCCGCGAAGCGCGCGATGCGCAGATCCCAGTGCTGAACTGGAATCGATTCTCGACGCTCACGGGCGGCGGTGTCAGCTAGCACACGATGGCGCGAGACTTCCGCACCAACCTCAAGTTTCATGCGCAGTACGCGGCGGCCCGGACGGCCGCCGCTCTGCTTTCAGCGTTTCCTCCTGAGCAAAATCTCGAAACCGCAAAGCTCGTCGCGCGGCTCTCGACGATCTTGTCTCCGCAACGCCTCGCGCGCGCCGTGAACCATGTCGCGCTGGCCTTCCCCGAGCGCGATGCCGCGTTTCATCACGAGACCGCGATGCGCTCGATCGAGCACATGCTCGGCATCTTTATGGTGGACGCTCTCGTGATGCCTCGGCTCATCACGGCAACGAATTGGACCGATCGCGTTTCGCTCGCGCCTGGCTTTGAGCGCGCACTCCCCTATCTCACGAGTGAGAAGCCATGCCTCTTTGTCACGGGTCATGTTGGCAATTGGGAGATCCTTGGGTATGTCCTCGCGCTTGTTGGTGTCCCAATCACGGCTGTCGCGAGACCTCTCGACAATCCACTCATATCGGATTGGCTCTTTGGGATTCGCGAGCGCAGCGGACTGCGCGTGCTTACCAAGTGGGGCGCGACGGATGAGCTGCAGCGCGTCCTCGCTGCAGGAGGAAAGGTTGGATTCATTGCGGATCAGAATGCCGGCGACGATGGACTCTTCGTGCCATCCTTCGGTCGACTTGCTTCGACCTACAAATCGATTCCCCTTCTCGCCGTGCACCAGTCGCTTCCCGTCATCTGCGGCTATGCCAAGCGCCTCGATGGCGCATTCAAGTACGAACTGCGCACGACGGATGTCATCCTTCCAGAATCGTGGGAGTCGCAGGAAGATCCGGTCTTTTATGTCGGCGCGCGATTCAATCGCGCGATCGAGAGCATGATCCGGGAGTCACCCGAGCAGAACCTTTGGGTCCACCGGCGCTGGAAGAGTCGCCCCAAGTTCGAGCGAGAAGGAAAGTCGATGCCGACTCGCCTTCGCGAGAAAGTCGCGGCGCTCCCTTGGATGACACCCGCACTGCTCGAAGAGCTTTCGAAGCCACTGCACGCGCCTGCAACGCCGATGCAGAGCGCGTTGTAAAGTGCGCAGCCGCGCGCTTTGCACGCGAACACGGACCTCTCCATGTCGAGATTCGCGTCGAAGCAAATTCTCATCGTCGATGACGACCCCGACATTCTTGAGGCGTTTGAGATCGCATTTCGGCACGAGGGCGCGACCGTGCGAACCGCGACCGATGGTGTCAGCGCCCTCATGGCGATTCGTGAGGGTGCGCCTGACCTCATGGTGCTCGACATGATGCTTCCTCGAAGCTCTGGGCTCTTTGTCCTCGAGAAACTCCATCAGGATGGCGCAACCCTGAACATCATCATGGTGACTGCGAATCAGGGCAAGCGTCACCGCGACTTCGCGCTTGGTTTGGGCGCCCGCGCGTATCTCTTCAAGCCCGTCTCACTCCCTCGGCTACTCGACCTTGCCGCAGGTATGCTCTCCCCTTCAACTCCGTAGCAGTTGGCCGATCTCCTCGACTATGCGATCGCTTGTCATACTTTCCTCGACGCCCTCTGACGCAGGGAAACTCGCGGTCATCGCGACTCGTGCGGAGATCCTCCACCTGCTCGCGCCGCTCAACACCGGACCTGAAGCGGTTGGCGGGACCATTCTGTACGGACCTGGCATCACGATCGAAATGCCCGAAGGCGATGAGCCAGTCACTCAAATGCTGCTCTCCATCGTGGATGACGAAATCTGTTGGGGACGCGAGGGCGTATTGAATCGCCTCGCCAAACGCACAGGTTGGAAACTGCAAGACCCGATGAGCGGGCGACCGATGCCGATTGCATGAGTCAAAGTTGGCGGATGTTCGCGAACGGTTTCGCTAGACCTTTGGAGCGAGTCCGCGCTCAAGGACGCTAATCAGATCTTGCGTCGACCGAATCGCCTCTTCAAGACTTGACACGCCACGCACTCCTTTGATCGCGTCCGTGCGGCGCTCTTCCTCGAGTTTGGCCTCGACGACTTGCAGCCCAGCCTGGAGTTCCGCCAAGACAGCTTTCGCTTCTTCAAGCATCACTTGGGCTTTTTGAGGATCGATAGCAGCTGCCTCTGTTGAATCCGAAATGAGCAACGCCCTCGACTTGGGCTCTGTCGCGCTCAACGAAGCGCGCGAAGAGTGGCGGTCGAACCTTGACATACCTGCGATGATCCCACTTCCGGAGCAATGCGGCAAGCGGAGCGCCATCGGCTCATTGAAGGTCCAAAAATGTGCGGGTTTACGCGACGGCGGGCAGTTGTGCGGCGCCCACAGGCGCTTCAGGCACAAGTTCTCGCACCACGCGCGCCACTTGCGTCCCATCCCGCGAGCGCCGCTGTGGCGCAAGCGTGGAGAGCATGCGGTCGATGTATGCGGCGTCGGGAGTTGGGAGTCCCCAGCTTCGAATATCTGGGTGGCGTGTTTCTTGGATTGTCTCCGCGTCGAGCGCGAGCTCCTCGAAGAGCTTCTCGCCGGGCCGAGCGCCCGTGCAGATGATCGACATCTCTCCCGCGCGGGAACCGACGCTTGCACTCAGTGGCGCGCCCGCCGCATGCATCAAGACCGGATCGAGGCCGTGCATGCGAACGAATCGCTCCGCGAGTTCGACGATTCGGAATGGCTCTCCCATGTCGAGGACGAACACCTCTCCCATCTTGGAGTCGCGTTCCGTCAACGCTGCTGCTTGAATCACGAGGGACGCCGCTTCTGGAATCGACATGAAGTAGCGCGTCATGCGTGGATCCGTCACCGTCAACGGCCCGCCGTCCGCGATCTGTTTCTTCCATGTTTCAAGGACCGAGCCGGAGCTGCCAAGCACATTTCCGAATCGCACAACAGAGCACGCAGTCGACGCGGTCCGATTGCAGTGCTGCACATACAGCTCCGCAAGCCGCTTCGTCATACCCATGATCGAAGTTGGGTTCACCGCTTTGTCCGTTGAAACCATTACGAATCGCTCGGCGCGGCATGCAAGACTCGCGTCAAGCGCCGACTTTGTTCCAAACAGATTGTTGTCGACTGCGAGACCTGGATGATCTTCCATCATCGGGACATGCTTGTGCGCGGCTGCATGGATGACGAGGTCAGGAGACTCCTCTTGCCAGAGCGCGTAGGTCGCATCAGCGTCGACGACATCATGCAGGCACGCGCGGCGTGCAAGCGAAGGAAATCGCCGTGCAATCTGTCGATCGATTTCGAAGAGCGCGTTCTCGCTGCGCTCGACGAGAATGAGTTTCGCAGGAGCAAAGTTCGCGAGAATGCGGCAGAGTTCACTTCCGATCGAACCACCTGCGCCCGTCACTAACACGCATCTGCCTTCCACCGCACTTCGCACGAGTCCGTCATCGAGATGCCGCTGAGGGCGACCAACTAGCTCGTTCAAGTCGACTTCAAACTCTGTGCGCGGACCAACGCCGGCGAGTTGATCGTCGAGGGTGGGGAGAAACCGATCTGGAATCCCAAGCCTTCGCACGCGTGTCCGGATGCTTGTGATGAGGTCTTTCATCGCCGCAGGAAGCGTGATCAACACGCCCTGCGGGTGCCGCCGTGCGCAGACAAGTTCGAGATCTGCAAGCGTACCGAGAACAGGCGAACCGCTTCCACCAGCATCAGGTCCACAGTGCACGCGACCGAGGATGACAGGCGCCTCCGCGGCGAGCGCAAGTTGGCGCTCAAGCTGGTCACAGGCTGCGGGAGTTCCGACAAGAATCGCGGTCTTCATGATGCGTCGCCAAGGGGTAGGGTTTGGCTTCAAACTTCTCTATGGGCTATCGGCTATCCACGCGACAGGCTGTATGCGTCGACGGAGGAGAACTCCTGAATCGCCACTTTCCTTCAGAAGAAATGCACGCACCGCCTCGCGATGCGCTCCAATCCAAGGAGAATTCACCCCATGCCTCCTCTCCGATTCCTCGTCACGGGTGGTGCCGGATACATCGGCTCCCACGCTGCGCTCGCGCTCCTCGATGCAGGCCACGCGGTGACCATCGTCGATACGCTTGAGCGCGGGCACGCCTCGACGGTTGAAACGCTTCGCGCCTATGGCGGCGATCGAGTTCGATTTGAGCAACTTGATGTCCGCGCGACGAAACCACTCACCGCGCTCCTGCGCGCGCAGAAACTCGATGCCGTCCTCCACTTCGCCGCCTACGCCTATGTTCGAGAGAGCATCCTCTGCCCGCTCCGCTATTACGAAAACAATGTCACGGGCGGCATCTCCCTGCTACGCGCGATGGAGGATGCGGGCGTCAATCGCATTATCTTCAGTTCGAGTTGCGCGACCTACGGCGAGCCAGACGCAACGTGGTTTCCACTTCGCGAGGAGACACCGCAACAACCCGTCAATCCGTATGGAGAGACGAAGCTTGCGACCGAACAGTTGCTGCGGACTCTGTGCGAGAAGTCGTGTGCATCGACCAACGCACTGGCGGTTGTCGCCCTGCGCTACTTCAATGTAGCGGGAGCCGACCCACAACTACGCGTCGGCGAAGCGCATGCGCCTGAGACGCATCTGATTCCCATTGCGCTTGAGGTGGCTCGCGGCGTCAGGCCAGAACTCGTTCTCTTTGGAGACGATCACGCAACCAAAGATGGATCCTGCGTGCGTGACTTCGTGCATGTGTCGGATCTCGTCCATGCCCATCTGCTCGCACTCAGTGCGCTCGAACATGGCCGGTTCAAGGCATGGAATGTCGGCATCGGCCATGGGTACTCCGTCCTTGAGGTGGTGGAGAGTTGCCGCCGCATCACGGGCGCAAAGATCCCTGTGCGTCTGATGCCTCGCATTCCTGGCGAACCAAGGGAACTCGTTGCAGATGCGAGCGCGATACGACGCGATCTCGCCTGGTCCCCGCACTATTGCTCGCTCGACGCCATCATCGAGAGTGCGTGGAACTTCGCAAAGCGTGGTAGCGTTCCCGTTGCATGAGCCACATCAACTATCGGCCCCGAGTCAAGTGCGTCGCAGCCCTCGCGTGTGCAAGTCTCGTTGGAGGTGTTTTCTTGGGCGCGCCGAGCTGCTTCGCGTTCGATGCGAACGAACCGTTCCGGCTTGACCTCAATCCAAGCCAAGAGGGGAGCGAAGCACCAAAGCCCACGACCCATGAGGCATTCGGAAGCAAGGGCTCGTTTCGCCTCGACACAACCGCGATGATTGCCAATGACATGAGCGATGTCACGATTGGCATGGGATCACTCGCCGGATGCTGGTTCGTGGCCGACGGTTTCTCTATCTCGCTCGCAGCGGAAGGTCTCTATGCATCCCAACCGACACCTGAAGTTGGACAGTCGGGCGGCGATGTTGGCGGCGGTGGTATGTCGACGAGTTTGCGTTGGCACTTTCTTCGCGAAGCATCGTGGTCGCTCTATGCGGAGTTTGGCATCGGTGTGCTCGCGACCACCGATGACATCCCCAATGGCGGAACCGCGCTGAACTTCACGCCCCGCGCATTTTTCGGTTCTTCCATCGAGATCGCAGAGGACACCCGGTTGCTCGCGGCAGTTGGGTGGTTTCACATTTCCAACGCACAACTTGGAGAAACGAATCCGGCGATCGACGCGATCGCGTTCTACCTGGGCCTCAGTTTCGGGTTCTGATGCTTCCGATGCGACGGAAGCATGAGTGCGCCAAAAAAATCCCGCCATAAAAATCGTCGTCCAGCACGCTCCGACACGGCTGGACGACGGGTTTCACAATTGCATCTCAGGGAAGAGACACGCGTGCGAAGAAGATGAGCTTGAAAGTCGTATCTGATGCTCGCGTGGCACGAAGGTTTCCACGCGGTTCACATACGGGGGATAGCCACGGTACGCTGCTCGATGGCAAGCGGTCAATGGATGGCATTCACTTTTCACATAATTCGTAAGTCATTATTGAAACTGTCTTTATGAGTTTCGCGCCTCCCGTCGAAGTCGCCGTTCTCGCGTTATGGCGCACTACCCCCGCTGCCCGTACAGAGTTCCTCTGCGCCCGCCGCCTCGAAAGCGCGATCCGTGGCGGCCTGTGGGAACTACCAGGCGGCAAGATGGAACCCAATGAAGCCCCGCTTGACGCTGCACTTCGCGAACTTCAGGAAGAGACCGGACTCTCACTGCGCTCGATTGCAATGGACTCGCTCCGCGAAGTAGGAGTTGTCGATCACACCGACCATGGACTCACTCGCGAGCGATCCGTTCGGTTGCATGTGTTTCTTGCGCGCGCGCTCGACGGATGTTCGCCCATCGCACAGAGCAGCGCAGAGGTGCGATGGATCGACATTCAAGACTTCGCGGCGTATCCGTGGCCGGGCGCGAATCTGAAGGTCAATGCACTGCTGTTCGCAACGATGCCAAATCTCGCATAGGAGGGGCGGAAGGAAGCCATCGCTCACTTCGGTGTCACTGGCGCGCCCTGCTCGAGATTGCGCTGCAGCTCGGTCAAGACCTCCTCACCGGTCTCTGCCTTCGACTGATGCTCAGCATCAATGCGATCTCGTAGCGCGGTCGCGCGATCGAGAAGCGCCGGTTCAGCATCATCCCGAGTGACGAGAGTGAAATGCCACGCGGTCTCGCTGAGCACTTTGCCTGGCCAGATCTCCGCAAAGAAGTCGAGCGGCGGATTGTCCCATGCGTTGCCGTCTGCATCGCGGTGCGTGACGATCGGTTCGAACCCATCGAGTTCAAGGCGCACATCGTATGTGCCGAAGTGCACGATTTCCGCCTGACACGGCGTACGACCGATTTCTCGCTCGTTGAGCCACACAAGCGCACCTGGCGGCGTGCTCGTGAACGACACCTTTCGCTCGACGCACGCGCCAAGTGCAACACAAAGTGCAGCAGGAAGTACCGTCGGCACCAACCAAGCAGCCAGAACGCGATGCGGTTGTTTCATCCGAATTCATCTCCTCGAAAGGACGATGCGAGGTACGCCTCACGAACGGCAGGATCATTGATGATTGCCTTGGGCGTTCCTTCGCGAAGATTCTTGCCCTCGTGAATGATGTACGCGCGATTACAAATGCGAAGCGTCTGCTGCACATTGTGGTCGGTGACGAGCATCGCAATCCCATCGTCCGCGAGGCGGCGAACTTCCGCTTGGAGCTCCTCGACGGTGTGTGGATCCACCGCCGCAAACGGCTCGTCGAGCAGCATGAGCTTGGGCTCGGTCACAAGCGCACGAGCGATTTCCAAACGCCGTCGCTCGCCACCCGAACAGGTGCGCGCTTCATCTTTCGCTTTGTGCCGAAGCCCGAACTGGAGCAACAACGCGTCACAGCGCCGACGCCGTTCCGCCCGCGCAAGGCCGATGGTTTCGAGGATCGCGAGGAGATTTTCTTCACAAGTCAGTCGCTGAAACACGCTCGGTTCTTGCGAGAGATATCCCATGCCAGCAAGCGCATGGCGAAACATCGGTTCAAAGGTCACTTCTCTCCCGGCGAACTCCACGCGCCCAGCCTCTGGTGTGATCATCCCAATGGTCATGCGGAACGACGTGGTCTTCCCAGCGCCATTTCGGCCGAGAATTCCCACAACTTCGCCCGCTTCCACTTGGAACCCAACACCATCCACAACGCGTCGGCCGTTGTAGCTCTTCACAAGACCTTGTGCGGAAAGAAGCGTCACGAGGTCGAGTGTACAAGACTGCACGGAAGGAGCGCGGGAAGACCGCTCAACCGCGCACCTCGATGGACACCTTTACGATGGCCGTCCGCGTCGCCGCAAGAATGACGAAGATCGCGCCGGCAGTTTCTTCGCGATCTCCGACCGCCGGAACGCGGCCGAATCGGTCAAGAAGAAACCCGGCGATGGTCGCGTAATCGCCTTCATCTGGAACATGGAGCCCAAGCCGGTCGTTCACCTCAGACACGGTGGCGCGACCGTCAATCTCATAGAGACCATCTGGCCGCGCGAGAATCATCGGAACGGACTCCGCCTCATCCTCGTGCTCGTCATGAATCTCTCCGACGAGCTCTTCAAGCACATCCTCGATCGTGCAGATGCCAGCAGTACCGCCGTACTCATCCACCACGACCGCAAGATGCACCTCATGCCGCTGGAAGTCTCGGAGGAGCTCGCCCACAAGCTTGGACTCCGGAACTCGGATCGGCTCACGCAGAAGTGGGCGGAGCGAGAAGTTCGTCGGTGCCTCGCCGAAGTAGCGAACGAGGTCTCGCACATACAGGATGCCGACGATTTCATCGAGGCTCTCATCAAAGACTGGAATGCGGGAGTGGCGAACATCACCGAGAAACGACCGGATCTCGGCGAGGTCATCGGTCATCGGCATACCTTCGATGTCCGTCCGCGGGGTCATGATGCTCCCGACCTCAAGCTCGCCAAAGACCACAGCGTTCTCGAGAAGCGTTGCGGCGACGGGATCGATTTCTCCATCCTGCCTTCGATCGAGAATCGAATCGAGCAGTTCCTCATCGCTCTCATCCTCGCGTAAGTTCGCGCCCGTCAAACGATGCACTGCCTCGTCGAGCACGCTGACCGCTGCGAGAAACGGGCTACTCATGAGCATCGAAAACCGAATAAATCCGAGACTGCCTGCGATGAGCGGGTATGCGGCATGGCGCGCAATCGCAGCGGCAAGGACACTGGTGATCACCCAAACGATCACGATGGAACAGAGTGCTGCGTACACCAGCGCTTCGACCGTCAATCGCGCGCTCGAGCCCACCTCTCCTTCGAGGCTGGGCCGAACGCCGGTAAAGGCGATGAGCAGAAAGCTGAAAATGCAGGCGCGGCCAATCGTGCGCCACAAACTCGCTGCGTGCCCCGCTTCATCAGTCCTCCGAAGTAACCAACCACCCTTCTCACTCCGACCACGCTGCGCAAACTCTCGCTCGAGACCGCTCCGCGACACGCGCGTCAAGGCAAGATTGAGCGCGGAGCAGTAGGTGGTTCCGGTGGTCACAAGGACGAGGCCCAAGATGATGAGCAACATGATCTCTTGATTGCTCACTGAGGGGCCTCACCGTCAACGCGATGGCGAAAGGTTCGCCCAACGCCCAGTGCGTCTAGAATTCGATCCTCCTCCTCATGCATCCGACGATGCTCGGATTCGTCGTGATCGTCGAAACCCGCGCAATGCAGCACACCGTGCAGCGCGTAGAGCAAGAGTTCCCGCTCCACGCCCCACCCCCGCTCCGCCGCGGCGGCGTGCGCGACGCCGTAACAAACTGCGATGTCCACATCGATGGGTTCGCTCCCCCGACTCGCTGGGAAGGTCAACACATCGGTGACGGTTGCGAGGTTCGAAAACCGCGCATGCAGCGCAGTCATCCGTTCATCGCCGACGACTTCAATGTGGACGCGGGCGATCGGCCGGCTCAGCATCGCACACGCCTGCCGTAAGCTCAGTTCTAGACCGCGCTCAAGCGCGAGCGCCCCGTCCACGCCGAGCAAACTGATGATCTCTCGCGCGCACTGCACGCTTAGCGCCATTGAATCGGCGGATGAATGCGTTGTTGGGAAGCTCATGAGTTGCACACGCAAATCAAGCGGAAAGATAGGCGAAATGCCTCTCCTTCGATCAACCCGCGCGCCAGGAGCGACTCAAACGCGCGCCGTCTCAAGAGCGACGGGGATACTGACGCGCTTGACTCGCGCCTCAAACTCGCTCCGGTACTTGCTGACGATCGTGCGAATCGCGAAGTTGTTGCCATCCGCGAGACCACAAATCGTCGTCCCTGGCGTGAGCCCCATGGAGGTCGCGATTTCCACGAGCAGGTCAAGGTCCTTCGTCGTGGCGTCGTAGTTCTCGATGCGCGTGATGAGTTTGTAAATCCAGCCCGCGCCCTCGCGACAGGGCGTGCACTGACCACAGGATTCGTTCTTGAAAAAGCGCGCGATATTGCGCGCGACGGCGACCATGTCGGTGTCTTCATCGAAGACCGTCGGACACGCAGTGCCGAGGCCAAGCACATCGCAACGACGACCGATGTCAAAGTCCATGGGCGCGTCAAACTGATCGGGCCCAAGGATGCCCATCGAAACGCCACCAGCGATCGCGCCCTTAAACTTCTTCCCCTTTCGCATACCCAAGCAGTGCTCGTTCACCAGTTTCGAGAGCGGAATGCCGAGGTCACATTCGTAGACGCCGGGTCGCGTGACATGCCCGCTGACGCCCATGAGCTTGGGTCCGTAGCTCGGCGCGCCACCAAGATTGCTCTCGCATCCGAGACTCTTCCACCATGCAAGTCCATGCTCGACGATGGGAGAAACCGCGGCGAGTGTCTCGACATTGTTGATGATCGTGGGTCGACCAAACAGTCCCTTGACTGCAGGGAATGGCGGCTTGATGCGTGGCCATCCACGCTTCCCCTCAATCGCTTCGAGCAGCCCCGTCTCCTCGCCGCAAATGTATGCACCAGCGCTGCGATGCAGATGACACTCGACGGCGAACTTGGACTTGCCGTTGAGCAGGCCTTGATTGCCGAATACGCCCTTGGCATACGCCTCTTCGATCGCTTTGAGCATGACCTTCGCTTGGTGGTGATACTCGCCGCGAATGAAGAAGTATGCGGTATCAAGTTGGCACGCAAAACATGCGATCGCGATCCCCTCGAGCACCTGATGCGGATCGAAGTCGACCAAGAGTCGATCCTTGAAAGTCCCCGGTTCCGCTTCGTCACAATTGATGCAGAGGTAACGCCGCCCTCCATCGACGGGTGGAAGAAAAGTCCACTTCAGACCGGCAGAGAACCCAGCGCCCCCGCGACCGCGGAGATTCGCGTCCTTCACGAGCTGCACGATCTCCTGCGGCTGCATGCTGAGTGCTTTGTCGAGCGCTCGATAGCCACCCGTCGAAACGAACTCGTCGTAGCCGACAATGTGTCGTCCCTTCGGGTCGCTCCAGGGCCAGGTCGGAATTCGCTTCGTAAGAACAGGTTCGTTCAAGGGCATGGTTCGGTCTCGTGCTTAGTCGCCTCAGAAGGCGCAGGCGTCGCTTGCTTGTCGAGCAAGACTTCATCAATCGTGGTTCGGCGGAGGATGAACTCGCCTTGCCTTGCGATCTGAACCTCGCGGTTCACTTCACGGACTTCGACGGCAGGCTCAGCAGCCTTTGCGGTCGTCGGCGCGGTCGGGTCGTGCTTGATCGCATGCACGACATGACCGAAGAACTGCCCGAGGTTTCGGAGGAGTGATTGGTCATCGCTCATCGCGCGCACTCCAGCCATCGGGCTCCATCCACGAACGCATTGCCTCAAGCCTCCGCTGCTCAGTGGGATGCGCCCGTTTTCGAGAATGCGCCGTCAATCAACGCATCAAGTTTCGCAACAGTGAGGTTCTCATGCAGTGTCTCGCCAAAGAGCGCGACAGGAGCAGTGTCACAACTTCCCAGGCACTCCATCGTGAGCAGCGTGAACTTGCCATCGGCCGTAGTTTCATGTGGCTCAATCCCGAGCCGTTGCACAGCGCGATCAAGGATCGCCTTGTGATCACAGACTTCACACGCAATCGACTGACAAATCCCAATGACGCACTTGCCAACTTTCTCGGCGCGGAACTCTTCGTAGAAACTCACCGTGTCAAAGACTTGCGATGGATGGATTCCGAGAAACGCCGCCACTTCCACCATCGCTTGAAGCGAGATGTACTCGTGTTCGTGCTGCACCTTGTGCAGGATCGGCATGAGCGCGCCCTGTGGTTGCGCGTACTTCGGCAAAATCTCGCGAGTCCAGCGTTCCTTATGCGCACCCGTCACGACCGGCGTCGCGGCCTTAGGAACGCTTGATGTTGCAGACGGCTTTGTGTGCCAGCTCATGATGAAACCTCAATGAAACCTCGAAAAAACTCAGCGATCCAACTCAGCAGCAATCACATTGATACTCCCCAACACTGCGACGATGTCGGCGAGTTGGTGACCTTCCATCATCTTCGAAAACGCTTGGAAATTGATGAAGATGGGCGGTCGAACGCGAACGCGCCACGGATACTTCGTCCCATTCGAGACAATGTAGTACCCAAGTTCGCCGTTGGGACCTTCGATCGCGCCATAGCATTCGCCCACCGGCGAATGGAATCCGCGATTATGCATGTTGAGTTGGAAGAGCTGAATCGTCCCTTCAATGCTCCCGTAGACATCACCCTTCTCTGGGATGATGAACTTCGCATCAGCAGCGGCGTTCAGCGGGCCGTTCGGGATCCGATTGATCAGTTGGTCGATGATGCGGAGCGACTGCTTCACCTCCTCGACACGCACGAGATAACGCGACAGACAGCAACCGCCTGAAGCGATCGGCACGGTGAACTTCACTCGCTCCGCGCCCGCGCCGTCCCAGTTGTCGGCGTAACAGAGGTAGGGCTGATCCTTGCGCAAGTCTCGCACCACACCCGACGCGCGAGCCATCGGACCGGAAACGCTCCAACGGATCGCGTCTTCTTTGGAAAGCACGCCGACGCCATCGAGGCGGTCGACAAAGATTCGATTCCGCGAACAGAGCGTTTCGACATCCTTGATCGCTTTGGGCATGCGCACATCAATGAACTCGCGCACCATGCGAATGAACACCTCGTCGTCCGGCAAATCACGCCACGCGCCGCCGACGCGAGTCCAATCAGGGTGGAACCGCTGCCCCGAAACATACTCAATGATGTCGTAAATGAACTCGCGCTCGTTGAAGCCGTAGAGAAAGCCAGTGAAGGCGCCCAAATCGAGTGCCGCCGCGCCGATCGTCAAGAGGTGATTCTGGATCCGACCGAGTTCACACATGATCGTGCGAAGCACCGTTGCACGAGGCGTGAGTTGCACATCAAGCAACTTCTCAACCGCATGGTGCCACGCAACATCATTCACGATCGGCGATGAGTAATCCATCCGGCTGATCGTGGCGACAAACTGGTTGTAGTCGTGATGCTCGCCTAACTTCTCAAACCCCGAGTGGAGGTACCCGATGTGAGGCGTGCAGCGGGCGATGCGCTCGCCATCAAGTTCGAGCACCAAACGAATCGTGGTATGCGTGGCGGGGTGCTGGGGACCAAAGTTGAGTACCCATCGATCGGGAGACTGGACATGGTCCTTCAAGTACTCGGTGGACTCGATATCGAGCCCGTAGCCCTGTTCAGGTTGCAGCGTGTACGGCATAGCTAGGGCGGAGAGTATATCGACCGCGCACGCGGCAGTCGGCGTTGTGGCGCGTGCGAATCAGTGCCAAGAATCACCGAAGATTCTGCAAGTACGGGTTCGTCCGCCGCTCCGCCCCGATCGTGGTTGCTTCACCATGGCCGGGGTAGATTTTCGTCGTATCCGGCAGGGTCAAAAGGAGTTGAAGCGATCGATCCATGGCAGCAGGGTCACTCGTGGGAAAATCCGTGCGCCCGATGCTGTCGGCAAACAGCGTGTCCCCTACCAAGGCGAGAACTGCCTGCTCGCACCAAAGGCAAATCATGCCAGGACTGTGACCAGGGACATGCACTATCTGGAAGGTGTAGCCGCCTGCGCCGGGCAGCATCAAGAGTTGACCCGACGCAAGGAACCCCTCGGGCTCTGGCGCAACGACCTGCGGCGGAATGAAGACGCTGAGGTTGAGGTTGGGGTCGGCGTTGAAGTCCTTCTCAAGCGCGTGACAGAGCACGGGTACCGGGCCGAGTTTCAAACGCATCTGCGCAAGACCTGCGATGTGATCGCAGTGACAGTGCGTGAGAATGCAAAGTTCGGGCTTGAGCCCCTCCTCAAGGATGTACGCGATCATCGCTTCGGGCTCATACGGACAGTCGACGATCCAACAAGACTTCGCTCGGTCGCTTGGATCGAAAAGGACATATCCGTTCGTGGCGAAGTCGCCAAGTTCGAAGCACTTCAGTTCCAAGCTCGCCTGCGCGTTCATGGGGCGAATGGTACTCCCGACGCGACGGGTACCGACAGTTGAGGTACGCTCCCCCGCATGTCACTCCGTCGTGGTTGGCTTGCTTTCTCACTCTGCGGATGCGGACTCAGCGCATCACTGCTCTTGAGTGGTTGCGACACGATGAGTTCAGACTTCTCAGCGTTCAGCGCATCGTTCATGCCACCCTCGCCAGCCGAAGCCGCGGCTTGGGCCGCCGATTCAACCGACCCAGAAAATCAGCGTCGCGGAACGCTGCTGCTCGCGAGCGCGCCTTGGGGTGGGAGCAGCGTCTACCTCGATCTCTATCGCCTCTATGTCGCGGAAGCTCAAGATCCACTCGTCCGTGCTGCGGCGATCGAGGCGCTCGGGAGACATGGCGATCCTGCGGATGCTGGCATCATCGCCAAACAACTTGCGAGTCCATTTCGTCAAGTGAAACTCGCGAGCGCGAAGGCCCTGCAACGATTGCACGCTCCTGCGATCGCGGACGAAATCTGGCCGGTGCTCATTCGTGAAACAGAAGACTCTGACATTCGAGTGGAGCTTGCAATCGCTCTCGCACAGTATCCAACGGCGAGTGTGTTTCAAGCACTTGTCACCGCGCTCGATCATCCGGAACTTGCTGTGAATGTTGCCGCGAGCGACAGCCTCACGACCATGACCGCCATGGATTTTGGCGGAAGCCGAAACGATTGGCTCGAGTGGTCAACGTCGACTGAGCAACTCTTCAAGCAGGACCTTGCCTACTGCTATCCCGTGTTCGTGCGCGACGAGGATGCGTGGGACGACTTGATGTTCTGGAATCCAGTGGTGTTCGAAGTTCCGGATCTTCCTGCCGGTCTTGAGTGGACTCCCGGCAACGTCCTGCAAACCAAGCCCCTAGAATCACCGCCCTCGCCGAGCGCGCCGTGATTCCATGACCTCACCCTCGACTGATGCACAACCGAGCGGCGAGAAATTCGCCGCCGCGAGTCTCTCGCCTGACGATCCACAAGTCGCGACGCTTGCCACCGAGATCGTGGACGCCGAGATCGAAGAGAAGGGACGCATCAAAAGCGGGAAACTCGCCGGGAAATCGATGCAGCAAGCTATCTGGATCCTCGCGATTCCAATCTTGTTGCAGCAGACGATGGCCGCGGGCGTCGGCTTCGTGGACAAGCTCATCGCGGGCAATCTTCCGGAATCGATTGCGCGCAGCGGCATGGACGGCGTCGGCCTAGGCAGTTTCGTCGGATGGTTCATCGGCATCGCGATGGCGGGTCTCGGCGTGGGAGGTCAAGTGATCATTTCGCGTGCGATGGGAAGCGGAAATCGCGAAGAGGGCGAGCGCGCGCTCGGTCAATCGATGCTGCTCTCACTCGCGTGGGGCATCATCGTCGCCATCACGATGGCGTTGATCGCTCGACCGCTCGCGCAGTTTTCCAATCTCAGCGCCGAGGGCACCGCCGCATGCGTGACCTATGTGCAAACACTCGCGTGGGGCATCCCCTTCAGCGGCGTCATGATGGTCGGCGCGATGTGCCTGCATGGCGCCGGCGAAACGCATAAACCGTTCCAAATCGCGGTGTGGGTCAATGTGGTGAATTGCCTCGCGGCATGGCTCTTCTCTGGCGTCACCATCCATGCGTTTGGCGCAGAGATTCCCAATCCGTCGCCGACAGACCCACTCGCGTGGGGTGTGTTCGGCATCGCGCTCGGAAGCACACTCAGTTACGCCATCGGCGCGTGGCTCACTTGGCGAACGCTTCGCAAGGGCGTGCAAGATCTCAAGCTTCAATCGAGTGCAATGCAGTTCGACGCAGCGATGACGAAGCGCATCGCGATCGTCGGCATCCCGAATTTCTTTGAAGGACTCGCCATGTGGTCGGTGAATCTCTTCATTCTCGGCATCATTGGCGAAGTCGCGCAGCGCGGCATCGGGACAGCGACGAAAGACGGTCTTGTAGGCGCACACATCATTACCGTGCAGTGGGAGGCGTTTTCGTTTCTTCCCGGCTTCGCGATGGGGACTGCAGCTGGCGCTCTCGCAGGTCAGTATCTCGGTGCTGGAAACGCCGCCCTCGCGCGCGCGGCAATCTGGCGTTGCACTTTCATCGGCATGGCGATCATGGTGAGTGCCGGTGTCATCTTCATGCTCTTCGGCCGAGAGCTTTGCAGCGTGATTTCCGACGACCCCATTCACCTCACGCTCGTACCGCAATGCCTTTTCGCAAGTGGCTGTTTGCAAGTTTTCTTCGCGCTGGCGATGGTCGTTCGCAATGGCCTCCGCGGCGTCGGCGACACGAAGTGGATCTTGGGTATCACGATCTTCGGTTGCTACGCGATTCGCCTGCCCCTCGCTTGGGTCTTTGGCATCAACCTTGGCCTCGGACTCGTTGGCATTTGGTGGGCACTCATGATTGAGATCGCAGTGCGCGGACTTCTCTTCCACGCGCGTTTTCGATGGGGCGCCTGGGAGAAGTTGCGCGTCTAGTTCTGCGGCTCGACTTCGTCTTCCACTTCAGGCGCTAGCGGTGCGACGATTGGCGCGCTTGCATTCGGCGACATGCTGAATGGATTCGGGCCCCCACTCGGAGAGCCGACCATGCTCGACATAGCGGAAGCCACCAAGAAGTAAACACCCACGGCAGCCACGCCACAGCCAACGAGAATCGGCGCGACCATGCCGACCACCATCGCGACCGCGCCTCGCGCACTTGCGGCCTGCGATGCGCGCGCGGTGACGAAGGCGCTCGTCATGATCGCTGCGCTCACGACCCACCACACTGCGGCGAAACTTCCAACGCAAGGTACGAGGCTCACCAAGAGCGTGCCGCTCGACCAAAGCAGGATTTCCATGGCGCGAGCGAACGGGAGAGTTCGCGCGACTCTCGCCGTCTCCTGCATCAAATCCCCGCCAAGCATGCGAAACGTGAGCGCGCCAACTGCCGCGGCTATCGGGATGTACATCGCGTATGCGATTGGCGTGATCATGCCGATCAAGAATCCGGGGCCGAGCTGCGAGGCAAACAGCGCGGTTGTTGGAACGGCGACACCTCCCGATCCGGAGCTTGGTCCACCAGCGGCGCCGAGCGCAAAGACCATCAGCGCACTCTGTCCAAAAAGGCACACGAGTGAAACAGCGAGGAGGAGCCCGACGACCGCGACGAAGAAAGTGCTCGCACGCTTCAACCTTGGCTCGTGCGTCGAGATTGCAAGCCCGAGAACGCGCGGCGAGATGAGCGCTGAAAGGCAGGTTGCCCAAAAGCGCTTGAAAATGCTGCCTTCGGTCGTCCACGGCACCGGCACGCCAACAGCGACGGCGTCAAGCTCACGACCCGGCACCGGAAGCAGCACACACGATTCCATCGTGATGGAGTTGTGACAACTCTGACACTCAAACTCCGGAGGAACAAGATGCCCCTTCGCACCAGCGCCGTAATACGGCTGTGCGCAATGCGGGCACTTGAAGATCACCGCGTACGGTTGAAACTCATAGAGGCTCCGTGAAAAGAGCGTCCCACACTCTGGGCAGGTGTTTCCCGGCAGATTCCAAAGCGTGTGATCGCAACTCTTGCAGCGCATGGCAGCGCATCCTCAATGGCGTTCAATCTTCAGGGGCGTCCTTCGACACGCGACGACGAAACTCCGACATCAACTTCTGCGTGATGGGTCCAACGGCTCCATCGCCGAACTGCTCACCATCAATCTTCGTGACACCGATGATCTCGGCCGCTGTTCCCGTGAGGAACACTTCGTCTGCCGTAAAAAGATCCTCAATACGGAATCGACGCTCTTCGACCGCGATCCCGAGCGCTGGCGCAAGGGTGTGCATCACAAACCCGCGGGTGACGCCATTGAGCAAGCCGGCACTCGTCGGGGGCGTCACCAGTCGCCCCCCCATGACTAAGAAAATATTGTCACCCGTGCACTCACAGACCTCGCCATCGGTGTTGAGCATGATGGCTTCATGGACACCCGCATCAATGGCTTCGATCTTCGCGAGAATGTTGTTGAGGTAGTTCAGGCTCTTCACCGAAGGATCGAGGCAATCCACTGGAATGCGAGGCCGACGCGCGACCACGACGGGCATTCCCTGCTCGTACATCTCTTTGGGGTAGAGCTGGATGCGATCCACGATGACAAATGTGCAGGGACGCGGACAGGTGAACGGCGAAAGCCCGAGTGGGCCTACGCCGCGCGTCACGACAAGACGAATGTATGCATCGGATGCGCCATCGGCGGCGACAGTCTCGCGTACTGCTTGCTCGAGTTCGCGCTCCGTAAAGTGCATCGTGAGGCGAATCGACTTCGCGCTCGCGACGAGCCGATCAAGGTGCGTCTGCAGTTTGAAGATCCGACCGCCGTAAGCGCGAATACCCTCAAATACACCATCGCCATAGAGCAGTCCATGGTCGAAGACTGAAACTTTCGCGTGTTCCTTGTCGACAAGCGCGCCATCAAGCCAAATCTTCATGCAACCTCCGAGGCCGCGACATTGCGGCGTCGAAGTGTAACAACTCACCCTACTTGCTCACCAACTGCGCTGTCACTTCTTGCGCGCGAGCTTCGAGGGGCACGCGAACCGCTCGCCGAAGCTCGGTCAACGACCGCACAGGAATCGCGGAAGCCCCTTCTTCAAGACCTGCGTGCAGCGCGAACTCGTGTGCGAGCGCTCGAGATGGACTCGTCGCCCACACTGAGACGATCCACGGCGACTTCGCCTCGATCGAGAGGATCCCATTCCCTACAAACTCACGCATCAGCCACTCCACGACTGTGCCGCGCTCCTCGGCACCGCCGACGAGATGGATACGCATCGTCTCGGCATCCTTGAGTTCCGCGATCGGACGCACGCGCGTTATGAAGATCGGATTCCCGTGTTGCGGATGACGCAATCGATTCGGTTCGGGCGTATCGAACCCATCCGGGTGCTCGAAAACGAGTCCAATGCGCGGGGCGAGCGCACCGAGTCGCGCCAAAAGTTCTGTCACGGTTGCGGCTGGAATCGGCGCACACTTCGTCACCACTGATGTCGGAATGTCCTGCGATATCGCAGGCACGCGCATCAGCGTCCCGCCCGAAAGTAACTGCGCGCAATGCGTGAGTGAACCAGTTGCGAGATCGGGGAGCTCCCAGTGCGGTCGCTGAGAGATCAGCCCGATGCGCACGCGCCTAGTACTCGTGACCTGCATCAGAGTCTCTAACGCTTCCGGAAGAAGTCGGCCATCAGGCGCACTCAGCCCGTGATCAAGATCGACAAGGACTCCATCGTGGATGGCAGCCGTCCCCTTCGCAAGATCCGCGGGGGAGAGCGCGGTCCCACCTCCGCGTCCGGTTGCCAACCCGTCCTCTGCGGCCGGTGCGCGCGGAGGCACAAGTTTCTCCTCCTGCCCCATCACGCTGCGCGACGCGGCCCACCTCGAACAACAGTCATCGAGCGCACGAGCGAGCGTTGGGAATTCAAACTGAAAGCCATGCATAGTCGCTCGACTCGGCACTGCGTGCCTTGACGCCGTCAGTTCCCCGGCGCCCTGTCCGAGCAGCACACGCAAGACGATTGCGGGAATCGAGTGAACCGGTGCAATGACTCCCCGCGCGCCGCAACGCGCGGCAAGTTCATTCGCGAGCCGCGACCACTGCACAGACTCTGGAGCGACGGCATTCACCGCTCCTCTCATCGCGATGCTCGCGATGGCCCAATCGAACATGTGAACGGCATCTTGCCAGTGAATCCATGGGACAAACTGCACTCCCTTCCCAGGAATCACGCCGCATCCGCGCCGAAACCACGGCGCGGCGTGCGGAATGAGTCCGCCCTCCGCGTCAAGCACGCTTCCAAGTCGCAGTGCCACGATTCGCATGCCGAGCACTTCAGCCCGCGCACACTCGCTTTCGAGTTGCGCCATGACACCGGCAAGGAAACCTGCGCCGTACGACGCGCGATCGTCGAGTTGTTCAAATCCTCGATCTCCAAACGCGGCCACCGTCGACGCGACGATAAACGCGCGCGGAGGGTTTGTCGCCATTCGAACACCATCCACGAGACGCCGGGCGCTCTCGAGTCGACTCGTTCGGATCTCCTCCCGCACCCGTTTGGTCCATCGGCCATGCGAGGTGGAATGACCTGCGAGATGGACGATCGCATCGCACGATTCCAATGCACTCTGCCAAAGTCCAGGAAATCGAGCGTCTCCAGCGACGACCTCAACAGACCTCCCAAGATGCGCGAACAAGCTCCGCGCATGCGCCGCGTGCCGACTCAACGCGACAACGCGATCACCTCGGCGCGCGCGATCTGCCACGAGCCTGCGTCCAATCGTTCCAGTAGCGCCGGTGATGAAGATCCGCATCGTGAAGGTGACGGAGAAAGAGCTTGCTCGCAGACTAACCGTTTGCGCCGCAGTTCGTCAGCGATCAAGGTAAAACGCCGAAACTACCTAGATTATGCATGAATCTTTCGCACGGTCGCCGCTGGAATGCCAAGTTGTTCGCGGTACTTCACAACCGTGCGGCGAGCGATCTCGACACCGCGAGCCTGCAATTGTTCGGCAATCGCCCGGTCGCTGAGTGGATGATGGCGATCCTCGCCTTCCACGACCTCGGAGAGCATCGCTTTGATCGCGTTCCAAGAGACATCTTCGCCCTCTCGATTCTCCGTGCCGCCCGCGAAGAAATCCCGGAGTCGCACGAGACCGCGTGGCGATGCCATCCACTTCTCTGCAACCGCTCGGCTCACGGTGCTGACATGGATCCCAAGTTGCTCAGCGAGATCGGTCATCGGCATGGGACGCAAGAAGTTCGGCCCATGTTCGAACCACTCGCGCTGACGCGAGACGACTGCCTTGGTCACTCGCGCAAGCGTCGTCTTGCGTTGCTCAATAGCCTCAAGCAAGGTCCGCGCCGCGCGGACACTGTCGCCGGCGAATGCGCGCGCAGCCTTATCCGCAGACTTGTCCTCCGCGAGCTCTTCGTACTCGCGCGAAACTCGCACGCGCGGAATCAACTCGTCAGAGAGTCGCACCGTGTACTCATCCGCATCTACATCGAGTTCGACAATCACATCCGGCACGATGGGTTCATTGCTTGGCGGAACAAGTGCGTAGCCTGGCGCGGTCGTCAGGCGACGCATCACGCTCTTTGCCTCATCGATTCTGGCATAGTCCATGCCGCTCGCACCGCAGATCTTGGGAAGTCGATTCGCAAGCAGGTCGTCATAGTAGTTCTCAAGGAGTGCGAGCGCGTCGCTCCACACCACCGCCGTCGCTTCTGTCTGCGCCTCTTCAAGAGCCGCGGATGCTTGCAGTCGCAAGCAATCTCGTACGGAAGTCGCACCTAAACCAGGCGGGCTCAATTCATGTTGAAGGCGCGTAAGCCCGCGCTGCAGGAGTTCCATCGACCAGTCGCAACCCGGCATGGAAGCCGATTGATGCAGCACTGTTTCAAGATCCGCGCTCAACAAACCCTCAGGGCCGATGTACTCAATCAAGCGAGCGCCGACTGCGCGAAGTTCGGGATCGTGAATCTCCGAAAACGACCACTGCTCAAGCAGTTGCTCGGTTAACGACGCGCCGCTGCCAGCGGTGTTGTTCATCGCCGACAACTTCGGGTCCTCGTCGGAATCGCTCGCCCGACTCGGCCGATAGTCTCGATCACCCGACCACTGATCGCCGTAACTTCGCTCCATCAACCGGAGCCGCTCAAACTCTGTCGAGCCACCGCCCTGCGGTGCATCTTCGCGAGTCGAACTCGTGCGAGTCTTGACCGCGTCGAGTGACTGCGGTCGATCATCCCCCGGCTCGACGATCTCAAGCGCGACATTCGTCTCAAGTTCACGATCGAGTCGCTCGCGAAGCGCGAGCAATGGCAACTCAAGTATCTCCGCCGCTTGAATCAACTTCGGCGTGAGCGCAAGATTCTGGCCTTGCCGCAGTCCCTGAGAAGTTTCAAATCGCATTCCGCTCATAGGTGTTCAACGCAGCGCAGGGCAAATCGGACGAGGCAATCCTACGGCAAGCATGGCACAGCCTCGGCCATCTCGAAGCCGAAAGCCGCAGAAAGAACGCAAAGAGAAGCGCGCTCCCGCGATGCCATTTCAGCACACCTCACACTTCCCCGCATGAATCGGGCGATGACCCGCTTACAAGCCCGTTCGCCCCGCGATCGCGTCGGCGATAACTCCCGGATTCGCTAAGTCGATTTGACTTCCGCTCGCGAGCCCTCGCGCAAGTCGCGTCACCCGCACCCCGCGCTTTCCCGCCTCCCGCGCAATCCAAAGCGCCGTTGTGTCACCTTCAAGATCTGGGTTCATCCCGAGCACAAGTTCCTCAACCGCGACTGACTGCGCGTTCTTGGTCGCGTCGTCAAGACGCGCGAGCAGAGGTTGCAGCACGATGCCCTCAGGACCAACGCCCGCGAGTGGGTCCAACCGACCAAGCAACACATGGTAGATCCCACGAAAGGATCCAGCCTTCTCAATCGCAAGAACATCCTTCGGCTGCTCCACAACGAGCACGATGGACGCTTCTCGACGAGCATCTGAGCAGATGCCGCACTGTTTGTCGTCGCAGATGTTCCAACAGATTGGACAGTGCGAGATTTTCGTCTTTGCGTCCTTGATTGCTTCAGCGAGCGCATCCGCATCCGCAGGGCTCTCACGAAGCACATGAAACGCGAGCCGCTCGGCGCTTCGACGGCCGATGCCGGGAAGCCGCGCGAACGCGTCGATGAGCCGCGAGACCGCCTCAGGATAGCCTTTCATCCGAGCATCCCTTGCACTGCTTCAGGAGGAAGCGGAATGTCCATCTCCTTCGCGGCCTCCGAGAGTTCGCTCGCAAGTCGCGCTCGCGCGATGTCGAGCGCGGCATTCACGCACTCCGCGATGAGCCTATTCGCGTAGGCGGTGTCCGCGCTGCTCCCCGATGCAAGGCCGCGGATCATGCTTGGTGCGAGTTCAACTTGCGTGATACGAAGGTCGCAAGTCGCGCGGACTTGCACCGCGCCGCCACCGACGACAGCCGAGACCTCGGTCGTCGCGAGACGTGCTTTGATTTCATCCATGCGTGCTCGCAGCTTCGGCAAGTCCTTCAACATGCCACCAAGTTGCGATGCCAACTTGAGTTTCTCAAACATCCGCAAACCTCCATCAACAAACTCGACAACTGCTGCACTCAGTGGGACTCTGGCGCGTCGTTCGCCACCGTTTCGGTCGAGCCCGCGAGCGGAAGACGAGTGACTTCCACGATACTCGCATCAAACAGTTCCATCACGCCGCGGACGATTGGATCGTTGCGCACTGAGGCATCGATTCCAATCGCAACGCTCGGCGCGGGCGCCGTCGTTCCCAGTCGCGGTCGCAGATCAAACTGCACGGGACCGTTGAGGACCCGCCGCAGCAACGCGCGCACGCGATCGGGATTGTCCAAGACGAACCGTCCGGAGGCCGTCGAAGCATCGGCGTCGAGGACAACCCGCACCTCGTCGCGCGTTCGGGTGAACTCGATAAGTGCAAGTTCGCCGATCAGCGCGTTGTCCGCCGGGCTTTGCTCACCGACAACGGCAAGTTGCGCGCGGAGTGCCTCAAGCGAATGAATCTCAACCGATTCGCATGACACGGAGTTTGGCGCGGAGTTTGGCGAAGCACTCACTGTGCGCGGCGGCAGAGCCCGAGGCTCAGGCACTGCGGGACGGGGCAACGCGCTCGCTCGTGATTCCTGACCCCCAACACGCTCGGTGCGGGGGTCATCCGCTTTTTTTGCGTCAACCCCTGTGGGCGTTCGAGGCGCACCAGCAAGAAGTGCCGCGCCCGAAGCGAAGCGCGATGCCAGCGCGAGGCGCACGAGGCACGCATCGAAGAGCGCGCGGGGAGCGCTTGACGCTCGAATGCTGCGGCCAATGCTGTCACACGCGGCAATCGCGTGCACGCAGTAGGCAGGATCCACCCGCGGTGCCAATCCAGCGAGTCGATCTCGCGATGCGCTCGCACACTCGAGCAACGCACTCTCGCCTCCGCAGGTCGCGGCGACGAGCAACCAGCGGAAGCGTTCCGCAAGCATGTCGAGCGAGTGCTCAACCGCGGTTCCGCCTTCAAGCAGCTTCCCGCCGATGGCAAGCGCGTCGGCGCATCGTTCCTCCACGATTGCCGCAATCAAGTCAAGAAGCAGCGCGTCTTGCGGAAGCCCGAAGACTTGTTCGAGGAGAGCAGCGTCGACCCGATGATCCGTGCTTGCAGCAAACAGTCGGTCGAGCAAGCTGAGGCCATCGCGCATGGATCCATTTGCCATGCGCGCAACGGCGAGCAGCGCGTCCGTGCTCGAGTCCATGCCTTCCTTGACGGAAACCACGCCGAGGTGCTTCGCAATCTCTGTCGCAGGAATGTTGCGAAAATCAAAGCGCTGGCAACGCGACTGAATTGTCTGCGGAACCTTGTGTGGTTCGGTTGTGCAGAGAATGAACTTCACATGACTCGGTGGCTCTTCCATCGTCTTCAACAACGCGTTGAAGGCCGGCGTGGTCAGCATGTGCACTTCATCGATGATGTAGATGCGGTACTTGCCACGAGTTGGCGCGAGTCCCGCCCCCGCGATGAGTTCGCGCGCATCGTCGATGCCGCGATTCGAAGCGCCGTCGATCTCCATCACATCAAGGTCTTCGCCGCGGAGAATCGCCTCTCCGACCGCGCCTTGGTCGCCTTCGCCTTGCCCCGCATTCAGCGCGCGAGCAAAGATCCGAGCGAGTGAAGTTTTTCCAACGCCGCGCGTTCCACAGAAGAGATAGGCATGCGCCGTGCGACCAGTCGCGATCGCATTTCGGAGTGTGCGAGCGATGGGTTCCTGTCCAATCAAGTCCTCAAACTCACGCGACCTGTAGCGCCGCGCGAGCACTGTGTAGGGCTTGCGCGACTGCTCCGTCGTGAGCGGTGTCATGACGACATCCTCAACGAGCGCAGCGGAGTCCGGAGATCGAACAGACTTCTTGGCCATGGAGCGAGGTACCAAAGTGCGAGGGCGCAGGTCGCTGGGCAGTGTCCAAGGACCACAGTGGAGTTGCTGAAGACGGCCAGGCGACGACTGCTCGGACGACGACGCTTATGGCTGCTGCGGTCAAGCCCTGACCAAGTTCACGGTCCGCCCGACTGCCGAGCCTGACCGTCTTCAGAAACTCCAAGGACAGCGATGGTAGCACAGCGCAAGCCCCATGGAGCCCACGAGAGTTCGTTGTGTAAACTCAGGCGATGTCCGCGGCCAATGAAGCATCGCCAAGTAGCAGCCCACCTCCCCTGCAAACGACTTCGCGCGCGCGCCATTCGAGTGAACGGCACCTACGCGAAGAGCAATCGCGGCGCGTCGTCTTACTCGTCGTGCGGCTCAGCTTCTTCGTGCTCCTCGTGACGACCGCGGTCCTGCTCATTGCAACTCGGACCAGCGCGAACGAAAGTTTTTCCTACCTCAATCTCGCGGTCATCGCTGGAACCGCGATCAGCGTCGGCGTCATCGTCCTCGTCATCGACATCATGACACCGAACAAACGCATGGCGGCGATGTTCGGGACCTATCTCGGCATCTGCTTTGGACTCATCGGCGCGCTCGCGCTTGGCGCCCTCCTCGAAATGCTCGCGCACGCATGGGAACTCATTCCGCAGAATCCAAACGCGCCGCCTCCGATCTGGATCCCGGTCGTGAAAGCGATGCTCGCGATCACCCTCTCGTACATCGCAGTCAGCACGGTGCTCACCACACGCAACGACTTCCGATTCATCATCCCATTCGTGGAATTCAAACGGCAACGGCGAGGGGCGCTCCCAATTCTTGTGGATACGAGTGCGCTCGTTGACGGGCGCGTGCAAGAACTTGGACTCGGAGGCATCATCGATGCCCCCCTCTCCATTCCATCCTTCGTCCTCGATGAACTCCAGCGGCTCGCGGACAGCAGTGAGCGCAGCAAGCGCGCGCGGGGTAAGCGCGGACTCGAAATCGTGCAACGATTGCAATCGAATGCGCTCGTCGACCTAAGCATCGAGGAGTTCGATGTCGATGTAGGCGGCCGCGGCGTCGATCGATTACTTGTCGAACTCGCACAGCGCGACGGCTACCGCATTCTCACGACCGACGCAAACCTCGAAAAGATCGCGTCCATCGGCGGTGTCGGCGTCATCAATGTGAACGCGCTCGCGATGGGTCTTCGTGTGGCTGCCGTTCCGGGTGACATTCTTGAAGTGGAAGTCCTCCGCTCAGGCGACACTGCTGCACAAGGCGTTGGCTACCTCGATGATGGCACGATGGTCGTCATCGAAAATGGCGAGCGAACCATCGGCACAGTCGTCCGTGTCCAAACCACGAACAGCGTGACCACTGCTTCGGGCCGCATCATCTTTGCGAAGGTTGTGCAGGGCACGCCCGAACCAGGCAGCACTGCGAGCGTCACGAAGCTCGCGACCGAACAGCCGAAATGGAAGGGACCGCCACCCGCGTCGCGAAGCGCGAGCGACCGTAATCCGCGCCGGTGACGAGCGAGCACACAACGCGCAACGCGCGCCTTCCGACGCGCGTTGCGATGATGAACAGTGTGAAAGACTGATTCGAATCAACGACCGAGCGCGAGGAGTTGGTTGATCAACTCATCCGTTGTCGTGATCACTCGGCTCGCAGCGGAGTATCCGGTGCTTGCGAGGATCATGTTGATGAATTCTTGCGAGAGGTCGACATTGGAAAGCTCGAGCGCGCCGCCCACGAGCCGGCCCGTTCCGAAATCACGCGGCTTCGCAACGAGCGGCGTTCCTGAATTCGGTCCCGTGCGGAAGACATTGTCGCCGCCATCCACGAGACCCTCTGGGTTGGAGAACTTCGCAAGCGCGATCTGACCAATCGCTCGGGTCAGTCCATTCGTGAAGGAGCCAGCGATGATGCCATCCTCGCCGATCGAGAAGTTGGCAAGGGTCCCGATCGAAGAACCATCTTGGTACACCGCGGCGAGATTTGACGCAGAGTCCGTCAAACTCGAGACGGAGTCCGCGCCCGAATTGAAGTCCATATTGACCGTCAAGGGCGAGACTGCACCATTCGTGCGCGTAATCGAGAACGCCTGATTTGTCGCGGAGAGGAATCGACCGCTTGCATCGAAGCTGACTTCGCCAAGTCCGATCAAACGCGCCGCAGCATCGTTGTCGTTGCTCTCAGCCACAAACTGCCAAGTCGTTCCGCCGCTCGCTGAAGTTGCCTGCAACACGAAGGTCAGGTCGATGGTGAGTGGCGTCCCAAGCGAGTCGTACACGACGAAGCTCGTGCGCACACTTTCACCAGTCGCGGAACCGGTCTTGGTAAGCACGAGTGGCTGACCGCTTCCTGCACCGGGTGTGGTCACGACGAAGTCTGCAGTTTCGAGCCCGAGTTCCTGCACCGTACCTTCGTTCCCTTGAATGACGAGCTGGCCCCCAGCGTTGATCGAAACAGTGCCGCCAAGATTCGAGTTCGACCCGATCGCCGAGTTGTCGACGCCGAGAATGTCTTCGAGATACGAAGTGAAGTCACCAAGCGTTGTTCCAAATCCATCAGAGCCAGCAACCGCGGTTGCGCTAAACGCAAAGCTGTGCGTCTCAAGGTCCTTGCCGCCCTTCTCAACGCCGCTGAGCGTGATGACCTTTGGATTGGTTGAACTATCGAAGGCCATGACAAACCCGCCCGCGCCATCGGACATGTAGACATCCGTCGTGGTGAGATCAGTTGACGCATCGACCGGGATGGTGAGCGCCGCATCCGTAAACCATGCGCGGCCCTCATGCACCGAGCCCGTCGTTCCAACCGTTCCCGATGCATTCAGATTGCCGTTGAAAATCACATTACGACTCGCCTCCGCGAGCGTCAGCGTTCCAACTGGAACGGAAAGCGGCACAAGGTCGCCCTCAATGACATTGAACTGTTCGTCCACGGAAAAACCCATGACGCGCGCGCCACTCTGCGTCACGAGTTCGTTCTGCGGATTGCGCACGAAGTTTCCCGAGCGGGTGAACGCGCGCGAACCAGCGACATCGACGATGAAGAATCCATCGCCCTCGATCGCCACATCGGTCGCCACGCCCGTCGCGCCAATCGCGCCATTGTTGAAATTTCGCTGCGTGCCGGCGATCGTGACGCCAAGTCCAATCTGACCTGGGTTCGTGCCGCCGTTGTTTCCACTCGGCGCGCTCCCGAGGGAGAAGTTGCGGCTGAAGGTTGGCGTGAACTGGATCCGGTTCGACTTGAACGCGGTGGTGTTCACATTCGAGATGTTGTTACCGATCACATCGAGCCTGCGAGAGTTCGAGATGAGTCCCGAGAGGCCAGTGAAGAGTGCGGTTGTTGATGCCATAAGAAAAACCTCCAAGTGTCGGAAGCAACTTCTACGCGGCGGACGCGCCACGCGAAGCGGAGCCCATACCAACGGGATCCGCGCTCTGTGCAGCAAGGTCTGTGCCAGTCATCGACTCGGCATCCGTTGCCGTTTCCCGCGCAAGAACGATCTGCTCTTGCACAGCAAGGGGCGTGAGCGCATGCAAGACAAGCACTCGTGAGCCAGCGCTCGCGCTCCTTGCTCCGATGCGAATGGCGCAATCGATCGCTTCGAGCGCTGCACCAAGCGGCCGCTCCACGCTTCGAGTCGCTACATCCGCGACGAACGGACCCTCATGCGTCACAATCAGCGCGCGGCGAAACCCTCGAGCCTCGGCCTGATCAAGGGCCTGCGCGATCTCTTCGAGTTCAGTCTGGTTGAGATCCGCGCCGCCACGCGCATCGACCGTGCGATGCGACTGCAGCTCTCCATCCCGTGCGAGCTCAAGCAATGCATCGAAGCCGCCGTCCGCGACCGACACGCGTGCGGCACTCGACTTCCCAGAACTCGCCGGGCGAATCGCCGGTTCAAGCCTGCGCAAGAGTTGACGCGGATCAATCGTCATCGGGACTTCGGCGTGTTAGCCGCCACCGCCTGATGCTCCGCCACCACTCGAGCCGCCGCCAGTACCGCCCGTTGGAGTCGATGGCGTCGCAGGTGGCGAATCAATGAACTCAACATTGTCCATGGGCAGCAACCAACCAGTATTGAGCACCAGTCCCACGGAATCACCGTCTCGAATCACGCTTTGCACGGTTCCGCCAACGCGAATCGCGTCCTGCGTGAGCCCACTGACGCGCTTCCCGATGAGATTGCCAGCACTCGCGAGTTGGTTCTGGAACACGATGGCACCCAATCGCTCTTGCAATTGGATGTCGGTCTCGATCGATCGAATGGAGTTCAACTGTTCGAGCAACGCAGAAGAATCGCTCGGCTTGAATGGGTCCTGATTCGAAAGCTCCGTGAAGATGATTCTCATGAAGTCTTCACTACTGAGTTCGTTGAAGCGACTTGGCAAAGATGCGGTCGATCCGACTGCAGCGGCATTACTAGCGATTGCGCTCATGAGCGGGCTCCATTCAATAGTGCGGAGGCAAAGGAATCTGCGGTTTGAAGTGCGTCGGCTGCGCGCGCGCGAGTCCCAGACCCTGATCGAGCACCGTGGTCTTGACGACCGCGCGACTCTCCGTGGGCACTGTCTTGGCGCGCTGACGACTGCTGTTGATTCGAACGATCTTGCGATGCGTCGTTGTGTGTGTTTGCTGCGATGGTCGCGCGCCGATCACCGGATGCCAGTGCGGCGCTCGCTTGTTCAGCATTCGCACCGCGCTGCAAGGTGGATGGGGTTGCGGTTCCTTCGACTTGCAACCGATCGACATGCAAGCCCTGCGACTCAAGCGCGCCGCGCAACGCACCAAGGTGCATCTCAAGAATCGCGCGCGCCTCAGGCGTCGCTGCGCGGAAATCCACGCGAACGCTTCCTTGATCCATCACCATCTTGACTTGCACCGCGCCTAGTTCGGGCGGATCAAGTCGAATCGAAAGTGTGCCGCCCCGCTGCTGCGTGAGTGCCGCGAGACCTCGCGCGACAAGTTTGCTGTTCGATTGCGCGGCAAGTTCGGGCGCGGGCGCGGAAGCCGCAGCAAACTCTGGCGCAAGGAGAACCGCCTGCGTCGCCTGAGGTGCGCTTGGTGAAGATTGGACCATTCCGATCTGTGAAGCGACGACTCCTGTGTTGGCGAGAGAAGGCGTCGAGGCCGCAGTGGCGCCGTTGGGCGACGCCTGCAACGGCATTGGCTCTGCTTCGATTGTCGTGACGGTCTCCGCTTGATTGGCGAGTGCGATTTGGCTTTCGACGGCGGTCAAGCGCGATGCAATCGCCTGCGCACTGGCGTTCCCGTTGGCCAGCGACGCGCCAATCCTAGAAGCTTCGTGAGCCGACGCATCCATCGCTGCTCGACCCGCCATTCGCGGCGACGGCAAGAAGGAATGCTCGAGGACCGAGAACGGCAACTCAAGCGCTGAGGCGGTTGAGAGCGCGCTCGTCGCGGCCTGCTTCGCGGTGTTCGGCTGTTGGGCGCGCGCGGCGGCGCTGGTGAAAGTGGAAGCCTGACTCGGTGAGGCAAGTTGCGGTCGAAGTGCCAATGCAAGTTGCAGCGCTTGCGTAGATTCCTTCGGCGAAAGTTGCAACTTGATTGGCTCAACCGAACTCAACGAGACGCCGCTCTCGGCGCGATCCACACTCGTCGAAGCGTCAGCTTGCACGGTTGCGAGGAATGGCGCTACTGAACTCGATTGCCCCTCGACGCTTTGCGACGCGACGCGTGCCTGCGACACCGCAGGAGACGACAAAGCGACGGTTGGGTTCGCACGGACGGCTTCAATCTCTGCGGCCACATTGCCCGTCGCCGCTGCTTCAAGACTCGCTCGCGACTGCTGGGGAGAAAGAGTCGACTCTGTCCCGTTCTCGACGACCGAATCAGGCTCGCGTGACGGATCACCACCATGCTCCGTAGACATTCGCGGCTCCGCGTCAGCCTGGGCGACCGCGCTCAAGGCATTTGAAGTGCCATCGCAAAGATCTTCGCGTGCGCTTCTCCGATGGCTTTCCTCGACCGTCTGGGCTTCCGTCACATCTTGAAACGCGCCGCGAAAATCACCGCGCGCATCCGCGGCCGGCGAAGTCGTAGGCGCAGAAACTGCACCCAGTCGGGCGGATCCTGCGGCAGCAAACGGAGAAGTTGGCGAGAAATCAACCATAGAGAGCACCAAAGCCCCTTGCAGGGGGACTCGTCTCCGAAGGTTGCAATTGGAGTGCCTCGGCGCGAAGCCGAGGCGGTTCGTCAGCCCTTCACGCTCACGGGCGCGTTCGCAGCAGGCGCGTCCTGCGGTTGAGGCTTCGGAGGGGCAGCCGCCGCGGAGGCGGGTGTGACTGGGCTAGTTGGTGGCGCGGTTGGCTTTGACTTCGACGCTTCAGCTTGTTCACTCTCGAGTCCGAGAGAACGAAGCCTCTCAAGTAAGTCCGTTGCGATCTTCGCTTCTGACGCGGTCTTGAATGCCTTCAGCAGATTCGCACTCTTCGTGCCGCTCATCGCGTCGAGGTATTTCACCGCTTGCTCCACTTTCCCACTCGCCACGAGTTCGAGAATCCAGTCTTTGCTCTGCTTGGGCGGCATCCCTTCAAGCAGCTTGACTGCCTTCTTGAACTGCTCGCTCGTCTCACGCTGCTTTTCATCCGCGATCGCCTGCTCCCACGCCGTCCGACGCGCATCAAGCGCGTTCTCACGAGTCGCGACAGCATCTTCGCGCTCGCCGATTTTGTTCGCAAGGCGTACTTGCTCATCGTTGAGCGATTTCATCGCGAGTTGCGCGCGCTCCTCAAAGCGCTCGGAGGCCGCGATCTGCTCAACGCGCGTGAATGGCGCTTCGAGCAGTTTGCGATCTTCAGCCGCCACGCGTGCAGTCTCCTCTGCAATCGCCGTTTCTTCAGCGAGCCGCGCCGCATCTTCCGTCGTGCTTGACGCGAGAATCGTCTTCAAAAGTTCGAACCGCTGCGTGTCCATCCGTCCGGTCTGCCAGAGCCAGCCCACAAATGCACCGAGCGCGATGAGGTTCGAGATCGCGAGGATGGAAAGGAGTCGCCAGAGCGTTTTCATGAAGTTCCTTCCTGCTGCTTGCGTTGGGCAAGATCTGCGCCGAACTCATCAAGTTGGTCTCGTTCCTTCTTCTCCTCGGCACGACGCCATTCCGCCGCGCGCGCATCTCGGAGCATTTCCAACGCGCGACGCTCTTGCGCCGCGACAACCATTGCAGCCCGCGCAGCCTGCAGTCCTCGATCGAGCCCTGAGAGTTCGATGACCGTCCGCTGCGCCTTTCGGAAGAGGCCGAGTCCCGCATTCGCATGCTGACGAAGTTGCGTTGGGTCGATCGCGCCCACCATCGAACTCCGCCATGCTTCGCGGCTCAACTGGATCTCCGCCTGTCGCGCGCGAAGCCCTTCTTCTAGGCGAATGCGCATCGCATCGATGCGCGCAAAGGCCGCGCGCTTCTCTTCTTCGACCTGCATCCGGCGCTCAAGCGCGCGTTGGAGTTTGAAAATGAATCGTGCCATCGTGTCTTAGCGACGCGCTCGCGCGCCTCCGTTTGGTGTTGTCGTCGTATGCGCAGCCGGCGAGGCTCCAGTACTGCTACTGCGCAGCGCATCGGCGGCGAGCGAGAGCTCAATGAGCGATCGAAGCGACTGCGGGTACTCCGCACGCTCGTCGCGATCCTGCTTGAGGAACTGATCGATGTGTGGCTTCATGACAATCGCAGCGTCGACATCAGGGGACGCGCCCTTCTGATACGCCCCGATGGCGAGTAGTTCCTCCGCCTCTCGATGCGCAGACAGGAGCCGGAGCACATGACGCCGAGCCTGCGTATGCGCGGCATCCGAAACTTGATCCGCCACGCGAGAGATCGACTGCAGTGGATCAATCGCGGGAAAGTGCGAGCGCTCAGCAAACTTGCGACTCAGAACGATGTGTCCGTCAAGAATGCCCTTCGCTGCATCGGCAATCGGCTCGGTGAAATCATCGCCTTCCACAAGCACGGTGTAGAAGCCTGTGATGGAGCCACCCGACGCAAGCCGCCCCGCGCGTTCAAGGACACGCGGAAGCAGTGCGAAAACGCTCGGAGTAAATCCCTTCGTGGCTGGCGCTTCTCCCGCAGAAAGACCGATCTGTCGCTGCGCCTGCGCGAATCGCGTGATGGAATCGAGCATGAGAAGCACATCTTGCCCCTCGCCGCGGAAGTGCTCCGCGATCGAACAAGCCGCGAGCGCAGCCCGAACTCGCATGAGCGGAGTCTCGTCACCCGTCGCCACAACGACGACGCTCCGCGCCAGTCCGGCCTCACCAAGAACATGCTCAAGGAATTCAGGAACTTCACGGCCTCGCTCACCGATGAGCCCAATCACATTGACATCGGCATCTGTGCCGCGCGCGATCGAGCCTAAGAGTGTGCTCTTGCCAACGCCAGGACCCGCGAAGATCCCGATGCGCTGACCCTTGCCCACCGTCAGAAATGAATCAATCGCTCGCACACCAGTGGGAAGAGGATCGCGAATGACACCGCGCTCAAGCGGACCGGTTCTCGCTGGCCAAAGCGGCTGCGGCGAACCTGTGAGAATCGCGCCCTTTCCATCCAACGGTCGACCAAGTGCATCCACCACTCGTCCAAGCAACTGGCCTGAGACAGGGATCGAAGCGATCGGCCGCTCGCCGATCACCTTGACGCCACTGCCAATACCATCCGCTTCACCGAGCAACATGACGAGCGCGCGCGGTCCGTCGAATCCGACAACTTCACCACGCGGGTGCTCTCTCCGAGTCGTGACGGCAACGCGTACGAGCGATCCAACGGGCAAGGGCAGACTGTCAACGACGACCACGAGCCCTTTGACGGCCGCAACAGTGCCGACGATTTCTCGTGGTTCCACCGATGGCATCGCGGCACGGATCGCCGCGAGATTCATGTTGCATCCCCAGATGGAGGCGGCTGCGGAGTGGCTCGTCGATCGGGCATGGTCGTGCGCGGCGTGTCGCCAACCATCGCTTCTTGGATGCGACGAAACTGCGTCGTCAGTGTCGCGTCGACGGAGCCTTCGGGCGTAGTCACCAGAATGCCGCCGCGACCGACCGATTCTTGTTGCTCGAGACGTACCGAAGGATTTCCACCAACAACGGAGATGAGCGCGGGCAACTCGCGCTCAAGAATCGCGTAATCGTCGGGGTGACATCGAACGACGAGAGTGGTGGCCTTCGAGACAAGCGCGATCGCCGCCTCGACTTGCCGAACGACCGCCCAATCATCCACAGCCACCGCGGTCCGCGCGGCCTTCTCAGCGATCATGACCGCAAGCGCCGCGAGGTCTCGCTCGGCCTCCTGCATCCGCTCCTCGCGCACCGATTGCCAGCGAACCAGTTCCTTCACATACGCCGTCGAAAGTGCCTCAAACCGCGCATTCCACTCGACTCGCGCGGCCTCATGACCCGCGCGCTCACCCGCCGCAAGTCCATCGCTCTCACCTTTGGCAAACCCCTTCGCGAGACCTTCGGCGTGCGCCCGCTTCCGCTCGACATCCACAATCTGCACGGCGTCGATGCGAGCCTGTGCGACCAATCGCTCGGCTTCGAGTCGCGCCGCGCGAAGCGTTTCTTCCGCGCCGCGACGAAGATCGGTGAGATCGAAGGCGCCACACGCGAGGTTGACGCTCTTAGATTGTTGCTTGATGACGCTCATCGGAACCTCGTCTCACGGCGTGCGCGGCAATCACGCGCGAATCAGACCACGACATCCTTCTCGCCACCGCGACCAGAGATGATGATCTCGCCCGCGTCCTCAAGTCGACGCACGATGTCAACAATCCGCTGCTGCGCAGCTTCAACATCGGACATGCGAACCGGCCCCATGAACTCCATGTCATCGCGCACCGCCTCCGCGGCGCGGCTCGACATGTTCGTGAAGATCTTCGACTTGAGGTCGTCACTCGCGGTCTTGAGTGCCATGCACAACTCAGAGTTGTCCACTTCCTTCAGCACGGTCTGGATGCCCTTGTCATTGACATTGAGGATGTCCTCGAACACGAACATGCGACGACGAATGTCCTCGACGAGATCGGGGTCTTCGCTTTCGACGCCCTGCATGATCGTGCGTTCCGTCGCGCGATCCACGAGGTTGAGGATTTCGGCGACGGTTTCAACACCACCCACTTTTTCCATGGAGGAAGAAATCATGTTAGAGAGCCGGCTCTCAAGCGCAGCCTCCACTTCTCGCACGACCTCTGGATTCGTCTGCTCCATGTTGGCGACGCGCCGCACAACCTCAACCTGCTTTTGCGGCGGAAGTCCAACGAGGATCTCACTCGCCTTGTGATGCGCGAGGTGACTCACGATCAGCGCGATCGTCTGCGGGTGCTCATCCTGAATGAAAGTGAGCAGGTTGCCGCTCTCCGCGCGCTGCAAGAAGGAGAACGGCGTGCGCTGGACCTGGGTTTGGATTTGCTGAATGACTTTGTCAGCAAGCTTCGGGTCAAGCGAATTCTTGAGGAGTGTCTTGGCATAGTCGAGTCCACCTTCACGGAGATACCCCTGCGCCATCGCGAGGGAATAGAACTCACTGATCACTTGCTGTCCGAGTTCTCGCGGCACATCACCGAGACTCGCCAAGGCGCGCATGACTTCTTCGACTTGCTCTTGCGGAAGTTCTCGCAGGATCGATTGCGCCGAGCCCTCTTCGAGCATGAGCAGCAAGATCGCACACTTGACGGTGCCATCAAGTTCTTCCATGGACTTCTGAGGCTTGAGCGTAGTAGTTCGCGCCATAGCGTGGGTGCTTCCTCAGGCTTGTTTCAGGCGGTGTTGCGCATCCAGCGCTTGAGAATGCCCGCGAGGTCTGTTGCGTCGTGTTTCGCGATGTCGTTGAGTTGCTTCACCATCTGCTGACGACGAAGACTTTCGTCATCGAGTTCCATGCCCTCAAGCGCGGGCGTCGCTTCATCAGCCTCGCCCACGATGTCGGCGTCATCACCGTCAAGCGCTGGCGGAATTCCTGCAAGCTCCTCTGCACTCGGAAGTGGTTCTTGCACCGCAGCCTTTTTCACCATGCTGAACATGAAGAACAAACTGCCGATCGCGAGAAGTCCCAACAACGCAGGCTTGATCAGCGTTCCGCCGATGCCGTCGCTCGAAACGATCTCGCCAAGATCAAGCCCAGCGGTGGCTGCGGGCGCGCCGCCACTCGCCGTGTTCATGTCCACATCGAAGTACCAACTGACTTCCACCACGCCCTTCTTCGATTTTTCGTAGGCATCGGTGCTGATCTGCGTCTCTAGCAGCTTTCGAATCTTCGAAATCTCGGCATCCCGCACAAGCGCGAGCGCCGCCTCGTCGGGTTCGGTCGTCGAGGTTGGATTCATGAGCTTCCATACACCTCGGAAATAGGTGTACGGCAGCGCCACGCCAACATCGATCTTCGCGGCGTATCCGGTCGGATCGATCGAGGTCTCTTGCGTCGATGGGACTGCAGGCAGGTACCGATTGTCCGATCGCTCGGTCGATTGATGCGACGCGCCGCCGTTAGTTTGCGCGACACTGATCCCAGTGTTGGGAACGACGCCAGGTTCCCGCCCGGGCGCTGCGCCTTGCGAAGTCGTGCTCGACGCAGATTCGGAGAGCGGCATCACGACGCCCTCACCGTATTCGGTCTTCGTTCGCGTCACAGCAGCGGTTACCACTTGTGGATTCACGCTGATGAGGACGCCTGGAATGTTCGCGAGCAGATTTGCAATCCGCGTGTGGACAGCTTCGGCAACCTTCAGCGAGTACTCCAGATTTTCGCCCGTGGCGTTGCTTCCGCTGCGCGCGACCTTGTACCGGCGCGCTTGATCGGTGACCGAGACATTTTCTGGTTTCAGGCCCGACTGCGTTCCCGCAACCATCGCCGCGATCGCCTCGACCTGATCCTGCGAAAGCTCGCCCGACTTCATGACGACATTCACCATCGCCGTTTGCGTGGCACGCATGGAGCCCAGGCTGAGCGGCGGCTTCTGCGAGATCACGACCGTCGCGCTCTTGACGCCTTTGAATCCCGAGATCGTCCGACCGAGCACATTCTGCAGCGCAAAGTGCTTCTTGTCTTCACTGCGTCGACCGGTCTCGAACGGGTTGTCGCTTTCGAAGAGTTTGTTGAAGTCCAAGAGGTCCGACGCACCACCGTGCGCCTCCGTGAATCCGCTCACGAGTGTCGCGTGTTGTTCGACTGGAACGAGAATCTGTCCGCCAGTCTCCTCGTAGTTCACACCGCGATCGCTGAGAAAGCGCTTCGCTTCATCGCGGCCAGTCGGAAGAACCTCAAACGCGACCATCGACCGCGTGGAGGAATACTGCGCGACGAGGAAGAGCGTCAGTCCAATGATGACGACTAAGGAACCCGCGAGGAGCTTCGATGTGGGGGTGAGCCCACTGAGCTTCGTGCGGATGGACTCAAGAATGTTTCGAATCGCCTGCAAGGGCAACGGCCTCCATGCCGTGACTGCCGGAATGTTCCGACTGCGCTTCATCCTGAAGCGTTTGTGCCGCAACCGAGTGACACTGTCAGAGAAGGCTCATCGGCAGCAGGTCGTTTCAGCCTGCAGGAACTACCGAGAAAGGTTTTTGCGCGCAGGAACTGCGTGAGGGCAACAACGCTTCCGATCAAGCGTGCCCAAGATCAGACGCGGATCTGACGAATCTCGTCGTACGCGGCGACCACCTTGTTACGGACCGCAAGGAGGGCGCGGAACGCGGAATCAGCCTCTTGGGTGGCGAGCATGACGCCCTCCAAGTCATCGCGCTTTCCCGTCAAAAGATCATTCGTGGCACTCGTCGCGTCCTTCTGAGCATCGTTCACCTGCTGAATCTGCTCAAGCAGCTGCTGCTTGAAGTCGGCACCACCCTGTGCTGGTGCCCCAGCCGGGCGAGGCGTGATCGGCGGAGTACCGCTGGCGCGTGAAATGAGGCCTAGTGGGTCAGACATGGGGGTCACTCGAAGAGCGGTTGGTCGTTCTGGCGAGAGCGGAGTCTATGGAGCGAGTTCAAAGGCGTACAGGTCGTCGTTCCGTGATGCAACGGGCGTGCCAAACGCGCAGGTGGGAGTCCAAGTACTACGCGAGTAGCGAAATCGCAGCCTCGATCATCGACTTCGATGCCTGCGCGGCGGCAAGATTCGCGTCGTAATTCCGTGCGGCGAGCAGCGCGTTGGCCTGCTGGACCACCGGGTCAATGTCTGGATACTTCACAAATCCATCAGCGTCGGCGAATGGATGCCATGGTTCATTTCGGAGAATGAAAGCCCTCCGGGACTCGATACCGGCGACATGCACTCCAAGTGGCGAACCATCCTGGCCGCCTGAAGCCAGCAGAATCATGCGCTCCGAAAACGGCTCCTCACGACTGGAGGGGTCAACGGGAACATCCGCGTTGGCGATGTTGGCGGCGATGGCGTCCATGCGCACGCGCTGCGCGTAGAGCCCGGAGCTTGAGATGGAGAGTGCACTGAACATCAGCGAGGACCCTTCTTGCAAGGACTATGCCACGCGCGCCTACTCGGCGCCGAGGCAACTCTCACTATGGCCGCTCACGAATAGCGGCATCAATCATGCCAAAGTTGAATCGGACGAGCTGAGTCGCGGCCTTGAACGCGTAGAAATTCTCATTCAGCATCTGCATGAGATGCTCCGCGCTCCGATCATTGCCATCATGGAAGAGGACATTGTCGCCAAGGGGCGTCGGTTCAAGGTGCATCCCGTCGCTCGAGAAGGACACGGGTCCCCCTTCGTCAAACGCGAGCGCGCCATCGGGCGTTCGCTTCTCTTGCTCAAGCGATGCCGCAAGAGACGCCTGAAACTCCCGTGGATCCACATCGCTCGGCCGAAACCCGGGAGTTTCGATGTTGGCGATGTTGCCCGCGATGAGTTTCTGACGGGCGGCCGCAAACTGCACCGCCCGTGCCAGTGCTGGGATTGGAGAATCTGAGTAGAGATTGGCACGCATAGGAAGCGAGCACTCTTCGCGTCTCAGAGCGACTGCGGAACGAGCGCTTCCTCCTTCCACTTCTTCAATTTCAGGCCAAGGGTTCGGACGCCGATGCCAAGTGCCACGGCACTACGCTGCCGGTGACCGCGATGCTTCTCAAGTGTCGCGACGATGGCGCGACGCTCGATCTCGTCGAGCGTGAGGCTTCCATCACAGACGATGGGCGTGTTCGGCTCGACCGACAACTCCGCCACGGCATGCGAAGGAAGGGGCTGCAGTCGAATCGGCATGGTCTCGACGATCGTCTCGCCTCGCAAGGAAGGCTCTGCGAGAGGAAGTCCAACGCCACCCCCAGTCGCACCTGTCCGTGGCGCTGCGCCTGCGACGAACGACGGAAGTGTCAACCACGGAGCGACCAACTGCGCACCGATTTCTTCACCGCCACACAGCACCGCCGCGCGTTCGCAAAGATTTTGCAACTCGCGCACATTGCCAGGCCATGGATACTGCTCAAACAACTCGCGCGCTTGAGAGCTGAGTCGCTTGGGCTTCCCGCCCTCGCGTGCGGCAACAAGCTGGAGGAAATGTTCCGCGAGCTCACCGATGTCCTCGACATGCTCGCGCAATGCAGGCATGCGAAGCGGCAACACATTGAGACGGAAGAACAGATCGCCGCGGAACCGACCAGCATCGACTTCGGTCGCGAGATCGCGATTGGTCGTTGCGATGATTCGCACATCCGTCTTTTGCGCCATCGAACTGCCGACGCGCTCGAAGCTCTTCTCCTGCAACACGCGCAAGAGCTTTGCTTGCAGCTCTGGGGGAATCTCGCTGATTTCATCGAGCAGCAGCGTGCCGCCGTCCGCGAGCTCGAAGCGTCCCTTGCGCAACCGGTCGGCTCCCGTGAACGCCCCCTTCTCGTGTCCGAAGAGTTCGCTCTCGAGCAAACTCGCGCTGAGCGCAGCGCAGTTGAGGGCCAAGAATGGCTGCGAAGCGCGCGGGCTCGCCTCGTGCAATGCACGCGCGGCAACCTCTTTGCCGGTTCCAGATTCGCCAGTCACCATCACCGTGCCGTGACTTTCTGCGATCGGCTTCAGTTGCGCGCGGAGTTCTTGCATCACGCGACCAGAGCCAACCATGCGATGCACTGGCGCCTTGGCCCCCTCTCGCGGAAGCGATGCGCGAAGCACTGCGTTCTCTTTCGCAAGCGCGCCGTGTTCGAGCGCCTTCTCGACGCTCATCGTGAGCTCATCACCCGAGAACGGCTTCGTCACATAGTCGAAGGCGCCCTTGCGCATCGCGTCCACCGCGGTTGCAACCGTCCCAAAGGCCGTCATCAACACGATGGGCAGTTCAGGATCGACTTTGCGAATCTCTGCGAGCAATTCAAGCCCACTCATACCTGGCATTTGAAGATCCGTGACGACGCAGTCAGGCCGCTTCTCCGCAATCCGCGCGAGCGCGAGCCGAGCGTCAGACGCCGCGACGACGGAATGACCCTTTCGCGAAAGCATCGTCGCGACACCGTCGCGCATGAGTTCTTTGTCGTCGACCACGAGAATTCTGGCCATAGTGAAGTGCCCTCAGTCCGTTGAGCATGCAGAGAAACCGCTACAAACCAATACGGCGCTGCACCGCCGCATCGAGCGAAACACCATCCGCATCCGCGCGGACCTGCGTATTGGGAAGCAACAACAATTCGATTCGCGCACCACCTTCTGGCGCGTCAGTGACACAAACCTGTCCAGCGTGCGCATCCGTAATGCGATGCACGATGGCGAGCCCAAGTCCTGTGCCCTCTTCGCGGGTCGTGAAGAACGGATTGAACACCGCATCGCGCGAAGCATGCGGAATGCCAGGCCCCGTGTCTTCGACAGAGAGGACAATCGTCTCGCGGCGCGCGCCATCAGCCCAGCACCGTTTCTCACGGCAACTTGAGAGTCGCACAACTCGATTGGATCGATCTCGCATTGCTTCGACGGCATTGCGTACGAGATTCGTGAGGGCTTGCACAAGGAGTGCGCCGTCAGCACAGAACGAGAGTTGCTCGCCAGTGCATTCGACATGGACGCCACCGTGATGCAAGACCTCTTCGCAGTCTGCCAGGGTCAGTTCAAAGAGCTCACCAGCCGTGACAGACTGCGAACGCAGCTTGGTATCGCGCGCAAACGCGAGCACATCTCCGACGATGCGGTTCAGGCGCTCGGCGGCGCGTGAGATTTTTTCGGCACTCTGACAAGAAGCCTCATTGCCTCGCAAGTCCTCGCACAACATCTCCGCGTGCAGCGTGATGGCGCCGAGCGGATTGCGAATCTCGTGCGCAATGCCAGCCGCCATTTCGCCGAGTGCGGCAAGCGATCGCGAGCGGCGCAAACGCTCATTCGCCTCCGCCAGATCTGACTTCAGCGCGGCGACTTCCGACTGCAGCGCGACATGCGTTCTCTGCAATCGCTGCGTGGCATCGTTGAAGGCGGAAACCAACTCCGCGAAATCATGAGCTCCGGCGAGCGCGAGAGGCGCGTCGGTCGGTTCAGCAAGCGCATGAGGGATGGAGCGTGGAAGTGCTGACACGATGTTGAACTCACAAGAACACGCGCGAGGCGCGCAAAAAACTCGGGTTAACCTTTGGTATCCGTAAACTGAGGCATCGCAGCCGAAGGGCTCGCGCCGACTGGTCCGTACGCGCGCAGCGCGAGCGCCGCGTTGCCCGTCTTTCGAAGCGCTTCACACACCTCCGACCGCCGCGCGACGAGGAGCGACGCCGTCCGCTCGTCGATGGACTGGATCTCACGCAGAATGCTCTCAGCTTCTTCAGCGAAAGCGCGAACAGTTTCTAACTCCGTCCTGCTCGACCCGGCGACGGCGCTGGCCCATGCTGCTTGCCCACCACTCAGCGCTGCGACGCACTGCGCCCGTTCGGCGACGAGGTGAGCAAGTTCTTCGGTCGCGACCACGGCTTCCACGGAGTCGGCTTCGGCGGAAGCAATCCGCGTGAGAATCGAGTCCTGCATTCGCGCAGCCTTCAGGAGCGCACGCGCAACCTCAATTCGCATCGTCGTCAGATCGGTGAGCGTCTCTGTCAACTGCCACCCCCATCCGGTACCGATCGCGATTCACCCGACGCGATCGCCCCGGCGCGCGGAGGATGATTGCGAAGCCATCGATCCCACGCTTCACGCGAAAGGATGCCACCACCGACGAGAAAAGCGTCGTCGGAAAGTTGCGCGAGTCGCAACTCCGCACGGCGATGCGCCGTCGACGCGCGTTCGGTGTCTGCGAGCGCGTCGCATGCATTCACGATCTGAATGAGCGCCACCATCGAGACGGCGTCCTCGGGGTACTTGCGATCAACCGTTTCGTAGAATTCTATGGCGTCTGCGTAACGACCGATTTCGTACACGCTGTCAGCGCGGTGTAAGTGCGCGTTCCGGAGCATGTCGTTTGCGAGCCCGTCTCGCGTCTCTGGCGAGCGCGTCTCGAGTGCGACGACTGCGCGTCGATAGGCAGCCTCCGCCTCTCCGAAGAGTGCAGCCCATTGCACGCGGATTTCCTCCGCCTTTGACGGCGCAAGTTGTCCCGTCGACGACTGTCGCACGGTGATGGCGAGCGCGCGCAGACTCTCGCCTTGACGGAACTCAAGCTCTCCAACTCGCTCCGCATCGGGCCGACGGGCGAGCGCTTCGCGTAACAACTCCACCGCGCGCCCGTGATCTCCCTTGCGTGCAACGATGCCCGAGAGCACATCGAGCGCATCCCAATACTCATCAGCGACGGGCTCAAGTCCGAAGCTTCCATCGAGCACACTTCCCAACTTCACTGCTGCATCCGCGCTCCGACCGCCTGCATCAAGCGCGCGCGCGAGCGAAACAATGGAGCGGACGGCGAAGGGACCGTTGGGCGCGACACCGATCGCTGCTTCGTAGTGCTGCGCCGCGGACTCGAAGTCTCCTTCCGCATGCAGGATTCCAGCCAAACGCCACTGCGCCTCCGCGCACCTGAGATTCTCAGGCTGCACGCTCCGCAGGAATGCGGTGAATCCTTCCGCAGCCTGCTCGCGCCAACCAGCGAGATCAAAGCAATCCGCAGCCGCCCACAAACTCGCAGCATCCGAGCCGTCCGCGAGCGCGATAGTGGCGGGATGCCGCCCGTGTGCGAGGAACCAATCTGCCGCATTCTTCAACAGTCGGTTGACGCGAATCCGCTCGTTGGGTGGCAGTTTGCCTGGATCGCCACCTTGCGCCGCATCGCGCAATCGATCCGCTTCAGCGCGGCTCGCGCTCGCGAGTCGGAGCAAGACTGGGCTAGGAGGAGCGACGCCTGGAACGAGGTCAGATGCAACCAATGCAAACGCCAACGCGTTTCCTGGTCGATCTTCCAACAACTCTCCATCCGCGAGCGCGACGATCGTCTCAACAACTTCGCTTCCCGTGAGTTGTCCGTGCTTTCCTTGCGCAAATCGCTCCCGCAAGAGTTTGAAGTCCGCCAGTGCCCCCTCATGATCGTCACCCGCGGCGTATGCCTGCGCACGAGTGAAGAGCGCTGCGCTCGTGACCCGATCCGCATGCGCGCCATCAATTGCAACCGTGAGCGCATCTCGCGCCCGAACGAAATCGTCAATCGCAAATGCGCTTCGACCGATCCCGAGGGACGAGTCACCTGACTCGAGTGAACCGGCTGGAGCAAGGGAGAGTGCGTGCTCGAATTGCACGAGCGCGTCGTCAAATCTCGTCAGCCGTCGATAGCACTCTCCAAGGAGGTTGGAGAGTCCCGCGAAAGTCCGCGCCTCGATTTCGGTACCCGTTGTCTCAAGCCTTCGGATATCGAGCAGTAATCGATCAAGTGCTTGCGTGGTGTCCCCCGCCGCGAGACGAATCTCCGCCGCGCGCGCAACCGCCCACGCTTCATCTTCGGCGGAAATCACAGCATCTGCGCGATACTCGTCGATCGCTGCGAGAAGCGTTGTGGGAGATCCTCCCCCTCTCGCCAAAAGCGCTTCAAGTGAAGATCTTCGCACGGTGCGGCGCAGTTTGGACGCGCCCTCGCGATCGGCGGATGTCGCGAGCGATGCAAAGGCCTCCTCCGGACGACCGAGCCGAACGAGAACTTCTGCGCGCGAGGCGAACTGCGATGGACTGAGCGCCCAACCACGGTGTTCAGCGTCCGCGTAGTGCGCAACAATTGCTTCGTCAATCTCGTGCGAGGGCGCGTTCGTGCGATGCTCTACCACGAGCGCATCAGCCAGCGCTGCTTGGTAGCGCGCTTGCATGTCTGCCGGCGCAGTCGCGAGCCGCGGCTCAACAACGCCTGTGAGAATGGACCTCGCCGCGGCAACTTCGCCACGATCCAAGAGCTCATCGACTTGCGTCAGCGCCGCGGGAAAATCATCATCGGGCTTCGCTCGCGCTCCCCAATCGAGTGCCAACCACACGCCAAACGCCGCCGCGGCGAGTGCGGGGATCGGCCAAAGCGCAGCCCAGCGAATGGGTTTCGCAATCGGGCGCTCAAGAGTCGTCGGCGAATCAGGTTCTGTGGTCACGCGGGCTGCTCGAGATCCTCTCGAGGTCCTGTGTTGAGTCCGCGCCTATGAACGCGGTTGACTCCGTACCACTGATCACTGGCGAATCCATTCGCCAACGAAGAGACTGGGGGAAGATCAGTGGTCTCGGTAGATCGGTCGGCAGGAAGACAATCCTGCAAAGGCAATTTCTGCTCACCCCAAGCAAGATTCGAAGCACCTTTGACTCGAGCTTCCGAATGGAACACGACGTGTCACGGCGACCACTCTGCCTAACGGCCGTCTGCGTCCCCGGTTGGGCGCTCGGAGCGATTACCGCTCCTGCGTATAACTTCAGTCTTGGTAAGGAGTTCGGGAACTCCGCGGAGCCGTGGGTGAGAAATCGTCGCAAGCGCGAGGACTGGCGCGAGCACCACCACGAATGCCAGAAACGCGCGGAGGAATCGCCGCTTCCACGAACTTGGCTCTCCGCAGTCGCTCACAACGCAGATACCCATGACCCACTTCCCAGCGCTCGCCCCGGTGATCGACTCGACGAGGATGACGAGACCCCCACTCACACCGACCATCACACAAGACGGCAGAACAGCTTCGAGATCCACCGCAAGTGAAGGAGTGATGAGAAGAACTCCCGCCTCTTTCAGGCTGAGGTCGAACAGCACGATCGAGGCGACAGCGCCGGGGATGAGATCGATGAGAAGCGCAACCAATCGTTGACCAAAGCTCGCGACCGATCGCGAGGGGGCGATCGCCTGCACGCCGTCTCTCCCAGCGGGTCGCATGAAGAATGTGACAACGAGCAGCGCGGCTGCCGCGAGCCCGAACAAGCTGAATATCCACTGCCCCGCGTTCGGGCTCCCTTCGCGCAGCGGCGTCCATGGACCAATGATCCCTCGCGACACATCAATCGACGCAATCCGCGCGCCAAGTGACTTCCCTTCGGGCGTGTCTTCGAACGCAATGATGCGCGCTCCTGTTTGCAGACCAATCGCGATGAAACTCGAAGGCGCACGCCCTTGCGATGCGATCGTTCCCAAGTCAATCGTGGTCCACGGGAGCAGTGCATCACCTCGCACATCAAAGCACTCCACGCGCCCCATCGGTTCACCCATCCCAAGCACAAGCCGGCCTTCAACGATGGTCGAGCCGAGGGTAGGAGTCGCGTCGAAGTGCGCCGCCTCCTTCGTCGGAATCGCGAGCATTCGCGTCGACCACTTGCGCGTGGTCGCGCCGTCTGAACCTGCCACTTCACGCTCAAGGAGTATCACCGAGCGCGACGGCGAAGTGCCTGTCCCAGCGTGGTTCCCTCGCGACTGTCCGATGAGAAGGCTTCCGCTCGGAGCCACGCCAAGAAGCCCGATGCCGTCGTCAAGCGAGAGAGCCGTGGCTGCAGACCCTTCGATCGCGACGGTTTCAGCACTCCAACGATCTCCATCGCAGTGCAAGAGTTGCGGAGCTTCCCGCAATGTCGGTGACCAACATGCGAACGCGCCGTCTTTGGTGAGAGCGAGTCCGCGCAGCACTCCAAGGGCGGGAAGCGGCGGCCTCGGCGAAGGCGCGATCGATGTGTTCACCCAATACACCGATGACGAAACTCGATCGGTCGCAAGCTGGAAGACCTCGCGCGCGCGATCGCCCTGCGGAGCGAATGCAATCCAAACTTCTCGCCCCATCGCGGCGACCGCTTCAGGCGGGCGCGAAAAAGTCCATGCTCGGCGAATGATCGGTTCCTCATCGAGAAGCGCTCGATGGAACAAGACCCACGCCCGAGGCTCATGTTCGCTCGGCGCAATCTCGCCGATCCACCACGCGTGAGTTTCACTCGCCGCCGCGTACACCGCGCTGCCGGGGGGCGCTGCGTGGACTGGCTCGAGCGCACAACTTGCAATCAGCACACAACATTGCGCGCACCATCGCAGCAGTTGTTGAGTTCGAAGCGTCAAGGGGTCGGTCCAACTACCCCGTTGCGTTTCGACCGAGTGATCACTTCATCGGGGTGAAGCGCTTTGAGCAAACTCTCGAGATCGAACAGTGACGGTTTGATACGGACCGCGCGACCGCTCGGAGCGTCGAGCGCAAGTTTCACTTCCCCGCCCTCCGGCGCTTTCGCCTCGGTTCTGAGCGCGATGCGCGGCCAAGCACCCATGGCGATGTTGTCGACGGGCACGGACACGAAATCGCGAAGCGTGCTCGACGCAACAAGCTTTCCTTCCGCATCCGCGAGCGTCACCGACGCGGGAAGGCCGCTCGCATCGAAACGCATGGTGCGCGTCACGCCGTTTCGTATCCACCGCACGCATCCTTCGGCCGTGCACTCTGCGCTCTCGGGAATTCTCTCGATTCCAGCGAGCGCTCGAATACAACCTGGTTCAAGCAATCCAAACCCACCCCGATGCGGTCCGTCTTCATCGCGGAAGACCTCCACTCGTGATGGCTTCGCATGCAGATCGAAGACCCACCATCGCGCCCCATCGCCGCCGGCCCAAAAATACTTCTCACCCAACTTTGACAAACGCAACGCGGCTCGATCCGGAAACGCAAGGTAGAGATCTGCGTCGACCTGCTCGAAGTGCTCGCCTTGGTCGTCGCGCCAGCGGAACTCAAGGACTCCGCGCGACTCAAGAACCTGCAGTCGCGCAAGCTCAGCGTTGCGAGCGTTGATCCAACCCATCAGCGTTTCGTTGCTTGGAGGTTGCGCCGGGGGCGGCGCGTCGGTCGGCAGCGGTGGCCCGCTACCGCTTGTGAGTGCTTTCGGCGCGCATGCATGCAACAGCAGTCCGCACAGAGCGAGTGCCGCAAAGAATGGAACGCGGTGACCTCTCAAGACCATTCGCCGTCAAGTACTTCGCCGAGTTGCTCGGTGATCTCACGCATCGCGGCCTCATCGAGTTTCGGATTCATCACCTCAACACCCGCTTCCCCTTCGGGCACGCCCTTAGGAGCGACGACCCAACATTCGCCGGCAGCCTGTTCCTTCTGCCCAATCACTCGCAGAAGCCGTTTGCGCACGAGCAACAACATCAGCACAAAACGAAATCCGACCTGGTGCGCTCGCGCGTCCTGTCCGAGTCGCTCGAAGAGGTCAAGGAGCGCGGCGTCATCCACGAACGCGCGACGCTTCACGCCCTCCTCGGGAACTTCCGTTTTCCAGAACGCGAAGATTTGCGCGGGTCGCTGGCCGGCTTCCCAAGCGCTCGATGAAATCTCAACACGGCGCAAGCCGGTTGCCGTGGTCGGATCATCAACCAAAGCCGCGAAAATCAGCGCGCCGCGTTCCAGTTGCGCGCCGGTCATTGAGCAGCGCCCCAACGGGCGTCCAACATCCCAGCCAGAAGTCAATCGAGACATGGTCGAAAGTGTACGCGCACGCGCAAGCAGATTCGCGCGCGTTCCAAAATCCCTTACGATCAATCGGTGGACTCGCTGAGTGGAATCATGGCGCCGGATCGACCGCTTGAGATCTTTCTCGAGCTGTCAGTCATTTGGATTTGCGTCTACGCAGCATTTCGGTTTCTCCGCGGTACGCGCGGCGCTGGCGTCGTGAAGGGGTTTCTCCTCGTCGCGGTTGGCGTGGCGGTGCTCGTGCGCGTGCTCGGTGACGCAACAGATGGGTTGGTTCGTCTCCGCTTCCTCTTCGATCGCCTCTTTGGCCTCTTCGCCATTCTGATCATTGTCGTCTTTCAACCCGAACTGCGCGCGGCGATGAGTCGACTCGGGCGCACGAACTTCTTCTCCAGAAATGCCGGTGCGGTTGGTGGACTCGCCCGTGAGTTCGCCCAAGCAACCGAGTTTCTGTCCAAGAACCGGATGGGAGCGATCATTGTCTTTGAGCGACAGATTGGCATGGGCGACTTGGTGCAGAGCGGCGTGAAACTCGATGCGTTGCCAAGTGCGGCACTCATTCAGAGTGTCTTCTGGCCGAGCAGTCCGCTGCATGACCTCGCGATGGTCGTTCGGAACGGTCGAATCTGGGCGGCGAATGTGCAACTGCCAATCGCAGAGGAGGCCGCAGTGCCGTCGACGCTCGGCGCACGCCACCGCGCGGCCATCGGAGCGACGCTCGATGCGGATTGTGTGGTTCTCGTCGTGAGCGAAGAAACTGGGTTTGTTCGATTTGCCGAGGGAGGCACGCTGAGCGAGCCAGTAGCTCGCGAAGCTGTCGAGGCCGAACTTGCGAGACGGCTCACGCAGAGCAGCGCGATCGTGAACGAAATGCTCGAGGGAGCGCGATCTGCGGCACGGAGCGCGACGCATGTGTCCTCGGCGATGGAGTCCCCCCGTGTGCGACGCCGTTCGGAGGATGGAACATGAGTTGGCAAGCAACGCCGACCCGGTCTTGGCGCCAACGATTTCTCGATCTCGCGACCGTGACAGCAGTCACGGCGCTCGTGTGGCTTTGGGCATCAGATCAGACACTGCAATCGCGAACCGCTTCGTTTGATCTCATCATCGAATCCAACGATCCCTCGAGACTGGTGGTCACGAACTCCGGACCACACCGAGTCCTCGCACAACTCGTCGGATCTCGACAATCTGTGCTGAGCGCGTTTGAAGTTCTCAATGGAAGGACCATTCGACTCGTCACTGGCGCTGATGGGGTTCCAAGCAGCTCGGGCGACCATCAACTTCCTGTCCTCGACATTCTTAGCGCGAGCCCAACCCTCGCACCGCTCGGTGTCGACCTTGCGAATGTGACGCCTGCGTCGATTCGCATCGGTGTGCGAAACGCGCCTCGCTAATCGGCGAACAGCGAACTTTGCTGACCTGGGCAAATGCACACCGTCGCCGAACAACTCGCGCATCGCACTCAAGCGAAATCTTGGATCACGCCATGGAGATGGCGTGATACGCCTTCTTGCCGCGACGAATCAGGAGTACGCCGCCGGCGAGGAGGTGCTGCTTGGTGATGAGCGTCTCGAGCGTCGCCTTCTCGCCATTGACGCTCACCGCCCCATTCTGCACGAGCTCACGCGCTTCGCGTTTACTCGCGGCGATGGATGTCCCTGTGATGAGGTCGACGATCGCGACGCCTGCGGCAAGCGCATCTTGAGCGAGCGTGCTTGATGGAAGATCCGCAGCGATGTCCGCGATTTGTGCCGCGTCAAGGCTCCGCACTTCTCCTGAAAAGATCGCTTCGCTCGTCGCCCGTGCACGAGCGAGTTCTGTCTCGCCGTGCGTGAGGCGCGTCATTTCCGCCGCAAGCGTTCGCTGCGCATCGCGCTTTCCCGGATCTTGCGCGGCCGCATGCGCAAGCGATCCAATGGCGTCAGCGTCAAGAAATGTGAACCATTGCAAGAACTTGACTGCGTCCGCATCCGCGGTGTTCAACCAGTACTGATAGAAGCGATACGGAGTGGTGCGATCGGCAGTCAGCCAAATCGCCCCCTTCTCGGTCTTCCCGATCTTCTGCCCGTCGCTTGTCGTCACGAGTGGGCAGGTCGCGCCGTAACTCTCGCCTTGCGCGACTCGGCGAATGAGATCGATGCCGCTGACGATGTTTCCGAATTGATCGCTTCCGCCCAACTGCAACGAACAGCCGTCGGCGCGATAGAGGTGCAGGAAGTCATACGCCTGCAGAATCATGTAACTGAATTCGGTGTAACTGATGCCCTGCTCGCGTCCGCCCAAACGAGACGCAACGGAGTCGCGTGCGATCATCTGATTGACGGAGAAATGCTTTCCGACATCGCGGAGCATGTCGAGGAATCGCATCTCGCAGAGCCAATCGGCGTTGTTCCGCATGACCGCGGCGCGCGGGCCGGAGAAATCGAGGAAGCGCTCAAAGATGCCACGCTGTCGAGAGACATTGTGCTCAACAAGTTCTCGCGAAAGGAGCTGTCGTTCGGCGCTCTTTCCACTTGGGTCACCGATCAAGCCTGTCCCGCCGCCCGAAACCACAATCGGTCGGTGCCCTGCTCGCTGCAAGTGCGCGAGCAACTTGATACCCATGAAGTTGCCGATGGTCAGACTGTCGGCCGTCGGATCAAACCCGGCGTAGCCCGATCGCACGCCGCTGCCAAGATGCGCCGCAAGTTGCGGCGAGGTCGACTGGTGCAGCAGACCGCGCCACTGAAGTTCATCGAGAAATGGAAGCATGGGAATGGACATCGAAGCAGCTTGAGAACGCCGTTCATCGAACGGATTGCATCTTCTCACCAATCTTCACGATGAGATCGTTCCAACTCTTGTTGAAGGAGTCTCGTCCATCGATTTGCAGCTCTGCCGCGATCGAATCTAGGTTTACGCCCGCTTTGGTTGCGCTCGCGAGAATTGCCTCTGCCGCAACGCCATCAGTCGGCATCGGACCGCGCGGTTTCCCCTCGCTTGCAAGTGCGAGAAGGGTTTCTTCTGGCATCGTGTTCACGGAGTCCGGCGTGCCAAGCACATCGACATACAGGCACTTCGACAGTGCGGGGTCCTTCGTCCCTGTGCTCGCCCACAGCACGCGCTGCACCTTTGCACCCTTGGCAGCAAGCGCCTTCCAGCGAGCGGATGCCGCGAGGTCGAGTGAAGATTTCAAAATTCTCCCCGCCATCGCGATGCCAATCTTGTTCTGCAATTCTGCGGGAAGCGCCTTGCTCGTCGCACGATCCCATCGAGAAATGAACACACTTGCGACGCTCGAAACGAATGGAGGCAGACCCGCAGCGACTCGTCGCTCAATGCCTCGGATGTATGCCTCTGCTGCTGCGAGATAGTGTTCGCGCGAAAACAGAAGCGTCACATTGATGGGGATGCCTCGGAAGATGAGTTCTTCAATCGCAGGACATCCTTCTGGCGTTCCGGGCACCTTGATGTACAGGTTGCGCCGGTTTGCGCGCGCGTGCAGCGCGACAGCCTGCTCGATCGTGGCCTTGGTGTCATTTGCAAGCAGCGGCGATACCTCGAGAGAAACGAAGCCATCCATGCCGTCCGATGCTTCGTGGATCGGCCCAAAGTGATCTGCCGCGCGGCGGAGATCATCGATCGCGCATTCGAAGAAGGTCGCTTCGACTCCGAGTCCCTTCGCTGCAAGTTCGCGCACCTGTGGGTCGTACGCGTTTCCGCCGGCGATAGCCTTTTCGAAGATCGTGGGATTTGAGGTCAGTCCCGTCACATTGAGCCGCGCGATGTACCGAGCGAGCGTCCCGGACTCAAGCAAAGTTCGCGTAATGTTGTCAAGCCAGAGCGATTGACCAGTTGCGGCAAGGGCGGCGGTAGGAGTCATAGGCGCGAACGGTAGCAGATCGCATTCCCGCATTTGCGTGCGTTGCGAGAAGAGATCGGGAATGTGCCTGATCCCCTTGTCGCGTCAAGCACTTCCTGCGACAGTTCGGCGCAGAACCGCACGAAGCACCGAACGAAGAAGGAATACGGCCTATGCCCTCCGGGAAGTCTCGCACGAAATCGAACACGCAGTCGATCAAGCAAGCCACACTCGTACCCCCGGCACCCAAAGTCCCCACCTGGAGTGGAGCGCCGACGCAGACCAAGGCTTGGAAAACGCTCGAAGCGCACGCGAAGCTGGCTCGAAAGTTCTCGCTGCGCGAACTCTTCGCGAAGGACAAACTCCGCGGAACGAAGTTCACCGCAGAAGCACTCGGCATTCGCCTCGACTATTCGAAGAATGTGCTTGACGCGTCAACGATGAAGTTGCTTCTGGCTCTCGCAAAGGAGTGCAAAGTCGCAGGCAAACGCACGGCGATGTTCAGGGGCGAGAAGATCAATCTCATGGAAGGCCGAGCGGTGCTGCATGTTGCGCTGCGCGCGCCGCGCGGTAGCGTGATCAAGGTCGACGGACAGAATGTCGTCCCGGATGTGCACGCGGTCCTTGATCGGATGGCGGCATTCGCGACGCAGATTCGTTCGCGCAAGTGGCTTGGATACACGGGAAAGCCAATCAAGAATGTCGTGAACATTGGCATCGGAGGAAGCGACCTCGGCCCTGTGATGGCGTATGAAGCACTCAAGAGCTTCAGCGACCGAGGACTGACGATGCGCTTCGTCTCGAATGTCGACGGCAATGATTTTTTTGAAGCGACACAGGACCTCAACCCTGAGGAAACGCTCTTCGTCATTAGTTCAAAGACCTTCACAACGCTCGAGACGATGACGAACGCATCGACCGCGAGAGCGTGGAGCCTTGCGAAACTCAAGGATCCCAAGAGCGTGGCGCGTCACTTCGTCGCGGTATCAACGAACGCCGAGAAGGTCTCGGCGTTTGGCATTGACACTGCGAACATGTTCGGATTCTGGGATTGGGTCGGTGGCCGATACTCGATGGACTCTGCGATCGGCCTTTCCACCATGATCGCGGTTGGACCACAGCACTTTGGCGAATTGCTCGCTGGTTTCCACGATATGGACGAGCACTTTCGAACGACGCCTGCGGAGAAGAATCTGCCGCTTCTTCTCGCACTCGTGGGGATCTGGAATCGGAACTTCCGCGCGCACGCCACGGTTGCGGTCCTCCCCTACTGCCACTACTTGCATCGATTCAGCGCGTACCTCCAACAACTTGAGATGGAGTCCAACGGCAAGCAAACCCAACTTGATGGAAAAGCAGTCGCGTGGGAAACCTGCCCATCGATCTGGGGCGAACCAGGCACGAACGGTCAGCACGCCTTCTATCAGATGATTCATCAAGGGACTTCACCGGTTCCATGCGACTTCATTTTGTTCGAGAAGGCGCTCCACGACCTCGGCACACATCAAGACATGCTCGCCGCCAATGTGCTCGCGCAAACCGAAGCGCTCGCCTTCGGGAAGACGCGCAAGGAAGTTCTTGCAGAGGGCGTGCCGTCGTGGCTGGCGCCGCACAAGACCTTCCCCGGGAATCGTCCGACAAACCTGCTGCTCTGCGATTCGCTGTCCCCGCGCTCACTCGGACGATTGATCGCGCTCTACGAGCACAAGGTCTTTGTGCAGGGCGCCATCTGGAATGTCAATTCGTTTGACCAATGGGGTGTCGAGCTCGGCAAAGTGCTCGCGAACCGCATCATTCCAGAAGTATCCGCAACTCGAACTCCAAAGTTGGCGCACGATAGTTCAACAAATGCAGCAATCACGCACTTCCGCAAGGCCCGCGGACGAGCGTAGTTGCGGCGAGGATTTCGGGCGTCCGCGAAGGTGCGTCGAAGTGCTGTGCGGAGCATTGAACGCCGCGCGCCATGCGACGCGTTGCGATGCAGGCGCGTCGACATGTGTGAAGGGGCGCCTTGACCGATCGATCATTCGGTCATGGACAACGCGCACACATGCACCGACGCGTGAACACACGCATGAGCGGACGCAGATGTCGAACTGGAGAGGATGATACGGGGCCATGCATGAAGCATGGCATGAAGCCACGCGTGAAGTCATGTATGAAGTCATGCGGGGCGTCATTCGGAGCAATCATGCATGAGGCGATGTAGGAAACATGCACGAACTGACACCGCTGTTTCTGTGCTGGGAGAAGAGTGCGCGCCATCGAGCCTGAGAAGCTCATCCGTGGGGATGCTTCATGTCAGCGCGGCGCTTGATGACCGGCGCAACTTCAAAATGGAATCGATGATGATTCCTTCCGCGCGGTCGAGTTCGAGAGCGCTCGTTTCGCGCGAGAGACTGAAGCGAACCGATCCATGCGCTCGCTCTGGTGACACACCCATTGCGAGAAGCACCGGCGAAGGGTCGAGGGAGCCAGACGAACATGCAGCGCCTGCCGATGCATACACCCCGCGCTCCGAGAGGAGCAGAAGTATTGCTTCCGCCTCAAGTCGCTCGAAGGCGATGTTCGAAGTGTTCCACAGACGCGGACATATCGCCGCGTGCGCAGTAGATTCCGTCGCTGCACAGATTCGCTGTTCAAACGCATCTCGGCGCGCGGCCAACTGTGCAACATCACCACTCGCGAGGAAAGCGCGGGCGTACTCCGCCGCGACGCCAAACCCAGCAATTCCAGGGACATTCTCAGTTCCTCCTCGGCGATCACGCTCCTGCGGCCCACCGGTTTGTGCTCGCTCGAGGTGCACGCCCCGCCTGAGGAAAAGTGCACCCGTTCCCTTCGGTCCGTGAAACTTGTGTGCAGCGAACGAGGCGAGGTCGATCTGCATCGATGCAAGGTCGGTTGGCATCTTTCCGACCCATTGCGTTGCGTCCGTATGAAATCGAACGCCGTGACTTCGACAGAGCGCGCCAATCTCGGCAATCGGCGCAATGGCGCCAGTCTCATTGTTTGCCCACATCAGTGAAACGAGCGCAATCTCTGAAGCGCGCGCTGCGAGAAGGTGCGCAAGCGCGTCTGTGGATGGGATGCCGCTCGGAAGTCCCTCGAGCCAAACCACCTCTGCATCGCCAGTGCGCTCGAGCGCTTCGACGGTCTCTCGAACTGCGCTGTGCTCAAAACGCGTTGTGACAAGGACTCGGCGACGCGCATCCGCTCGCGTCGCGAGCGCGAGCGAACCGCGAATCGCAGTGTTCGCGCCCTCAGTTCCACCGGAAGTGAAAATCAACTCGCGCGGCTGACACCCGACGAGCATTGCAATGGACTCCCGCGCGAGTTCAACCACGCGGCGCGCGGCGATACCAACACGGTGCACACTTGATGGATTCCCCCACTCCTCACCAAGGGACCGGGCAACCGCATCGACGACTTCGCGAATAGGTCGCGTCGTCGCGTTGTTGTCGAGATTGATGGGATGCGAAGCGTGCTGCATACGAGGAACCAGTGAAACGGAGAGAGACAAACTGCTCCGCAGCCACAGACGCTCCGAAGTCTATGAGGTCGCGCAGGTGATGCACCGGAGTCGAACCCGCGGCTACCGCGAATCATGCGCGCCGTGCAATCCATTCGCACGACCTCTTGGACGAGATAGCGCTCGCACGCGCCTTCGACCGCGGCACTGCGTACGTCGCCGAAGGCCCAATCAAGACCGTCCCACGCGACGCATGCCTCCGCAAACGCAAGACTGGGTGGATGTCGCAGGCAGGTGGATCTCGCAGGCAATTGCGCACGCCTAAGAAAAGCGCCCGGCGCACCGAAGATAGGTGCGCCGGGCCAGTATTGCGGTCGAGAGGGATCGAACCTCCACGGGTATTACCCCACTAGAACCTGAATCTAGCGCGTCTGCCAATTCCGCCACGACCGCGGGGTCGCGGAGTATAGCGTGGTCGAGGCGCAGACTCTCCAACTGAGCTCGTGCCAGCCTTGACCGCGATGAACTCAGTGAGCGCAGTCACCGCAGCCACCGCAATCACCACAGTTACCGAAACGACCGTAGTGATCGCCGCGCGGATCGCGAGAGCCGAACGATCGGCTGCCTCCGGACAGGCGTTACTCGCCGCGTCTTCGGCACTGCAGACTGCCCCGCCTTGGTCACCCTTCGGAGCCTTCGTCCGTCTCGTCGGCTGATGGCGCAAACTTTTTCGCTGCGTTTTCAGGTACCGCGAGCCGCTTCTCAAGCACGCGCGCGCGAATCTCTGCGAACAGGTCTGGGCGTTCACGCAGGAACTGCTTCGCGTTTTCACGCCCCTGTCCGACGCGCGTTCCCTTGTAACTAAACCAAGAGCCGCTCTTTTCGATGACATTGTCCTCGACCGCGAGATCCACCAAATCGCCGGACAACGAAATGCCTTCATCAAACATGATGTCGAATTCAGCTTCGCGGAACGGTGGTGCAATCTTGTTCTTCACAACTTTGGCACGAACGCGATTGCCGAGATTCTTGTCGCCATCCTTGATCGCGCCGATACGGCGAATATCGATGCGAACGGACGCGTAGAACTTCAATGCCTTGCCGCCGGTAGTCGTCTCGGGCGAGCCAAACATCACGCCGATCTTGTCGCGCAGCTGATTGATGAAAATCACGATGCACTCACTCTTGGCGATTGCGCCAGTGAGCTTACGAAGTGCCTGACTCATCAATCGCGCCTGAAGCCCCATCTGGGACTCACCCATTTCTCCCTCGATTTCAGCCTTCGGGATGAGGGCCGCAACGGAGTCGATGACGATGATGTCTACCGCGTTGGAACGCACGAGCATCTCGCAGATCTCGAGTGCTTGTTCGCCGGTATCAGGCTGCGAGACCAACATTTCATCGATGCTCACGCCGAGTCGCTTCGCCCAAGATGGATCAAGCGCGTGCTCAGCATCGATGAATGCAGCAACGCCGCCTGACTTCTGCGCATTTGCGATCACCGTCAGCGCGAGTGTGGTCTTTCCCGAGGATTCTGGCCCATAGATCTCAATCACGCGCCCACGAGGAAGGCCGCGGCCGCCGAGCGCGAGGTCAAGACTCAGAGCGCCGGTGGAAACGGACGGAATGGGAAGCAGCGCTTCCCCATCCAGTTTCATGATGGAGCCCTTGCCATACGCTTTCTCGATCGTTGCGAGTGCGCGATCGAGCGCGGCAAGTTTGCCCTTCTTCGCCTCATCCAACTTTGCATCAAGCTTTGGATCTCGCTTGGCCGGCTGCGTTACTTCAGGCTTCGCAGCGACTGTCGGCTTCGGAGGAATGCGCCCGCTCTCTGGACGCTTAGGTTCAACGACCGGTCGTGCGCTCGAGCTCGAGTTGGCGTTCGGGGTGGATTGTGGCGACGCCGAAGAAGCGGCTGGGGTGTTTGATTTCGTCATGGGTGGGTGTACGGGTGTCGCAGTAGTCATAGTGGGGTTCATCCGTGAACGGGTTGCATCAGTCGCCAGCGGCGGTACGAATGCTGGCTGGTTTGTTGACGGGACTGAGGTATGCGTCAATGTCGAGTTGGCTGGTCGATCGGCAGGTGCAATCATCTCTTCTTGTTCCCTGTTCGTGTGGCGTTTTGGAGTACTGCCCCAAAGCGCATGGTCGTTCGGTTCGCTTGGCTGCTGTTCATCGCCAGAGTTGTCATGCTCAAGAGCCCGGAGCTTGGTGAGACCGAAACGACCGGGTGCAGTCGTTTGGGATCTGAGGGGTTGCTCGTCATGTGGTGGACTCTTGAACCTCGTTCCGCGCTCGCCACCAGTTTCGGGGGAGAAGCAGTCGGCTGGCCTCGAGTGGACTTCAAGCTTCGAAACACCAACATGGCGTTTTCCCCGCATGAATCATCCATCTGTACCGAACATCAACCTTCTTTTTGTTCGGTCGATGTTTGGATAGTACAACATCGGCGCGCCGTGAGGCCATGACCCTACAAAAAGCCGAACAAATTATCCACTTTCAAAACGGCGCAAGGCCTCGTGCCTTGAGCGACCGCCGGTTTGGCAACTGCTGCCAAACGCTAAAGCGCTGTGTGATCCGCAGTTGCGATTTGATCAGTAGTTCGGCGTCGGAGCGCGGAACTGTGAGATATCCACCGAGCGGAAGTACTCAATGGTTCGCGCAAGCCCATCCCGAAGCGGGATCGTCGGTTCCCAGCCGAGCACCTTACGAGCGAGCGTGATGTCAGGCCGACGCTGCAGTGGATCGTCTTGCGGAAGCGGCCGGGCTCGAAGGATTTCAGACTTGCTTCCGGACAACTCGACGACGAGCTCTGCGAGTTGCAGGATCGTGAACTCCGTTGGGTTTCCGAGATTGATGGGGCCGATGACACCTTTGGGAGCATCCATGAACTTCAGAAATCCGTCGATGAGATCGTCGCGGTAGCAGAACGACCGCGTCTGCGTCCCTTCACCGTAGATCGTGATCGCTTCGCCGAGCAAGGCCTGGCGAATGAAGTTGCTCACCACGCGCCCGTCAAATGGATGCATGCGAGGCCCGTAGGTGTTGAAGATTCGAACAACGCGAATATCGAGCCCGTTCTGACGGTTGTAGTCAAAGAACAGCGTTTCTGCCGCGCGTTTTCCCTCGTCGTAACACGCGCGAGGACCGATCGGGTTGACATTCCCGCGATAGCTCTCAGGCTGAGGATGTACATCCGGATCCCCATAGACCTCGCTTGTCGAAGCGTGAAAGATCTTGGCTCGGACGCGCTTGGCGAGGCCAAGCATGTTGATCGCGCCAAGCACACTTGTCTTCATCGTCTTGATTGGGTTGTACTGATAGTGCCCAGGCGCCGCAGGACACGCGAGGTTGTAGATCTCGTCCACTTCCAACATGATCGGTTCGGTCACATCGTGACGGATGAACTCGAAGTTCTTGCGACCCAGCAAGTGCTCGATGTTCGATTTCTGACTCGTGAAAAGATTGTCGAGGCAGATGACATCGTGCCCAAGTGCGACGAGGCGATCGCAGAGATGGGAGCCAAGAAAACCGGCGCCGCCCGTCACAAGTATGCGCTTGACCATATGGATCAAGTGTATCGGCACAAGCTCATCGCTCCTTTGAAGTGAAACTCCGGTTTGCGATGGGCGCATGAATGCAGCACCATGCAGTCATGCTCCCCTCTGCGCCTGCATCGAAGGACTCTCGCATCGTCATTGGCACGATGACTGGGACGAGCCTCGACGGCGACATCGATATTGCAGCAATTCGGGTCGATGGGCATGGATATGCCATTCGCGCGAGGTTTCTCGCAGGACATTCACATCCACTCGGCAGACTCGTCGAGGACTTACGACGCGCAGCGCAACAAGAGCCAATGACAGCGAGAGAGTTCGCGCGCGTCGCACAGGCCTTTGGCGAGGCGCACGCTTCCGCGATCACGACGCTCTGCGCGCGCCTGAGACTCACACCGGATCTCGTCACGCTCCACGGTCAAACCGTGTATCACGCACCGCCGCTTTCCTGGCAACTCATGAACCCATGGCCCGTCGCCTGCGCCATGCGATGCCGAGTCCGTTTTGATTTGCGCGCAGCAAACCTCGCATCTGGCGGTGAGGGCGCGCCGATCACTCCGCTCGCCGATCACTTTCTCTTTCACACCCGCAGTGCGCCAACCGCCGTCCTGAATCTCGGTGGATTTGCGAACGCCACACTGTTAGCGCCTGACACGAATGCTGACGCGAGGCTCGAACTGCCGCATATCTCGGGATTCGATGTGTGCCCGTGCAATCATCTTCTCAATCGCGTCGCGCAAGATCGACTCGGCAAAGCGTTTGATGCGGACGGAGGCGCCGCTCGAACGGGCAAGTCCGATGCTGCGGCGCTTGGTGCAGTCCTCGAAGCGATGCGCGCAAGCACGCGAGCGAGTGCTGCAGCACGGCGATCGCTTGGCACGGGCGATGAAGCAGCGAGCATCGTGCGCCACACCGCTCACCTTGCGCCGAATGATGCGTGTCGGACAGTGAGTGACGCGGTCGCGCAATCGATTGTTTCCGCCCTGCGCGAAGCTGGTGTGCGAGACGAGCACGCGCTTCTCCTTGCGGGCGGATCGACACGCCATCAACCGCTCGTCCAGGCGATTGCCTCCGCGCGAAGTGGCCAGACAGTCGACACCATGGCGTCGCACGGAGTTCCCATCGACATGCGTGAGGCTGCAGGGATCGCCGTGCTCGGCGCACTCGCGGATGACGGCGTCTCGTATTGCCTTGACGCCGTTGTGGGCGCAAAATCACGCGCGCTTGACAGCGCATGCATCGAGCCCAACTAGCGCGATGTCGAGGGCGACGCTCGCACGGAACGCCGAGAAACAAGTCACTTGTTCATGCGATCTTTACCGAATCCAAACGCACTGCTGCGGCAGGTTCATACCCTTCTCGCTTCCTGACTGTGCAGCACGCCCCCGCGCGGAGAGCAACCACCAAGATGAGTGCCAAGGCCGAAATCCTGATCGTCGAAGATGAACCTGAGATTGCAGAGCTGATTGAGTTTCATGCGCAGCGCGAAGGAATGCGCCCGCGGATCTGCCACAGCGGCAAGCTCGCGCTCGAAGCCATTCGTCGGCAAGCGCCGGACCTGGTGGTGCTCGACCTCATGCTCCCCGATATGGGAGGGCTCGAAGTCTGCCGTCGGCTCAAGCAAGCCGACGAGACGCGCGGCATCTCTATCGTCATGGTGACTGCGAAAGGCGAAGAGTCCGACATCGTTGCAGGGCTTGAACTTGGTGCGGATGACTATGTCACCAAGCCATTCAGCCCGCGCGTCTTGATGGCAAGACTCAAAGGCGTGCTTCGCCGAAACACCGAAGAAGCCCCTCACGAAGAAGGTGATCGCATGCTGCTGCTTGGCGGTGCGCTCGTCATCGACGCCGATCGACATGAAACACTCGTCGAAGGCAAGAAGGTCGACCTCACACTCACCGAGTTTGGCATTCTGCAGTACCTCGCGGGGCGGAAGGGATTTGTGCGAACTCGCGACCAGATTATCTCTTCGGTCCATGGCAAGCACACGGTTCTCTCCACGCGCACAGTTGATGTTCATGTCACTGCGTTGCGCCGCAAACTCCTTCATCTCGCCGAGTGCGTTGAAACGGTCCGCGGCGTCGGATATCGCTTCGCCGAATCGCAAACGGATGAGACCTGATCGCGAAAGCATGGGGTTGGGACCAGCGCTACGCTGACGGGGATGCTCGATGTGAACATGCACATCCTTGCCGAAACTTCGCAATATGCGCTCCTCGCAATGGGCGTCGTGAGCATCGCGACTCCGTGGGCGTTTTCCGCCTACGGCAAATGGCGCCGCCTCCAACGCATGCAGCGCGCGATCAAGCACCGCATGCTCGCCGAATTCGACGCAGGCACAGGCGCCCTTGATGATCTGAAGCAGACGATCCTTCGCCAACTCGATGAGTCCGAAGCACGGACGGCGCGGGCGCTCATGCAAGTCGAAGAGATTGGAAGGACGCTCCGCGCGACCTCGATCGCCGTCATTTCGCTTGACGCGCAGCAACGCATCTTGCGCCTTAACCCGGCCGCTGCGCGATTTCTCGCCACCGATGAAGCGCACGCGTGCGGCCGACTCCTCCAAGAAATCGTGCGAGAGCCCGCTTTGAATGCGTTCGTTGATGAAGCACTCGCAGTGAGCGCACCTGCATCAGGGCAGCTCGCACTCCGAGCCCACGAGGGAACACACGGTGGCATGACCGTCGCCGCGTCAAGCGAGCCACTTGAACTTCTTGATGGACGCAGCGGCATCGTGCTCAGTCTTGTTGACATCACTCGCGCGCGGAGGCTCGAAGCGATGCGAAGCGAGTTCGCGGCAAATGTGAGCCACGAACTGCGCACGCCGATTACGACGATCCGCGGATTCGTTGACACACTCGGGCAATTGGGGCGAACAGATCTCGACCGCTCCGAACGATATCTCGCGATCGTGCAGCGCAATGTTGCTCGCTTGTCGGCGATTGTTGAAGACATCCTCACGCTCTCGTTACTCGAAGATCCAACTCGCCCACAGGTCCTTGAGCGCAAGCGCGTCGCGGTTGCGGGGCTGCTCCAAGAGTGCGCCGACAACCTCGCGCATGATGCAGAGCTTCGAAAGGTGCATCTCGTCATCGACGGCGATCGCGAAGCATGTGCGGTCGTCAATCCGTCGCTCGCCATCCAAGCGATTACCAATCTCCTTTCGAATGCAATCCGCCATGCAAAGGAGCACTCAACCGTCACGATGCGCGTCATCGTCAGTGAGAACGAGTGCGCGATCGAAGTGATCGACCGTGGCGAGGGAATCCCTTCGCGACACCTCGAGCGAATCTTCGAGCGCTTTTACCGCGTTGATAAGTCCCGCCATCGAGAAACCGGCGGAACTGGCCTCGGCCTCGCCATCGTCAAACACATCGCGCAGGTCCACGGTGGCCGCGTCGAAGCGCAGAGCCAGGTCGGGGAAGGATCTTGTTTCCGCATTTGGTTTCCGGCGCAATTCCCGACAAATCAACGGGATCTGAACGAGATCTAAACAAACGGCCGCCATCGTGTGTGCCCAAGCTCGAACACGCACTCACAGTCCAATCAAGCCGAGATCGCAACATGCTCAACCCACTTCGCCTGTCAGCCGCACTCATCCTGCTCGCCTCCACTTCCCTGTTCGCCGCCGCGGCGCAAGACGCACCCACCAAGAACTTGAAGGGCGCAATCAAGATTGATGGCTCGAGCACCGTCTACCCCATCACGGAAGCGGTCGCGGAAGAGTTTCGCAAGATCGCGCCGCGCGTTCGACCCACCGTCGGCATCTCTGGCACCGGCGGTGGCTTCAAGCGATTTCAGTCTGGCGAGACGGACATCAGCGACGCTTCTCGTCCGATCAAGAAGTCCGAGGCGGACGCCTGCGCGAAACTAGGCATCGACTTTGTCGAAGTCCCAATCGCGTTCGATGGTCTCTCCATCGTCGTCCACCCAAAGAACTCCTTCGCGGACAAACTCACGGTTGCAGAACTGAAGACCATCTTCGCAGCGGAGACTGCTCCCAAGACTTGGAAGGAAGTCCGCAGCGATTGGCCGGCCACCCCATTGAAGGTCTACATGCCGGGGACCGACTCGGGCACTTTCGATTACTTCAGGGAAGTCGTGCTCGGCAAAGATGGCAAGGTGCGCGCTGATGCGAGCGTTTCCGAGGATGACAATGTGCTCGTCCGAGGCGTCTCTGGCGATGAGGGTGCGATTGGCTTCTTTGGATGCGCCTACTACTTCGAAAACAAGGACGCAATTCGCGCAGTTTCCGTTGTATCGCCAAAGGGTGATGCAGTTCTTCCTTCCAAAGAAACAATCGAAGGGGGAACCTACGCGCCGTTTAGCCGGCCGCTCTTTATCTATGTCAGCGCGAAGAGTGCAGCACGAAGCGAGATCGCAGCCTTTGTGAGCTTCTACATCGCAAACGCCGGAAAGTACGCCGAAGAAGTTGGTTATGTGAAGTTTCCAGATGCGACCTACGCTCGAGTGAAGGCGAACTGGGATGCGCGAAAGTTGGGCACCCAATTCACTGACGCAGAAGGAAACTCGATCATGGGCGCGCTCGACGCAATCTATAAGTAACCAAGATCGGCACGACCACTGCATCACAAGCCACTGTTGCATGCTCTCCCACACAGCGACCGAACTGGTCGCTGCGTGCGTTTACACTAAGCCCCTCCAGTGTCTACCGCTTCGACGCCATTTCGAGATCCTATGAGCTTCGGGCGCGCGCGCTCGAAACGAGTTCGCCTTTGGAGCGAGCGTGCGATTCGATGGACACTTTTCGGCGCTTCCTTCTTCTCCGTTTTCGTGACCTTCGCGATTCTCGTAGTCCTCGCGCGAGAGTCGTTCCTCTTTTTCGGCTTCGACGAAGTCTCCGTGTGGGAGTTCTTCGCGACGGCGCAATGGAACCCACTTCTTGGTGGCGAGCAACACTTTGGCATCTGGCCGCTTATCTGCGGAACCATGCTTGTAACGGTCATCGCAGCATGTTTCGCCCTCCCGATCGGACTGACCGCCGCCGTGTTCCTCAGTGAGTACGCACGACCTCGCACACGCGCGATTCTCAAACCCGCCCTTGAAGTGCTCGCCGGTATTCCCACCGTGGTCTACGGGTTCTTCGCACTCACCACCATCACCCCCTTTCTTCACTCCATCGCACCGCGGTTTGGCAACTACAACGCGATGAGTGCGGGACTCGCGATTGGGATCATGATTTTGCCGATCGTATGCTCGCTCTCTGAAGACGCGCTCCGAAGCGTGCCTCGAAGTTTGCGCGACGGCGCGTACGCCCTTGGCGGAACGAAGTTTGATGTCAGCGTCAAAGTCGTCATTCCTGCGGCGCTCTCCGGCATCGTCGCGAGTTTCCTCCTCGCGATGAGTCGCGCCATCGGCGAAACCATGATCGTGGCGCTCGCGGCTGGAGGCATCGCGCAAATGACTGCAGAACCGTGGGCCGAAGTGCAAACGATGACGGCGTACATGGTGCAGATCTTCCTCGGGGATGCGCCAGCAAATGGCGTTGAGTATGCATCGAGTTACGCGGTCGCTGCAGTGCTCTTCGTGATCACGCTGTGCTTCACGCTCTTGGGTCGATACATCCTCAAACGATTTCGCGAGGAGTACGAATGACCCAGGTGAGTCTCACCGAAATCGTGGGCCGGGGCACGCCACGCAAGAACGCATCGCGCGTCCTGTCTAACCGCGTGTTCCTTTGGTTCTGCCTTGCCGGCATTTCGTTGGCCGTCTTGGTGCTGTGCGGCTTGATGCTGTCGATCTTCCTTGAGGGCTGGAGCACGCTGAGTTGGAGTTTCCTCGACAGCTTCGCCTCACGCAAACCTGCCGAATCAGGGATCAAGGGGCCGCTGTGGGGTTCGATTTGGGTCTGCGCATTGTGCGCCCTCACCGCGTTGCCACTCGGTATTGGCACCGCGACCTACCTCGAGGAGTTCGCGCCGAAGAATCGCGTCACCGCGTTCATCAATCTCAACATCATGAATCTCGCAGGCGTGCCATCGATTGTGTATGGCATCATTGGCCTGACTGCATTCGCTCGCATGTTTGGTGGGTTCGGCTCCGCGAGCGATCCTGCGGTTCTTCTCGGGTACTCCTATTACAACGAGTATGAATCAGTAGAAGGCGATGTGATTCGCGCGCCCGTCACTGAGATTCAGCGCAATGGCGTTGTTGAATCAACTGGCTTTCAAGCCACTCTCGCCCACTGGGGCGTGTGGATCGCGCACCCGGCGCCAGCCCTCGCGCTCACTAACGGCGCACCGATCGAAGTGCTCTCGACGGACGATGACGGCACCGAACACTGGCAACGCGCGATTGCTCAACTTGAAGGCGCGTCCGCCACTGAACGGACGAGCGATGCCAACGCACGCCTCGTCACCGTCACGCCAACAGCCGCGAGTCAGTCCACGACGCAGTCGCGCGAAGGTCGATGGTGGAGCGTCTCGCTTCCATTTGGTTCAAGCGTGCTTGCAGGCGGACTCACACTTATGCTCGTGATTCTGCCGGTCGTGATCATTTCGAGTCAGGAGGCGTTGCGAGCGGTCCCAAGTTCACTCCGACAAGGCGCGCTCGCACTTGGAAGTACGCGTTGGCAAATGGTGCGAGAAATGACGCTCCCAGCAGCGATCCCTGGCATCATGACTGGGGCGATTCTTGCGATGAGCCGCGCCATCGGCGAAGCCGCGCCGCTCTTGGTGCTTGGCGGATTTCTCTTGGTCTTCGCCGTTCCAGAGAACTTGATGAGCGACTTCACCGTGCTCCCGCTGCAGATCTACAACTGGGCCGGCAGACCACAAGCGTCCTTTCACGCGCTCGCTGCTGCGGCGATCATCGTCCAACTTGTCGTCCTGTTGATTTTCAACGGACTCGCAGTTTTCATTCGACAAAAACTGCAGAAAGACCTCCAGTGACGGCGTCGAATACCATCTCACGCGAGCCCTCGATGACCAGCCCGAATAGTTCAACTGGTTCGCACACGCATCCTGCCGATCTGCCACCGCTTGCAGTGCACGGCCACCAAACGCGTGCGCACGCGGCGCATGCACCAGCCGTCGTCGTGAAGAACTTCAATGCGTGGTATGGCTCGTTTCAGGCGCTCACGAATCTCACACTTGATATCGCTGCGCAGCGCGTCACTGCATTCATTGGACCCTCCGGCTGCGGGAAGAGCACGTTCTTGCGATGGATCAATCGTATGAATGACACGATTCCTTCGGCGCGCGCCGAGGGAACGCTGCGGTTGCGCGGCGACGAGGTGCTCGCACGCGACATGGATGTTGTGGATCTCCGCAGGCGAGTCGGCATGGTGTTCCAGAAGCCGAATCCGTTTCCAAAGTCGATCTATGACAATGTGGCGTTTGGTCCGCGATTGCACCGCGTCTATTCCAAGAGTGACCTCGACATGCTCGTCGAGCAGAGCCTTCGGCAAGCGGCCCTCTGGAATGAAGTGAAGGATCGACTTCGCGCTTCCGCGCTCGGGCTGAGTGGCGGTCAACAGCAACGCCTCTGCATCGCACGCGCCATCGCCGCAGGTCCTGAGCTCTTACTCATGGACGAGCCATGCTCGGCGCTTGACCCAAAGTCGACGCTCGCGATTGAAGAACTTATCGAGCAACTTGCCGAGCGCTACACGATCGTGATCGTCACCCACCACATGCAGCAGGCCGCGCGTGTCTCAGACACCACTGCGTTCTTCTATGAAGGCAAGCTCATTGAGTGGGGTGAGACTGAAGTGATCTTTACCAAGCCCGCGAATCGGCAGACCGAAGACTATGTGACTGGCCGATTTGGGTGATACGAAGCACGCATTCCGCATATCGATACTGAGAGTTCCGACATGGCAGTCAACCTTCAAACCCGAGTCATCGATCTTCGCCGCAAACTGCTCGCGATGGGCGCGGCGGTTGAGCTTCGCGTGACGCAAGCGGTCCAGGTCATTCGAGATGGCGATGTGGAACTCGCGCGCAAAGTGCGCGAGTCAGATACCGAAGTCGACCAGATGCAAGCGGAAGTTGAAGATGAATGCATGCGCCTCCTCGCGCTCGGTTCTCCTGTTGCGAGTGACCTTCGCTTGATTCTCACGGCCATTCGAATCTCGAACGAACTCGAACGCATCGCGGACATGGCGAAGGGTTCCTGCAAACGGGTGATCAAACTGGTGGAAGCTGGGGCCTATCGATTTCCACACGCCTTGCTCGATATGGCGGAGGCGACGCGCACCATGCTGCGCGATGTCCTTGTAGCCCTGTCCAATGAGGACAGCAAGCTCTGCCTTGAGATTCGACGCAGCGACAACTATGTCGATGCGCTCAATCGCGAGGTGATCCTTTGGAGTCGGGAGTGGATCACCCAGGATGTCGCAGCGACAGCCGCGGCCATCGACCTGCTCGCGATCGGTCAACGCTTCGAGCGTATGGCGGATGTCATCACCCAGATCGCTGGCGACACCGTGTTCTTGGTCGATGGGCGGATCCTCCGGCACGGCGCGGAGTAACCGAGCGCGTCGCGAGACGCGCTTTATGCCGACTTTTCGCTCTGTGCGTTGCCTGTCTCGACGAAGTTCAAAATTTCGCAACTTGAGGGTGGCAATTGCGTATTGCGGCGTAGACTCGCGAGGAGGCTGCATCGGAGCAGTCTCGCGTGGGAAGTCGCTTTTCAATGCCGCCGTTTGAGCGTCCAACTCAAGACTTGTCTACACCGCAACTGCGGAGCACGGAAGCGGCGATACATATCGCTCGCCGTAGTGTCGTGCGGCTCACGGACGAACCCTCCGTTGCGGCAACGCGAGCCCAAGCGGATCGCATGCGGCAACGACTTCGAGTGGCCGCTGCCGAAACCATCCTCTCCAAGGATCCGGAGCCGAAGGAGTTCTTTGAAGCACCCGCGCGCAAGGTGCTCGGGAGTGATGATCCGCGTTGGATTCTCGCGAAGGAAACCGCTCGCGTGCTCGCGGGTGCGGTCTTGCCGCACGATCGTCGCGAAGGGCTCATGGCGCTGGCTCAACAACTCGGCATTCGGGCCTTTGATGCGAACTTGATCGTCGCGATCGTCCAAGATCGGGCGCGGCGCGGAGAGTGCCTCGAACTCGCATCTTCCACGCTCGAACTGATTCCGCGACCTCAGGGCGCCCCTCGAGAGCCATTCGCGCTGTGGATCACAATTGCCATCGTTCTCGCCATCGCCGCCGATGCAGTGCTCGTCAGCTGGCTTCTCTTGAGTTAGCGCCCGCGACGGGACCTCTCATCGCACTGCTTCGTCGGTCAAGACCGCCTCGCCCGTTGTCGGGTCTATTCGGGCAAACCCCAACTCTGCAAGCGCTGCGAGTGCGGCCAGTTGTTCTGCCTCTTTCTTGCTCGCGCCCGTTCGGGTTGGAAACTGCCGGCCTCCAACGATCACACAGATGTGAAAGCTCTTGAGGTGGTCCGGACCTTCCTCATGCACGATGACGTACTCCGGCGTGGGAATTCCTCCTCGCTGCATCGTTTGCTGCAGGACGCTCTTGAAGTTCTCCTGATGCCCCTGCTGATGCGCACGGGCGATGCGCGCATTCATGACGGAGAGCACAAAGTCGCGCGTGACTTCTAAGCCCGCATCGAGGTAGAGCGCGCCAACAACCGACTCGAACACCGCGGCGAGCAAGGACTGCGGCAACTGATCGCGCGATCCCATACCCTTGCCGAGCGAAATCGCGCGATCGAATCCAAGTTCTCTCGCAACATCCGCGCAGACCTTACGGGAAACGATGTTCGACTTGAGCTTCGTCAGATCGCCTTCGAGCGCATCGGGATACGCTAAGAAGAGACGCTCGCAGATGATCATGCCGAGCACGGCGTCGCCGAAGAATTCAAGCCGTTCGTTGCTCTCGAGCCGAGTTGGCGCGAGGGACGCATGAATCAGCGCGCGGTCAAGGAGGGAGCGATCCTTGAATCGGTAACGGAGCGCGACCTCGACGATATCTGCATCGTGGGAGCCGAGCGGGTTGGAAGGATCCATGCGTCTTCCCTTCACTCCATGCGAATGCACGCGGAGCGGGGAAACCTCCAAAAAGCCAGCATCGCGTCTGGCGCGCTGCGACTGCGGCGGGAGCTCCAACCGCCGCGACGCCGCGGCAGGTGGAGGACCTGCATCAATCACCTGAACTCCAAGAGTATCGGCGCTCTACCCCTTCATCCTCCGATTGGCAGCGATTTCCGCTCGCGTCCGAGAGCCAAATCGGCATTTCCGTGCAATCGCGGACGCTGCATTGCCTTTGGAGTGGATTTCGGATAGCCTCCTCGACCCGCTCTCGAAAGCCTCTCCATGCATTACCCGCACCGAATCAGTCGTATCAAGAAAGTCCGCAGCGTCGGATTCCGCGCGCGCATGTCCACCCGCAAGGGTCGCAAGATCATCAACAGCAAGCGCCGCACGGGTCGCCGTCTGACGGTGCGCTGACGAGAGAACCTCTTCGCAACATAGATGTATGGCCAGCGAGGCGCCTAGCACGACCCACGAAGGAAGTGCGGCTGCTTCGCTCTTGATCATCGCTGGGTTGCGCGCGAGCGGGAAAAGCACGATCGGTCCTCTGCTCGCCGAGCGCCTCAAACTTCCCTTCAGCGATCTCGACCACGAGACGGCTCTCACCATGCAAGGCGCGCATGGCGTGAAGTCAGTCTCCGAACTCTTTCAGACGGCTGGCGAGCCCGCGTTTCGCACCGCAGAGTGCGACGCATTCGCACGAGTGACGAATGACGCGCTCGCCTCCTCGGGGCTCGTCCTTGCGCTCGGAGGCGGGACGCTCATGCAAGATCGCGCACAGGCGACACTCCGCCAGTTACGCGCGCGAACGCCTGTTTTCGTGCTGCTTCTTGACCCACCCGTGGCGATCATGCGCGCGCGCCTAGAAGAAAGCGCAGGAGATCGACCCAGCCTGACGGGTGCATCAGTTTCGGACGAAGTCGCCGCGGTTGCCACGCAACGCCTCGGCACCTACCGCGCATTTGCAGATGCCATCATCCATGAATGCAGCGCACCGGACACTGTCGCGCAAGCATGCGTTGATGCCTACCGTCGATGGAAACAGGCTTAAGCGACGCCGTAGGGCGAAACTGCGGTCCGGCTCCGATTAGGCTGCGAGGTGAAGCCACCGCTGCGCGAACAACCGCATCAGTGACTTACGAGCGATAGCGCCCCGTGCATCGCGACCGAACTCCACAGCGACCGAGCAAGGTCCGTACGCAAACTCGTCACTCGCTTCGCGAACGACGCGCGCCCTAAGCAAGAGTGCGCCCCGAAGACCTGGCAATCGAATCTCGATCTCGAGTTCGGTTCCGCACGCAAACGCGTCATCGAGCTCAAATCGCATGCCTCGCATGCTCAAATCGTAGATATGACCATCGCGCGGAATCGCAAACGCACCGATTTCCCGCACGCGAACGGAGGAGTACGACGGATCAACAAGAAACCGTGCGCACTGTCGACGCTCGCACTCGCGCTCCCGGCGCAATCGAGGTAAAGATTGTGTGGCCCAGCCTTTTTGCATCTCGAATCCCTTCGTGATGCGCGCTTACTCCACGCGGCGCATGCGTAACCTAGCACGAATTATTGGCAAGATCGGTGATTCCACCATTTGGACCAAACATTTCTCGGAACACACCTCGCGCAAAATCCCATGCATCCCCCATGCACGCAGTATTGTTCGCGCCATGTCTGATGCGTCGCACAACCAACCCTCGAAGCTCATTCGCGAAAGAGACTCGGTGCAGTTCGACGCGCTCGTCGCACCGCTGCGTGGGAAACGCATCGCGGTACTCGGCTACGGCAACCAAGGTCGCGCGCATGCCTTGAATCTTCGGGATTCTGGCCTCGAAGTGATCGTCGGAGGCCGACCGCGCGCACACGGCGGGGTGGCAGGCGAACGCGCGCGAAGTGACGGGTTCACTGCGATGGACTTTGCTCAAGCCAGCGCACAAGCTGATCTTGTGATCGTCGCCATTCCCGACCAAGCGCAGCCAACCGCTTGGGCGCGCTGGATCGAGCCGTCTCTCCGGAGCGGAACTGTGGTTGGCTTTGTCCACGGCTTCGCGATTCGTTTCGGCTTCATTCAACCGCCCGACGCACTCGATCTTGGCGTCGTGTTACTCGCGCCCAAGGGTCCGGGCGCGACGGTGCGTGCGCGTTTCGTTGCGGGGCAAGGCATCCCTGCCCTCCTCGCCGTGCATCGCGAAAACAAGGCACAAACCGCACGCGCGTTCGCGACCGCTTGGGGCGCTGGAATCGGTTGTACGCGCAGCGGGCTGCTTGAAACCAGTTTCGCGGCTGAAGCCGAGAGCGATCTGTTTGGAGAGCAAGCTGTGCTCTGCGGCGGGATGCTCGGACTTGTGGAAGTCGCGTTTGAGATAGCAGTTGCCGCGGGATATCCACCGGAAGTCGCGTACATCGAGTGCTGCCATGAACTCAAGCAAGTCGCTGACTTGCTGTATGCGCGAGGACCCAGCGGCATGCGGCGCGCGATCTCGGACACCGCAGAGTTTGGCGCATTTGTTGCTGCGAATTCCATCCTCAATGAGGATCTCAAGAACAAGCTCCATGCCCTTCTCGGCGATGTGCGTTCAGGCGCGTTTGCTGCCCGCTTCATGCGTGATCACGATGCTGGGCACCCCGAGTTCACCGCGTGGCGCAATGCTGCCGAGGCACATCCGATCGAAGACGCGAGTGCTCGCGTGCGCGCACTCATGCCTTGGCTGGCCCAAGAAGGTGAAAGCAAGTGACGATCCTCGACGCAATCGTGCTTGGCCTCGTCGAAGGCATCACCGAGTACTTGCCGGTGAGTTCCACCGGTCACCTCATCCTCGCAACTGAGCTCCTCGGACTTCGAGAAGACAAGTCCACGCTCACGTCGATCGATGCCTTCAACATCATCATCCAAGGCGGGGCGATCCTCGCGGTGCTCCTGCTTTACCGAGCGCGCGTTGCGCAGATGCTCGAGGGGTTGGTCGGCCGCAATCGCGAGGGGCTCCAACTTCTCGGCAAACTGTTCGTCGCGTTCCTCCCCGCCGCGATCTTTGGAAAACTCTTTGACGACGCGATCGAAGCAAAGCTCTTTCATCCTGTGCCCGTACTCATCATGCTCGCCGGAGGAGGAGTGCTGCTGCTCCTCCTTGGCAAGTGGATGCGCGGCCTTACGGCACGCGAGGCAGGCGAGCGCGAAGACTTCGCGCAACTCTCGTATCGCGCCGCGCTTTGCATCGGCCTCTTTCAATGCGTGGCGATGATTCCGGGCACGAGTCGATCACTTATGGCCATTCTGGGCGGGCTCGCGTGCGGACTCTCTCCCAAGCGAAGCGCAGAATTCAGCTTTCTCTTGGGACTGCCAACGCTTGGCGCAGCGTGTTTGTACAAACTGTTCACAGCATCCAAGGCGGCTGGTGGAATGAACTCGTTCATCGACTCGATCGGAGGAGTGACGCCTGCGCTCGCCGGCATCGTCGTCGCGACGCTCTCGGCAATCCTCGCGGTCCGATGGCTCGTTTCACTCCTGTCGCGCGGCGGGCTCGAAGTCTTCGGCATCTGGCGCATCGCTGTCGCTGCGATTCTCGGCGGCCTCATCCTCAGTGGCAATCTCACGCTCTCTTGAGCGCGTCATTTGAGCGCGTCCCTTGAGCGCTCGCGCAAGATTCTCGCCCGCTGCGGGCGAAATCGTTGCACTCGCTTTAGACTCCGACCGCGCGAATGAATCGCGACGGTCGGAGATCGGGCTCAGCGCGGTCATCGAGTGCGAGTGAGCCACGCCGGAATTGCGGCGATCGAGATTCACCCGCATCGCCGCACACGAAAGCGAGCGAGGCGATCGGCGTAACTCCAGCGCCATCCACCGAACTGAGCCCGCCATGCGCTGGTGGCGATTCACTCGCCCCAGCGCATTCCAAAGCGAGTGCAGCGTTTTTGCGGCGCTTCGCCGCAAGAAACCTGACACGAGCGCTCAAAGGATGCCTAGCGGCTCGACGAGTGATTCGTAACTCGACGCGATTGGCTCTCCGAGCAACGGACGGAACTCCGCGACGAGGTGTTCGACCTTCATCCGCGTCTCTGCTGCGTCTGTGCCCTGCGCGACGACACCTTCAAACTCAAGGAAACTCCCAACGCCGAGCACCTCATCGAGGTGCACGCGAACATTTTCAAGCGTCCAAAGTTCGCGTCGTTTCACCACGCGCTTCCACGGCGTTCGGTCGAGTCCCGCAAATCGCGTCTCGATCTGCTGAGCATCGAGTCGAGTCCAGTGACTCTCGCGAACGCCGACCTCATCGCTCCGTTGATACCAAATCCAACACGCTGGCTCGCCTGGGTGCTCACGCCTCTTCAATCGCCCTTCGGGCACCCGGACGAACACATCCGTTTGTTCGAACTTCCCTTGAAACAGAGCGCCGAGCGTCTTGAGCACGCCGCGCGCGAGTTCCCGTTCACGAAGTTCTGCCTTGAACTCAATGTTCAGCATCGGTGCGCCTTTCCGTCAGCCCCCAGCGTGAAGCACCGCGTCTCGAGATCGCGCGCTTTCTTCCGCTGACTGCAGCGAGAGTCCGGCCATCAGACGCGCGACTTGCCGCTCTGCTTCGAACCGAGTGGAGTACCCCTCCGACTTCGCACTGAGTGCGCCGCTCGCACAATCAAAGACAAAGATCGTCCACGCTTTGAGGCCGCTTGAAGCGCCCGCAAAGTACAGCGCTCCATCGGGCGCGCGAACGAGATCCGTGGCCCGCACAAGCACCGTCGCGGACGGGACACGCATCCACTCTTCCTCGTCAGCTGCTGAGGTTTCAAGATGCCATGTCTCGCGCTCACTCGGGAGTGATGCAAGTGGCGGTACGACTTGCACGAGGCGCGCACGGATCGACCCGCAGCCGACACTATCGTGCGTGCACTCGACCGGCTCCGCGGTCAGATTTCCGCCAAGGAACCAAACGAGCAGCGCCGCGAAGACCACAAAGATCGCGAGTCGCAGGAAAAGGCTTCGAAGTCCAAGAAGGAACTGACCCAATGAAAAACTCCAGCGAGTGGCGGAGGTTGAATCGTAGCGGCTGCCTGACTCGCCTACACGAGCTTGGAAATCTCGGCCTGCAAGCGCACTTCATCCCAAACTTCGACACCAAGTTCGATCGCCTTTTCAAGTTTGGAGCCCGCTTCCGTACCGGCGATCACGAAGTGCGTCTTCTTCGAGACGCTTCCGGCGACCTTGGCGCCGTACGCTTCGAGTTGTTCCGTGAGCGCAGATCGAGAGAAATGTGCGAGCGTCCCAGTGATGACGATCGTCTTTCCGAAGAATGGGCTGTTCGCGGATGCTGCGCTCGTCGTCTCTTTGCTCGTGAGATCCACGCCGGCCGCCGCGAGCTCTGCGAAAATCGTTCTTGCCTTCTCCGATTGCAGCCAGTGCGAAACGCTTGCGGCGGTGACTTCACCGAAGTCATCAAGCGCGACAAGATCCGCTTCGGTCGCGGCCATCAATTCCTTGGCATCTCGAAACCGCTTCGCAAGCGTCTTGGCGGCGCTCGCGCCAACATGTCGAATACCAATCCCCGCGAGGACGCGAGTAAGTCCGCGCGATTTCGATGCGTCGGCGGCTGTAATGATCGAGAGCGCTTGCGCTCCGGGACCATCCTTCTCCAGCTTCAACAGTGCTTTCTCGATTTTCTCTTCGACATCCTCGCCACGCTTCTGGGCTCCGTCGGCGGCGCGCGCTGCCGTGAGAGCACGGGCGACGGACATGGCATGCAAGCGGAAGATGTCAGCAAACGAAGCAATGAGCCCACCGTCGACGAGTCGATCGATAATCTCGCCTCCGAGGCCATCAACATCCATCTGGTCGCGACCGACAAACCACTTCACCTTCTCACGAAACTGCGCAGGACACGCGGTGTTTGTGCAGAACAGTTTCGGCCCATCTTGCTCGACCTCACTGCTGCAATCTGGGCATTGCGTCGGAGCATCAATCGGTCGCTCCGAGCCCGTGCGTGCGGCAAGCACGACACCGATCACCTGTGGGATGACTTCGCCTGCCTTCTCCACGAGTACGGTGTCGCCAATCCGTAAGTCACGCCTGCGAATCTCCTCGATATTGTGCAGCGTCGCGTGCTGCACGGTGGAACCTGCAACCCGCACGGGACGCATCGTGGCGCGCGGCGTGATGGTGCCACCTTTCCCCACTTGCCAGACGACATCGAGCAGAACTGTCTGCGCTTGCTCTGCCGGATACTTGTACGCAATCGCCCAGCGCGGAGACTTCGCGGTCGCCCCGAGCTTTGCCTGCAAGTCAAACGCGTCGACGCGCACCACCATGCCATCGACGCCAAACGCGAGTTCTTGCCGCATCTTCGCGAATGATTCGATCGCGCTCGCCGCGTCCTCCACCGTTGCAAAGGCGCAGCCGAGTTGTGAGACAGGAATGCCCAATCCTCGGAGTGTTCGCAAGAATTCCGAATGCGATGCGACTTCGAGGCCTTCGCACTCGCCACGACCGTGAGCAGAAAACGAGAGTCGCCGCGCCGCAACCACTTTGGGATCCTTGTTCTTCAAAGTCCCCGCAGTTGCATTGCGCGCATTCTGAAAAAGTTCCTCTCCCTCTCGTTCGCGCTGTTCATTGAGACTCTCAAACACCGCGGTGGGAAGGTAAACCTCGCCGCGAACTTCAAGAAGCGCCGGGATCGAGTGGCGTGTGCCATCGAGTCGTAACGGAATCGCGCGAATCGCTCGCACATTCGCGGTCACCACATCGCCCTTTTCGCCGTCGCCTCGCGTGAGAGCCTCGACGAGCACACCGCGCTCGTAACGAATCGAGAGCGCAACGCCATCAATCTTTGGATCTCCAAAGAGCGCGAAGTCCGTGCTCCCCAAACTTTCAGCGCAGCGTGCGTGCCACGCTCGGAAATCTCCAATGGAGTAGGTGTTGTCGATCGAGCGCATCGGCACGCGATGGGCCGCCGACTCGAAACCGCCCGTCGCTTCGCCACCAACTCGCTGCGTGGGGCTGCATGGGTCGTGCAGATCCGGATGCCGAGATTCGAGCGCGCCTAGTTCCTCAAGCAGCGCATCGAACTCGCGGTCACTCATGAATGGCGCCGCGTCGGCGTAGTACGCGCGGTTGGCGCGATGAAGCAAGTCGCGCAACGCAATGATGCGCTCGACTTCGCTTGCATGAGAATCACCCTTGGACACGATAAATGCTCTCCTCCTACGAACCAGCGGAAATCGTGCTTGGACCGTCGCCCGCCCGTTTCTCATACTCACCCGTCGAAGTCTTTTGATACTTCGTGAATCCGAGGCGGCCGAGATTGGCGTCCGACAATTTTCGCTTCTCGCCACCTTCGGAGTACGGCCCACCAATGTTGGGAAGCACCGGAACTCGGCGCACGGGAAGACCAGTCTCTGGATGCGTCTCGAGTGGCGCCTCGCTCATGCGCTGCACAACCTCGAAGTGCTCACCGAGGCTCCCGTCGGGAGCAACAACTGCGTACAGATAGGTCGGCATTGCATCCAAGGTAGCAGGAGCAGTACTGTTGCGGAATGCTTCGACCGCCCGTAGGAGTTTGTTCCTGGAGTCTCCGTCCGCAGTCCGTCGAGGAACTCATTGCGGCGCTGCATCGCATAGGTGCCACTGCAGTGCAACTCGCGCTCACGCCGCTTGTCGAACCGCGCGAAGATGATTGGCGAGAGCGATGGGGAAGCAGTTGCCGTCGACTGCGGGACGCGGGCATCACGATTGCCAGCGGCATGCTTGAAACCGTTGGCGAAGACTACACAACCCTTGAATCGATCAAGGCGACGGGCGGCGTTCGCCCTGATTCGACTTGGAGCGCGACACTCGCCCGCGCGCAGGAAGTTGCACAACTTGCTGAGGCCGAGCAGATCGCGCTCGTCACCTTTCACGCGGGATTCATCCCCCACGAAGCAAACGACCGCTCACGCCACACGATCCTCGCGCGACTTCGCACGCTCGCAGATCTCTTCGCCGCACACGGTGCTTCTATCGCGCTTGAAACCGGACAAGAGACTGCGACGACCCTGCTTGACGCTCTGGGCGACCTCGACCGCGCAAGTGTTGGCGTCAACTTCGATCCCGCCAACATGATTCTCTACGGCATGGGTGATCCTGTTGCGGCGCTCGCGGCGCTTGCTCCGCGCGTACGGCAGATTCACATCAAGGATGCACTGCCAACGACAACCCCGGGCGCGTGGGGCAGTGAAGTCGCTGTCGGCAATGGCGCGGTCGATTGGCCAAAGTTTTTCGCCGTCGCCAACGCGCACACCCCCGCCATTCGCTTCGTCATCGAACGCGAAGCCGGTGAAACGCGCGAGGCGGACATTGCGCAGGCGATGCGGGTCATTCAGGATGGGTGAAGCTGGTAGGTAGCTCAGGTTCACCCATGGTGGCCTCTTCAGGGGGCGGGAATCCGACAATCCGAGGGCCACTCCCCGAGCACTTTCTGCCCAAGCCCCCCTACCATCTGCGACCTGTGAGCAGCGCTGATCTCCGCATCTCAACCCCACTGGCGTCCGCACCGGGCAACCGCGCTCCCGAGCGCTTGGGTTGGTACGACCGGCTTGAAGCCGCGCTCTCGAAACTCTCCAATCGCAACCGATTCTGGCATCGCGTGTGCTCACTCATTTGGCTGCCCTACGCGTTTCGCTCCGGCATTTCGCTCCGAGGAGTGTTTCGCGGGGATCGCGAGAGCAAGAGTTGCCCTAAGGCGCGCTTCTCCGCGGTGCTTCCCTTCCGTCGCTTCAATCGCAATTGGTACAACGCGATGGCAGGCGCGGCACTTCTGGGCAACAGCGAAGTCGCGGGCGGTTCGTATGTCTTTGCAGAATGCGGCGGCGACTACACCGTTGTGTGCAAGGAGATGAACTACAAGTTCGTCCGACCGTGCCTCGGAACCGCCGTCTACCGGGTGGTTGACAGCGAAGATCTTCAGGCGAAGCTCGCCGCGGGCGGAGAGTTCAATGTCGCACTCGTGATGGAGATCTATCAACAACTCCATCGACCAGGCAAGGAGTTGCTCGTCGGCCGTTGCAACATCACCTTCCACTGCACCCCGAAGGCGATGGTGCGCCAGCGTACAGAGCGTCGGCGACAGAGATATCTGTCTCGCAACGCCGCGCCCAAGAAGCTGCATGGCGACTCGTCGTCCGACGCAAACCCCTCGTGATGCAGTCCTCTGAGCGTGCCCAAACTAAGTGCGAGCGAAGTGGAGGCGCGAGCGCATGCTTCGACCTCGCGTGGGGACTCTCGCTTGCGACAAGTTGGACTTGGTGCATCGGCATGTTCCTGCCGATCATCCTGATGCGCCTCTTTGGATGGCCTGGCGTCGCCGCGTTCGCGATCCCCAATGTGCTCGGCTGCGCACTGTTCGGATTCGTCCGCTCACGCGAAAAGAGTGCCGAAGAGGTTGCGAAGCATCGCCCGATGATGGCGCTGTTTTCCGCGGTCACGATCGCGTATCAGGTGTTCTTTGCAGGGTGGCTACTCGGCCCAGTCATGACGGACTCCTCCGCCGGTCCTGTGGAGTTCGCACTCCTTGCCGGCTTCGCGATGCTGCTGCTGGGCTTCCTTTCGCTTCGGTGGATCGTTGCGCTGAGCGTCTTGACCTATCTCGCGAGCATTACGGTGCTCCTCACACTTCCGCTCTCCGAACTCACACCGCTGCCTGCACGCGGCGAACTGCCGATGATCTCGCTGCTCGCGCTCATTCCAACGCTCGCGTTTGGGTTCCTCCTCTGCCCATCACTCGACCTGACCTTCCATCGTGCGCGCCAGTTGGCGCCATCCACCGGAGCGTTCACCGTGTTCGGCATCGCGTTCGCGTGCATGCTTGTGCTGACGCTCTGCTACGGGAGCATTGAGGGCGCACTCGCAAATCCTACGGTGCTGTTCGCGCACATCGCGCCGCAACTCATCGTCACAGGCGCGATGCATATGCGGGAACTTCGCGTGCTCGACCACAGCGACGCGACACACTCGCGTCAATCGCGCATGCCGGGTTGGGCGCTCGCCACGCTCGCAATCCTGACCGGAGCGATCATCGCGGCACTCGCACCCAACGAAGCGTCCTATCTGCGCATTCTCGGCGCCTACGGACTCCTCTTTCCCGCCTATGTGCTGATCGCCATGCGAGGCGGTGTTCGCGCGCCGTCTCCCACGACGATCCGGTGGGTGGCACTTTCCGTCGCAGTGTCGATCCCGTTTCTCGAACTCGGATTCAACCATCACAAAATGTATCTCTTGCCGATCGGAATCATCATTCCTGCTCTCGGATGCCTCTTTGCCAACCGTGCGCGCGCAGAAAATCCGGTCCATTCGGGGTAATTGGCTTTGCAAGGGGCGAGAAGAAATCTAGTCTGCGTAGGCGCGTTGCACGAAGTCGTACGCCGAGTGAAGCCCGAGAGTTGGAGCCATGGCGAATCCGCTCAAACCGCTGCCGAAAAACCAGTTTGATTTCTGGCAGGCGCAACACCTCATGGTGCGCGCGGGATTTGGCGGCACGCCGGAGCAAGCGCGGGCACTCGCGGAACTAGGACTCGAGAAAGCCGTCGCGTACCTCGTTGAGTACGAGTCGCTCGCGGAGCCAACGCCGCGCAACTTCGACTCCAACATCATGCGCCCGCCGACCGCGGAAGAACGCGCGCTGCAACAGCGAGCGCAGCGCGACAATGACGAAGAGCTTCGCGCGCAGATCCAGCGTGCACGCCAAGAGAGAGAGCGCAGCGATCGAGAGCAACTGCGCGAGATCCAGAAGTGGTGGCTGCAGAGGATGATCGAGTCGGGTCGGCCGCTCGAAGAGAAACTCACGCTCTTCTGGCACGGGCATTTCGCGACTGGATACCGCACCATCGAAGATAGTTATCACATGGTCGCGCAGAATGCGTTCCTACGCGCCAATGCAAACGGGAACTTCCGCACACTCGTCCACGGAATCCTCCATGACCCAGCGATGCTTGAGTATCTCGACAGTGATGAGAATCGCCGCCGAAGTCCGAACGAAAATCTCGCGCGCGAGCTCATGGAGTTGTTCACGCTTGGCGAGGGTCATGCCTACACCGAGCGCGACATCAAGGAAGGCGCACGCGCGCTGACAGGCTGGACATTCCGTGACGATGCGTTTTTCTTCGACCAGTCGCAACACGATCCAACCGCAAAGTCGATCCTTGGGAAGAGTGGCGAGTTTGGCGGCGAAGAGTTTGCTGACATTCTCCTCGCACGCCCCGAGTGCGCTCTGTTCATTTGCACGAAGCTGTACCGATTCTTCGTCAATGACGCTCCCAAACTGACTGAAACGGATGAAGTCGCCATCGCCGGACTCGCCAAGACCCTGCGAACCTCAAAGTACGAGTTGAAGCCTGTCCTCAAGCAGCTCTTCGAGAGCACGCACTTCTATGCGACATCGAATCGGCTCGCGGTGGTGAAGAGTCCGATGCAGCTCATGGTGCAAGCGATTCGTTCCTATCACTGCCCATCGCGAGAACTCGCCTCACTCGTGTCCGCGGGTGACCTCATGGGGCAGCAGCTCCTGCAACCGCCCAGTGTGAAAGGCTGGGATGGCGGTCGTGCATGGATCAACACCTCCACGCTCTTTGTTCGCCACAACATCCTCGTCTATCTCCTCACTGGTCACCGGCCCGAGCCGTATGACTGGCTTGCGACGAGTGACGGCTTTGACGCGATGCACCTTGTCTCCGGATTGCAGCGGCCCGACGCCGCGCTCGATCCGAAAGAAACAGTCGTCTATCTCTTGCGATTCTCACTCGGGGCCGAACCGCGACCAGAACGCGTTGCACAATTGCTGAAGTTCCTCGAAGGACGCGGCAACCGCGTCGACAATGATCGCCTCCTTGCGCTGCTTGCGCTGATCAGCGCTATGCCTGAATATCAACTCTGCTGAGCCAACCATGACGCAACCAACTCCCTACACGCGTCGACTCTTTCTCCAGCAAGGCATCACGCTCGCGTCGCTCCTTCCGACGATTCCCGCCTTCATTCAGCGAAGCGCGATGGGGATGATGCCCGCGCTCGGAATGACATCGATCCCGGGAGTTGCCGACGATCGCATCCTCGTCGTCATTCAACTCGGCGGCGGCAATGACGGACTCAACACGGTGGTCCCTTTCGGACTCGATGCGTACTACAACGCTCGACCTGGAATCGCGATTCCAGCGCCTGACGCCGGCCGCGCAGGGAATGCGGGCGCGCTTCTTCTCGATGCGTCTCGCGGTCTTGGTCTCCATCCGAATCTGACGGGATTCAAAGAGCTTTTCGATGCGGGGCAGATGTCGGTCGTGCAAGGTGTGGGCTATCCAAATCCAAACCGCTCACACTTCACCAGCATGGATGTGTGGCACACAGGCCGCACCGATGCGAGTGGCAACGGTTGGCTGGGCCGCTACTTCGATTGCACCTGTAACGGAACGCCGCTTCCTGAAGGTTCCGTCACCATAGGACGCACCGCTCCACTTGCACTCGTGGGCGACATCCAGAAACCCGTGGCGTTTGAGAGCGCTGATCTCTTTCGGTGGATCGGATCCGATCTGCACTCTTCCCTTGGTTCGGAATACGACCAAGTGAATCGGGCAGGCACGCTCGATGGTGTCAAAGAGGATTCGCAACTCGCGTTCCTCATGCGCACTTCCCTTGACGCACAACTTGCGAGCGATCGCATTCGTGCCGCAGTCGCGAAGCAGCCCCTCGTCGCCTATCCCAACGGCGCGCTCGCGAATCAGCTGCGCATGATCGGCGCGATGATTCGCGACGGCATGAAAACGCGAGTCTACTACGCGTCGCTCGGTGGATTCGACACGCACGGTGGGCAACCAGGTTCGCATGGCAATCTCATGCGACAACTCGGCGACGCGGTTCGCGCATTTCAGAATGATCTCAAAGCGCAGGGCAATGAGGAGCGTGTGATGAGCATGGTGTTCAGCGAATTCGGTCGGCGCGTGAAGCAGAACGCATCCAATGGAACCGATCACGGCACCGCCGCGCCCGTATTCGTGATTGGCGCGAACGCCAAACCAGGCGTCGTGGGAGCGCATCCGTCACTCACCGACCTCGATCAAGGCGACCTGAAGTTCGGAACCGATTTCCGCTCGGTGTACGCGGCGCTCCTCGCCAATTGGATGGGCGCTGACAGCGCGCGCGTGCTGCGAGGCGAGTATGCCCCAGCTCCCGTCATCGCGTAGGCTCAAAGAGATACACATGTTCATGCGCACCTTCCTGTTTTGCAGTTTCGCGTCGATCCTCGCACTCGTGGGGTGCGGTGGGAATTCCAACGCTCCCCTAGCGACACCCGTCGCGATGAAAATCCCCGTGCACGGGATGCACTGCGAAGGCTGCGTCGATGCGATCACCGACAAGGTGATGAAAATCGAAGGCGTGAAGAGTTGCGCGGTTTCGCTCGAGAAGAGCGAAGCCGACATTGAAGCAGCGGCCGCGCTGCGGCCAGCGATTGAGACGGCAATCAAGAAACTCGGCTACAAGCTCGATTGATGCAGCGCGTCGTCGAGCGCGCGCTCAATCTGGATCGCTGCTTCCGCGAGCGACGCGCGAATCCGCGCACCAGCCGCATGCACATGCCCGCCGCCGCCGAATGTCGCGGCAATCTGGTTGACATCAATGCAGCGTCGTGACGCGACCGCTGGCTTCGATCGGAAGCTCACTTTGACGACGCCATCTTGTTCCACAAGGAGCACACTGGCTCGCAGCACGGATGCCATCAGCGGAATATTGACGACGCCTGCGAGTTCTTCGGGAAGTCCTCCCGTCGTCTCGAAGTCTTCTTTCGAAAGTTGCATCAATGCCACCGAACCACTCGCGATCGTGCGCAAACTCGAAAGCGCGCGGCTTTCAAGAAGCACGCGCTCCACGCGATGACACTGTTCAAGGCGCGCGTAGAGTTCGTCCTTCAGCACGCCCGCCTTCAGGAGCCGTGCGGCCAGAGCGAACTCACTTGCGCGCGCATTGGCGAAACGGAACCAACCCGTGTCGGTCGCGAGCCCAACATAGAGCGCCTCTGCAAGCGAGTAACGACCCGACGCATCTGCGCCAAAATTGAGGTCAACCTTGAGTTCATCCGCAAGCCTCACGAGCAGCGCAGTGCATGATCCACAGGTCACATCGACCACTCTCGCACTGGCCAGCTCGTCGCCGCGAGCGTGGTGATCCAAGTTGACGACCAACGCATGTCGAGCGCGAATCAACGGCGCGAGCAATTCGACTTGCGACCATGCGCCCGTATCGACGACGACGACGAGGTCAAACTCGTCTTCAGGGAACTTCGGACACTTGGGGTCAACCCGCACCACCGTGTCGCTCCCAACCACCTCAAGCAGATTTTCTTCGAAAGGACCGACAATCCAACCCTCCGCAGCGACACCAACCGCACGACAAAGTCGAAGCACAGCGAGGACCGATCCGATCGCATCACCATCCGGCTTGGAGTGCGTCGTGATGAGGACCCGTTTGGCACTACGCAAGCGCATCGCGATTTCGCTCAGTGTGCAATTCGACTGATACTGAAATGGCGCGGATGCAGAAGAAACGGTCATCATGGAGTCACTCCGCGAGCGAGGTCGCGATCTCAACAATCCTCGCTCGGTCAAGCTCCATCTGTGCGAGCAAGGCCTCAAGGCTCTCAAAGCGTACCTGCGAGCGCAGTCGATCGCGAAACTCAAGTTCAAGCGACCACCCATACGCATCGCTCGGAAGGCGAAGTGGCTGCCCATTCGCATGGAGCAACGTCGCCTCAATCGTGGTTCCGGATCCTCCAAATGTTGGCTTACTTCCGACGGAAATCGCGGCGAGAGCGGGAACGCTGGCTTCGAATCCTCCAATCGACTCCTTGACGCGCGCGAATCCTGCGTAGACGCCATCACCAGGGAGGAGCAAGCGTTGCGCCGAAAGCTCGTTCGAATCAAGGTTCGCTGTAGGCCAACCGATCGTCCTTCCCCGTTGATCACCGCGGACGACACGCGTGCAGAGCGAGAAACCGCGCCCGAGCAAGCGATTGGCGTCGCACACGCTTCCTGATCGAATCAACTCGCGAATCGTGCCCGAGCGCGCTTCGACGATGCTTCCATCGTGAAGCGCCACACGAACACTCGGCACTTCGACCACCTCAAACCCAAGTCGCGCTCCGAGTGAGCGAAGGAGGTCAACGGTGCCCTCGCGACCTCGCCCGAACCGAAAATCACTCCCCTCGACGATCCGGTCGAACGGAAACCGAGTGTGGAGATCGACGACAAACTGCTCGGCGCGAAGTCCGAGAAGTTCTTTGGTGGGCGCGAGCACCTCAACCTGAGTTGCTCCGAACCGGCGCAGGCAAGCGACGCGATCCTCCACCGTCTGCAGCCTTTGGACCACGAAAGTTGGGTCAAGAACCGCGCGCGGGGGTTCCCCGAAGGTGATGGCAACGACACTGAGGTGCTTCGAGGAGCCTTCCCTGCTCGTTTGGGAGCAATTCTTGGCTGCCTTGAGCAAAGCCTGATGTCCGAGGTGGACTCCATCGAAGTTGCCGAGAATGATCGACTGCATGACAATGACCGCTTCCCTCTCACCGCCCCTCCAAGGGGCAGCAAGTGGCTCTACAGCATATGACCAGTGATCTTGGAACGCGGACGGCACACGACGCCTCAAACATTGTGGATGAACTCGTTTCGAGTTTTCGCTCCACTGCGGAGAAGGTCGGACCTTGGTTCATCTCGCAGATGCCACAGATGTATTTTCAGGACACGGATCGCGCGAGCCAACTCGCGCACCTTCGCGCGATCATCGCGGCGAAGGCATCCGGTCGGCCCATCGACCTGACGCTCAAGAGTGAAGACGGACGCCAGCTCACGCTCATCAAGAGTACGAATCGACCCGGCGTGCTCGCGGAACTCGTTGCGCAGTTGCCGCTCGATCTGTCGTTGCGTGCGGCGAAGATTCACTCGTCGTTTGACGGCAGCCTCGTGCTCGACACATTCGTCTTTGGTGAACCAGAACCGTTTGACAGTCGCGACGAAAGGCAGTCCGCGAAGCTCACGGAGACGATCCGATACGCCAAGGAACACAAACTCGACTGGACTCCCGATCAGATTTCGAACTACTTCGCTGGATGTTCAGCGGAGTATGTGCTGACTTGCACGCCGCTGCGCGTCGCCGCGCACTGGAACCTCTTCACGCGCGTCTCCGGCAGCGACGGCACCGTGGTGGAACTCGAGTCTGAGTCGCACCCAACGATGAGCCGCATTGTGATCGTCGTGGAGAACGCGCGAACTCGCACGATGCTCGAGCGCTCCGCGAGAATTCTCGCTCGACACGGCGTCTCGATTCATCGCGCGTACCTCGACATTGTTCGGGATGGCAAGGATGGATCGGTCACCTTCGTCGGCTTCGTCGTCGGCGGACCGGACAACACCGCGCTCCGGAAAGACTCGCCACTCTGGAAGTCGATCGCGCGAGACTTGCGAAGAATCAAGTGGATTGACGGTCGAGCACTCGCCTTCAGCGATCGACACCCCAACATCGCAAGCGAAGAAGCCGAGGTGCTCGTCGGACTCTGCCACCTCGCGCAGCAGGTGCTTTGTCCGCAGAATCGCTTTCTTTGGACGCGTGAGCGCATCCTCGCTTTCGCGGAGGAATCGCTCGCTGTCTCCATCGAGATCGTGCGACTCTTCGTCGCTCGCTTCGATCCATCAAATCCCCTTTCCGATCACGACTACGCCGTGCGACGCGCCACGATTGAGTGCGACATCGTGCGCCAACCAAGCGAGAACCATCGACTCGCGCTGACGAAGATGTTGGAGGGCGTTGATGCGACGTTGCGCACGAACTTCTTCCTCCCGCAGCGATTCGCACTCTGCCTCCGAATTGATCCGACCTATCTCGGCAACAACGAGCGACCCGAAAAACCCTACGCGACCTTCTTCGTGCACGGCCGCGAGTTCGATGGGTTTCACAATCGTTTCCAAGACATCGCGCGCGGCGGACTACGCGTCATTCGCACCTCAAGCGCGGCCCAGCACGCACGCGAGAGCGAGCGGCTGTTTGACGAGGTGTACGGTCTCTCGTGGGCGCAGCAACTCAAGAACAAAGACATTCCTGAAGGCGGCGCGAAGGCGGCAATCCTGCTTGAGCCCAATGCGACCATCGATCGTTGCGTGAAAGCATTCGTCGACTCGATCCTCGATCTCATCGTGCAGACACCCAAGATCAAGCCACTCGTGATCGACCGTTTCGGCAAAGAAGAACTCATCTACCTCGGACCTGATGAGAACATCACGCCCGCGCATATTGAGTGGATCGTCGAGCGCGCACGACAGCGCGGCTATGGCATGCCAACCGCCTTCATGAGTTCGAAGCCGGGCGCGGGCATCAATCACAAGGTCTACGGCGTCACGAGCGAGGGCGTGAATGTGTTCCTTGAGATTGCACTCAAGGCGCGCGGGATCGATCCGAAAAAGCAGCGGTTCACGGTGAAAATCACCGGCGGTCCTGATGGCGATGTCGCGGGCAACATGATGAACATCCTCGAGCGCGACTACGGCAAGAACGCTGTGATCGTCGGCGTCGCGGACGGATCGGGTTCTGGCGAAGATCCCGAAGGTCTCGATCACGCGGAACTCATTCGACTCTTCCACGCAGCGCTTCCCATCGCGAGTTTCGATCCCAAGAAACTCTCGTCCAAAGGACGCATTACGCCGGTTGATGCACCCGATGGCGCAAGACTTCGCAACACGCTGCACAATCGGCTCGTCACTGACGCGTTTGTGCCTGGCGGAGGTCGACCCGCGACTATTCATGAAGGAAACTGGCAGGAGTTCCTCACGCCAGATGGGAAGCCGAGTTCGAAGGTCATTAGCGAAGGCGCGAACCTCTTCCTCACCCCTGCGGCTCGCGAAGAACTTTCAAGCCGCGGCGCGACGATCATCAAGGATTCATCCGCCAACAAGTGCGGCGTGATCTGCTCGAGCTACGAGATCAGCGCGTGCATGGTGCTGTCCGATGACGAGTTCCTCTCGATCAAGGAAACCTATGTTGCGCAGGTCATCGAGCGATTGCGTGAACTTGCGCGCGTCGAGGGCGAGTTTCTGATGCGCAGCGTGAAGACGCATCCGAGCCTTTCGCTTCCCAAGATCTCGGTCGAGCTCTCCAAGAAGATCAACACGACGGCGACCGCAATTGCTGCGGGGGTTCCGTCGTGGAGCGCAGCGGATCGGGAACTCGCGAATCAAATGATCCGCGATCATCTCCCCCGCGTCCTCTTTGAGTTCGCTGGCGATCGCGTGTGGAAGTCCCTGCCGCAGTCCTATCAAACTTGGATCATCGCGAATCGCCTCGCGAGTTCCATCGCATATCGCGAGGGCTTAGAGTTCTTCGATGGTCTCGCACCAGCCGAGGTCGCCGACCTTGCGCTGCGCTACATGAAGAGCGATCTGCGTAATCGCGAAGTCGTCGCGAAAGTGCGTGCTTCTTCGCTCGCCGACAAGGAACAGGTCGCCGCGCTGCTTGAACGCGGCGGGGCGCGCGCCGGCTTAGCGTGACGCCAAGCCAGCGCTTGCGTCCTTTGAGCCCTCGTGCAGGCGTCCTTTGAGCGCTCGTGGCAGGCGACCTTTGAGCGCTCGTGGCAGGCGACCTTTGAGCGCTCGTGGCAGGTTTCTTGCCACGCCGAGGCGCGTGGCAAAAACGCTGCACTCGCTTTGGACTCCGGCGGGCCGAATGAATCGGCACCGCCGGAGGGCGGGCTCAGTGCGTCCGATCGCGCCGGAATTGCGGCGGTCGCGATTCACTCGCGCCGCCGCACACCAAAGCGAGCGAGGAATCCGCTGCTTGGAGCGGATTCCAAGTCGCGAGCGCTCAAGTTAGCCGTCCCACCAAGGCTTCGCCGCTTGCTCGTGCATGATCGCTTCTTGGAGGAAGAAGACCGCGCGTTCGAGACCCTCTTCGACGCTCATCAGCGGATCTTCATGCTCGATCGACAACACATGGTCGTAGCCATGACGGCGCAACATGGAAACGAATGGCTTCCAGAACTCGTGCCCGTGTCCGTAGCCGCAAGTCCGGAAGGTCCATGAGCGTTTGTTCAGGTCGCTGTACGGACGCGCGTCGAGATAGCCATTGACCTTGCCTTCGTGCGTCGAGAGTTCGGTGTCCTTCGCATGGCAGTAGAAGAGCAACCCCGCTTCGCCCAGCACGCGCGCGGCTTCGACAGGATCGATGCCTTGCCAGAAGAAATGACTCGGATCTAGATTGGCACCCAGCACTGGTGCTCCTTTCAATCCCGAAGCCTTCATCGCAGCCTCGCTCAATCGAATGATGGTGTCTGGGTTGTACACGCAGAATCCAGGATGCGCTTCCCACGCCACCCGCACACCATGCGTACTTGCGAGGCGCGATTGCGCGCTCCAGTATGGAATCAACACCTTGTTCCACTGATAGTCGAGCACATCGCGGTACTCGGTCGGCCACGCACAGGTCACCCAGTTGGGTTGCTTGTCGGACTTCGATCCGCCAGGACAACCGCTGAAGGTGATGACGATGTCGGTGCCGAGTGCCGGAGCAAGTTTGATCGCATTCACGAAATCGCGATGATGGGTTCCCGCGAGTTTTTTGTCCGGATGCACGGTGTTGCCGTGGACCGCAAGGCCGGAGAGCACGAGGCCAGAATCCTTGAGCAGCCCTCGAATCCGATCCTGCTCCCGTTTACTCGCGAGCACCTTTGCAGGGTCGAAGAATCCCTTGCCGGGGTAGCCACCCACGGGCAATTCGATCGCTTCGAGGCCGATTTCGCGACAGTACTCAAGTGCATCCTCAAGTTTGCGACCGTTGAAAAGCGCAGCCATGACTCCGAGAAGCATGATGAAACCTCGAGGTGAGTGATCGAAAGAAGTCGAGTAGACTCGTCGTGCAAACGCTACCAAATTCACGCGAAGAACGCGTTGCGTACGGAAGCGAAGATCGCGAGAATCCACCTTATGCGTTCCGCTCGTGCCGTGCTTCAGCCATCACCGACTCTTGCGTGCGCGCTTTGCGTGTGCGCAGTGCTCGGCATCAGCCGCAGTTTGCTCGCGGTCGCGGACCCGCCCACCGACACACCCACCGCGACTCCAACCACCGCTCCATCACCCGCGCCAAGCGCCACTCCGCAAGCGGCGCCAATCGTCGCGCCAACTCCTCCTCCTGCTGCGCCAGCCGCGGAGACCATTGAGGTTGATCCGAACGCCGTGCGCGACGGCGCGCGCGTGCATGTGATCGTCGACCGCTTCAGTGAATTCGGTGGGACGGTGATCTCGCAGACGCCGCTCGAACTCGTCCTAAAGGAACCATCAGGCCGCATGCGCACAATCTTGAAGGCGCGGATCTTTGAAGTGGTTCCGCTTCTCGACGAGCCCGCGAAGACTCGCGTGGAGACTGAGTTTCGCGACGGTCGCCGACAGGTTGGACTTCTGATAGACGACGGATTCGAACATCTCACGCTTGAAATCGGTGGCATCTCAACTTCGTTCAAGCGCGAGCTCGTCATGCGAACGATCGCGATTCCGACAGACGAAGAGCTGTATCACCGTGCGAAAATCGCAATCGAACCCGATCAGTACGGCGCGCGATTCGGGTTGTGTGTGTGGCTGCATGAACGCAAGATGTATGAGGAGTGCGAAGCTGAACTTCGCTCATTGCTTGAGGCGACAGACCACTACGACGCGAAGCAATTGCTCGTTGAAGTCAAGGCACAACTCAAACTTGCCGCAGAGACCAACGCACGCACTGTCGAAGGTGAGGGAGACGAAGGTGACGAGGCGACGAGCACAGATGGATCTTCGGCGACTTCTCCACGCGATCGCGCGACCGAACAGATCAAGGGTCGGGTGCTGACGGCGGACGAAGTCAATCTCATTCGTGTCTACGAGATGGATCTCGCCAAACCCCCGAAGGTCGAAGTCGACGACTCACTCATTCGTGCCGTGTTTGAAAAGTACGCCACAGATCCACTCGTGCCCTCGACGCAGGCAGAGCGCGAAGTCTGGTTCAACAAAGAGCCGATCGAGTTCGTGAAGCTCCTCTTCGCACTGAAGGCGCGGGAGTTTTACCCTCGCATCGAAGTAGCGACGGAGCCGCACTCACTGAATGTCTTCCGCACCAAGATTCACAATGCATGGCTCATCAACAATTGCGCGACGAGCCGCTGCCACGGAGGCGTCGACGCTGGCCGTTTCTTCCTGCACACGCGAGACTGGAAGAACTCCAAGACGCGTTACACGAACCTCCTCGTGCTTGAGCAGACTTCGATTGATGGTCGGCCGCTCATCGACTTCGACGATCCCTCGATGAGCCTCATTTACCAGATGGCGCTTCCGCGGACCGAAGCTCGGCTCGCGCATCCGGCAACCCGTGGATGGGAGCCTGTGTTCACTCCTGGACGACGCGCGCTCGCCGACGAATTCTTGCTCTGGGCGCGTGATATGCGGCATCCTCGCCCAACCTACCCCATCGACTACACACCTCCGCGCTTGCGGGAAAATGGCTCGATTGGATCGAGCGGTAACGACCGCTGACCGCGCGTGACCGAGGCCGCTCCTCTTGTACACTTCGCAACTCGCGTTGTTCGCTCTTGCTGCGCGAACAACCTATGAGGCGTCGAAATCTAGCCATGCCAAACTCACTCTCTCTCCGCTCGTCTTCCTCCTCGCGCCCTTTCGCCGGAGCGCTTCACAGTGTACTCGCCGCAAGCCTGCTCGGCACCGCCACGCTGCTCAGCGGATGCAGCGACGAAACCCTCACGAAGTCGCATGCGTTTGATGTTGCGTTCCAGGCAGCGACGAAAGAAGCGCTCGCGACCACAGATGCATTCAGCAGCGACGCGAGCGGCGCCGCCCTCACTCGGCTCGCAAGCCTCGCGAGCGAGTTGAAGTCGCTCTCAGGCGCGACACAAGCACAGACCGACGCTGCACAGAGTCTGGCAGCGAGCCTCTACCGCAAGGTGGCCGCAGCACAGTTTGCACGCGCGCAGGATTTCGAACAAGCCGAAGCAACCGCGCGCGCGCTCGCCCTTGCACGCGCCGACGCAGCAGCGTTGCTTGAGGGTATCGCCGCGAGCTATGAGCGCGCGGAGTTTGCAGCCAATCGCGAAGCCGCGACTGCGCTTCGCGACGAGAGCGGTCAGCGCGGCCAAACGGTGCGAGCCGTTGCCGCTCAAGGCGCAGGCGCGCTCGCTGAACTCACTCGGCAGATTGAAGAGATGCAGGCCGTGGTCGCGCGACTTGAGACGGAAGCAGCAGTGCTCCTCTTGAAGGCTCGCCAGTCAGGTGCAACCGCGGGCTATCCGTTCGTTGCTGAAGCAGCGCGATTGACTGCCGACGCTTCCGCGATGAAAGTCTCCATGTCGGCCGTTGTCGCGCAACTCGATGACGCGGCGCCGATGGTGCAACTTGCATCGCTCGCAGGTGAAACGAGTAGCGCGATCTCGGGCGCTGCTGAATCGCAACTCGAACAACTGAACAAGCTTGAGGCCGCGCTGGCCGCGCAAGCCAAACTCGCGCAGGCGTTGGCGATGCAGATGCGCGATAGCGCGGTTGCGACGCTCGCGCAGGTTGAGGCGGAACGCGCCGGACCACTCGCTGAGGCTTACGCAGCCGCGAACGATGCGCTCGATCAATGCACTTCACTCGCGCGCGGCGGAAACGCCAACGACGCGCTTGCGATGCAAGTCCATATCGAACGCGCGCAACTCGTGCTCTCTGCGCTTCGCGGCATGACGGAGCAGGCGCGTGAGTACGCGATGCTCTCCAACGCCGGCGCACTCTTTGGCGGAGAAGCAAAGTTCGCGACCCAAGTCGACGCACTGAAGGCCAACGCGGAGACTCGCATCGCGAGCTTCCGTGAGCAACTGCAAGCGGGCGTTGATGCGACACAGTCGCTTGGCGAGGATCCTCAATCGGTCGCGACGAAGAAGTGGTTCGAAGAATCGAAGAAGAACGCAGACGCGCTTGATGTGAAGACGATGTTTGCGCCGCCAGAGCCGGTCGCCGTCGCTGCGCCTGTCGCTGCACCGAAGTCCAATGCCGCGAAGCCCTCGACATCCGGAGGTGCGAGCGCATCGGCGTCGGGCTACCCATCTCCTGCTGAACTCGCGACCGCGATCAATGCAAGCCGACTCGACCCACGGGCGGACATCTCGAAGAACTTCTCTGCCTCAAGTGCTGGCGGCAAGGCGATGTTGAGCGTGCTCGGCACCGTCATGAAGGAGATGATCCCACTGCGCGAAGCGGTGGCGAAGAAGTTTGGACCTGACGCGCTTGCGGCGATCGGTTCGATCGGTGACGGCATGGGTATTCCGTCGTCGGCGATGAACGGAACCACAGAGTTGTCAGTCGGCGACATCAACGGCGACAACGGGACACTCGTTGGCGGCGATGCGAGCCTTCCCATCGTCAAGACTTCCAGCGGTTGGCTCGTTGACTTCAACGCGCTGCTTGAAAGCACCGGCGCAGACATGACGCAAATGGAGCAGATGGCTCCGATGATGAAGGCCGGTATGGCGATGATGATGCCGATGATGAAGAAGGCCGTCGCGGGAGTTGTCGCGAAAATCAACAGCGGCGAAATCACTGATGCTGCTGGTGTTGGGACTGCGCTCCAAGAAGCGATGACCGCCGGTATGGGCATGGGTCGCGGCGGCTGAACGATTGTCCGCGCATCGTCAGCGTTCGCAGTGAGCGTGTGGGGCGCATGCCAGCTCAGAGTGCGCGGCGCGTGTCCTTGTTAGCGCCGCAAGCACCCGCACGCGAGAGCTTCTGGGTACTCCTGAATCCACATGGATGACAAGACCCTGAAAAAAGCCGGCGGATGCATGGTGATCGCCAAGGGCGTTTCACTCACGGCGACATCACTGCTCGTGATGACGGGGTTCTTCCTGTTTGTCCCAATTCTGAAATCAAAGATCCTCGAGTGGGATGTCGAACTGCCCGCGCTGAGCGTGTTCGTCATCGAACATCCGTTTCTCGCTTCACTTTCCGCGCTGCCAACCCTCGCGTGTGGCATTTGGATGATCGCGACCCGCAAGCGCGCAGTACTCCTCGGCTGTGTGGGCACTCTGCTGCTCTTGTTCCCCGCTGCGCTTTTCTTCGCCGCCGTCGGCATGCCCGTCATCGCGGTCTATCAGAGCGCGCTTGAAGATCCGCTTGGGCGGAACCCTTAGGGAGCGGTAGGCGCAAGCCAGGCAAGCGCAATCGCCGCTTGTTCGCGCACGAGTTCGTCTTCTTGCGTGTCTCGTTGCAGCGCGTGCAGTCTCGCTTGAATCATCTCTCTCGCGCTCGCATGCTCGGCCGCGTACTCCGCAAGCAGCACGACTGCGTTGCGCTTGAGCATCGCGAGACTCGCCCGCTTGAGTGCGCTTGACACGACAAGTCGCCCGCGATCCTCTTCCGTCCAGCCGAGCATTTCAAGGAGCGGCAATTCGCTCAGTCGCGGGGCGTAGCGCGCGTCGACCATGCCAACGCGTTCATCCACCGATCGCCGCTTCTTCGGCTGACAGTGCGGACACGCGGTCTGACAGTCATCGCAGCCGAAGAGCCAACCGTTCATTGAACCGAAGAACTCCGCGCCGATGGTCCCCCGCTGTTCGATCGTGAGATATGAAATGCACTTGCTTGCATCGACGGAAAACGGCGTGATGGCGTCGGTCGAACAGGCGTCGATGCAGCGCGTGCAACTACCGCACGGGTCCTCTTGCTTCCACGCGGGAGGCCGTGCGCTCGGCGCGATCTCGAGTGAAGTGTGCAGTTCGCCAAGCAGGAACCACGATCCTTCACCCGGCACCAAGAGCAGCGAGTTCTTTCCAATCATGCCGTTGAAGGCCTGCGCGTGCACCTCGCGTTCCATGAGCGGTTGAATGTCGCCTGTGAGTCGAAAGGTCGCGTCGGGAAACTGTGCTTGCATCGCGTGCCGCAACTTATGCAATCGATCGCGCACGAGATTGTGGTAGTCCTTCGACCGTGCGTACCGCGCGATGCGCCCTTGCGCTTCACACGGATCGTCGGTCGGTCGATCGCGATCTCGCGCTCCATCGTGGTAGCGATCACCTACACAAATGATGCTCGCAACGGACGGGAGCAATCGCCGAGGGTCGCATCGATCCGCGACCGTGTCGGCGAGATAGGTCATCTCACCATGCTTGCCCTGCGCGAGCCACGCATGCAGTTCGCTCGATCGCGCGCTCGCCTCTGGCTTCGCAACGCCAGCGATGGCGAAGCCCAACTTGTGCGCCAACGCCACAACCCACTCGCGCCGCGCGAAGGGATCTTCGGCAATGTCCGGCAAACTTGCGCTCACGGGAGCCATAGGACGGAGAGGTTACCCATCGCCGCGCCCTTGCTGCGAGCCCCCTATGATGAGCGTCCTTCGATGAAGATCCTGCTCGCCAATCCTCGCGGCTTCTGCGCCGGCGTCTACATGGCGATCAATGTCGTGGATGAACTCCTCAAGAGTTGTCCGGGCGAGCCAATCTTCGTCTATCACGAAATCGTCCACAATCGCCATGTGGTGGAGCGGTTCCGGGGGCAAGGCGTGCAGTTCATCGAAGACATCGCACTCGTTCCCCATGGCGCGATCGTTGTCTTTTCGGCCCACGGCGTAAGTCCCTCAGTCCGCGCCGAGGCGCGCGCGCGAAATCTTCTTGCCATTGACGCAACTTGCCCACTCGTCACCAAAGTGCACGCCGAGGCGATTCGGTTCGCCAAGCGGGGCTGGCAGATCCTTCTCGTTGGCCATCGCAATCACCAAGAAGTCGTCGGTACGCGCGGCGAAGCACCGGACGCGATTCAAGTCGTGGAGTCCCCCGCCGACATTCCAAATCTCGTCATTAAGGATCCCACGAAGCTCATCTATCTCACGCAGACGACACTCAGTCTCGATGATGCAGCGTTGGTGATTGGCGCACTCAAGCAGGCGTTTCCGGAGATCAAGGAGCCGCCGTCGAGCGACATCTGCTACGCCACAACGAATCGCCAGACTGCGGTGCGCGCGATTGCTCCGCAAGCGCAACTCGTACTCGTGGTCGGAAGCAAGAACAGTTCGAACTCCGTGCGACTGACAGAAATCGCCGAGAGCGACGGTACGCGAGCTCGCCTGATCGACGACGCCAGTGAACTGCAGTCGGCGTGGTTTGATGGCGTGGATGTCGTCCTACTTACAGCCGGCGCCTCGGCACCCGAAGATCTCGTGCACGCCGTCATCGCAGACCTCATAACGAAATTTGGCGGCGAAGTTGAACAGGTTGATGTCTTCGACGAACGAGTCGAGTTCGGACTCCCCGCTTCCTTGCGCAACTTGCTGCGCGACCGCGGGCTCGATCCAGAAGGCCGCCGCATCACGCTCGATCGCGAGCGCGACACCGCAGAGTTTCTCGCTTCCAAACACATTCCGCACCGCACTGTCGCGCTGACGATTGGTCAGTCGAAGTAGGCGGCAGCCTTTCATCAGCCGTGATTCCATGACGCACGCTCGAGAATCCATCTTCGACTTTCATCCAGCAGCCCTCGAACAGCGCTTCGAGGCGCTCGGCATTCCGAAGTTTGCCGCGACGCAGGTGCTCGAATGGGTCTACGCAAAGGGCGTAACGGACTTCGCACAGATGACAAATCTCTCCAAGCTCGCCCGTGCGAAACTTGAGGAGACCTTCACCGTGCTGCAAGGCGAAGTGATCCGACATCAAGTCGCGACCGACGGCACCCAGAAGTTACTCATCGGTTGGCGGAGCAAAGAAGAACTCGCTGAACTGAACTCGGGTGATGTCCGACTGCTCGGCGGCGAGCCGTCGAAGCAAACCGAAACGGTGATGATCCCGACCGAGGATCGAAAGACCGCCTGCGTGTCTAGCCAAGTCGGATGTCCTGTCGGCTGCGCGTTCTGCGCGAGTGGCATCGGCGGACTCGACGGAAATCTTCGCAGCGGTCAGATTGTCGAACAAGTGTGGCGACTCGCACGACTCCAAGGTGTTGAGCGAATCTCGAATGTAGTGTTCATGGGCATGGGCGAGCCGCTCGCGAACTTCATGCCGGTCACAGATGCCATTCGCACGCTCAACGCGCCATGGGGCATGGGCATTGGCGCGCGCAAGATCACCGTGTCGACCGTAGGTCTTCCGGCTGCGATTCGCAAACTCTGCACCTTCGAGATCCCTGTCACGCTCGCGCTTTCGCTGCACGCTCCCAACGACGAGTTACGACGAAAGATCATCCCGTGGGCGGAGTATTCAACCATCAAAGAACTGCTCGAAGCATGCGACGAGTGGTTCCGCAAGACAGGCCGCGAAATCACGCTTGAGTACATCATGCTCGGCGGATTCAACGACCGGCGTGAGCACGCGGTGGAACTTGCGGCGCTCGCGAACTCACTGCGCGCGAATGTGAATCTCATTCGATACAACGAAGTGAAGGGCATGCCGTTCTCGCGTCCCGAAGATGGCATCGTCCAACGATTCCAAGAACTTCTGCGGGACCTCGGCGTGAATGTGCACATTCGAGCCAGTCGCGGCCGCGACATTGCCGCCGCGTGCGGCCAACTTCGTCACGAGTCCATCGCGTCGTAGCGCGCCTTTAGAGCCCTTCGACCGCGATCCGCAACTCAATCGGATCCATTCCGCGCAGACCGCCCTCGCGCGCGAGCGCTTCAAACTGCTCCATGCGAGCAAGCCAAACTCGTGGGTCGGCCTTGAAGTTCGCTGCAGCTCGGCGCACGAATTCAATCGACCACGCGCGAATGGCGCGATCTCGCGAGTCGCCGCGAACCGACCACGGAATCAGAGGGCGGAGGAGCCGCACGATTTCCGCTGGCCAATCATTGGAGCGGAAGTCGAGTCTGTATCGCCGGGTCGACATTGCAAGGTCGATGCGATTGAGGTACCGGCGTTCCATGCGGTCGCCATTACTTCCCCGAACCACGAGTCGCTCGCGAATGCGGCGCCGCTGCTCAAGACTTGTCGTCATGGAAAGCACATAGAAGATGTCGCGCGGCAAGAGCGCCTCCGCGAGCGGCTCCGCTGCCGCACACGCCAGGCGACCATCGGGGTCGGCGTCGATGAGCGCGCCCAAGAGCGCTTCGTACTGAAACAGTCCCCGTGAACCACCCCACACGAGCGTGCGATGGAGCGCAGTGACAGCGAGACGAAGCGTCGCGTCATCGAGCGCACCCGCGCGCGTCGCCTTCAAGCGCGTCACGAGTTCCGTGGCATGCCGGCGGAACCGCTTCGCGCGTCGCTTCCCGCCAAATCGTTCGCGCACCAACTCGAAGGTCAATCGACTGATCACGCCATCCACGCTCTCGCGTTCTTCCGTGATACGCCGCGTGGTCGTCGTGTCCTCCGCGAGACTGCGACCAAAGCAGAATGCTTCGAAACTGCGCCCAAATCCGCGAGCCTCAAACGCATGAATCGCCGCTTCGATAGCCTCGATCGTGACAGGAATGAAACCGCGCTGATACGCGAGACCCAAGAGCGCAACATCGAGCAATCGCTCCGAGAGCAACTCGTTACGGGCGCGTGATGCGAGATCACCAATCACGCGACGCGACTGCATGCAAGAAATCTGCGCGGCGTTGAAGAGCAACGCACAGCGACGAATCGACTCTTGATCGAGTTGATCTTCAAGCGCGCCATCGTTCGCGACGATCGCGGTGCGTTGCGCGTCGGCGACTCGCAGGAGTGGATCTGGACCAAGCGCACGCAGCGCCTCAACCGCATCCACGCCAATCACCAAGTCTGCTTCGCCGTACGGAATTGTGCCTGCGCACGGAGGGCGCGTGTCGCTCGCTCGAAATCGAGTGAAGGTCACTTGCGCCCACGCCATCCGCCCAACACCAACGAGCGCGCGATCCCAACCTACTTCGACGCGATATCCCATCTTGAGCCCAGCGTCCGCGAGAATGTCGGCGACGCCGAAGTCACTGATCGCACGGATGCCAGCAAAGTGCGCGCGCCAAATCCCCTGCTCCGCATGCAACGGTCGCGGCGTTGGAAGTCGGCCGCCAAGCCGCGCAATCTCCGACCAAGGTGCCTTCGTTCGCACCACCTCAACCTGCTCGAGCAGCGTTTGCACGGTCAGTCGAACGAGGCCAGCGACGCGCGGGATGTCGCTCTTCGTAAACTCACCTTGCAGCGGCGTCGCGCCGCGTTCAAGACCCCCTTCGATGCGGTGCAACGCGAGCGGCGGGCGCAGTTCACAGGCGAGTTCCGCATTCCACACCAGTCGTTGCTGCGGCGGATAGCCGAGGCGATCGGCTTCAGCGGTCGCCGCTCCGCCCCGTGCGTCGAGCCCGGAACACAGCAACACAGAGAGCCCCTCGCGAAACGCTGCCGTTCGGATGCGATCGAGTACGGTGGCTGCCTCGCGCAAACTGACGCGCTCGATCGTCACGCGCTCTGCGGCATTTGCAGGCACCGCCGCACTCGCCAGTCGCTCGAGATCAGGGTCAGTCGCACCCGCGGTGTCAAGCACTGCAAGAATGCGCGGAGCGGAATCGCGCGATGCCTGCAACATCGTTGCCACGCCTTCTTCGACAAATCGAGCTCGCTTCCACACCTCGCAGATGACGGTGCGCGCTGCGGCTCCAAGTGCGGGGAGTTCGTCAAGCGCGAGGACCGTGGGCAACTCATCGGCATCGCGAGAGGTTGCCTCGGAGCGAAGTTCTTGATCGAGCGCCGCGAATTGCTCGCGCAACATTGTCTCTGCGTCGCTTCCTTCGGCGGTTCGCGACGGGAGCTTGATCGATTCGAGCATGCCTCGCTGCGAAGCGAGACGCTGACCAAGTTGCGCGTGCGGACGCGCTTGATGCAGCAGATGAAGAATCTTGCGCACGAGGAGCGACGGATGCAATGCATCGCCCGGGCGCAGGTCGAGCACCTCACCATCATCAAGTGGCGGCATGTCCGCCCACCAGAGTTTCGCGGTTCGATTGCCGCGTCGTCGAATGACTTCTGCAACCTCGATCACGCTTGGAACAACACTTCCGGGCCGAGGCTCGAGAATCACCGCGTGCTGCACGCGGTCTAGAAAACGCGTGAGAATCGAGTCGTCGACAGGACTGATCAGACCGAGGCGCAAGACGGGGACACGACCTGCAAGTCCGAACTCATCAAGCAGGTGCATGAGCGCGCGATCGCAGGGACCAACCGTCAAGAATCCAACAAACTCGCGTTCGCCCGGACTTGGCAATGCGCTCAGTTGATCGACTTCGAGTCGCCGCGCCATACGGACCAGATCGAGCGCCTCGCCTGCGCGAGGTCCATGCCGCTGCTTGCGTGAGAGGATCATCTCATCGACGCTGCTATGCACGCGATTCGGCCGCGCCTCAATCGTGTCCGCGCTCTGCAGAATGCCGCGATGCATGATGACGGCCGTCGGCTTCCCCGCTGCTCGCGAGAGTCGCAGCGCCCACTCTATGCTGTGGCGAAGACTTGGAATGTCCGTCGTTTCGATCGTCGGCAGCCCCGCGCCAACCGCGATCCGCCGCGGGCAACAACCCGCGACGCCGCGCGGATCATCTTCGAAGAGCAGTGCAAGCCCTGCTTCAGGATTCACGAAACAGTCGCTCGCGCGTAACACCGCATCCGCACCCCTTACGAGTTCATCGTTGGGAATGAGAGCGATCGCGCTTCGACCACCACGCACGCCGGCGCAAGCCAGCGAAACTGCACGCGCGGCATCGCCTCCGATCAGCAGCTCTACTTGATGACGCGCGAGCACGCGCGCGTGCTCCACTTCGCTCGCAACGCGCTGCAACCGTTCGAAGGGCGCGCGACGAGGTGCCGCAACGACGCTGACAGCAACCTGAGACTCCAACACACCCTTCAGAATGGCCTCGTACGCATCGAGAAACACCGGCCCCTCCGCGCGGGCGAGCCGCGCGGGAGCGGAGATGGTCGCAAGAGCGCCGTCAGTGGCGGAATGCACTCGCGAATACTACGGGAAGCGGCCGCTCGGTTCCTGCGCACTTGGAAGCTCACGCCTCACGAGAGCGCGCGATCCACGGCTTCAGCGAATCCTTCCGCAGCATTCGTCGCCACTCGCACACGCGCCACTGCATTGATGCGTGGATCGGCGTTACCCATCGCCATGCCGAGCCCCGCCTCACGGACGAGTTCAAAATCATTCAGCCCATCGCCGACTGCCGCGATCTCGGATCGACAAATCCCTTCAAGCGCAGCAAGCGCCGCGACACTGGTCCACTTACTGACGCGCGCTGCGAAAGTCTCAAGCAGATGCGTCTTGGTCGCTGTCGCCTTCTCCGCAGTTAGAGCCGGCCAATGCTGCACATTCACGGAGTCGCCGAGCGAAGCCGCAACATCACTCGCCACGACACCAAGCGAGTCGCAAGGCGCGACGGTTCCGACTCGAACCGTGTGATGCAACGCGTCCGCTTCAAGCAAACTCCTAATGCGCTGATAGGTCACCGGAAGCGTGTCAAACCACCACGCGGTGGCTGGATCGAACGGCTGCTCGCCAATCATGAGGTAATCATGTTGGGAAACGGTGTGGTCTTGAAGGAGGTGCACCAAGTGACCGTGTCGACTGACGACCTCCACGAGTCGCGCGACCAGCGAAGCCTCGAGGGGGCGGCGAAGGACGACGCTTCCTCGGCGAGTCTCATGAACAAGCGCACCGCCAGCCGCAATCATCAGTCCCGAGTGTCCGATCGCTTCCATGACATGCCGGCATTCTGGAAGCGAGCGGCCCGTCGCTGGGATGAACTGCACCCCGCGCCGACGCAACCGCTCAATCGCTGCCAACGCACCCGCAGAAACCGCTCCCGACTCATCGAGCAGGGTTCCATCAAGGTCAGCAACGAACATTCGAATCGGCATGGGGAGAGCGATCAGGTTTGACCGATAGGGTTTGCGAGCGACGCAGGAAACAGCGGTGGACTCTACCAATGCCCTGAATCTCTCACCATTCTCGCATCCAACACTTCCTCCCAACGCCCAAACCCCGTATTCTCTTCCCTCCCATGGCCGACAAGACACGCCTCTCCCAAGTGCAAAGCAACGACCTCTCCGAGAGCCGACTCAACGAGGATCTCGTCTATTGGCTCAAGACGAAGGGGTCCAACTACCTCCTCGTTGTACTCCTTGCGGTCTGCGCGTTCCTCGGATGGAACCTCTGGCGCGAGAAGCAAGCTGACGCAGTGAAACTCGCGTGGACGGACCTCAGCGAAGCGACGACTCCTGAAGATCTTGAAGCGGTTGCGAAGGCGCAAGGACATGTTCCACAGATCGCGATGCTCGCCTACCTCAGTGCGGGCGATATGCGATTGCAGCAACTGCAGAGCGGCTACCTCACTCGCCCTGTGGAGGGGCAACCACAACAGCCGCTCGACGATGCCTCGCGCAAGATCGTGCAAGACGCCGCAGATGAAAATTACTCGCGCGTGATTGAACTTGCGACGACGGTTGCGAAGAGCGGAAGCGCTGCACCAGTTGTTGTCCCAGCACTCATCGGTCGCGCAGCCGTCGCGGAGAGCCGCGGCGATTTCGCGCAAGCGCGCGCAATGCTTGAACAAGCCACCGCGGCCACGGGCGCGTACTCGCCACTGTCGAAAGTCACGGCTGCGCGCCTCGCCTCACTGAACGCCATTGAGCGCGGCGTTGCGCTTCCCCCCAAAGCTGCACTGCCTGTCAAGGCTGTGGTCGATCCGGTCGCGCCGGATGCGACTGGCGACATTCTCCGTTCGCTTGAGATGCCCGTGACCGCGCCGGCGCCTGCGCCCGCAGCTGAGCCAACCGTTGCGCCCACAGCTCTCCCGCAAGGCGGCTAAGTGAGGCGTGATGCCGAACGAAGAATCTTCGGGCGCTGCGCCTGGTGCTCCTGACGCAGCGGATGCTGCGCGAAGTGACAGCGCGGAGATAGACCTCATTTCCGCGAGCGGCACCGTGGACCGCGATGCACTGTTTGCGTTGTATGAACGGCAGAGTGCGGGTGATGATGAAGTCGCGCCGCGGGTTGAGTTCACACTGTTGAAAGACCTCGAGAAGCGGCTCGATCGTTATCTCGTCGATCGCGTGCCCTTTCTCTCACGCACGCAGATCCAACGATTGATCGAAGAATCCGCGGTCACAGTGAACGGTCGTGTGCCGAAGTCTTCCACGAAACTTCGTATTGGTGACCACATCGTCGCGACGCTCCCTCCGCCACCGTCGGGCGCGATCCAACCAGAAAACATTCCGCTCGATGTGATCTTCGAAGACGACGCGATCATTGTGGTGAACAAGCCTGCAGGACTGATCGTGCATCCGGCTCGAAGCCACAAGACGGGCACACTCATCAATGCGTTGGCTTGGCGATTCAAACATCTCACCGGAGGAGCGTTGAGTTCCGTTGGGGAAGAATTCGCACGCCCTGGCGTCGTGCATCGACTCGACAAGTGGACCTCTGGCGCGATTGTCGCGGCCAAGAATGACACCGCGCACTGGAGACTCGGCAAGCAGTTTGAAATGCGTCGAACCGACAAGCGCTATCTCGCGCTCGTGCACGGCGAAGTGCTCGAGCCAGTGATGCAAATCGATGCACCGCTCGGCAAACACCCGACGATCAAGGAAAAGTACGCGGTCCGACATGATGAAACGGGCAAGGCATCGCTGACGATCAGTCGAGTACGAGAACGCTGCATCACTCCCTCGGGCGAGAAGTTCACGCTCGTCGAGCTCGAGCTGAAGACCGGGCGAACGCATCAGATTCGCGTGCATATGTCATGGCGCGGCCACCCAATCGTCGGCGACGACATGTACGGAGGGCGGCATGTCACGGAGCGAGATCTCGGCGGGACTTCGACACAAGTGCTGCTCGCTCGCCAGGCGCTCCATGCGACAACGCTTGGCATTCGTCATCCCATGACAGAAGCGAGCATGTCCTTCACCGCGCCGATCGCCGCGGACATTTGCCGAGCGCTCGCGTTGCTTCGAGCGGCGCGTCCAAGCGAGCAACTCACACCGCCAGGCTGCACGATTGATCTCGCGAGTGCGGGTGTGTGATCAGTAGCGCGTGCGCGCCGGAACCAAGATCGCCATCACCAAAGGGACAAGCACGATCGTGAAGATCGTCGATACAAGCAATCCTCCACCCATCACTGCGCCGAGCCCGCGGTAGAGCTCGCTGCCCGCGCCGGGCGCGAAAATCAACGGAAGCATGCCGGCAACGCTTGTGATCGCGCTCATGAGGATCGGCCGGACGCGCGTGCGCACGCTCTCGGCAATCGCCGCACGAAGCGGAAGTGGTCCACCCGCCGTAACCGTTGGTGCGCCAATGAGTCCACGAAACGATGCGTCCGACGGCGTTTCATCTGCCGTGCCTCGCTGAAAGTTGATCGCCTGATGCACGATCAGAATCGCGTTGTTCACGACGACACCGATGAGAATGACGAAGCCGAGCATCGTCAGCACATCAAGCGATTGCATGGGCAATGTCGGGCTCGTCAGACTCACGATAAACACTGCAAACAGCGCGGCAACGCCTCCGACGGCCGCAAGAGGCACGCTGAACATGATCACAAACGGCAAGAGAAAGCTCTGAAAGAGCACCGCCATCACGAGGTAGCAAACCAGGAGCGCGAGAAACACAGTGCTCGCCATCACGCCTAAGACAGTGCCGTCGCCGATGAGCTCCTTGCGAACCGACGCGAGCGCGCTCGCGGTACCTGCGACATCACTCGCGACACCTGGCGCGATCACACCATCGCGGCGGGCTTCCGCGAGAGCAGTCTGAATGGTGACCACCGCGTCTTCGAGCGCGGTCGTCGGTGGAGGCGTCACCTGCAATCGCACGGATCTCTGCCGATCAATGTGATTGATTTGCGTGGCTGCTGTTCCGCGCTCCACTTGCGCGAGTTGACCGATGGAAACAAGGCGACCGCTCGGGAGCGCGACTGGGATGTCCCCCACCGCATCCACGCTCATCGAGCTCTGCGATTGGCCTGCAAGCGCGCTTGATCGATCAATGACGACAAGATCGATCGAGTCCCCACCAGCGTTGTACTCACCAACAAGCGCTCCATCACCGGCCGCGGCAACGGACAATGCGACATCATCCGGCGTGAGTTGCGCGTCGTGCAAGCGCCGCTGATCCGCGCGAACACGAACTTCGACGCCAGGGGTCGCAAAGTTCGACGGATCAGGCTGCACGCTCATTGGGCCAAAGAGCGCTGAAAATCGCGCCATCATCTCCGATGCCGCGGATTGCACTGCGTCGAGATCATCGCCACGCAAGTCGACGGCGACGGCGCTCCCGGAGGATCCGCTCGTCCGAAAGAGTGGCACTTGGAATGCGAACGCGTTCGTGCCCGGAAGTACCTCACTTCGCGTTGCGTGTCCAAGCAAGTGTTCGTTGTAACTCGCCCGCGCACTGTCAACGGCGATGCCGCCATGGAACATCATGCTTCCGAACCCCACCACGAAGTAGTTCGCCAAAGGCGCGGGCTGCACCGACGGACCGTACTTGAACATCATCCACGGGTTCACAGGAACGGACGCGAGCCTTGCTTCGGCAGCAGCGCGCTCTGGCGTTCCACGAGCAGGAAGCGTGCGTTCCCAATATGGCGCGACCGTTGTTTCGACGCGTCGCGCGATCGACTCCTGCATCGCACTCGAAGTTCCGGGCGGAGGAATGATCAAACCGAAGACGAGATTTCGATTCCCCGCTGGCAAGTAGTCCGCCGGCGGCATAAGCATGAGCGTCCCCGCGATAGAGGCTGCGGTCATCAGGAGGACGATCGCAAGGCTCACGACCTTGCGTCGCGAAGTTCGAAACACGAGTCGAGCGATGCTCGTTGCGAAACGCTCTCCCATGCCCTGCCGTGGCGCGACTGAGGGGTCCACTTTCATCTGAGTCCGTAGCAAGAACGCGCATGCGCACGGCGTCACGGTGATCGAAACGATCATGGACAGCAAGTTCGAAATCAGGATTGCGAGCGCGATGTCACGGAACAACTGACCGACCTCATCCCCAATCAAGAACACGGGAATGAAGACCACACAAGTCGCAAGCGTCGAACCGAGAATCGCGCCCGCGACTTCTTGCGTGCCAACCAAAGCCGCGCGTCGCGCATCCTTCCCCATCTCCATGTGCCGAATGACATTCTCGAGCACGACGATGGAATTGTCGATGAGCGTGCCGATTGCGAAAGCAAGACCGGCGAGGCTCACCACATTGATCGTCCGTCCCATCGCGAGCATCACGACGACGGTCGCGACCACCGCGAGTGGAACGCTTGTTCCGACAATGACGATGCTCCGCCAAGAGCGAAGAAACACAACGAGCGTGAGGATCGCGAGGATTCCACCCTGCCAAATGTTGTCGAGGACGAGGTTGAGCGCGTCGTCGATGTAGACCGTTTGGTCGTAGACGAGCTCGGCCGTAATCGGCTTGGTGAGTCCAAGGCCACTGCTCTTGGCATCAAGGACGCCGCCTTCAAGCGCGAGGCTCGCAATCGCCTCGTTGACACCTTCCATCACCTCAATGACATTCGTGCCGACCTCTTTCTGGACATTGATCGCGAGCACAGGCACACCCTGAGAACGCACAAAACTGCCAGCTTCCGACCAGGTCTCGACGACTTCCGCGACATCGGAAACAAGAATGGGGACACCGTGCGGAGTCGCGATGGCGACGCGAGCGATATCGTCGACCGATTCAAACTGCCCAATCGCGCGGAGTACGATTTCGCGCTTCCCCTCTCGCAATGATCCACCCGGGACGTTCTTGTTCGCGTCCCGCAGCGCTGAAGCAAGCATCGCCATCGTGATACCGCGCGCAGCGAGGGCTGCTGGCTCCACCCGAACTTGCAACACGCGCTCACGACCGCCAAGGACATTGACCTCAGCGACACCCTTCACTCGCTCGATCTGCGGCTGCACGCGATCCTTCACGAAGTCTTGCAGCGTGCGAACATCAAACTCCGAGCCATCAGGATTGCGCGCGCCGTTCGCGGATACCACGATCCATGCGATGTAGTCCTTGTTCTCGGGGTCACTCGCCTCGACGACAGGTTCGTCCACGCCAAACGGATAATCGGGAACTTGTCGGAGTCGGTCACTGACTTCGCGCATCGCCGCTTCGGGATCAGTCCCTGGTGCGAATTCGAGCCGCACATGCCCTGCCCCTTGCGAGGCGTTGCTCGTGGTCTGCCGGACACCCGCGACGCCTTGCAGTTTCTCCTCCTGCCGTTCAATAATCGATTGCTCGACCTCTTCCGGTGAGGCACCCGGCCACACCGTCGAGATGCTCACGATCGTGTCGTCCACATCCGGTGTGAGCTGCACGGGAACCTGGCGCACTGCGACAAGTGCTGCGAGGAGCACCAACACCACACCGACGAGCACGCTCACCGGCTGACGAATCGACCCTTCAACAATCTTCACTTCGATCCTTCCGATGCGAGCGGAGTTGCGTCCGCGATCGGCGCGACGCGGGACATGGGGATGAGGCGTTCGTTGCCTTCCGTAACAACGCGACTACCGACCGTTAAACCGTCTGCCTCAATGGCGACATCATCGCCGATGGGAAAGTCGATTCGCACTTGGAGTGGAACAGCGACATCGTCGCGCACCACGAACAGGAACGGACCCGCATCACCGTGGAGCACGGCATCACGCGAGACGATGAGTCGATTCGCCAAAGCACCACTCGGAATGAAACCCGTGAGCGCGATACCCGCTGCGAGTTTCGCGCCGTCGGCGCGCACATCGAGAATCACTGGAAAACTACGAGATCGCGGGTCAACGGACGGAACGAAACTCACGGTTGTGGTCTGCAATGGATGATCAAGCGCGTCGCGGATCTCGATCGCTGAGGACCCGTGCGCCTGTTCCTCTCCACCGCTCGCCCGCGATTGTTCAGGCGCGGCTTTCGTGAACGCGAGCATCGGCTCATAGAACTCTTGCGGAACCTCAAGCCACGCGCGCAAGTGGTCGGTCGCTTGAAGATCGACAACCGCCGCCCCTTCGCCCAGCCATGCTCCAGTATCTGCATGCCGCTTCGTGATGACACCAGCAAATGGCGCGCGAAGTTCATGATCTCGCAATCGCTGCTCGAGCACCGCAAGGGACGCGGCCTCGACTGCGAGGCTCGCGTGCGCAGCTTCGAGCTTCGCCTGCGCGATCGACAGGTCACTCTCCGAATCGGCGACTTCGCGCACATTCGTCCCACCCACGGACTCTGCCTTCTTGATTAACGCGAGATCTCGAACGGCTCGCGCCAAGACGGCCTCTTGCTCGAGGATCACCGTACTCGCCAAAGCTCGATTCGCCGCGTTCACACGAAGTTCAAGCCCGATCCGGGTTGCGTCGAGGCGCGCAATCACCATGCCTTCAAGGACGGCTTGGCCTTCGCGAACGAGCAATTCCCTCACAATGCCGGACTCTTGAAACGCAAGCGTTGACTGCTGCGCCGCCCTCAACTCGCCGAAGACGCGCTTTCGAGGCGCGAGCAAGCCTTCTCGCACCGTCTCGACGCGGACTGGCGTGGGTGGCGGGGCGTGAGAGGGCTCCTCCTGCGCGAAACTCCAAGAACCACCGCTCGCGAGCAACGCGAAGATGAGGATGCGTGACTTCAATGCAGGAGCAGGAGAAAGCATGGCGCGAATGGTAAGGACTTCGGCGGGACTTCTCGACTACCATCTCCGCCCCGTTGGCTTCACCAACGAGAGAGGCACACCATGGAAGCAGGCATCGTCGGACTCCCCAATGTTGGCAAGAGCACGCTCTTCAACGCGCTGACCGCTGCGGGGATTGAAGCGTCGAACTACCCGTTCTGCACGATCGAACCGAATGTCGGCGTCGTCATGGTCCCTGATGATCGCCTTGATCGGATTCAAGCGCACATCAAGACGAAGAAGGTGATTCCAGCCGCGGTCCGCCTCGTTGATATCGCGGGCATCGTCAAGGGTGCATCCGCAGGAGAGGGCCTAGGAAACAAGTTCCTCTCACACATCCGTGAGGTCGACGCAATTCTGCATGTTGTCCGCTGTTTCGAAGACACCGATGTCACGCATGTCGAAGGGTCCGTCGATCCGATCCGTGACATGGGGATCATTGAGACCGAGCTCCTTCTTGCCGATCTTCAAGTGATTGAAGGAACGATCGAGAAGTCTCGTCGCACAGCGAGAAGTGGCGACAAAGAGGCGATCGACCGACTCGCAGTCCTCGAGCGATGCGAGGCGGTGGTGAAACGAGGAGAGCCGATCCGCTCGATGTCATTCGATCCTGAGGAGACCAAGATTCTCTCGTCGATGGGCATGATGACCGCGAAGCCCACGCTCTATGTCGCCAATGTCGACGAGGCGCAGATGGGGAATGAAGGAGCGCTCGTCGCCCGCGTTCGCGCCCACGCCAAGGAAACCGGCGGACAAGTCGTTGTGGTCTGTGCGAAGATCGAATCAGAACTTGCGGAACTGACGCCCGAAGATCGCAAGGAAATGCTCGAGAGCCTAGGGATGAAGGAGCCAGCGCTGCACGCCGTAGTCCGGGCTTCCTACGAGCTGCTCGGGCTTCAGAGTTACTTCACCGCAGGTGAGAAAGAAGTCCGCGCGTGGACGATTCATCGCGGATTCACCGCACCGCAAGCTGCGGGCGTGATTCACACCGACTTTGAGCGCGGGTTCATTCGCGCGGAGATTTTCACGCTCGCCGATCTCGAAAAGCACGGCACGGAAAAATCAGTGCGCGAAGCAGGAAAACTGCGAAGCGAAGGCAAGTCCTACATCATGCAGGACGGCGACATCACGCACTTCCTGTTCAATGTGTAACGCGGTTGAGCCTGCGCTGCGCGCGTGAGAAGTCAGCGCGAACGGCGGCGACCTGCGAGGCCTGCGAGGCCAAAGAGTGCGAGAGCGCTCGGCGCAGGAACCACTCCACTCACTCCGAAGATCATCCGATCGACAGTCGCGTAGAGGTCGCCATTCACTGGCAGCGAGAGCGAGATCGAGGAAATCGACGCGGTGGTCGAGACGAACCCGACGAAGGACTGATCAATCGTCGTCATGTTCACATACGAAGTGCCGTCGTCAAGCGTGACGACGACGATCGCTGGCATCGGCGTGAAGTCGATGTCAGTAGCGAAGAAGTTGCCGCCGACGGCTTGGATGTCGAGCCCGGGCGCACTGAAGTTGAACGTCAGCATCTGTCCTGGCATGTTCGTCGAGAAAAATCCGCCATCGACATAGAGATCGCCGGTCGCGACTGCGCTCCAATTCACCGGACCCGTCGAAGACGAATACCCGCTCGCGAGAAAACCACTCGGCGTTGAGCCGAATGTCTCCACATAGCTCGTGCAATTGAGCGAACTGACAAGTGTGTCGAAAATCGCGTTACTCGGCGTCACATAGAGCGCTGCAGATGCACTCGCCGAGATGGAGGTGACGATCGCGAGAACGGAGGCGGCGGAGCGGAGCGACATGGGAACCCTTTGCGAATGACTTCACAAACAGGTACTTCCACCCGGAAGTAACTCCCTTTCATATGCAGACCCCGGACTCCAAACTGATAGTGTCCTAGAAACTCGCCCCTGCAAGGCGCAACTGCGGCGACATGACGAAATGTCGTGAAAACCACACGATTTTGGTTGCGCGATCGAAAAACACCCGTCAACCGCTCCAATCACGCTGCCGGATGTGTCGCAGCGCGAAGCACTTACGCCGCAGTCTCGGAAAACTACGGCGTCCCGGAGAACCACGCATCGGCCCGGGAAACTGCCACATCGAGCTGATCAAGATACGCCTCAAGCGGGACTTCCATCCCCCCAAACTGGAGCATGTGTTCGTTGGCTTCCTGGCTATCAAGGAGCGTAAAACCTCGAACACGGAGCATCCGCACCAGCTCGAGCAGGCAGATCTTGGAACTGTTCGATCCGCCGAGCTCTCGCCTTGAAAACATGCTCTCGCCAAAGAAGGCACTCCCGATGCTGACGCCGTACAAGCCGCCGACTAACACGCCGCCGCGGAACGCTTCGATCGAGTGAGCGAATCCTTCGCGATGCAGTTTCTCATATGCGCGAATCATCCGATCGGAGATCCAGTTCGGATTGGTGTCGTGGCGATCTTCTGCGCACGCGCGAATCACGCGATCGAACGAAGTGTCAACGCGAATCTCAAATGGCGCCTGCTTCGCGAGGCGCGCGAGAGACTTCGAGACCTTCAATCCACTGAGAGGGAGCAGAAATCGCGGCGACGAAGTGAGCCAGTGAATGACTCCACTCTCGGGATCTGCCATCGGGAATGCGCCCGCGCGGTACGCATGCAGAATCGTATCTGAGTCGAATCGATGTGCGACGCCAATGACCTGAAACACGCCGACAGCATAGAGGCGTCGTTAGTTCGACTTCTTCCGCGAAAGAACGCGGAGCTGCGCGAAGAGTCGGTGCCCTTCTGGACCCGAGTGAAATCCGATACCCGACTGCTTCGCGCCGACCCACGGACATCCCTTCGCGCCACCGCAGCCTTGGTTCACACCAACCATGCCCGTTTCGATTCGCTCGGCGACAAGCATCGCGCGCGCCTCATCGGCACCGAAGACGGCTGCGCCAAGACCGAATGGGGAGTCATTCGCGAGTGTCACCGCCTCATCAATCGACGCGACCTCCATGATGCACGCGACTGGGCCGAAGGTCTCCTCGCGCATGATCTTCATAGTGTGATCGACGCCGGCGAGCACCGTTGGTTCGACGAAGTTTCCCGCCTGTGGACGCCCGCCAAAGAGGACGCGCGCGCCGCGCTTCACCGCGTCTTCGATATGCGACTGCACGATCGCTTTCTGTCGCGCAGATGACATCGGACCGATCGTCGTCGCTGGGTCGGACGGGTCGCCCACTTTCAGCATCGCGGCGCGTTCAACGAGTGCGTGCTCGAACGCCCGTGCGATGCTTCGATCAACATAGATTCGCTCCGTCGAGACGCAGACTTGGCCTGCATTGCGGAAACTGTTGTTCGCGGCAAAGTCGGCGGCTCGCACGAGGTCAGCGTCGTCAAGAACCAGCATCGGGTCCTTTCCGCCCAACTCGAGAATCACTCGCGCGAGTCGTTTTCCCGCCACGGCAGCGATGTGCGCGCCCGTGTTTCGGCTTCCTGTAAAGACGATCAAATCGACACTCGAAGCAACGAGCGCCCTGCCCTGCTCCCCATCACCAAACACGACCATCAGCAGGTCTTGTGGAAGAAACTCATTGAGAATGGAGTAGTACGCCGCGGCAACTCGAGGCGTGACTTCACTTGGTTTGGCGACGACTGCGTTACCCGCGAGAAGCGCTGGAAGTACGGATTGCTGCAGAATGAGAATTGGGAAATTCCACGGCGTGATCGCGGCGACGACACCAAATGGGTCAAACGCGATTGTCGAGATCGTGCGCTCGTCCGAACGGGTGTAGGGAGCAAGCGCGTTCGCGATCGACTGCAGGTCTTCCACAAATCGGTCCGCGCAGTACTTCGCCTCGCCGGTCGCTTCAGCGATTGGCTTACCCATCTCCGCGCTCGCGATTGCGCCGAGGCGGGCAGTTTCCTCCTTCAGCCTTACCGCCACTCCCTCGAGCTGCGTCATTCGACTCGCCAAGGGAAGCGCCCGCCATCGAACTCCCGCGGCGCGCGCGCGTTCCACAATCCCTTCGAGGCTTGTAACAGGGGTTGGCGCGATACCGTCTTGGGGAGCGGAAACAGCGGCGGCAGCGGTGCTCAGGGTGAATGTCATGCCTTCAACGGTAACGAATTCGAGAGCGAAACTCAGACGAAATCTGCCTTTCGGAGCGGCGGATCGGTTGAAGATTCTGCATCACCTGCTAGACTCTCCACCCCTTCACAGAGGGCCGTCGACGACTTTCAAACCTGAAAGGAGTCGCATGGGGCGCCGATGCGGCCAGCAGGCGCGCCAGCCTTGAAGGAGTTTGTGGCCGCGGAGAGCGATTCCGATGGAAGGAATCACGCCGCGGGCTCCCACAGAGGGTGTTCCTCTGCGGGTCTTGTTCGGGTACAGGCGTGATTCTCCCAAGCGAGTGCATATCTCGGATTTCCGATCGTGGAACTCCTAGGGCGCAAGTCGCGACGGATACAGCGGAACACTTTTCGGAGACCCCGTCCATCAGCGAACGACTGCGACGCGTGTGAGCAGAGCTCCCTACGCGACGAACACTTTCCGCTTCAACTCAATTCATTGGCCCGTAGTGTAACGGTAGCACACGAGTTTTTGGTACTTAGAGTCATGGTTCGAATCCATGCGGGCCAATTGAGTGAACGCTGAGAGACTCGCGCGAAACACGCGCAGCGTCGCGCACCTCACACTTCGCGGAGATACCAAAATCGATTCGCGTACCTGCGATCTTCCATCGAGGCTTGGATGGAATGATTGAAGTGCGCGACCTCTCTCCTCAGCGCGAACCTTTCATCCCCATGTCCCATTGCAACTGCTCATCTTCCTCTTGCGCAACGACGAATGCTCGTCGTCCGCTGACTGCGATTGTTCTCGCAGCTGGAAAGGGAACGCGGATGCAGAGCGACTTGCCGAAGGTCATGCATCCCGTCGCGGGTCGTCCAATGGTGCGTTGGGTTGTGGATGCTGCGCGCGCAAGCGGTTGCGCGCGCATCGTGTTGGTTGTCGGATACGGCGCATCGCTGATTGAGGCCGAGTTTGCCCACGACCGCGATGTCGAGTTTGCGCTGCAAACAGAGCAACTGGGCACTGGGCACGCGGTCTCCATGACGAAGCCGCTGCTTGAGCAAAGCGCACAGGGCAGCGATTTCTTCGTCCTTTGCGGTGACGGACCCTTGGTACGAAGCGAAACGCTCGACACGCTGCTCGACGCGCATCGCACACACCGCGCTTCCGCAACACTCGCGACGAGCGTGATTGAGACACCCACCGGGTATGGTCGAATTGTGCGCGATGCAACCGGAGCGTTTACGCGGATCGTCGAGCAGAAGGACGCGAGCCCGGGCGAACTCGAGATTCGTGAGATCAACCCGAGTTACTACTGCGTCCGTGGCGAGGAATTGTTCTCCACGCTCGCGCAAATCGGCAACAGCAATCGAAGCGGCGAGTACTACTTCACAGACCTCTTCGGCATTCTCGCAAGCCATGGTCGCACGGTGCACGCGGTCGCGGCCGTTCCCGCTGAGGATGTGCTCTCCATCAATGACCCCGCGCAACTCGCCGTCGTCGACGCGATCTTGCGCAATCGGAAACCAACACCCACGCAGTGCGGAACGCCGACTGCCGCTTCATCCTCCACCCTGAGAATCTCCTCATGAGCGCATCCGACCGCGACACATTGAAGATCTTCGCTGGAACCGCATCACGCGAGCTCGCGCTCAAGACCTGCGCGCATCTCGCACTTCCGTTAGGCGAGGGCCAAACACTCCGCTTCCCTGACGGCGAGACGCTCGTCAAGGTGGAAGAAGATGTTCGGGGCCGTGATTGTTATGTGATGCTCTCAACCTGCGAGCCAGTCAATGACAATCTGATGGAGTTGCTCATCTGGATCGACTGCCTCCGCCGCGCGAGCGCGAAGCGGATCACCGCGGTCATGCCCTACTTCGGCTACGCGCGCCAGGATCGGAAGGACGAGGGACGCGTCCCGATTACCGCGAAGCTTGTTGCAAACCTCATTGCACAATCGGGTGCGGATCGCGTGCTTTGTCTTGATTTACACGCTGCGCAAATCCAGGGATTCTTCGATATCCCCGTCGATCACATGAGCGCCGCGCCAGTCCTCGCGGACTACTTCCTCACGCGCCGCGGGACGCTCGGCGACATCGTCGTCGTGAGTCCGGATGTCGGCAATGTGAAGGTCGCGAATATGTACGCCAATGTGCTGCAGTGCGATCTGGCGATCATCGACAAGCGTCGGCAATCCGGCTCGCAAGTCGTCATGAAGAACCTCATCGGCGAAGTGGAAGGCCGCACCGTTCTCATGTTTGACGACATGATCTCGACCGCCGGAACCGTGTGCGAAGCCGCGAAACTCGTCATGGAAAAGGGCGCGAAGGATGTCATCGCGGCATGTACGCACCCCGTCTTTGTCGGACTCGCGATGGAACGGCTGCGCGACAGCCTCATCAGTAAGGTTGTCACCACCGACACGATCCCAGGCGGCGCGCGCACGAAGCCCATCGCTGACAAGCTCGAAGTGCTGTCCGTCGCCGTGCTCATTGGCGAAGCCATTCACCGCATTCATCACGATCAGTCCATTTCCGCGCTCTTCCGTGGAGGCGTCGCCATCAAGCGTTGATGTCGAACTCAAAGGAAAGCGCTTCAACCCCAAGCTCATACACGTTTGCAACTCATTTAGGAGGTCTCCAGTCATGGCGAAAGAAGTTCCAGTTCTCAAAGCGGTCCCCCGCGATCGCATCGGCAGTCGATATGCAAAGCGACTCCGCACCGCAGGCCGGCTGCCTGCCGTCGTCTACGGACACGGCTCCCAGCCAATGTCCGTCTCGCTCTGCGAGCATGAGACAATCTTGCACCTCAAGAAGGGCGAGAAAGTCTTCACCATCGATATCGAAGGGCAATCCGCCGAGACTTGTCTCGTCAAGGACTTGCAGTTCGGTTACCTCGGTGACAACGTGATCCATGTGGACCTCACCCGCGTCAATCTCGACGAAGTGGTGACGGCACGCATCCATCTTGATTTCGCGGGCTCGCCCGAAGGCGCGAAGAAGGCAGGCACGATCGTCGTGCACATGACCTCAGAGATCGTGATTCGTTGCAAGGTGCGCGATATCCCTGAGCACATCCGCGTGGATGTTTCCTCGATGGGCGATGTCCTCACCGTCGGACAAATCAAGTTGCCAGCCGGCATCGAAGCAGTCACTCCAGCATCCACGATGCTTGTTCAGCTGCAGACCATGGCGGAAGAGGTTGTTGGTGAAGCCGCAGCTGCAACCGCTGCGACCGCGCCGGAAGTCCTCACAGCGAAGAAGGATGACGAAGCCGCAAGCAAGGATGCGAAGGCACCTGCTGGCGACAAGAAGAAGTAATGCAAGGATGGAAGCGAAGCGCGAACGACGCGCGATGACTCTGAGCGAAACATGAAACTCATCGTCGGACTTGGCAATCCCGGACCTCAGTACCTGCGAACGCGACACAATGTCGGGTTCGAGGCTGTGGACCGCATTGCTCGGCGGCTCGCGCCACCGACAACGAGTGTGCCAAAGAATCGATTCGCGGGGCTTCTCCTCGAAATCGATCATGCCGGCGACAAGGTGCTGCTGCTGAAGCCACTCACCTTCATGAATCTCTCTGGGCAAAGCGTGGCGGAAGCCATTCGCTTCTACAAACTTGACGCACAAACGCAACTGTTCGTTCTTGTGGACGACATCGCACTTCCCTGCGGATCTCTCAGGATTCGCGCGGAAGGCAGCGCTGGCGGACACAACGGATTGTCGGACATCGAGTCCAAGCTCGGGACTGCGAAGTACGCACGATGCAGAATTGGCATCGACGCGCCCGGTCGCATCCCGCAGGCGGATTATGTGCTCGGCAAGTTCGCTGAGAACCAGCAAGGACCCGTCGACGAGGCGATCGATGCCTCGGTCGACGCGTCGCTCTGTTGGTTGCAATCAGGACTCACAGAAGCAATGAACCGTTTCAATCGCCGCAGCGTCGACGAGACGCCGCCGAGCGCCAAACTCAATTCCTAACCGCGTAAGAAAGCGAGATAGAAAACAATGTCCGAAACTCGAATCTGCACCTATGAGGGTCTCTTCCTCTTCCCGCAGGCGGCCACCGCCGACCTGCAGTCCGCACTCGATCACGTGTCCGAGATCCTGCACCGCGCGCAAGCTGAAGTCATCAGCATGTCGAAGTGGGACGAGCGCAAGCTCGCCTACGACGTCGACGGCAACAAGCGCGGCGTGTACTTCCTGGCGTACTTCAAGTGCGACACGAAGAATGTCGTCTCGATCGAGCGTGACACGCGACTTTCGGAGCGCATGCTCCGCGCGCTCGTGACCCGCGCGGATCATGTGCTTCCTGAAGAAATGGCTGCCAATGAGGGTCGCCAGAAGCTCGCCGACGAGATCATTCTCCGCGGCAATGAGGCTGCAGCAGCTGCAGCAGCTACCGCAGCAGCCGCGAGCCCCGCGGCGGAGACTGCCGAAGCAGAGTCGCACTGATCCGGCGAACCTGCGACTGCATTGGTTCACGTGAGCCGCTCTCCGAGGGCTCCCGGATGCGCTGAAGGCAGCAATCGCTGCCATGGGCGCGAGCCCCCAAGTTCACACACGAGATGCTCGCGGTCGATCGACCGCGAGCATCTTCGTTGAGCGGCCGTGAGCTTCGACTTGAGGGCAACTTGGAGCATGCCGTGTCCCTGATGCCACGACACGACCTCGATCCAGCGCAGCCGAATCACAGGTGCTACGAATGTGCGCACCGTCGGAATCACGCAACCCGCCTGACGACTCCGGCGTCGCTCCCATGCACCCAAGGGACGGCGATGACGGTCTCGCGTGATCGCGCAAGAGAAGTCAGAGCGAGCGACTACCGCAGAACGATCAACACAAACAGCGCGTCGCACAAAGCCCGCTCATCTCGGCACGAGCTGCTCATTGAACCCGACAGCCACGCCGCCAAGAGGCCAAGCGCGCATGACGCAATAGAACAACCATCGTCGCGCATTGAGCACGCACAAACACCGTTTGTGCGCAAAGACGTTCGCGCGATCACGTCGCCGCTGCGCGGTTAAAACGGAATGTCTTCTTCACTGATGCCGCGATGACTTCCGGATTGCGAAGAGCCCCCGCCCTGCGACGATCCGCGACCGCCACCCGAATGACTGGGCGCGTAAGAACCCTCGCCACGCGAGGACTCGCCGCTGCCGCCAGCGCCTCCGCGAGAGTCAATGAACTGGAACTCCTCAACGACCACGCGCATCTTGGATCGCTTCTGCCCGTCCTTGTCTTCCCAAGAATCGAGCTTCAAGCGACCTTCGACATAGAGCGGCTTTCCCTTGGAGACATACTTCGCGATCACCTCGCCAGTCTTGCCCCACGCTTCACAATCAACGAAGGTGACCTCTTCGCGATCTTCGCCGTCCTTCAGCCGAAACTTGCGATTGATCGCGAGGCTAAAAGAGGCAACCGTTTGGTTTCCCGTGGTTGTTTTGAGTTCGACATCACGGGTGAGGTTGCCCATGAGCATGACTTTGTTCAGGTTCGGCATGATTCTTGTCTCCTAGACCATCTGCGGTGCGCGGGAGCGATGGCTCCTTCAATGCGCGGTTCAATCACTTTCCCACAACGCGCTGTTTCCGTCTCGGACTTCGTGGCCTTAGCGCGACGAATCTCAACCAAATCCAGCGGCACGCCACACCTTGGGCGCGAAGCAGCAGCATAACAATGTTCGGCTTTCGTTCGGTATCTTCGTCCAAAAAATGTGAGAAATTCTGCCGGGACCTCGGACTACTACCGACGCAGCCAACGGCTGCCCTCAGACCAATCGCAACCGCCTGTCCGCCAGATACTTCCCACGAATCCGGGCGCCCCATTGCCAGCACGCACCTGTCTAGGATAGAGTGCTCGGCTCGCAATTCGCTGAGGCGGAACGCCAATTCTGGCGCCCCCGCTTCTAACTGCAAAGGACAGCGACCTATGGCACGACCAGTAGAACTTCTTCTTCTTCGCACGATCGAAAACCTCGGGATCGTCGGAGACATCGTCAAAGTCCGCGCCGGCTTCGCGCGCAACTTTCTCCTTCCGCACGGCATCGCTGAAACCCCATCCCCCGAGAAGGTCGAAGCACTGAAGGATGCTCGTGCGAAAGCGCAGGCAAACCTCGCCGCGCAGCGCGCCACGCGCGAAGCGACGATTGCGAAGCTCGAAGGCTACACACTCAAGCTCATCCGCAGCTGCAACGATCAAGGCTTGTTGTACGGATCGACCACGCAGCGCGACATCTCCGACGCGCTCGTCGCGCTTGGTTTCCCTGTCGACATGCGCGCGGTTCGTCTCGCGGCGCCATTCCGTCGCATTGGTAGCTACCACTGCACCATTCAGTTCGATCGCGATCTGAAGGCGGACATCAACATTGAAGTTTCGCCAGACCGTCAACTTGAGTCGCTCATGCGCGCACAAGACGCCGACGCTGCCGCTGAGGCCGCAGCGGAAGAGGAAGCCAAGGCGGCGAAGACTGACGCTGCAGCCGAAGGCGCCGAGGCGAAGAAGCCAGGCAAGCCGAAGAAGGACAAGAAGGCCGCAGCGACCGCGTGAGTCTCTGACACACGATCATCCGGCGCCCCAAGTGGAACCGGCTGCACATCGAAATCATGCACACAGCGGCAGTCGAAAGACTGCCGCTGTTTTTCCGTATGCATGTCAAGGTCGCCGTGGAGCCAGCGCGCGATCAGACGCGCGACGGTCGCTCGATGAACTCTACTTCGAGGTAGCGAGCGACATAATCGAGAATGCTCGAGCACTCGGGCACATCTGGATTGGTCGTTGGACCCAACGGCTCGAAACGCATGCCCTTGAAGCGAGCAATCGCATCGCCAAGCCCAAGCCCGTGCTGCAAGCACAAGCTAAATGCTCGGCAAAACCCTTGAATCAAGCCAGAAAGCGTTGAGCCTTCCTTCGACATCTTGATGAAAATCTCACCTGGTCGTCCATCCGGAAACAGCCCAATCGTGAGATAGCCTTCATGGCCACCTATCGCGAATTTGTGCGTCACGGAGCTGCGAGTTTCGGGAAGTACTTCGCGGCGCGGAGAAGTCGTTGCGTTCATTTCGTCCATCCTTGAACTTCCATCGTTGACCTTACATGCTGCCACATCGATAGGGAAACTTCAGTTCTCGAACTTCAAGATCTCAAGGGCGCGGCGACCACTCTCAGTCGCGCCTCTTGCGGACTTTCGAATGTATCGGATAAGCGAGCGCTCGCGAATGACTTCCGCGCAATCCACCAACTGAAAAAAGTTTCCCTCCTGAGTGAAGTTGACACGAAGTCTCGCTTGCTCAGATCGTCAGGCGCTTGCGAAGGACGGTCACCAGCGTCCCCACCTCAAGAAAGGCCTTGGGTGGGCGGAGCCAGACCTCCGCAAGCCCGTCTGGGGACTTCCCGCTCGGCACGCGGACCGTGCCTTGGATGCCCGCAAGGCGCGCCTCGAGTTCCTTCGGTCGCGTCGTACGAAAAATCACATCCGCACCGCGCTTCAGGATGACCTTGACACCCAGAAGCGTTGCTCTCAGCCGGATTTCTGCAAAGTCGAGAAGTGCGTCAACTGTCGGTGGTGCCTGCCCATACGCGCTCCGAAGTTCATCCGCAGTCCTTCGCAATGCCTCAAGCGTGGTCGCGCTTCCGATTCGCCGATACGCATCGAGTCGACGGGCATCAGAGGGGATGTAGGCACGCGGAACACTCCCGTTGAGCCCAATGTCAAGCACCGTATCGAGAGGCACGACGCGTTCCTCTTTGCGCATCGCGCTGACCGCGTCCTCGAGCAGTTGGCAGTACATCTCATACCCAACCGCGGCGATGTGCCCCGACTGCTCAGCACCAAGCAGGTTTCCCGCCCCGCGCAACTCAAGGTCACGCATCGCAATTTTGAAACCAGCGCCGAGCATCGAAAAATCCTCGACCGCTCGCAATCGCTTCAACGCGTCCTGCGTTGGAGGCTTTCCTTCCGGCAAACACAGATAGCAGTACGCCCGATGCTTCCAACGGCCGACACGGCCGCGCAACTGGTGCAACTCGGCAAGTCCGAACATATGCGCGTTCGAGATGACAATGGTGTTCGCTGTCGGAATGTCGAGCCCGCTCTCGATAATCGTCGTCGAAACCAAAATGTCCGCTTCGCGCCGCATGAACCGAAGCATGACCGCCTCGAGCTCCTTCGGTTCCATCTGCCCATGCCCCACCGCGATGCGTGCGCTCGGCACAAGCGCTTGCACTTCATCCGCCTTGCGTTGGAGATCGGTGATTCGATTGTGCACGACGAACGCTTGACCCTCTCGCGCGAGTTCTCGGCGAAGCGCCTGTTGAATGCGCCGCTCATTCCACGGGATGACCTCCGTCACGATCGCCCGCCGATCCGCCGGAGGCGTTGTGAGTGACGAGATGTCTCGGAGTCCGAGCATCGCCATGTGAAGCGTGCGTGGAACTGGCGTCGCACTCAGCGTGAGCACATCCGCTGTGACACGGAATTCAAGCAGTCGCTGCTTGTGCTCTACGCCGAAACGCTGTTCCTCGTCGACAACGATCAACCCGAGATCTTTGAAACGAACATCCTTTGAAAGAATGCGGTGTGTTCCGATGAGAATGTCGACGCTTCCCGCAGCGACGGCTTCGAGGATGACGCGCTGCTCCGCATCTGTCTTGAATCGACTGAGCGAAGCAACACGAAACGGATACGCGCGAAATCGATCATGAAAACTCTGCTCATGCTGCTCGGCGAGCACCGTTGTCGGCACCAAGACCGCGGTCTGCCTCCCACTCTCCGCAACCTTGAATGCGGCGCGAATCGCGATCTCCGTCTTTCCGAATCCGACATCTCCACAAATCAAGCGATCCATCGGCAGCGAACGCTGCATGTCACGCTTCGTTGCTTGAATCGCAGCGAGTTGATCCTCGGTTTCGTCATACGGAAACTCCGCCTCGAAGTGCTTCTGCCACTCCGTATCCGACGGAAAGGCAATGCCAGGCATCGCGCTCCGCGCCGCCTGTACTCGAAGCATCTCCGCCGCGAGGTCGCGAACAGACTCCTCTGCTTCTTCCTTCGAACGCTTCCATCGTTTCCCTCCAAGCGTCGAGAGCTTCGGCTTGGCTGCACCCGCCCCGATGTAGCGCTGGACCAACTCAATGCGCGCTGCTGGCACGAAGATGTTGGCCCCGGCATCGAACTCAAGCTTGAGAAACTCGACCTCGATCGCCTTCCCGCCCGCCTCAGTTGGCTCCTGCATGGAAAGCGTCAACCCAAGAAATCGCGCGATGCCGTGATCACGATGGACAACGAAGTCACCGGGTTCGAAAGAGAGAAAAACATCCTTCGCACGAGCAGCTCCGAGCCCCTTCCCCCGCCGCCGCATGACTGCGCGATGCAACACTTCATGCATCGGAACAAACGCGATCTGCGGCGACTTCGCAGGTTCCCACAAGAATCCGCGTTGCAAGTGGAGTAGACAAATCTCTGCGCGCGCATCGGGAACGTGCCGCGCGATGAGATCGCGCGTCCGAGCGAGTTCTCCCTCGTTTTCGCAGCAAAGCACAAGCGCGTGCGTCGAAGCAAGTTCAAGAAGCTCTCCACATGCTCCCTCGAGCTCCTCGCTGAAGGGTGCAAGCGAGCGGATTGGCAGAAGCGCATGGCTCGAAGAACTCTGCGCCGCACTATGCAATTCGAGCGTTGCGAACGCGCGCTTCGTGATGCCCGCGATCGTCGCTGGCGGTCCGTACACCCCTCGTCCGTCGCGCACTCGATCCCAATACGCACGCGCCTGTTCGACAATCTCTGCGAGATCCACGAACACGGCCAACACACTCGCGGGCAACCACTCATAAAACGGACGAGTGCCGACCTCCGCCACGAGATCTTTCGCCTGCTCACCAACAATCGAAGTCATCGATGCACTGAGAAGCAGCACGCGATCCAACTTTCGATCGCTCGCTTGGGTCGCAAGATCAATCTCAAACATGCGCTCGATCTCGTCGCCAAAAAAGTCAATGCGCACCGGCACGCTTCCCGTTGTGGGGAAGAGATCAATCAGCCCGCCGCGAACCGCGAAATCGCCTGGTTTTTCCACGCTCTCCACGCGCTCGTACGATCCAGCGGCGAGCCACGAAATCAGTTCCGCTTGCGCCACACGCTCGCCCGCGCGCAGTTCGCGAACCATGGCCTCGAGCCGCTCCGGGGTTGGCACGGCCTGCATCAACGCCGCAATGGGCGTGACGATGACTTGCGCAATCTCTCCTACCGAGATGGAACGCAAGACACCAAGACGCGCCGCGATCAACTCTGCACTTGGATTTGATTCGCCAGGAAGCACCTCGACGGCTGGGAATCCCATCGCATCAACGCCGAGGCCCCGCAATTCCTCGATACATTCATCCGCCTCGTCAAGGTGCGCGACTATGGCGAGCATCGGGCGGGCATCCTGTGCAAGTGCCGAAAGTATGAAACTCGCGGCGCTACCCGTAAGACCGCTTGCTGCGATGTGCGCGCGCTCAGTGAGCGAACTGCGCAAGGACGCAATCTCCGGCGCGCTCGAGAATGAGGCGAAGGATTGGACTTGCGTCGAGGGCGTGCGCTCATTCATCGCGTTGGCGCCACGGGTTTCTCAACGCCTTTCGTGCCCGAAGCAAATCCTGAGTCAATGTCCTCTCCGCGCACTTCGTCTTCGATCGCCGCAATCGTCGCGCTTCCAATCCCTTCAACCTCATCGAAGTTCCGCAGTGAGAGCATGCCTCCGTGCGTCGATCGATACTCGACGATGCGCGCGGCAAGCGCGGGCCCAATGTTCGGGAGTAACGCGAGTTCTTGCGCATTCGCTGTCGCGAGATCGACGCGGTGACGAGGAATCATCACCATGCCCATCGGTCGCCGCGCAGCTGGCGCGATGAGAGTCAGCATCATCGCGCAACCACACAGGACGATGGACGCGACGAGCAAACTGAGACGCTGCCGCGCATTGCGCTCGGTCGTCGCGTCAATCTTCGCTCTGCTCACTTCGCTGGTTCCTCCGACGGATCCTCGCGCACTCCCTTGGACTGATCGTCCGCACCCATGGGTTCACGAAGCGATTGACGCCACGCGAGCAACTTTCCAAGAACTGGTTTTGGTTTTCCGGTGACATCAAGGACGCCATCGGTTGCGGTGTTCGTGTCGACGAGGCGAGACCACCACAGGCCTTCGACAAATGGCTTGGACATCGCGATCCGCGCAAATCGCGTCGCCCAGCTTGCTTGTGTCGATGCGCTCGCGTCGCCACGCCAAGATCCGCACTGCGAAACATCACCGTGAGAGGGCGTGCCGAATCCTGAAATGAAAACTGGAAGCTGACGACCGATGTATCGATCAAGATCACTTGAAATCATCAAGAGATCGCGAAGCGCGAGGCGGTCGGGAACAAAGTCCAAACGCAAACCAACCGCACTCAGTGGAACGCCGTCGGAAACGAGCCGTTCGAGCAACCCCGTTGGCGCGACAGCGCCGAGTCGATTGGAAGTTCGCTCATGGAACGGATGATCGATTTCGATCATCGTTCGCGCGTTGCGCTGATGGGTTCGAAGCGCAAACGCGATCTTTCGGACAAACTCGCTCATCTGCGATGCGCTCATTTCGCACATCACATTGGAGCCAGCACCGCAGACGGCGTTCCAGAAAACGTTGACCTTCTGGTATCGCGACGCCAGCACGCAAGCGTGATCCCAACACACCTCGCGAAGTCGATCGAGATCCTTCGAGAGCGCGGAGACCGCGTCTGGGAGCGCTTCTCGACGCAAGTCAACAACGGGGCCCAGGACGACTTGCTTCTTCTCCTTCGAAGCGAACGCGACCCAGCGATCGAGCGCCGCGAAGTCATAGGCGGCCTCGCCCTTGCGGCCCTTCCCCTTGTCCATCGCGCGCCATGGCACGCGAATGGCGAGCACATCGAACATGCGGGCGGCAGCAGCAACGAGACCTTCTGGCGGAGCGGTCATGGGATCGACGACGACGCCAAGCAGCGCGCTACTCGCCGCATGCGCGCGATATCGTCGCCTCAAAAAGATCTCCGCGTGCTTGAGTGCGAGAAACTCCCCCGCATCCATGCCCTGCGCTACAGCATCTCTCGCGGCGCGTTCTGCTTGTTCCGGGTCCGATGCGACAGTTGCCGTTCGAAACAGCCGCCGCGCCCGTTCCCACTGTTCAAGCGCATCACCTGCGCGGGCCGGATCCCACATCTGCCAGTCTTCCGTCTTCTCGATGTACTGCTTGATCCGATGCCGAGCGACCTCAAGATAAAAGTCGTACGCCTCGGGGCGAGTCGGAAGAATGCAGGTCTGGACCAACATCCGGCCCATCGCGCCAACTGGGGCGAGGCACGCGTATGCCGCCTCGCTTGCGCGCTCAGGCTGAAACTGCAACTGTGATCCTTCGCGCACCGACGCGCCACGAACCGCTCGATCTTCTCCAGCAAGTCCGTGACCAAGTGCGCCAAGCGCCAGGTCTTGGGACAAGTTTCGGTCATGAACTCTGAATCGAAGCATGCGCAAATCTCGCGTCCCATGCATGGGTCCTGCGAGTGTACCCTCCACGACCCATGACCTCCGGATTTGCCGCCATTCCTCCGGTCTTTCAGACGAACCTTCCGCTCGACGGTCGTCGACAAGGCAAGGTTCGCGACCTCTACCAACTCTCGCCAGATGCCGAGGGTCGCGCGCGCCTTCTCGTCGTGGCGAGCGATCGCATCAGTGCGTTCGATGTCGTCATGCCAACGCCCGTCGCAGGAAAGGGCGCCGTCCTCACGGCACTCAGCCTTGGCTGGTTCGCGTTCCTTCGCGCTCGCGGCATCGTGAAGGATCATGTGCTGCAGGCGGGCGTCGGGGGCGTTGCCGAACTCGATGCACTTCCTCCCGATATGCGAGCGTCGCTTGCTGGTCGAACGATGGTGTGTCGCGCAGCAAAGGTCATACAAATCGAGTGCGTCGCGCGCGGATACCTCGCGGGAAGCGGATGGAACGAGTACCAAGCGTCGGGCACCGTTTGCGGGATTCGCCTTCCCGCTGGATTGAGACAGTGCGAGCAACTCCCCGAACCCATCTTTACGCCTGCGATCAAAGCCGAAACGGGCCACGATGAAAATGTCTCCTTTGATGGCGCAGCGGCGCGCGTCGGTGGCGAGACAATGGAGCGATTGCGTGCCCTGACGCTCGCGATTTACGGGCAGGCCGCGCAACACGCGAGAGATCGCGGCGTGATCCTAGCGGACACCAAGTTTGAGTTCGGATTTGAACTCGATGCGAACGGCCGGCCGACTGACGAGTTGCTGCTCGTCGACGAAGTTCTTACTCCAGACTCGAGTCGATATTGGCCCGCCGATCTCTACGCCGCGGGCCGCGATCAGCCGAGTTTCGACAAACAATTCCTTCGCAACTGGCTGCTCGAGCTCGTCGCGGCGCGAACGTGGAATAAGGAAGCGCCAGGCCCTGAACTTCCTTCCGAACTCGTGCAACAAACACTTGGTCGGTATCTCGAAGCACTCGATCGCCTCGGCCTCGAAGCACTGCGGCGAAACACCTTTCGTGAGCGCGTGACCCGTGCGCAATCTGCGGGACGAACGACATCCCCGTCACTGCCATCCACAGGCGCAACAATCATTGATGGGCGCCTGCTCTCCACTGCACTTCGGGCTTCCACCAAGGCGCGCATCCTTGCGAGCACTCGCGGAGTTCGACTCGACGCGATCATGGTGGGTCTCGACCCCGCGAGCGCGGTGTACGCGGAAAATCAAGCGAAGACATGTCGCGAGGTTGGTATTGACTATCGGCTGCACCGTATCGCCGAGGGCGCGGGCTTCGATGAAATCGCCGGTCGGATTCTGCTACTAAATCGCGACGACGATGTGCGCGCGATCATGCTGCATCTTCCACTTCCTGAAGGGATCGAGACCGAGCGCGTGCAATCACTCATCGCGCCAGAGAAGGATGTCGAAGGCGTGAACCCGGCCAACATCGGCAATGTGGTCTACGGTCGCCGCAGTCTCGTACCTTGCACCGCGCTTGCTGCGCTTGAGATGATCGAGTCCACAGGCATCGTGCTGCGCGGCGCGCGCTGCGTCATCGTGGGCGCCTCGAACATCGTCGGCAAACCCATCGCCGTGCTTCTGATGCGCGCCGAGGCGACGGTGCTTTCCACCAACAAGTACACCACGAACCTTGCAGAACTCACGCGCGGCGCGGATGTCATCGTGGCCGCTGCGGGAGTCCCAGGCCTCATCACGAGGGACATGGTGAAACCCGGCGCGGTCGTGATTGATGTCGGCATCAATCGCGTCCGTGATGCGAGCGGGAAACTCACAACCGTGGGCGATGTCGAGTTCAGTGGCGTTCGTGAAGTCGCAGGGTTCCTCTCGCCCGTGCCAGGAGGCGTAGGCCCCATGACTGTGGCGATGCTCCTCCGCAATGTCGTCGATGCGACCCTGCGATAAAGTCTCCGCTCTCTAGGTCTTCGTTGAGTTCTTCTTTCTAAGGATTTTCCACTGATGCGCAAGACACTTCTCCTCACAGGCGCCGCGCTTACCTTTGTCGCAGCGACCTCACTCGCACAGGAACCCGCGGCGGACGCACCCAAGACGATTCCTGCGGTGAAGCTCGTCCCCGCGCCACAAGCCAAAGAGCCACCGAAGATGGAGGCGGTCACGCTGCATCTCGGTGATGCGGCCCCTGCCTTTCAAGTCGATTCGTGGGTGAAGGGCGATTCCTTCAGTTCCATCGAAGAGGGCAATGTGTATGTCTTTGAGTTCTGGGCGACTTGGTGTGGACCTTGCATCGCCGCGATGCCGCATCTCACCTCGCTTCAGGCAAAGTATCCCGATGTTCGATTCGTTGGCATCGCCGCGAGCGAGCATGGAGACAGCGCCGAGAAGGATCTTGAAAAGGTCACCGCCTTCGTCGAGAAGAAAGGCGATGGAATGGGCTACCGCGTCGTCTTCGCTGGCGATCAGGCCAAAATGAATAATCCGTACATGAAGGCCGCAGGGCGCAATGGCATTCCTTGCACCTTCATCATCGACCAAAGGAGTCGCGTCGCGTGGATCGGTCACCCGTCCTCTATGGACGAACCACTCACGAAGATCGTTGCGGGCAACTGGGATCTTGAGGCAGCCGCGAAAGCGCTCGCCAATGAAGAAGCTGCGAGCAACTTTTTCCGACAGATGAATGCGGCCAAGCGCGCAGCGCAGAAGAGCGGCGATTGGGCGCCAGTCATGGGATTGCTCGAAGGCGCGATGCTGCGAGATCCAACCTCTGCATCGACTCGCATCCAAGCGATGAAGGTGCTCGCCGGCCCGCTCAAGAACCCGGAACGCGCATGGAAGATTGGACGCGAAGCGCTCGTGCTCGCGAAGAATCAACCTGCAGCTCTCAATGAACTCGCGTGGGCCATCTGCGCGAGCGACGCCTTCGAGGTTCGAGACATGCAACTTGCGCTCGCCGCGGCTGAATTGATGGTTGCGGCAACCAAGGATGACCCCAATCCCGCATACCTCGACACTTGTGCGCGCTGCCTCTGGATGAGTGGCAAGAAGAACGCAGCGATCGCCATGCAAACCCAAGCGGTGAAACTGACTGAGGGAACACCCATGGGCAAGTCCATCGCCGAGGTACTCGCCGACTACGAAGCGGATGAAGATCCTCAACCTGAGTCGATTCCCTGAGCGGGCAGTTCTCGTTCGGTACGCATGACACGAACCGCGATCGTTGTAGGCTCTGGCATCGTCGGCGCATCGACGGCGTGGTATCTCGCCAAGCGCGGGTACCAAGTCACCGTCGTTGAACGCGACGCGATTCATGCGATTGGGCAGAGTGCAAGCGGCGGCAATGCTGGCCTCCTTTCGATTGGGCACTTCCCGCTCACTCGACCGGGCGCGTCGTGGCGCGGTCTGCGATGGATGTTCTCGCAGACTGCGCCGCTCTACATTCGACCTCGCGTCGATGCAGAGCTCATTGCTTGGATGTGGAATTTCCACCTCCACTGCACGCAACGGCATCTCGACCGATCCATGGCCGTGCTCTGCGACATGGGCTTCAAGTCACTCGCGGCGCTTGAGGCGATCATCGAAGAAGTTGGGATTGCCTGTGACTACCAGCGAGACGGCTGGCTCGATGTCGTGCTCAAACCTGAAAACCTCGCGATCGCGGAACAAGAAGCGCGCAGCATTGAACCCTACGGCTACAAGTGGGAGCGCATCGAGAAGGAGCAATTGCTCCGGCAAGACGCCTGCTTCCGCGGGGAAGTTGCCGGCGCGATTCACCTGAAGGACAGTGCGCATTGCGCACCACACGACCTCATCGCAGGCATCGTGCGCGCGCTTCCGAAACTCGGTGTCGATGTGCGAGAACGGACCGAGGTGCGCGCGTTGAAGACCGGACGCGGCGGGCGCGTGACGGGCGTCCATCTCGCAACGGGTGAAGAACTTCACGCAGATCTTGTCGTCTTGACCGCTGGCATCTGGAGCGACGCACTGGCGAAACTCGCGGGGGTTCGCATTCCGATGCAAGCCGCGCGCGGATATCACCTGCAATTCGCGTACCCCAGCGAGGGCGGCCCACCGATTCCCTCGACAGGCATGGTGCTGCATGAGTCTTTCGTCGCAGTCACGCCAATGCAAACTGCGAGCGGACCACAGTTACGCATCGCAGGCACGCTCGAGATCGGCCCCGTCGGCGCGCCGTGGATGCGCGACCGAGTTGCGATGCTCTTGAACGGAGGCAATCGCTTCCTCAAGGACCTCGATACGCTGAAGCCAATGAGCGAATGGGCGGGCTACCGACCGTGCACGAGCGATGGATTGCCCGCGGTTGGCGGCGTGAAGGCACGCGATGGCCTCTACATTGCAACTGGCCACGCGATGATGGGCATGACGCTTGGAACGATTTCAGGCAAGGCGCTCGCCGAGATGATCGACGGTGAAAAGCCCTGCATTGACTGCAGCATGCTCGCGCCAGATCGCTTCGCGTAACGCTACAAACGCTGCGCGATCGCTTCCCGCGAGAACTCACTCACGCACGCGCGTGGAGACATGCCGCGCCGAGCACTCCACTGCTATCGCCCAAGTCCGCGCGGACGATGCGCGTGACAAACGAGTCGCTAAACACGAGTCGCGCAACCCGAGATGGAACGAGGTCAAGCGCGCCTTGCAGGTTCGACGCGCCACCGCCAAGCACGATCGTGTTTGGATCGAGCAGGTTGCAGACGCTCGCAAGGCTCTGCGCAAGTCCGGATGCGAAGAACTCGAGAACTTCCTTCGCGTGAGGATCACCTTGCGATGCCGCAGTCTCGATGGACGCAAGTGGCAGCGTCCTTCCGCTCAGCCGCGCATATCGGGACTCGAGTGCAGGGCCAGAAAGAAACTGTTCTCGACAGCCAAACTTCCCGCAATAGCAAGGCGTCGCGCGCAACGTCGCCTGATCGACCGTCGGCATGGGCGAATGCCCCCACTCCCCGCCAATCCCGTTCGCGCCGTCCCATGCCGCACCGTCGAGCACGACGCCACCGCCCACGCCCGTTCCAAGGATCACACCAAAGACCACACGAGATCCACGCGCGGCACCGAAGATCGATTCGGAGAGTGCGAGACAGTTCGCATCATTTGTGATGCGAATCTCGCGGCGAAGCTCCCTCGAAAGATCTTCGCGAAAGCTGCGGCCGTTGATACAAGTTGAATTTGAATTGCGATGCAGTCCGGTCACTGGTGACACACTGCCCGGCGCACCAATGCCGATGGTCCCTGTGTGCCCTGTTTCCCGTTCGAGTCTGCGCACAAGGTCGCCCACCGCGCGCACGGTGGCTTCGTAGTCGCCCTTGGGCGTCGGCACACGCTCTCGCCAATGAAACGAAACTGGCTCCAAGCCGTCCATCGCCGCACGCGTGATCAGCGCTGCTTCGATCTTCGTACCACCAATGTCGATCCCAATGCAGTGCGAAGTACTCACGCGGGCGACCTCAATTGCGCGTATGCCGAAAGCATCGCGTAGATCAGTGCTGCGCCGAGTCGCGCCGTATGTGCATCGACATCGAGCGAGGGATTCAGCTCCGCAATCTCGATACCGCGAATGGCTGTGTGTGAGGAAAACAACCCTTGAAGCAGGCGCGTGAACGCAGCATCGGGGATCAAACCGAGCGCGCTTGGTGCGCTGACACCAGGCGCGTGCGCCGCGGAAAAGACATCGAGGTCGATGGAGAGCGCGATCGGCGCTCCCGCAAACCCCCCGCACGCGTTCGCCACCGATGCTGCTTGCACGCTCAGCGCGTCGATGATCGACACACCCCGATCTCTTGCGCGATCTGCGAGCAATTGCGTGTTCGCGCATGATTGCCAACCAACGATGGTGTATCGAAACTTTTCGTTGTGCGACGCACACCAGTCCGCCGCTTGCGTAAACGGCGTGCCAGAATTGGGACCACTCGCGGGGATCGGCCGCAGGTCAGCATGCGCATCAAAGTTCAAGCACGCGGGCGCACGACCGAGCGCGCGAGCGAGCCCTAAGAAGTGCCCGAATGCTTGATCGTGTCCGCCACCAAGAATGACGGGAATCGCGCCCGCTCGGACGATCCGCTCAACCGCCCAGGCGAGCGCCTCTTGCGTCGCAAGGACGGAGTCCGCAGCCACAATGTCACCGCAATCCACCAACTGCAATCCGCCGATCGCGGGGAAGTTCGCCATTCGCTCGCGCAGCGCACCGGGACCGAGGGCCGCGCCTTCACGCCCTTGATTCATGCGCACGCCGAGATCACTCGCGTATCCGATGAAGCATGCGGTTCGTTGAATGCAAGGCGGAAGCGCCTGCGCGAGATCATGAAAGGCAACACGCTGGTGCCAACGAGCTGCGGTTGATTCGGCGCCGTCATCTCTTCCAACCCACCACGCGCGATGACTCGCATTCGCGCGGTGATAACTCTCTGGCGGATTGCTCGATGTGCATTCCATACGCGCACCATACGGGCTTTTTCACTCGGGGAAGCAAGAACAATCACCCTGCCCCCCTGCTACGATCTCCGCCCCATGAAGGAGCCCGACCTCACGACCCCTGAAGCCAAGCAGGCGATGGATCATGTCCGCTCCCTCTTGAGTTTCATCGGCGAAAATCCCTCGCGTGAGGGTCTGCTCGACACACCCTCGCGCGTCGTGAAAGCCATGCACGAGCACTTCTGGGGATACGGCGCGGATCCGTTTGAGCCACTGCAGCGGACTTTCACGGAGATCGAGGGTTACGACGAACTCGTGTTGCTCAAGGACATCGAGATTCATAGTCACTGCGAGCATCACATGGTTCCGTTCGTCGGGAAGGCACATGTCGCGTACATCCCGAACGGTCGCGTCGTTGGACTCTCCAAGCTCGTTCGCGTGGTGGACATCTTTTCGAAACGACTCCAAGTGCAAGAGAAGTTGACCGCGCAGATCGCCAACGCGATCAATGAAACGCTCCGCCCGCACGGCGTTGCGGTCATTATTCAGGCGCGTCATTTCTGCATGTGCTACCGAGGCGTCCGGCAATCGGGAGCGACCACGACGACATCGAAGCTGCACGGATCGTTTCTGACGAATCCTGCTTCTCGCATGGAACTCTTCACGCTCATCGGAAACACGCGCGACTGAGCAAAACAGCGCCTTCGCAGCCTGCAACGATTGCAGAACGCGTGCGGCTGAGAAGTGGGGAATCCGCCGTATGGCGCGCGCCGAACTTCAGACCGATTATCTCTTCGTCACGCAACCGCGTGAGGAAGTCAGCCGCCGCGAGGAACCATTCCGGGATTCCTCTGCAGGAGACGACTTTCGACTTGGGTCCAGGACACAGTGACTCCTCACATTGTGTCCAACAAATGGGTCCGGTCTAGGGACGAGCCACCGGCGGTCGCGAGACCGCCGGTGGTTTTTTTGCTTCTACGCGCGCGAACTCGCATCAATCGCCAAAATCTCGGCGAGGCAGTGCGCTGCAGCGAGGGCCGTGATGCCGCTCGTGTCTCGATCGGGAAGGACCTCCACCACATCAGCGCCAGCAAGTTGTATCCCTTTCGCGGCGCGAAGGTGCTCAAAGAGACGCGCTGACGAGAGACCACCTGCGACCGGCGTTCCGGTTCCTGGCGCGAACGCCGGATCAAGCACATCGATGTCGATGGAGAGGTACATCGGCTGTCCGCCCGCCTTCGCGACGCATCGCTCGACCGCTTGAAGACCCGCGTTGGAGTTGATCGCAGCTTGCGACGAGACAATCTCGATGCCCTGTGCCTTACACCACTCAAGATCGGCTTCCATCGTGATTGGACCACGGGTTCCGATCGAGAGCATTTTCGTAGGCGCGATGATCCCCTCTTCTATGGCGCGGCGGAACGGTGACGCGTGGCTATAGGCTTCGCCCCACACACGATCGACCGTGTCAAGGTGCGCATCGAAGTGCAACACCGCGAGTCCACCTTCAGGTCGACCCGCGCGCTCAAACGCAACGCGCATGTTCGCGAGGGCAATGGAATGGTCTCCGCCGACCGCGAGGAGCTTTGTGCTCGGAGCGCCAATCGTGCGCGCATGCGCGGTCATCATTTGCGCATTCGCCTCGCACGAAAACGGCGCAGTGGGCGCGTCCCCTGCATCAACCACGCTCAGTGCGGCAGCCCAATCCACCTGCAATTCAAGATGAAACGCCTTCACATACTGACTCGCATCGCGGACCGCGCGCGGACCGAAGCGCGCGCCCGGACGAAAGGTCGTGCCGCCGTCAAAGGGTGCTCCGTAGATTGCCCAGTCCGCCGGAGCATGCTCTGCGGAAAGATCTTCCAGACGAGGGACGCGAAGGAATGTCAGTAGACCTGCGAAGCGCGGGTGGACTCGACCGTTGGGTAAGAGCGTTGACTTCGATCTCTTCATTGAAACCAACTTTCCTCCGCACACATGCCAACTGGCACAGGTGCAGTGTCTGATCGTTCGATGAGGCTGCTGACCGGATATGCGCAGAAATCAAGCGCAAACGCGGCAGCTGGGCGATGGTTGCCGCTGCGACCGAGCCCGCCGAAGGGCAAGCGGCTTGATGCCCCTGCCGTGCCCGTATTGCGATTGATGCATCCCGACTTGAGTTGAGCCACGCATTCGTCCCACACGGCGTCATCTCGTGTGAACACGCTTGCAGCGAGTCCGTACTCACTCGCATTAGCTTGCGCGATTGCATCGTCAAGCGAGTGCACCGTGGCAATGCGCACCAATGGCGCGAATGTCTCACGATCATCCTCAATCGTAAAGCGCTCCACTTGGCAAACGCTCGGTGACACGAAGTAGCCGGGCCGTGGAAGCCGCGAGCCCACGACAAGCAATTTCGCGCCATGCTCGACGAGCCGAGCTTGCTCGCGCAGAAACGCGTCTGCAGCGTCGCTCGACACGAGTGGTCCCATGAACACCGGCTCTTGCGAGAGCGCCTCACCAACCGAAAGATTTGACGCGACCTCGCAGAAGGCTTTGATAAACCGCGGAGCGATTCGCGCGTCCACAAGCATGCGCCGCGTGCAAGTGCATCGCTGGCCGGTCGTCGCGAAGGCCGCGCGTGCGCACTCAATCACCGCCTGACGCAGATCACAGTCGCCCCAGACGATGCTCGCGTTCGACCCACCCATTTCGAGCGCGACGATGCGCCCAGGTCGATCGAGATTCGACTCAAGAATCGCACGACCGACTTGGAACGATCCCGTGAAGAGAATGCCGTCAATGTCTCGGTGCGCCGTCAACGACCGCGCAGTTTCAGCTCCGCCCTGCACAACATTGAAAACGCCGCGCGGCAAGCCTGCGTGGACAAAGCACTCTGCGAGAATTTCTGCGGCACCCGGCGCTTTCTCACTCGGCTTGAAAACCACCGTGTTGCCCGCAAGCAGCGCGGGCACGAGCTGACCATTGGGCAGGTGCGCTGGAAAATTGAACGGGCCGAGCACAGCCATCACGCCATGTGCGCGAAACGAGCAGAGACCCGTTCGACTTTGGTTGATCGCAACTTCGTAACCACGGATTCGCGCGGACGAATGCTCCTCGAGCGTGATCGCAACCTTCTCCGCGAGTAACTTCGCTTCGAGCACTGCCTCACTCTTGAGCTTTCCCATCTCGCGAGCGATGCGCTCTGCAATCTCGTCCGCACGCGATGTGGTGGCTTCGGCGTAGCGGCGCAAAATCGCCGCGCGATCTTCAAACCTCAATCGCGCCCAAGCGGCTTGCGCTTGACGAGCCGCTTCAATCGCCGCGCCAACATGCGAGACGATCGGCGTCGCCTGCCACACCACTGTGGATCCATCGGATGGGTCACGCACGACGATCGCATTGCCAGGGAGATCGCGAAACCCGCCTGCAATGAAGTCTCTTCCGACGCGAGCGCAGCTCACGAAGTTCCCTTCCGCGGTTTTCTTCGCGATGACTCGCGCGCTGGCGGAAGAGGCGTGCATCCAACAAACGCGCCTTGCTTGAGGTGCAGCGCTGCGGCGATCGCTTCGGGGAGCCACACGCCATCCGCCGTTTCCTCAAACGCGCTGCGAGTGGCTCGAAATCCGGCCGGGCCCGGATTCGAAACGAACGCCTCGAGGCTTCCCGCTGCGATGACTTTGGTGCCGAGGAATGGCTTGCGCTCGGTTGCCTTGACGAGAGGAATCACATCGCGTTCGGCTTCAAGGCACGGACCACCGTCAAACGGATCGACTTGGTTATCGAAGCGAAATCCCTGCTTTTCGAGCAATCTTCGAGCAGGCTCCGTTTCCTCGCCGACGCGACCGATGAGCGCGCGCGCCTCAGGCGGAAGCATCGAAACATAAATCTCCCCCTTCGGGAAGAGTGAAAGCATGAATTCTTTTGAGCGCGAACTGAAGAGATCCGCTTCTCGGTAACTCAGGTTGATGAAACGGCGACCGAAGTACTCCCAAAGCGGCGTGTGTGAATCGGGCGTGAGAGGACCCATCATCTCGGCAAGGATCCGAGGCGCGAAGAGCTCGCGATGCAAACCAATGAAATGAAATCGCACGAGTGAGAGCAGTGCGCCCAAATGATCCGCGCGGCCTCGAAAGCCTGGCGCGAGAATCAGGCCACCCACTTCGCTCGGGCCAGTTTCATCCGTGCACATTTCAACCGTCGTGTGCACCTGACCGCCTCGAAGATCGTCGCTGTAATGCTCGCGACGGCGCACCTTCAGCGTGATCTGCGGATGTCCTGGCCATGAGACGCTTGAAAGCACACCGCAAGTTCCGATGACTTCATTGGTCTCCTGATCTTCAAGCACGAACATGAACTCGCGTTCGCGAGGGTCATCCGCTTGCAGCATGAAGCTGCGACGACTCCGCGCGACCTTGGCCGAAAGCAAGTCTCGATCCGCTGGCAGGTTGATGAAATGCACCATCTTCGCGAACTTCATCAGCGTCGCGAGATCGTCTTGAATGGCGGGGCGAATGACAAACATGCTCAATCTCGAAAGACCGTCAGACGGTGCGCGCGAATGAGCGCTCCATGATTTCAAAGACACTCTTGAATTGCGCGGGCTGCATCACACCGATGGGTGGAAGGAAACGAAGGTGGTAGGGACCATGACCGCAGCTGAACGCGATCACTCCGTCCTCGAAAAGATGATTGAGGAGTCGGCCGATCTTCTCTTTGCTTCCTCCGAAGGGCGAGAGGCGCATCATGCCGCCCGTGCCAGCAACGAATCGTCTGCTCTCGCCACCCATCGCAGTCGGGAGCGCCGGAAACCACTGCGGATGTGACTTCACGAACGAGTCCGCGTGTTGCCGGAATGCCTCGAAGAGCTGCGCATTCAAGCCCGTCGCTCCGTAGAAGCCGCCGCTCTTGAGCCTTCTGAGAATCGCAAGACCAGTCGCGAACGCGCTCGACGATGCACTGAATGTGCCCGAGAGAAGTCCGGCTTTCGGATTGAACTCTGCGGTGTAGAGACAGGCGCACGCTTGCGTGATCTTGCCGACCGTCACGACATCGATGTACGAGCCAAGATCGAGCTGTTCGAAGCAGAACATGCTTTGCGTGCGACCAAACGTTTGGATTTCATCGTCCCAGATAGGAATTCCCGCTGCTTTGGCCCGTTCGAAGAGCGCGACGAAGAACTCGCGTGGCGCGGTATTGAAGCCGCCTTCACCTTGAATCAACTCAGCGACGAGTGCGCAGTGCTGCGAGGGATAGCGATGGATGTACTGTTCGAGTTGCCAGACGGCGCGATCAATAGATCGCTCACCGAGGTCCTCGTCATAGAACGGGAGGTAGTCGACTTGCACATTCAGTGCGACGCCCTGTCGATACGCTGCGGTGTCGCCAATCTGCGACATGGTGGTCGATCGACCCATGAAGCAATCAGCGAACGCGATGATGCGCGGCGCACCCGAAGTTTTTTGCTGACAGACCTTGAGCGCTGCTTCATTCGCCATGCAGCCGGAGTTCGTCACGAAGCAGTGTGCGAGTCGAGAGTGCGCCGCCGCCTCATCGCGCAAGAACTCCGCAAACTCAATCGACTCCTCGTTGTATTGCAGGTTGCCTTGCATCACGAGGTCCGTGAGCGACGCACGAAGCATGGTCTCCACCAGCATGGGGTCGGAGTGCCCAAACATGTGCACACCAATGCCATTGATGAGATCCCACTTCACGCTGCCGTCCGCAAGCTCGACGAGTGCGCCATTGCCGAAGCCAGATCCCACGTAGGGATACAAGCCGCCGCGACCGCGCACATCTGCCGCGCGTGCAAGCCACGATTGCAGCGTCTCCCGCAAGTCGCCGGACGCGCTTCGCACAGCCGTGAGTTTCGACTGCCGAACCTGAAGCTCCGCGAGGATGGAATGAATCGCCGCTTCGACGGCGGGACTGGCGCGAAACGCGGCGCCGAGTGTCTGATTGGCGTTGAGCATGGTGGGCATCGGTCGTGGCTCCGAGGGAGCACGGTAGGGTTAGAGGGAGAACCCATTCTTCGTCCGTTCCACGACCCTCTCTATAGGCAGCAGTACCTTCGGCGCAGATCTGATTATCGGTCAAGCCCGGCGATGCCGTTCTGGCTCCGCAACAGCGTGAGCGCAAGCATTGCCGCACGTGGCGCCATCGAATCAAGTTCGATGAACTCATCCGTGCGATGCAGATTTCCACCCCGCGGGCCAAGCGTATCGATCGTCGTGAGTCCCTCGGCTTGCATGAGATTGCCATCACTCACGCCACCTGATTTCCCAAATCCGATCGTCTCACCCACTAACGCCCCAATCGATTGAATTCTCTTCGCGAGCAACTGCACGCTCGCTGAAGCAGGCTTCGCCGGTCGGTTCGATTCATACTGCAGTTGAGTATGGGGAAGCGGCGCGCCACTCTCGGTCTCAAGCGCGCGCAAACCTTGGAGAAGTTTCGCTTCCCCCGATGCATCACGGAATCTCGCGTTCCCCCAAGCGCGAGCGCGGTCAGCAACAATGTTCGTCGCCGCGGCACCTTCGAGTGGGCCAATGTTCACAACCGTCCCGCGCGGGAGATCGACCAGCGCTGCTGCTTGAAGTATGCGACCCGCCAGCGCGTTGACGGCGCTGATGCCTTGCGCGAAATCTCGACCCGCGTGCGCCGCGCGTCCACAGCACTCGAGCCTGAATGTCGCGCTGCCAAGTCGTTCAATCACGATCGATCCGTCCGTGAGCGCTGGCTCCATCGCGAATCCCAGTCCGCCCGACTGGGCGTGCTCGCGACTGATTGCGCGCACAACGCGGCCGCTATGGAGACTTCCCGCCTCCTCGTCACTGTTGAGTAGGACCGTCCAACCGACTTGCGCGTCGCACTCATGGAGCACTTCGAGCGCATGAAGCATCGTCACGAGTCCGCCCTTCATGTCGATCGCGCCCGGCCCCTCTGCCCGCGTGAGCGAGACTCTTCGTAACGATTGGAACGCGCCAAACGGATCATGCACGGTGTCGAGATGACCCGTCAACAGGTGCCGAGGTCCACTCGAACTTGCAGAAACCGCTTGTAAACAAGGCGGCGGTGCCGCATCGGCAGATTGACCGGGCATCGTGATCCACGCTGGTTTGGGATCTCCAGGAATCTCCTTCACGCTCGCGCCAAGTCGCTTGAATCGATCGCGTAGGAGTACCCGAAACTTCGCGAGACCGACCTCGTAGCCAGTTCCAGTCGGAATCGCGACATACGCATCGAGGTCTGACTCCATCGCAGACTGCCGCGCATGAAGCTGCGCCACGATGTTCTTTTCAAGTGCGTTGAGTGCATCACTTCCCACGGCAACTCCGTTCGAGAGCGGCAAGATCGAACTCGCCCGAAAAAACTTCGGTCGCGCCGCCAGTCATAAAGACGGATGCGCCTTCACCCTTCCACGACAACGCCAACGACCCCCCGGGCAAGTGCGCAGTGATGTCGTTCGCACGCCCGGTCAACACGCCTGCAACGCACACCGCACTCGCTCCGGTTCCGCAGGCAAGCGTGATGCCACTTCCGCGCTCCCAAGTTCGCATGACGCACTCTGCGGATGATCGCCATGCCACGAAGTGCACATTCATGCGATCCGGAAACCACGCACATCGCTCGATTGCGGGGCCAACCGAGTCAAGGTCGATCTTCCAAGGATCCGCGCAGTCAAAGATAGCGTGCGGATTTCCCATAGAAACAAGCGTCATTCGCGACTCCACGCCCGCGTCTAGAGCCCAACCCTCCGCGCCAAATCGATCAAGATCGATTGGATGCGCGATGCACCGCGCCGAGAGCGTAAGTCCGTCGATCGACGCAGGAATGTCCGAGCACTCGAGCATCGGCGCGCCCATATCAACCGTCGCTTCCGCCACACGGTCATCGCCGCCCCGCTTCCACACAATCGAGAGGACGCCGCGCTTGGTTTCCACGAGAAGAGGATTCGTCGACGCGAGCCCTCGATCAATCGCGAACTTCGCCACACATCGGATGCCATTGCCGCACATGCCGCCTTCACTTCCATCGGCGTTGAACATGCGCATGCGGACGGAAGCACCCTTTGCCCGTGCCTCGACCGTTGGAGGCGCGACGAGAATCAACCCATCGCCGCCGATTCCGAACTGTCGATCAGCGACAAGGCGCGCAACGGACGCAGGATCGTCGATCGCGTGCACGAAGGCGTTCACATACACATAGTCATTCCCGATGCCGTGCATCTTGACGAAGGAAATGCGCTGCGATGAAGGCGTCGACATGAGGCGCGTTCAGGGTACTCCGATCGCATCCACAATGCCCAGCGTTGCGAAAATGAGCGACACGATTTTCACTCCCGCAACGATCCGGTCAATGCGAAGGGCGTCGAGCGAAACGCCCTGAAGGCATCTAACCGCGTGAATGCGAGATTGAATCGATCCGTGCCTCCAACTGTGCCGAGATGGCTCTGCCCCGCTTGCGTCGCACACACGCGAAAGTGCGCCAGAAACTGCTGCAATAGCCTCGGTCGTCGCGGCTGCATTGCCTTGGCGTGTCGAGAGCAAACGAACCGCGAATGCATCCGCCTGTTGCTCGAATCGCCGACTCGCGAAGCCGAAGATCCATAATCCGAACGCGAACGCGATACCTAAGTGGATCAGATCTTCAGACGACGCGATCCATGCGCGCGGCATCGTCTCGACGAGCAATGACCAGCACGGCTCGACGAGCAGTCCGCCAAGTGTGAATGACGCGATGATGACGAGGATGAACCACAAGAGGTGGTTCCGCTTGATATGCCCAAGCTCATGCGCGACGACGGCGTCAATCTCGTCGTCACGCAAACTCTCGAGCAGTCGATCCGTGAGAATGACTGCGCGCGTTCCAGGAATCACGCCGATGACCAATGCATTCGCCACGATTCCGCCGGTCGGCCAAATGTAGATTCTTCGAAGCGCAGTACCCGCGTCGCTTGCAAGTCCTCGCAAGCGTGCTTCGAGATGCCCCGGCTTAAGCACCCGCAGTCCAAGTGCGCGACCAACCAGGAGCGGCGCGAGCGCAAAGAGCAAGACTGCCGAAGTGAGCGTCGCGATGTCCATGCACGCGTCACCGGAGCTCGGTCGCACGCGCTCTGCTATCTCCCCGGCCATGGCGCCGATGCACATCGGAATGCCGATGGGTGCGAGTGTCAGCAGCACGGTCATGCGTAAGCGCGCGACGACGAACCCACATCGCGTCAGGATTGGTTGCAACGCAGCGCCTTCGTCAAGCCTCCGAATCGTCGTCGCGCACAACATGCGTCGCTCCATCGGGTACCACGCGGCAAGCGCGCCGATGGCTGAAAGTAGCGGAATTCCAAGAGAAATCAACGGTATCAGCCAACGCCCACCGACACCCGGTCCAAGCATCCGCACGAACGGACTACCAAGGAGCAAGAAGGCAACTGCCACCAACCCAAGCCAAGGCGCAAGTTCACGCAATCGCGCGGCGCGCCAGAAGTGCTTGGACCGACCACGATCAAATCCGCGGAGTGTTCCCTGGACAAGGATGGAGAGCGTGAGCGTCGTCACGACCGGCATCGCGAACGCAACACAGATCGCGAAACCTGCCGAGATGCAGTGCATCGAGTCCATCGATGGCTGCTGCGCGGTCTCGCTCACGAGCACACTCAGTCCGATCGCGATGATCAAGACCAATTGCATGCATTAGCCTTCAGGTCGCGTGATCGCACCCAAGTCAACGACCAAAGGGCCGTACCTGTAGTAGTCGACGCCAAGCTCATCGGGGCTCAGAAAAGTAAACACGAGGCAATTCGTGCGTGATGCGAGGGCGAACTGGAAATCACCGAGGTGCGGACCCGCGTACTTGTCATTGTCGTACGACTGCGCATGATTGTGAAAGTGGAAGAGCCCTTCATAGAGTGCATCGAACAGCGCCTGCGAACTCTCAAAGCGCGTGTCGCCCGACTTCACGCGAGGTGGAAACGCCGTGACCAGGCCCTGTCCTGCCGCGCGCATCGAGAGCACGCCGCCAAACTCGGTTCCTCGCTCTTCTCGATCGCGGTCGGCGAGTTCAAAGACCGCGCGCCGAACCTGTTCTTGGTCGAGGAGGTCAAGCGCGATCAACATCGCCGCAAGATCACCCCACACGAGTTTGTCCCGAGAGGCGTAGAGATTTTCCGTAAATCCACTCCCAAACCCGCTGAAATCTGGGCTGATCTTCTTCCTGCCCTTGAGCCGACTCTCGATCTCCGCGTACATCTCCGGCTCATTCTTTGCTAACAGTTCAGGACGAATCTGAGCGCACGCCACCGCGATAGCGATGCTGCGCAGTTCCATCGCGCTTCGGCGGCCTGATGGGACGAGCGCGAGTGCCTTCGCTGCTTGCGCAAGAAACTCGGCGCGACTCGGTTCGCAGAGCTTGCGCGCCCACAGGATCTCCTCGCGGTTGCGCGGGAGCATGCCAAGTTCACGCGTGATCGTCGCGAGGTCCGTCAACAACGCATCGTTCTTCGTCTGTTCACCATCACGCAACGCGGCAAGAAGCACTTCCTCATCACCGACACGCACGAGCAACTCGACGCAGCGAATCCGGAGATTCGCCTCCGTCACGGGGCTTGCGTCTCGCAGTGTCTCCATCAGAAAGTTCGTCAAGTTCGCATCGCCGACGATGGCCGCGAGCGCAAGCCGCTCTGGACGCTTCGCATCGTCGCTCCAGGCCGGAATCATGTTTGCCCAACCGCGGACAAGCGCAACTTCCGTTCCGGCAAGTTTGATCGCGGCGATTTTCTCGCACAACCTCCGCCGCCACTCGAGGTCTCCCATTCTCGGGAGGCCGTTCGTAATCGCCTCTGCAAGCGCAACGCTGTCGTACTTCGCGAGAATGTCAAAGGCTCGCTCACGCACCGCGTAAGCGATTCCTTCCGCAACGACGAGCCGTCGCAGTGCCGCCGTCGATGCTGGATCGAGGCCCCGCATCTCGACGACCGTGAGCGCTGCGTCGTACTGATCCATCGGGCGACCCGTCGCGTTCAACACTGCGACTGGGTCATCGATGGATGCTGGGGTCGCTTTACACGCCGCGAGCGCTGCGACAAGGAGCAAGCTTGTCGCGAGTTTGGCGCAACCAGCGAAGGACTCGCGTCGATGCCCAGCGGCAGTGCACTTCGTCATAGAGGTCGAGAGGATAAAGGTTCGACTCTAAGGCGCGGGGTTGGGAGTTCGAAAAGTGCGAAGGTCCAACAACGCAGCCCACCAAGATCCAATCGACTCTATGATCTTCGCTTCAAGAGGCCCCAACCGCGCCAACGCCCCCAATGGTCGACCCTGCCCAAATCCGCCACACGAACGACGAAGCTCGCACACCGCTGCGGGGCGAAGTTGAGCGCGTGATCGCAAAGATCCGGCCCGCGGTGCAACTCGATGGAGGCGACATCGAACTCGTCGATGTCTTGGCGGACGGTGCGGTACACATCCGATTCCTCGGCGCATGCGTCGGGTGCCCCTCCGCGCCGATGACCCTCCAACATGGGATCGAGCGAACTCTGAAATCAGAGGTTGCGGGCGTGACGAGCGTCCATGCGGTTGAGTAGCTAACTGGATGCCAAGAATAGAGTTAGATCGTCACTTACGGGACTCCTGCGACCCCAATCGAAGGGGGCATCGGGGAGAGAAACCGCCCTTCTCGTTGAAGATTTGTTTCCACTTTGGAAGCCTTCGGGTACTCTTTGGTCGTAGTCGCAACGAAGCGCACACCTCGATACACGATCGAGTTGGGCAGGAGGTCCCCAATGCTTGTCATCACCAGACGCGAAGGCGAAGAAGTCGTCATCGGAAACCCCGCCTCACCGCTGGGGATCGTTCGGATTAGCAGCATCAAGGGAGACCGCGTCCGGATCGCGTTTGAGTTCCCGCGTGAAGTCGCCGTCCATCGGCGCGAGATCGCCGACGAGATCGTTCAGAACGATGCATCGGCGGCTCAGGTCGTTGGGAAGATCCGCCCCGCTGCAGAAGCGTGACCCGGAATCGAGTTCACCTAGCACGAAAAACACAGCGCGTCCCATCCTGCGATGGGACGCGCTGTGTTTTCACGGAAGCCTCATTCGCGACCTTGCGAACTGCTTCCGTCGCTAGACCATCCGTGGTCTAGCCCTAGAGCGAATGTGGGTCCGCTCTGCGCACCCGTTGCAGAGCAGTCCATGTCACTCGAATCCTGCCTCGGACTCGCGTTCACAACTCATCCTTGAGCTGGGAACTTGTGCCATCCACAAAATCTTGAGAGGTCTTGTGGCCACGGTCGGTGGAAGCAACATCCTTGTCGCAGCCACCGGGTATTCGATCCAATCGTTTCGAAGCTCTTCCGAGCATCGATCCGAACATTGCACTCACTTCGCTGCATCGGCCGCGAGCGCCGCGCGCGCGCGACGCCAAATTTCACTCTCGAGTGGCTGCAGTTCCTGCTGCTTGCCTCGCCACTCCTCTGGTCGCACCACCTCAAGGTGGTCGCGAACGCCAAGAACCAACACTTGCGCATGCAGTCCATACCGTTGCAGAAGGCGATCGGGAATCCGAACGCGCCCTGCTGAGTCAAGAGGAACTCGTGCTGCTTGTGAGAAGAACTGTCGCTCGAACTGCACGAGCGCTTCTTCACCAAGAAGGTTCTGACCTAGACGCGCGCTCAGTTGAGCGAAGGTCTTCTCAGGCCAGAGCCAGAGCGCCCCATTGGCTCCTGGGGCCGCTACGAACGCCTCGCCATGCAGTTCCGGAGAGAGTGAGTCCCGAATTTCTGCGGGAATCGCAAGCCTCTGTTTCTGGTCGAGGTTGTGTTCGTACTCGCCAAGAAACACGCTGCTTGCCTCCTTCCGGTGACTGGGATGGCACGCGCACCTTACCCCACCCTGCCCCACTCTGCAACACTTCGATTCCAATTTTCTCCACATTTTCTTGAAAGAGTTTCACGCGCGATGTGGACTTCGAGCGCAAATGCTTCACATTGCTTGAGTTACGAACTCAGGACGGTTTCCTGCTCCGTGCCGGGTCGCGCAACATTGCCATGGTTGGATCTGATTCATCTCCCGAGGTCTCCGGCCGAACGCCAGACTGCGCCACGCAGTCACGCGATGCGGCGCTCGTGCGCATTCCCCACGCAGAGTTTCTTCTCACAGCGAAGTATGGCGATGCGCAAGGCGGAGTGCTTGTGCAACGAGTGCAAATCTGCGGAACAACGCCGCCCATGCTCTTGATCGCCATGGAAAAGGGACATGCACTGAGTCCTCTCATTCGCGACAGCCGGACTTTCGGCCTCTCCCTGCTTGGCGCAAGAAGTCGATTGCTCGCGCGACTGTTCAGCGACGATCGAAACCAGCACGATGATCCATTCGTCGCGCTTCCCACCAAGATCGGTGCGCTTGGCGCGCCAATCGTCACACGCGCAGAAGCGTGGTACGACTGCGAAGTGATTCGCCACTTTGATGTCGAGTCAAACTATGAGGTGTATGTCGGACTCGTGCGCGATGCCGCGCTCGAGAAGACCGAAACACTGCTGCTTCAGCCGCGTGCGAGCGTCACCCGCGCTGATCCGCACTCGCGAAAATCAGAAACCGCGCGCTTGCCGCACATCGCCCACCTGCCAAGTGCAAAGTCGAAGTCGCGCGGTCGTCGCTAGTAGACTTCGCGCTGTGACGATGCCGCAGCTTTCACTTCCGCATGCTCGGTCGATCTCGCCCGACAAACCATCGAATCGACTCGGGCTCGACTATGCGCAGGAGGCGTCGAGGTTTCCAGCGCTCGACTACGGCATCATCGATGCGCATGCGCACATCAACGGCCTCGTTGCAGCTGAAATCTGGCATCGCGCCGCCATGCAATACGGAATCGAGTGCACCTACTCGATGACGAAGCTTGAGGATGTCCCAGCCTTCGCGCAACGCTTCGGCGACGCGCTCAGGTTCATCGCAATTCCCGATTGGAACGCGAAGGATCGCCGACTCGCGCACGGTGCGGAGTTTCTCGATCGCATCGATCGCTTTCACGCGCTCGGTTCCCGCATCGTGAAGTTCTGGAATGCGCCCCGCGTCATGGACTTTGCGCGCGAACTCTCTTCGCCAGACCTGTTCGCACTCGACGGCGAACTGCGTACCGCCGCGATGACGCATGCATCGCGGCTCGGTATGTCCTTCATGGTGCATGTCGCGGATCCCGATACTTGGTTTGCGACGAAGTACAGCGACGCGTCGAAGTACCACTCGAAACCCGATCACTACAAGCCACTCGAACGCGCACTCGATCGATTCGACAATCCATGGCTCGCCGCGCATCTCGGTGGATGGCCGGAAGACCTCGAGTTCCTTGACGGACTGCTTACACGCCATCCCAATCTCTCGCTCGACACGAGCGCGACGAAGTGGATCGTGCGCGCGCTCGGCGGACACTCTCGCGAATCAGTGCTCGCATTCCTTCAGAAGTTTGAAGGGCGCATCCTGTTTGGCAGTGACACGGTGACGAGCGACGAGCATCTCCACGCTGGATCGAAGTCGAATGAAATGGCCACGAAGGCGACCAACGAGGCGGACGCCTACGACCTCTACGCGAGTCGGTTCTGGGCGCTTCGCATGATGTGGGAAGGCACGGGATCCTGCGACTCGCCAATTGCAGATCCCGACTTGCACCTCGTAAACCCAACCCAGTATGCGCCGCACGATGCCCCCCTCCTTCGCGGCCTGCACCTGCCCCCTTCGCTACTTCGCTCGCTCTACCGTGACACCGCGCTCGCGTTCTTCAAGCACGATTCCTAGTGCACGAATCGCGTGCATGCGGTCGTCGGTGAAACGAATCGCGCGATCCTCACAGGCAGTCGGCAGATCAATCGATGCATGCACGAGCGTGGGAACGCCTTGCGTCAGAGTCCAAACTGCGGGAAGCGATGATGGCGCTCGCGCGCAGCCACGCGTCGGCGCGCAAGCGTCGAGCATCGCAGCGTCAAGAAGTGGTGCACACTTCCATGGTTGCTCAATCATCTCGTTGACAAGCAACATCCGCCCTACACCCATGCAGTCAAAGTGTCGTTTCGAAAGCGCGAGTCGAGACATCTTGGGATGCACGAGCAAGCGAACGGGCACGCGCTGACATGCGAGGAAGCTGACGACCGACGCAGCATTGAAGACATCGGCGCTTGTCGGCGCGTTGCACAGAAGACCAACGAGTAACTCATCCTCGCGCACGCCCAGCGCCTTCCTGCTCGCCGACCGTGCCTCTGGCGCCATTTCGTGGCGGTGGATCGGCGCCAGCGCGAGGATCTCTGACACTTCAATCCGATGCGCGCGAGGCGCAAGCGATGCCGCTTCGGCATCCCACGCAATCCATCGCCCTCTTTGATCGCTTCTCGCGAGCATCCAACGGCGATAGCCTTGCCACACACCGCTGGGGAGGCACTCGATCCGCGCCACGCAACCCGTACTTCCCAAGAACTCCGCATCGGCTCGGTTCCCGATGAGCAAGCATCGATCGTTGCGCTGCGCAAACTTGGCTAGGCGCTCGAGCCCAACCAGCCCCGCGCACTTCGCGTGGATCAGATGCGTGGCCTGATGTTGCAGAACAGGCGCGGCAGGCGCACCCGCCTCAGTTGTGCGCATTCACCTTCTCACCCAAATCGAGTCGTTCGTGCTCGTAGAAGAGCTTCGCAACATCATCCGCGATCTCGGCCGCGAGCGCCTCTTCAATCTTTCGACGACCGATCGTCGTCGCGAGTTCATCTCGGTTCACATCACGCAGCAAGGTAATGGTGAGGTCGCGACCTTCTGGAAATGAGTCGCCAGGTGGATAGACGCGAACTCGATGCGTCACATCGATGACCTTGACATGCACCTTGGCCGTCGGACGCGCGCCTTGCTGATCGTCGTAGCCGTCAAGATCGAAGGTATAGGGACGAATCCAGATCACCTGCTCGGCGCCGAGTTCCCTTCCAAGTTTTTCGAGCGAGAGTTTCGTTCCGTCTTGTTCGCGGCTACGCGACATGCTGATCGCATCGCGAGGCGAGATCGTCGACGGAACGAGCTTTTCCGTCAGGAGTTTGGCTGAAATGTCATCACCGATGATGACCCGCAGCGTCGTGCGTGGGAGGACATTCTTCTGATCGTCGACGAAGACCACGGTCTTCACCTGCTGCAACTCATACTCAGCGACAATCTTCCCTGGCCCCTCAAGAATGTAGCTCCCCGCGTGCACGATGTTGCACCCTGCGAGAAGAACCATACATGCGCTCGTGCATGCGACCAAAGCGGCGAGTCTCAACGCGATCGAAAGCTTGGTTGCGCGCATCACTTGGGATACTTGTCTTCAATGTGGCGATAGAACAGCCAGCTTGAGTGCTGCACGAACTTCAGCGCGAGCCCTGTGTTCACCTGCGTGGCTGTCGCTTGATTCCGGCCAAGCCCTTCGAGATCTGGGAACTTCACAGCGATTGTCGTCGTGAAGACATACTCATCAGGCGAAAGCGAATCAGCCTCCGCGACATGGATGTTGGCACCAGCCATGCCGTCCCAGATGTAACTATTGCCCAGTGGATTCAATCGGTACTCATAGAGATCGATCACCACGAGCCGCTCAACGCCAAGCTCTTTCGCAATCTCTCCTGGCGCGAGCGTCTGCCAGCGCGGCGTGCGGTACTTCCACTCTTCGACTTCACCAGGTCCAAGTACAGATGCCTGATTCACATTCTGCGCGATGCGAAGCGCAATGTTTGCGGCAATGTTTCCAGCAACCGCAGCGTGCTCCATGAGCACAGAGTGATCCGCACTCGCCAGTACCGCGACAGTCTTGCCTTCGAGCCCGTCGTACTGCGCAGGGACATCGAGTTTCTTGCTCTTCTCGATCACCGAACCAATTCCACCGACTACCGCTGGCACCATGCACCCGTGCATGGAGGCGCAGCCGGCAAGAGCGAGCGCAAGGCAGAACCGGCGAACATGAAAGTGGTGAGTCAATGCATTCACAGGAAGTTCCTCATCACCGCGATCTTGTAGCCCCAACTCAGGGCGCCAAGGATGGCAACGATAATCCAAAATTTTCCGCCACAGAAGCGGGAAGCAATCGGACTGATGCTGCGACCGGTGGCGACGGTCCAGAGCGCGGCGACAAAGATACCTCCTACGGCGAGCGCGGTCAGCATTGCCATGGGCTGATTCACGAAGCTCTCGATGAATCTGCCCTTCGCGGCGAGAGCGAACGAGGTTGTATAACCACAGGTTGGGCAGGGAATGCCGAATCGATCGGGCCATGCGCACGCTGGAAGCCCTAAGCGCTGATGTGTCCCGATGCCCTTCGACGCAGGCTCGAGCCACCATGCTAGGGCAAGAACGATACCTGTACTCGCAGCGACCGCGATTGCAGGAAGGCGCCTGCGAAGGGAACTTGGAGCAGGATTGACAACCGCGGCAGTCATGTGAATCGCTCACAGCGTAGCGGCTCGCGCCAGCGCAGATGCGGAGAGTTACGATGAACGCATGGCGCCTGACGCTTCATCGCGCTGGATCGATGGCCACCTCGACCTTGCCTACCTCGCGCTCGATCCAAATTCGAAGCGCGACATGTTTTCGCCGATTCCGGCGGAGTCAAACGCGTGCATCACGCTGCCTTCGCTCCAAGCTGCGCGCGTGCGCATCGCGCTCGGGACGATTTTTACGGAACTCGGTGGAAGCGAGAACGACCCATGCGCATATCGCGCCGGTGATCCGGAGAGCGCGCATGCGGCTGGCGTTCGACAACTCAACTGGTATCTCGACGCGCAGGAGCGCGGGGCGCTTCGCATCATCAAGAGCGCGCAGGATCTCGATGCGTGTTGGAACGAAACCGATCCGAACGCGCCGCTTGGCGTCGTGCTCCTGATGGAATGCGCAGATCCGATCCGCTCTCCCGACGAAGCTGCGTGGTGGTTCGATCAAGGTGTGCGCGTTGTGGGTATGGCGTGGGGTCGCGGCTCGCGCTACTGCGGAGGAAACGCGATGCCCGGCGGACTCGCGCCCATCGGTCGCGAACTTGTGGCGGCGTTTGATGACCTCGGAATTCTCCACGACGCATCGCACCTATCCCGCGCTGCGTTTGATGATCTCCTGAACGCAACCGATCAACGCATCGTCGCAACGCACTCCAACGCCGCCGCGCTCATGCCGCACTCCGAACGGCACCTCACCGATGTGCAACTCGCGGCGATTGCATCGCGCGACGGCATTGTTGGCCTCAACCTCTACGGGAAGTTCCTCGCGTCAGGTCGCGCGGCGACGCTGCAGGATTGCCTCGCGCACATCGAACGGATGACTGAGTTCGCGACGAGCAAACGCGTCGCGCTTGGAAGCGACTTTGACGGAGGATTTACACGCCTCGATGTCCCGCAGGAAATCGGTGGCCCTCAAGGACTCGATGCCCTGAGTACGGCTCTCGCGCAACACGGATTCTCTCCAAGCGAAGTGCTTGGTTTTCAGCACGAAAACTGGCTGCGCGTGTTACGAGAGGCGTTGCGATGACACGACTGCGCAATCAGGCGCCAACCACGCGCTGACAAAACCAGGCTGGAACGCCATCAACTTCGAGCGCTATGACTTGGTGATACGCGATGTCCGTCAGTGCGTCCGGCACCACGAGTGCCCCGTGCTCATTCGATTCGAGCACGACATCGGTCATGATCTTCTCTGCTCGCAGATTGGGATACGCCACTGTGAGCAACTCTGCATGCTCGCGCGCCCATGCGAGGGCGTGCATCGCAACGCCAAGCCGCGACGCACGAAGCACGAGATGCAAACCACCTTGCGCGTCCATCGCGAGCTCGATCTCTCTCCAACGAGGCGGGCGGATCGCAAGAGGTGACAGACCGACCAACAACCTCGCGTACGAATCAGGGATTGACTTCGCATGCAAACTCGCGACGCGCGGAGTCACGAGTTTGGGCGGAATTCCAACGACCTCGCTGCGCGTCACCGCCGCGCGCTTGGGCGCCACAAACTCACTCTCATGCGACAGACCTGCTGCTTCGACCTTCGCCGCGGCGACTGCCGTTGGTCCGATGCGAAATGGAAGCACCGCAGAAAACTGCGTTGTTTCAGCCGAATTAGGCTCGAGTGGCGCTTCTAACAACGCTGCTTCGCCCTGATCAGGCGCGATTGACGCGACCGATGCGCGCGGCGCAACACGCTTCGAGCGAGCTGGCGCATCAAATCGGGACGCACGGGCGGCCACCGCCTTCGCCACAAGCGCGCACACGCCTTCGAGCGTCGCACTAGGGAACTCATAACTCTCGCGAAAACTCGACTCGACAGCGTCCATGCGCTGCATCGAGACGCCGACCGTGAGATTCGTCCTTAGGAACGCGCGAGTCGTGCGATCGAGTCGCTCAGCGAGTTCGCGTGCTTGCGCGTCGGTGGCGCCAACGACGGAGAGTTCAACCTGCGGCACAGTGCCGCCACCACGCTCTGCGTGCTCGACGAATCCCTTCAACAACTTGTACGCTCCGACGGTCGCGGCATCATCAGCACCTGTCAGAAGGATGACGCGATCAATGCCGTCAAGCGCGGCGGGAATCTGTGACTCCGCCTCGCCAAACACGCAAAAGATCCAGCGACCAACCGTGCGCGAGAGGGTGTTGATGACTTGCTCGAAACTCTCCCCCTCCGCGACCTCAATCTTCCGACCGCCGGCGCGCAACACTTCGATCTCAACTTCGCCATGCAAGACGCGCACGAGTGCCGTCGCGCCGACACCGCGAGCATCGCGATCGGCAAACTGCGTGAGCCACAAGCCACCCATCACGGGAAGATGTCCGACGAGGAGTAACGATCGCTGATCGCGAGTGCGCGGCGGTGTTCGCTCGCCGAGGAACGCATCAGCGACGCTTGCCATCGCATCACGCACCGCACTCATTGCGCGACTCCCGTCTCGTCGTGTTTGCTTGTGCTATCCGCCGGTTCCGCTGCCCCAAAACCCTGCGGAATTGGCGCCTGCGACCGCGCATCGACATGGCGTGCGCGATCGGCGAGCGCGCGCAATCGAGCTGCGAGATCCGCCGCGCGATTCACGGGCGGCGGTCGATCAATTCCAGCTGCGATAGCGGTGCTTGAAATCTCAATGCCAACCTGCGCGAGAGGTGAACCTGCCACGCTCGACGGGAAATCGGTTGCGCTTCTTGTGACAGGCGGCTCAACGCTCGCGGGTAGCGGCAGACCGGGAAGTGCATCCGCGAGTGCGCGGACTTCCGCGATCGTCTCGACGCGCCATGATTCAAGCCACTGCGCGAGGACATGGAAGTCGGTCTCTGCGTCTGAACCCGGCGCGTACTCGGTGACCGCTTGCCCAAAGCTCGCGGCTTCGCGTAGCACCTCGTGATTGCGCACAACGACTGGCAGGAGGTGTTCGCTGAAGCGAGTCGTGAGCGTCGCGAGCACATCGCGCGAAAGCGGCTTCGATTCATCCACGAGCGTCGGCAGGAGGTAGAACGGAATGGGTCGCTGTCGCCGTTCAACCAGCGCGCCAATCGTTTGAATCTGTTTCTCAGCGCCCTTCAAACTAAAGTACCCCGTCTCGACGGGAACGAGCACGAGGTCGCTCGCCATCAACGCGTTGAAGGTGAGTAATCCAATCGTGGGCGGGCAATCCACGATGCACCAATCGAACTGATCGCGCCAACCAGCGAGCAATCGCGCGAGGCGGCGGTCACGATCAAGCCGAGATGCGAGTGGGCCCGAAGGCGCCTCGAGCATCGCGAGTTGCACGGTGCTCGGAAGCAGGTGAAGGTTCGTCCCGATTTCCCACAAGTGCTCATGTGACTCGAGCGGCCGTTCGAGGTCTCCGAGCAGCAACTCCGCGACACCGTGTTCGAT